>Ga0256839_1005223_pt1 | contig 12124 bp, 10 predicted proteins | sample 354166metaG_FD_185968 | JGI IMG/M metagenome (GOLD analysis project Ga0256839, IMG submission 185968) | Hydrothermal vent microbial communities from Mid Atlantic Ridge, Atlantic Ocean - 354-166 | ecosystem: Environmental > Aquatic > Marine > Hydrothermal vents | place: Atlantic Ocean: Mid...
TGCCAACACGAAAAGACTGAGCAATGCCGCACCAAAGATCAGGGCAATTTTTTGCCATCGCCCATTGAGCCTTGAGGCCCCCAGCATTATCGAACCGACAGCGCCAACGGATGCGGCCTCTGTTGGTGTGGCAATCCCGGCCAATATGGTGCCGAGCACCAATATGATCAGAACGATTGGCGGCAACAATGCACGCAATAACCGGCTCATGGGAATAGCCGCGCCCGCATCACCCTCGCCTTGGTTTTTTTGCTCGGGCGCGGGGTTTGCTGCCAGCAATGCGGTTATAAAAAGATAGAGCATATAGAGCAGCACCAAGATCAGACCTGGCAACAACGCGCCTGCAAAAAGGTCGCCAACCGTAATTGTATCGGGCGAAAAATTACCACTCTCAAGCTGGGCCTTTTGCCATGCATTGGACAATTGATCAGCTAGAATTACCAGCACAATCGACGGTGGAATAATCTGTCCAAGAGTGCCGGATGCGGCAATTGTACCGCTGGCAAGGCTTGGGGAATAGCCGCGCTTCAACATGGTTGGCAATGATAGCAGCCCCAATGTCACAACTGTTGCGCCGACAATTCCAGTGGATGCGGCCATCAACATTCCAACTGCCATGACAGAAAGGCTCAAACCGCCCGGCAATCGACCAAGCACCTGCCCCATAGCATCAAGCAGATCTTCGGCAATTTTGGAGCGCTCCAGCATGGCCCCCATAAATACAAACAGCGGCACTGCAATCAAAACCTGATTGGTCATAATGCCAAAAATTCTGGGTGGAATAGCATTTAGTAAAGTGAGATCGAACTGCCCAAGCAAAGAACCTCCAAGAGCAAACAGCAATCCCGTTCCACCCAATACCAGAGCCACCGGATAGCCGCTCATCAACAAAAGAATGAGCACCACAAACATCCACAGATCGAGATGAGCAATCACGGCTCACCCGCTGACTTATTGTCGCCAATCAGGCCTCGCAATAAAATGGAAACGCCCTGCATTCCCAGCAAAAAGGCGAATACCAATATAATTGTTTTCTGCAAATATATAACCCGCAGGCCGGTATCCGCAGAGCCCTCAAAAACCGACCAGGATTCGGCCACATAGGGCCAAGAATAGAGCCAGACCACCAGCACGAAAGGAAAAAGCAGAAAAACGGCGCCCACCATATTTAAGGCCAGTTTCGCTCGGTAAGACCAATTGCTGTAAAAAATATCCACCCGCACATGCTTGTCCAGTTGCAATACCCAGCCCGCCGCCAACATGAATAATATGCCGTGAATGATCGAAACGCTCTCCTGCACTTCAATGAAACTGATGCCGAAAATATATCGCAGGATAACAATAAAAAACTGCACAAGAACCAAAATGAGCGCAAGCCAGATGGAAATCTGCCCCACCCGGCCTACAATTTTGCTAAACAACTCGGCAAGTCTATCCATCACCCGTCACATCGACCTTCAAGCGTATTCCCGCCCGGCACGTTTCGACCAAGTGTAACCGTTAATTCACCGGTAGCAAGGACGGCAACAGTGTGGTGATGATCGGGAAATTCCACAGCAGCACAAGTCCAATCACCTGAATAATCACAAAGGGGATGACCCCCTTGTAAATATCCATTGTTGAGACCTCCGGTGGTGCAACGCCCCGAAGATAGAACAGCGCAAAACCAAAGGGCGGCGTGATAAACGAGGTTTGCAGATTGACCGCTATCAAAATGGTTATCCATGCAGGATGCATCAATGTCGGATCGGCTGCATAAATCACCGGTCCGACAATAGGAATAACGATAAAAATGATCTCGATGAAATCCAGTACAAAACCCAAAAAGAATAATACAACCATCACCACAATCAGCAATGTTCGAGGGTCTTCAAAGGACTGCAGGAATGTCTGGATATAATGTTCACCACCGAAAGAACGAATAGTCAGGCTCAAAAACAATGAGGCGATTAATATCACGAACACCATCGAGGTAACCTTGGTGGTCTCATTCAATATGCCCGACATGATCTTTTCACGCATCAATATCCAACAGGAATATACCAGCCCGAATACCGCCACATGGTAGGCGATGATCGTTACAAATATCGCCGCTTTATTATCAAAGCTAATGCCGTCCATGGCCAAGCGAAGATCAAAATTCCCGCGCATCAACAACATGACGATAATCGCAAGTGCCGCCCAGATTACAACTCTGGCAGATTGATTATTATCCTTCAGCTTACGAGATGCAGCTAGCATAATGGCACCAGCAGCACCCAATGATGCAGCGGCCGTCGGATTGGTGATCCCGCCAAGAATTGAGCCCAACACAGCCACAATCAGGATAACCGGCGGGGAAACAACCCTCAACGCTTCAATTTCCATCAAACGCGGAATGGCATTTTTCAAACCATAGACAACCATCATTGCGGGAATGAGGTAATAGGTCGTTTTTAATCCGCCACTGGCATCGCCCGGTACAAACACCCAGTCAGCAATGAGAATTAAAACCGCACCCCCAAGGCCGGCATATATTGGCAATCGCGCATAACTTGGCCTCAAGGCCCATGCCAAGGTCAATATGAAACTGGTTAAAACCAGCGTCGACACAACACCTGCTGATAACGGCGCGTAAGCGATTACCCCATCACTCGCAGTTGAGCCAATAAACCCTGACAGAGAAAGTGCAATCCAAATTGCCACCATCGCCAACAAAGGGCCGAACATACCGGCAAGCACCAACCACGGATTGTTGTTGTAATAGGAATTCAGATTGTAGGTGTCTTCGTTTTCAAAATAAACCGGCGGCGCATCCTTGGGTCTGAAATAAGCAAAAACCAGCGCATAGGTCGCATATAGCAGTGCCAGGAAAATTCCAGGAATAAAGGCTGCCTTAAACAAAGTGCCTGTCGAAATAACTGCCGGTTCGCCCAACATTTCCAGAACCGTGATGCCCAATTCCTTGGCCCGGTTTTCCTGGCCGATCGCATACATATCGCCAACGATGGAACCCAGCAAAACAATCACAATGGATGGCGGGATGATCTGCCCAAGTGTACCGGATGTGGCGATAATCCCGGTTGAAAGCGACTTAGAATAACCGTGTTTCAACATCGTCGGCAGGGCAATCAGCCCCATTGTCACAACAGTTGCACCAACAACTCCGGTGGACGCGGCAAGCAAAGTGCCCACCAGAACCACTGCAATGGCCAGGCCGCCAGGCATAGAGCCAAACAATTTGGCCATAGTGGTCAAAAGGTCTTCGGCAATGTTGGAGCGCTCCAGCGCGATGCCCATCAATACGAACAACGGCACAGCAAGCAAGGTTTCTACATTACCGCCAAATGCGCGCGAGAAAACCCCTTGCGCCCAGGTCGATTCCGTTGATAACAAAGCCTTTTGCCAACCGCCCTCAAGCACCGGCACCTTTTCCATAACCCCGTTATAATCCTGCAGCGTATAAAGTAGGCCCAGTTCGTTCAGGCCGGCAATTAATGCAAAGCTAACAAAAGCAGTACCTGAAATAGCGTAAGCCACCGGATAGCCAGATAAAATCCCGCCAAACAGCGAGATAGCAACAATCATCAGCGAAAGTTCAACGCCGGTAAAACCAAATAACATCGACTAAGCTTTCTCATTTTCAGGAGTGGCTGGCACACTGGCCAAATCTTCAAACGGATCTGTCCGGTTGGGAACGGTTTTTGTTATTTTTCCCATGCCGCCAAAGCGACTTCCGGTGAACGAATAGTGGGTTTTTATGTCCTCATCACGCTGCAGCAGGGCGAGGATATTCCGCAACATGAATGCTACAGCACAAATAAACATCAATCCTGCAAATAACAGCACCATGAATTTGAAAGCCCAGACCCAGGAAAATTCTGCGGTACCAGAAGTTTCAAACCGGAACCCGCGCCAACGGGCGGAGGACGACCAGATGTTCATTGGTTTTTGAGCAAACATGGCATTCATAGCAATTGGCCAGGCAAACCACCAAAGCATAACGGTTGAAGGAATGAAAAATATCAATGTGCCAATAAGGTCGACCCATTGTTTGGCGCGCTTTCCAACAGCCGCATATACCAGATCAACCCGCACATGTCCGCCTTCAATGAAAGTATAAGCGGAGGCAAGAGTGATAAGGATGGCGTTGTAAAATTTCAATTGGCCGGAAAGCCATTGCAGCTCTTCCTTGCCAAGATTCATGCCAAGCGGCGCAAATAACAGCTCGTTGCCGCGAAAAATCTGCCCCATAGCAATAATTAACACCTGCTGCAGCATCATCAAAAGCGCAAACCAGGCCGCAAATTGTCCAATTTTACCATTAAAATTTTCGAGCACGGATACTGTATTGCGCAATATTTGGCGCTTGTAGATACCAGCACCAATCAGAACCAAAACAAATGCCACCACGACAAAAAAGAACTGGTGCGACATGCCGATCAAAGTCAGCACGTTCATTTTCTCTTTCAATGTTTCAAGCTGAACCCAGTTGAAAATATGCCAGGGTAGAATCAACAGATTCACAAAACCCATGAGAAAACTGAAAAGAATACTTGTAACCACTTCCATGCGGTCTATTCCTGATCAACGGTACCAATTCAAACTTCATGGAGGTATAATTTAGCAGTATGCGCAAGTTTCCAACGCCATTTCAGCGTCTGTTCCCGGCTTATAGTCTCCCTGCCCAATTGCCCGGCGCGTACACCGTCCCGTCAATCTTGAGGCCCCATATGCGTGATGAAACGCATTAAATTTGAATCTATACAGATTTGTTATTGTTATATTTTGAAACCGGGCGAATATGAGCCCGGTTTCAGTAATTAATTAAACTTCAGATTATCCAAGAACGCGGGTGCGCTGCCTGGTGTAAGCGCCGGATGAGAGTTGATCCCATGCAGCAGACTGTTTCATTGAAGTTTGCATGGAATCAAACACTTTCTTGAACAATGGATCGCCCATGTTGTCTTCCATAACTTCAAGCGAAGCCTTACCAAATGCATCCCAAACATCATCAGGGAATTCAAGGGTTTTAACACCACCTTCCTGCAAACGAGTAAGGGCCGTTGAGTTGTTGGCCAAATACTGGTGCAGGTTCCAAAGGTTGGTTTCAGCAGAAGCAACTTCGATCATCTTCTGGAATTCAGGTTTCAAACCACTGAAGCGATCTTTGTTGGTTGCAAGAGCAAGACCAGCGCCTGGCTCATGGAAACCTGATGTGTAGTAAATTTTGGTGATTTCCTGGAAACCTGCTTTTTCATCAGCCCAAGGGCCAATCCACTCGGTACCGTCAATCGCGCCGGAAGCCAGAGCTTGATAAATTTCAGAACCAGGCAAAGTTTGCACGGATGCGCCAAGCTTACCAAGTGCTTTGCCACCAAGACCAGGCATACGGAATTTCAGGCCATTAAAATCAGCAGCAGATTTGATTTCCTTGCGGAACCAACCACCAGCCTGTGGTCCGGTGTTACCAGCCAGGAATGTATGAAGACCAAATTCTTCACCCAGTTCAAGGTGCAGCTTGTGACCGCCCATGTGATAGTACCAGTTATGCAGCTCATTTGGTGTCATGCCGAAAGGCACAGCAGTAAAGAAGCCAAATGCTGGATGCTGACCAACATAATAATAATCAGCCGCATGATACATGTCAGCCTGACCGGAAGTTACCGCATCAAACACAGCACCAAGGCCTGAAACCAATTCGCCCTGGGCTTTGATTTCAATTTCCAAAGTACCACCAGACATGGCGTTGACTGAATCAGCAAAATGCTGAGCCGCATCAAACACACCGGCGAGGCCACGGCCCCAGGCTGTAACCATAGTAAGTTTTTCACGCCCCTGCGAAAGAGCCGGACTGGCAAGTGCAACAGTTCCTACAGAACCGGCAATACCTGCCTTTTTAATAAATGAACGACGATCCATAAATACTTCTCCCTTTTGAGATGTCAGCGTTGTGACATCTATCCGTCATATTAACCCAGAACAATTTATTTGCACTGGAGATTTCTGACCCAGCCCGCGTGGCAAATACCTTCCGCACACGCCGGTTCAATTTCATCCGCTCACAATTGTGATGCGGCCGTTTGGGATACAGCAGGAATTACAACAAATATCAAGATCAAACTGTTTAATCGTCGCAATATGTTTAATACTAGCAGCCGTATATAGTTCAAAACTTGGTGAAACTTGAACATAATTTGCATTCGCAAATGCTGCAAAATGGTGTACAAAATCCTTTGATTTTAAATTTATCAGCCAGGAATCCATTCATGCCGATAATAGCTGTAACATCCGATATCAAATTCAATGATATTTTCGAATGGCATTGCGCGCCACGAACCTTCATCAACGCAGTGTTGAAAGGTGCAGATTCAATCCCGTTGATTGTGCCATCCCTTCCCGATGAAAGCGCGCTTGACGAAATTTTAGACCACGTTGATGGTGTTTTGCTGACCGGTGCACGCTCCAATGTTTACCCCAAACTATATGGAACTGAGCCAACGAAATCTCACGAACCCCATGATCATGAACGCGATGCAACCACCCTTCCGCTGGCCCGAAAAGCCCTGGAAAGAGGTATCCCGCTTTTGGCAATCTGCCGAGGCATTCAGGAACTGAATGTGGCACTTGGCGGCACGCTTTCCTCTGAAATTCAGGAAGATGAAGGCCGCCGCGACCACCGCGCGCCGGAAAGCGACAACAACGATGTGCGCTTTCAAATCGCCCATAACATCCATATTGAAGAAGGATCATGTCTGTCCGACATTTTAGGCACAGGCGAAGTACCGGTTAACTCGCTGCACCGGCAGGCCATTCGCATTCCTGCCACCAATCTGGCGGTCGAAGCGGTCGCAGAAGATGGCACCATTGAAGCCGTATCGGTGATTGGCGCAAAAAGCTTTGCGCTTGGTGTCCAATGGCACCCCGAATATTGGGTTGAAAGTGATACGCCTTCGGCCAAAATATTTGCCGCATTCGGCAAGGCAGCCCACCAATATGTGCGCCAAAAACAGCCCGTAACCCAAGCAGCGGAGTGAATAATGCCCAAACATTCACATGATCACCGTCACCACGGCGAAGGGTCAGAATTGTCAGAAATGGAACTGCGGGTGCGCGCGCTGGAATCTCTGCTGACCGAAAAAGGTTATGTCGACCCGGAAGCGCTCGATACTTTAATTGATACCTATGAGAACAAAATTGGCCCACGCAATGGAGCCGCCGTCGTGGCAAAAGCCTGGAGCGAACCTGATTACAAAAAATGGCTCTTGGAAGATGGTTCGTCCGCCATTCATTCGCTCGGTTTTACCGGCCGTCAGGGCGAGCACATGATCGTGGTCGAAAACACGCCCGAGACCCACAATATTGTTGTTTGCACGTTATGTTCCTGTTACCCGTGGCCAGTTCTTGGCCTGCCGCCCACCTGGTACAAATCGCCGCAATACCGTTCGCGGGTGATGATCGACCCCAGAAGCGTATTGAAAGACTTTGGCGTGGAACTGCCGAAAAATACCGGCGTTGCGGTACATGATTCCACCGCTGAAACACGCTATCTGGTATTGCCTATGCGACCTGAGGGCACTGAGGATTGGAGCGCTGAAAAACTTGCTGGCCTAGTCACCCGAAACTCAATGATTGGCACGGACATTTTATCCATCCCGGGAGGCAATACATGAATTCCGGTCACGATCTTGGCGGCATGATGGGCTTTGGCCCGATTGATACTAGCCATCAGGAAATCAACTTCCACGAAAAATGGGAGGAGCGGGTTTTTGCCCTCACCCTTGCGATGGGTGCCACCGGCAATTGGAATATTGATAAATCCCGCCATGCGCGCGAAAACATGCATCCGGGGCTTTATACCACGCTTTCCTATTATCAAATCTGGCTTAAGGGGCTGGAAAAACTCCTGCTTGCTGCCCAACTTGCAACAGCAAAAGAAATCGCCGACGGATACCAACATGCATCTGCAAAGCCAGATGTGAAGGTGCTGAAAAATAACAAGGTTTTGGACATGCTGATGGCCGGATCATCCTACGAGCGTGAACCATTAGCCTCAAACCGGTATGCCAATGGCGACACTGTTAAAACCCGCAATATGCACCCTAAGACCCATACCAGAATTCCACGTTATGCGCGCGGCAAGGTTGGCGTAATTGAGCGGGTTCACGGTTGTCACGTTTTCCCCGACAGCAATTCAAAAGGCCAAGGCGAAAACCCCCAATGGCTTTACCGGGTAAAATTCACCGCCCGTGAAATCTGGGGCGATGAACACCCGGCCAATGATCTGATTTTTGTTGACCTCTGGGAGCCATATCTTGAGCGATAATAGTTTTATTTCGATGGCCACGCAGGCAAAGGAACATCCGTTCAAGGAACCGTGGCAGGCGCATGCATTTGCTATTGCGGTCAGATTGCACGAACAGGGGCTTTTTACCTGGAGTGAATGGGCAGAAACCCTGAGCAGCTTTATAAAAGCCGCAGGACCCGATGATAATGTGGAGAACTACTATCATCATTGGATGGCTGCCCTTGAAACCATTGTTGATGCCAAAAAAGCGGCTTCGAAAGCAGAGCTTGCAACACGAAAGGGCCAGTGGGACAGGGCCGCCAAAGCCACCCCGCACGGAAAGCCGATTTTGTTGGATGCCGATCCGTTGAGCTAATTATTTGCCCATAATCTTCTTCGCCAAACCAATCAATCGCTGGTCAGAACCAGCCGGCCCCATAAGCGAAATTCCCAATGGTGCGCCGTAAACCTTGGTCAATGGCAGGGTAATTTGCGGAAAGCCAGTAAGTCCCGAAACACACAAAAGCTCCAGCGCTTTCTCACGAAAATCCTGAAGACTATCATGGCTCGCATCGCGCAAGGGAGCAGCACTTGGCACAGTCGGCATGACCAACACCCCATCATCGCCTAAAATCGCGGCTAATTCTTCGCGCATCGCCGCGCGCATGATTGCGCATTCATCATATTCATCGTCGGTAATACCAAGCCCAAATTCAAACCGGTCTTTTACGCCAGGTCCAAGATCAGGATTGGAATTGGTAATCCAGTCCGCATGGGCAAGCCACGCCTCACGCGCCTGCAATTTCCGCATGGTCCAATACCATTCGTTCAATGTTTTTTGGAAACCACGAATATTTTCGGGCGCACCCAGAACTTCCATCACATGATTGAAAGCAGTCGCATAGGCCTGGCGCTCCGCATCTCCCAGCAGGCAATTATCCAGTACATTCAAAGTTATTGGGCGGATAAGCGGCGTGTCAGATGCATCCGCGCCCAACAGCACATCGCCAACTTTTTGATAATTCTCAACTGTCTGCGTAAACCAGCCAAACACATCAAACGAATGAGCAAGCGGCATCGTGCCCTCAAGTGATATTCGCCCGTGAGTGGTACGCAAACCAATCAACCCGCAATATGAGGCCGGCGCGCGAACTGACCCGCCCGTATCAGACCCGGTCGCAATATCCACCGCGCTTGCAGCTACCAGAGCCGCAGACCCACAGGATGAGCCACCGGTAACCCTTTCCGGTGCTGCCACATTAAGCGGTGCGCCATAATGGGCGTTGATGCCATTCAGAGAATAACAAAGCTCATCGCAATGGGTTTTACCGATAATCCGCACGCCCGCATCGAGCATTTGTTGAATGACAGGCGCGGTGAAATCATCCGGACCGGTTTCCGCCAATCTGGTCGGACTGCCCCAGCCATTGGGATACCCCCTGACCGCATAAATATCCTTCACCCCAAGCGTTAAGCCGGCCAAGGGGCCAGTGGCTGCGTGCTCCACATCGACCGGCTGATAATCACAATAGCCTTTTACCGGGTCATCGGGTTTGTTCATTAAATCCTACCGTTCTTCCAACGCCGACCGCACACCGAGTGCGATAAATATCGCGCCAAGGCTGCGCTCCATCCACAGTCCAATGCGCAAGCGAGACCCTAGGTCATAGACCCATAAACAGGATCGAAATGGTATGTTTCAATTTATTCAGATACAAGGCGCAAGTTTGCAGGAAACCTTTTGGTTTTCAAGAGCTTGCAACGCTGTAGCTGGGCAAATTGATCATATCCGAAGGACACCACTATTGCTGCAATCTGCCGCGTCAAAGTGCCAGGAAAGGCGAAAAGCCAGTCCGCCCCCCTTTTTCTTGCATATTTTTGCAGTATTGGTGCCATTTCGAACCTGTTTTTGAGTCTGTGGCCTAGTCCTTCCCCTACCCACCCTGCAAGTTCCAGCATTTTTGCAAATAGGCAAATAATCAATACGGCCCGCAAAAAAGAAAACCTAAATCCGCTTGCCGTTTTCCATATCAAACAGATGCAGCCCGCCTGGCATCACCCGCACAGGAAGCTCCTCAGCCACATTCGGGCGGGCATCACCTGCGAGTTTAACCACGATGGAATTATCAAAATCATTTCTGTCGGCATTATCGGCAAAACCATGCGCCAGAGTTTCAGAACCGAGCGTTTCGACCGCTGCAACATTCAATACCAGCTCCGCCTCATCCTTATTGCAGGGTACAAATTTTTCTGCCCGAACGCCAATTCTAACATTACGCCCGTGGCTGTTCTCAATCGGGTAATTACCGATTTGCATGATAGACCCCGTATCCAGTTCAAGCAGTTTGCCATCGCTGGAAATTGTGCCGGTAAAGAAGTTCATCGGCGGTGAGCCGATAAAGCCCGCAACAAATTCAGATGCCGGTTTCTCATAGATGTTCAATGGCGTATCAATCTGCTCCGCATAGCCCTCATTTAAAACAATCAATCGGTCGGCAAGGGTCATGGCTTCCACCTGATCATGGGTCACATAAAGCGATGTCACATCGAGACGGCGCTGCAGAGCGCGGATTTCCAGCCGCATGGTCACCCGCAATTTTGCATCCAGGTTGGAAAGCGGTTCATCGAATAAAAACACTGCAGGTTCGCGCACAATCGCACGACCCATAGCAACGCGCTGTCGCTGACCACCGGAAAGTTCACGCGGGCGGCGTTTCAAATATTCGCCAATTTGCAACATGTCAGCGGCTTTCGCCACGCGTGCCTCGATCTCGTCCTTCGAGAGTTTCATCAGCTTCAGCCCATAGGCCATGTTCTGATAAACACTCATATGCGGATAAAGCGCATAATTTTGAAACACCATAGCAATATCGCGGTCTTTGGGTTCGACCTCATTGACAATGCGACCGCCGATCGAAATATCGCCCTCGGTGATCTGCTCAAGCCCCGCCACCATCCGCAGCAAGGTGGATTTACCACAACCGGATGCACCGACAATGACGATAAATTCGCCATCCTTAATGTCCACATTAATGCCGTGCAGCACCTCAACAGAGCCGTAGGATTTCTTGATATTCTGGATGTTGACGCCAGCCATTGGTAATTCCCTGTTATTTATCTGTTTCCGTCAAACCTTTGACGAACATTTTTTGCATGCCGACAACCACAATAATTGGTGGAACCATCGCTATTAGCGTGGTCATCATAATCTTGTTCCATTGCAGCAATTGTTCACCCGCCTCCAGCATTTGTTTAATGCCCATCACAACCGTGGTAAGCGATTGATCGGTGGTTATCAGCAGCGGCCACAAATATTGGTTCCAACCAAATATGAACAGAATCACAAACAAAGCCGCAATATTGGTGCGCGACATTGGCAGCAGAATATCGAAGAAAAACCTCATCGGGCCCGCGCCATCAATGCGCGCCGCTTCCAGCAACTCATCGGGAATGGTCAAAAACACCTGCCTGAACATGAATGTCGCCGTGGCGCTTGCAATCAGCGGCAAGGTTAGCCCCGCATAGGAGTTAAGCATTCCAAGATCAGCCACCACCTTGAAGGTCGGCAAAATTCTCACCTCGACCGGCAACATCAAAGTGATAAAAATCATCCAGAAAAAGCCCATGCGGAAGGGAAAACGAAAATACACAATAGCAAAAGCCGAAAGCAGCGAAATGGCAATTTTGCCAAGCGCAATCACCATCGCCATGACGAACGAATTAAGCAACATCAAAGCAACCGGCTGGCTTGCCCCGCCAACATCAAGCCCAACAAACAGCGCCTCACTGAGATTTTCAAAGAAATGCCCACCCGGCCAAAGCGGCAGCGGAGATTGGGTCATACGCAATGCATCATGC
>Ga0256839_1005224_pt1 | contig 12119 bp, 15 predicted proteins | sample 354166metaG_FD_185968 | JGI IMG/M metagenome (GOLD analysis project Ga0256839, IMG submission 185968) | Hydrothermal vent microbial communities from Mid Atlantic Ridge, Atlantic Ocean - 354-166 | ecosystem: Environmental > Aquatic > Marine > Hydrothermal vents | place: Atlantic Ocean: Mid...
CGCGATAGCCCACCACCCCGTCCTCGCGCGGGGTCAGATCCACCGAGAACCCCAGACCGTTGTCTATATGGGCCTTGACGTCTACCAGCGCCTGATCCGCATCCATCGCCCGCAGTTCGTCATCTGTTAGAATCACCTGACCTTGCCGGAAGCGGATCTGGTTCAGCCGCATACCGGGACGGGCCAGAACGGAAAACGACCGCGGGGAAATTTCGGCATAAAGCGGGCCGTTATACCCCGCTTCGATCCGGTCGAATTCGGTGCCGTAATCGGTGATCAGGCGGGTGAACAGGTCGAGTCGCCCTGTGGAACTTTTGGCGTTGGCCACCGCATTAATCGTGTCCGGCAGATTCAGCCCTTCCATCAGCGGCACCACATAGACGCAGCCTTTTTCCAGCACTGCGCCCTCGCTCAAATCAATGCTGTGCATGGCAAAATCCTGCAAACGATCCGCCACCAGCCGCCCGGATCCGGGTAGGAACGAGGCCCGCACCCGCCACGCCACATTGCCAAGACGCAGGTCCAGCGAGGCGGGCTGTATCTGCCCCTCCGGCACCGGATGGGTCACGGTAATTCGCCCGTCAGCAAGCATTTCGCGAATAGTCTGGCTGGGCAGAACGCCCGTTTCCGGCTGGCTCATGCACGCCCCCTATGTGCAAAAACGCCGGTGTCGCCACCAGCGTTTTGAAAAATGGTCGGGCTAGCGGGATTCGAACCCACGACCTTCCGTCCCCCAGACGGACGCGCTACCAGACTGCGCCATAGCCCGAACGTCGCCGTTATAGCGCAGATATTTCCGGTGGCAAGCGCGAAACCTCTCCGCATTACTCGAACCCCTAGATTTCTGCCAGCATGGATTCCCGCAGGGCGAGAAGACGGGTGAACAGCTGCCGCAATTCCGGTTGCGGAGCCTGTGCAGGGGCAGAGGGCTTGGCATCGACCACAGGCGCGGCTTCGCCTGCCCGTGCGCCTGATTGCAGCAGTTCATTGCCCATGGCGATGATGGATTTGACGCCGCGTTCGCGCAGAACCTTCTGCGCGCCCTTGATGGTCATCCCGTCCTCGTAAAGCAGGCACTGGATACCGCGGATCAGCGCTACATCCTCGGGGCGGTAGTATCGCCGCCCGCCACCCCGTTTAACCGGTTTTATCTGGCTGAACTTGCTTTCCCAGAATCGCAACACATGCGCCGGAACCCCCAGAATATCGCCGACCTCGCTGATGGTGCGGAATGCGGAGGGGGATTTCTGCATTGGCGCGTCCTAGGACTTGTTGCCGGCGTCGACACGCTCTTTCATCAGGTGCGAGGGGCGGAAAGTCAGCACGCGACGCGGTGCGATGGGGACTTCCTCGCCGGTTTTCGGGTTGCGCCCGATCCGCTCTTTCTTGTCGCGGATGGAGAATGTCCCGAAAGAGGAAATCTTGACGCTTTCGCCGGCGACCAATGCGTCGGAGATGTGTTTGAGGACGGATTCAACCAGATCGGCAGACTCGTTTCGCGACAATCCGACTTCGCGAAAAACCGCTTCGCTCAGATCCATTCGTGTCAACGTAGACTCGCTCATGGCACAACCCTTTCCCTGTGTTCAGGAGCAGGATATTTGATTAGCGGAAAGAGAGTCAATAACAATGGCTTACGGGGGGCTTTTTTACGCTCTACCAGCGCAGCACCGCGGCACCCCATGTGAGGCCGCCACCGATGGCCTCCAGCAGCAACAGGTCGCCTTCCTTGATCTGCCCGCGCGAGGCGGCGACAGAGAGCGCCAGCGGGATCGAGGCGGCAGAGGTGTTGCCATGGTCCTGCACGGTGACCACGACATGATCCATGGAAATGCCCATCTTCTGCGCCGTGCGCTTGATGATGCGCAGGTTGGCCTGATGCGGCACGATCCAGTCCAGATCCCCGGCTGTCAGCCCCGCTTTGTGCAGGGCCGTATCGCCACAGGCGGCGAGTTTGGAAACCGCATGTTTGAACACTTCCTGCCCCTGCATTCTGACCACGCCGGTTGTGCCGGTAGAGGACACCCCGCCATCCACATAGAGCAGATCGTTGAACCGCCCGTCGGAATTGAGGTCGGTTGACAGCACCCCCCGATCCGCGCCGGTTCCTGTGCCTTCTTCTGCTTGCAGGATGATCGCGCCGGCGCCGTCGCCGAACAGAACGCAGGTCGTGCGGTCTTCCCAGTCGAGAATACGGGAAAAGGTTTCGGCGCCGATTACCATCACGGTTTTGGCCTGCCCCGACTGGATCATGCCGTTGGCATTGGCGAGGGCAAAGATGAAACCGGCGCAAACCGCCTGAATGTCGAAGGCAAAGCCGCCCTTCATGCCGATGGCGTGCTGCACCCGCGTGGCTGTGGACGGAAAGGTCTGGTCCGGTGTTGCAGTGGCCAGAATGATAGCATCCAGATCACTGGCCTTCATCCCTGCTTTGGCAAGCGCGGCCTTGGCTGCCTCGACGGCAAGGTCCGAGGTTTTCTGCCCCTCGGCGGCGAAATGGCGGCGTTCGATGCCGGTGCGGGTGCGGATCCATTCGTCCGAGGTATCCAGCGTTTCGGCAAATTCGGCGTTCTCGACCACGCGCTCGGGCAGATAGTGGCCGTAGCCTTTAACAACTGCGCGGATCACGCCCATTTTTATGCCTCGTCTGATTCTGGAGTACCGGTGCCTGTTCCTGTATTTTTGCTGGCTTCGATGCCGGATGCAACCCGTGCCGCCAGCTTTTCCGAGAAACCGTTATGTGCCAGCGTATAGGCCAGTTTGATTGCCGCCGACACGCCGATAGCGTCGGCACTGCCGTGCGATTTGATCACCGTGCCGTTCAGGCCCAGAAACACCCCCCCATTCACGCGGCGCGGGTCTACCCGTTTTTTCAGACGTTTTAGCGAGCTCATGGCAAAAAGTGCTGCAAGCTTTGCCAGAGGCGTATGGGTGAATGCCTCTTTCAGGAAATCCCCGACCAGTTTCGCGGTGCCTTCGCTGGCTTTCAGTGCCACGTTGCCGGTAAAACCGTCCGTTACGATCACATCCACGCGGTCGGAGGGCAGGTCGCTGCCTTCGACAAAACCGATATATTCGAAATCCCCGATTCCGGCCACATCGGTGATCATTTTTGCAGCTTCCTGCAATTCCGGCCGGCCCTTGTGTTCTTCGGTGCCGATGTTGAGCAATCCGATACGCGGTTTTTCCAGCCCCAGCGCATTGCGGGCATAGCTGGCTCCCATCACCGCGTATTGCAGGAGGTCTTGTGCGTCCGCTTTGATATCCGCGCCCATGTCCAGCATGATATTTTTGCCGGAGGGGTTTCGCGAGGGCCACAGAACCGCGATAGCCGGACGCACAACGCCGGGTATCTTACGCAGTTGCAACATGGAAATTGCCATCAGCGCGCCGGTATTGCCACATGACACGGCCACCGAGGCCTCGCCGGATTTGACGCTTTCGATGGCGTTCCACATGCTCGACCCTTTGCCGCTGCGCAGGGCGCGCGAGGGTTTCTCGTCCATCGAGACGACTTTGTCCGTGTCGCGAACCTCGACGAGCCGCGCCAGTGCGGGCTTCTTTTCCAGAAGCGGCGCAACCGCTGCCGAATCGCCATGAACGATAAATCTGATATCGGTGTTTTTTCCGGCGGATTTTTCCATCCCGCCGATGATAGCGGCAACGCCGCTATCGCCCCCCATGGCGTCGACGGCGATAACCGTCGGGCCGCCGGGGGAAACAGTCCGGTTTGAGGCTGCGGTCATACCGGACCTACCTTGCCTTGCTTACGCCGCGTCTTCGTCGAAGTCGATTTCCTCGACCATGGCAACGACTTCGCGTTCGTCATAGTGGCCACAGGCGCCGCAGACGTGGTGCGGGCGTTTCAGTTCGCCACAGTTGGTGCATTCGTTCGGGTTGGCCGCAACCAACGCATCATGCGCGCGACGCATACCGCGTTTGGAGCGGGTGATTTTACTCTTGGGAACAGCCATGATGGACCTCTAGTTCTTGAATGGGGCGAACCCCCGACATCCGGCGTCAATAAGCCTCGCACGCGCAATGTGCAACAACCGATTAACCCGAACAGGAAACGAAGCGCGGAAAATAGCGAAAATTCTGCAAACCGCAAGTCTTTTATATGCCTAGTTACCGTTGTTTTCCAGTTTCTCCTTCAATACTGCGAGTTCGGCAAAGGGTTGCGCCTGTCCATCGGCCCCGCTGGATGATTCCGCAGGGGAAAACAGCGACTCATCCAGAACAGCCCCCTCGATTTTCGGGTAGTCGGGCAAGGCCAGCGCCAGCGCCTCCATTGCCACCAGTCCCAGATCGAGTTCATCGCCGAGGGGATCAATCTCGTCCTCGTCCTCGGGCGCGATATCGATTTCGGCCATCGGATCGTCGAGGTCGGGCAGATATCGTCGCCGGATATCCAGATCGATCCGCGTGCGCACCGGTTCCAGCGTAATTACACAAGCCTGTGTGACAGTGGCCCCGAGTTTCCCTTCCAGTGCCCAGCCTTCTTTGGCCAGCGGAACCAGGCGCCCGCTGAACCGCATTTTGCGCACAGACATGATATCCAGTGCTTTGGCAATGGCGCGCAACTCGTCCTCGGTCGGGGTTTCGCTGAATTCGTAGTCTGCCGCCTTGCTGATCCGCCGGAAACGGACGATGCGGGAGAATTCGGGAGCGGAGTTTTGCATATCGGTTTTTCTGCCATTGTATAATTGCGCCGAAAAGAGGAATGTATAGTCGGCGCAGGGATTCTTGAATTTATTCCACGCGCAGGATAGGTGAGCAAGAGCAAACGGTTTTGAATGAGGGTAATTATGGCTGCCAGTAATATTCGCAAGCTTCTGATCGTATCCCTGATAGGGACTGCAACACTCGTCGGCGGTTGTGCCCCCATCACGCAAAACCACGGCTATGTTCCGGTCGAGGCCGATATCGCCGCTATCCAGATGGGCGCCGATACCAAGGAGAGCGTTTATGCCCGCCTCGGTGAACCGACCACCAAAGGGGTGGAGGGCGACAGCTCCTGGTATTATGTTTCCTATACCGAGCGTCGTCTGGCCTTCCTGCCTCCCAAGATCGCCAGTCGCGAGATTCTGGCCATATCGTTCGATGCCCGCGGTCGAGTTGCCGCCGTGGACCGCTACGGTATCGAGGACGGCATCCTCATCGATTTGAACACGCGCGAGACGGTTACAGGCGGACGCAAGCTGACCTTCCTGCAGCAGTTGATCGGAAACATCGGCAATTTCAGCGCCGAGAGCTTCCTCTAACCGGGTTTGAATTCCAGCGCCACGCCGTTCATGCAATACCGCATGCCGGTGGGTGCGGGACCGTCCGGAAACACATGCCCCAGATGCGCGTTACAATTGGCGCAGAGCACCTCGGTCCGGCGCATCCACAGCTTGTTGTCGGCGCGTTCGGTGACAGCGTCCGGCGAGACGGGCTGGAAAAAACTCGGCCAGCCGGTGCCGGAATCGAACTTGGCGCTCGATGTAAACAGCGTCGCGTCGCAGCAAACGCAGTGGAACACCCCGTCCACCTTCGGAAAGTCGTCATGGCTGAAGGCGCGCTCGGTGCCGCCTTTGCGAGTGACCTTGTAGGCCAGATCGGATAGTTGCGCCCGCCATTCGGCGTCGGATTTTTCAATAGGCATGTTTCCCCCTTTTTTCGCCAATATAGGGGTGAATATTTTGACAAACCAGCCGAATTACGTCACGATTCTTCACATAGATACACAGGTCGGAGACCATGTCAGAACCCGCAACAGGACGTTACACTGTCCGCTTTGCCAGCGACGCCGCCGATGTGCGCTCCGCCCAGCAATTGCGCCATCGCTGCTTTCGCGGTGGCGATGGGCTGGATGCAGATGCCTTCGATTCCCTGTGCAAGCATGTCCTGGTCGAGGAAACCCGCACCGGGCGTCTCGTTTGCACCTATCGGCTGATGCCTCTTGCCAACGGCGGGGCCGTAGGCCGTTCCTATTCCGCCCAATATTACGATCTTTCCGCCCTGCACGATATTCGGGGGGAAATCGTTGAAATGGGCCGATTCTGCATTGCCCCCGACTGCAAAGATCCCGACATCCTGCGTGTCGCATGGGCCGAACTGACCCGTTATGTTGATACACATAATGTAGAACTCCTGTTTGGCTGTTCCAGTTTTACAGGGACGGAGGCCGACGCCTACACAGACGCCTTTGCCCTGCTGAAAGACCGGCATCTGGCTCCGGAACAGCGCCTGCCGAAGGTCAAGGCGCCGCGCGTGTTCCGTTTTGCAGCCAGACTGCGCTTGAAAAAACCCGACTTGAAGCAGGCCCGCCTGCGGATGCCGCCCCTCCTGCGCACCTATCTCGCGATGGGGGGGTGGGTTTCCGATCATGCCGTGGTGGATAACGACCTCAACACGCTGCATGTTTTTACGGGGCTCGAGATCAACGCGATTCCCGCCAGCCGCAAGCGCCTGTTGAGGGCGGTTGCGGGGTAGGGTAGACTTGGCGGAACGCTCTGAAACAAGGACAGATACCGTGAAAATTGCTGTCATCAGTTCCCGCACCACCGGTCTCACCGATCAGGTCATATCCGAAACCGCCAAACGCCTTGCGGACGAGGGGGCGCGCCTTGTGGGGGTGATCAAGGTTCTGGGGAATGAAACCGCGGATGATCACCATTGCGATATGGACCTGCGAGTTCTGCCCGACGGCCCCGAGGTCCGCATCACGCAGTCACTGGGCGAGGGCGCAACAGGCTGCCGTCTGGACCCCGCCGGAATTGCTGCTGCAGTCGCCGCGACCGAGAAGAACGGAACAGCCGACGCCGACCTGTTCATCCTCAACAAATTCGGCCCGCAGGAATCCGAGGGGCGCGGATTCTGCGATGCTATTGCCTCCGCGCTGGAAAACGATACGCCTGTTCTGGTCGGCGTGGGTGGTGGCTGCCGTCCCGCCCTCGATGCCTTCGTCGATGGTATGGCCGAGGAAATCCCCGCCGACAGGGATGCAATTTATGCGTGGTGCAAGAAGGCGATGGATTAACGGCTGACCTCGCTTATGCCGCCATGGGCCCTTGACCAGCCCAGCGGGTCGGCAAAGAATTTTTCCACCTCGTCCAGCGTTGCCGTGTCGAAATAGTTGCCTTTCTTGGCCTCGGCCAGCACATCATGCCATGTCGCCAGATAGTGCAGGGTGATCCCGTGTTCCGCCAGATTTTCGCGGGTATTCGGGAAGATGTCATAGAAAAATACCAGCGAGGTATGGTTGCATACGCCGCCTGCTGCGCGGATAGCCTCGACAAACTTGATTTTCGAGCCGCCGTCGGTGGTCATATCCTCGGCCAGCAACACGCGTTGCCCTTCGTGCAGCACACCCTCGACCTGCGAATTCTTGCCATAGCCCTTGGGCTTTTTGCGCACATATTGCATCGGCAACCCCATACGGTCGGCCATCCACGCGCCATAGGGAATCCCGCCGGTTTCGCCGCCTGCCACGGAATCAAAGGCCTCGAAACCGACATCGCGTTGCACTGTTGCCACCATGAAATCGATCAGCGTCGAGCGGATGGAGGGATAGGAAATCAGCTCGCGACAGTCGATATAGCTGGGCGAAACCAGCCCCGAGGCCAGTTTATAGGGATTTTCCACCTCGAAATTTACCGCCTTGATTTCCAGCAGCATTTTGGCAGTCAGGCGGGCCATTTCGGTGCGGTCGATAAATGCGGTCATGATGTCGTCCAGTGTAGCGGGAAGCCGGGATCGAATACGGTGACAGGCCCGGCGCCGGTTTCGATTTTTGCGGGGTAAGTGACCGGATCGGCATGGCGCGTCAAGGTCAGCGTCGCCGTGTTCGGTTCCAATCCGTAAAATGCCGGCCCGTGCAACGAGGCAAACCCCTCCAGCCGGTCCAGCGCGTTGGCCTCCTCGAACACATGTGCAAGGCAGGCCATGGTATTGGTTGCGGAAAACACACCGGCGCAGCCGCAGGCGCTTTCCTTGTTCGGGTCCGTATGCGGCGCGCTGTCGGTGCCGAGGAAGAAATGCCGATCGCCGCCGGTTGCCGCCTCGACCAAGGCGCGGCGGTGTTCCTCGCGCTTGGCGATGGGCAGGCAATAGTAGTGCGGGTGGATGCCACCGACCAGCAGGTCATTGCGGTTGATAATCAGGTGGTGCGTGGTGATTGTCGCGCCCATGTTGTCCTGTGACAGCACATAGCCCACACCATCCGCCGTGGTGATATGCTCCATCACCACCTTGAGGTCGGGAATACGCCGGCGCAGCGGGTCCAGCACGCGGTCTATAAATACGGCCTCGCGGTCGAAAATATCCACGGAAGGGTCCGTGACCTCGCCATGTACACAAAGTGGCATACCGATTTCCGCCATCCGCTCCAGAATCCCCTGAACCTTGTCGAAATCCCGCACGCCGGAGTCGGAGTTGGTCGTCGCCCCTGCGGGATAGAGCTTCACCGCCGTTACTAGCCCCGAGGCATGTGCCGCCGCAACGTCGTCGGCGTCTGTCGTCTCGGTCAGGTAAAGCGTCATCAGTGGCTCGAAATCCGCGCCTTCGGGCAGGGCCGCCATGATCCGCGCGCGATAGGCGGCGGCATCTGTTGAGTTCAACACCGGCGGCACAAGGTTGGGCATGACAATCGCCCGCCTGAAGTCGCGCGCGGTTTCCGGCAGCACGCCCGCCAGCATCTCTCCATCGCGAAGGTGCAGATGCCAGTCGTCGGGGCGGGTGATGGTCAGGGTCTGGGTCATGGGCGGCCTTTCGATCAGTCGCCCCCTGATATAGCAGCTTCGCACGGCTGGCCAGAGAGTTTGCACGAAGTTTCACAATCCCGAAGGCGGTGACAATATTTGCCGCAGGGTCTGGTCCGGCGCGTCTGCCCGTATTAGATAGCACGGGAAACAGCAATCCGAAGGACCAGTAAATGCCCAAAATTACCTATATCGAACACACCGGCAAAGAGCATGTTATCGACGTTCCCGTCGGACTGAGCGTCATGGAAGGCGCCCGCGACAACAACGTTCCCGGGATCGAGGCCGACTGCGGCGGTGCCTGCGCCTGTTCTACCTGCCACGTCTATGTGGACGAGGCCTGGGTGGAAAAACTGCCCGCCAAGGAGGACATGGAGGCGGATATGCTCGATTTTGCCTGGCAGCCGGACGAGAAACGCTCGCGCCTGACCTGTCAGGTGAAAGTGACAGAGGACCTCGACGGGCTGGTTGTGCATTTGCCCGAAAAGCAGATCTGATGCGCGTGGCCGCTATAGCCGCGCTTCTGTTTGCGCCGTCCCTCGCGGCGGCCAATATTGTCGAAGCGCGCTATAGCGGCGAAACCACACGCTATATCCACGGGGTATTCGGCAATGTTTCCGAATACGGAGTGCTGGATCTGATGTTTGCCGACGGCACGACCAAACAGATCGTGCTGCCGGAAAACCGCGTATTCGAGGATCGCGTCCCGCGTCTGGCCGATTTGGACGGGGACGGAGACAACGAGGCGATCGTGGTGGAAACCGACGTCAACCTCGGGGCGCAACTGGCGGTTTACGATGAAAACGGCAAGGTGGCGGGCACACCCTTTATCGGGATGAGCAACCGCTGGCTGGCCCCTGCGGGCATCGCGGATTTTGACGGCGACGGGCAGAGCGATGTTGCCTATGTCGAGACGCCGCATCTGGGCAAGGTGCTGATGTTCTGGACGCTGCGTGGCGGAGAGCTTGTGAAAATTGCCGAAGCTTCGGGGTTAACCAACCACCGGTTCGGCGAGCCGGAAATTTCTGGCGGCGTGCGGACATGCGCGGATGCGACGGAATTGGTGCTGGCCGATGCCTCGTGGCGCAATGTGGTAGCGGTGCGGCTGGAAAACGGAACGCCGGCGTTTGCCACAATCGGCCTCTATAACGGGCCGGAGTCGATAACCGCTGCGCTCGGCTGTCGTTAAAGCGCCCGCCAGCCGATGTCCTTGCGGTAAAACCCCTCGGGCCAGTCGATTTTTTCGATGGCGGCATAGGCGCGGTCGTGTGCCTGTTGCAGGTTTTCGCCGCGCGCGGTTACAGCCAGAACCCGACCGCCGGTGGCGATGGTTTGTCCGTTTTTCTCGGCAGTGCCCGCGTGGAAAACCTCAACAAACGGGTCGTCATCGGCCACACCCAGTCCCCTGATAACCGAACCTTTTTCGTAAGCGCCGGGATACCCTTTCGTCGCATAAACCACTGTTAGCGCGTGATCGTCGGCCCAGTTGATCCGCGCCTCGTCCAGCGTGCCCTCGGCGGTCGCCAGAAGCGCATCCAGCACCTGCGCACCCAGACGCTGCATGATCACCTGACATTCGGGGTCGCCGAAACGCACATTGTATTCCACCAGTCGTGGCTGCCCGTCCTTGATCATGAATCCCGCGTAAAGCACCCCTTGATAGGGCGTGCCGCGTTTTGCCATCTCGGCAATCGTCGGTTTGATGATCTCATCGAGCGCCTTTTGCGTAACTTCCGGCGTCATTACCGGCGCCGGAGAATACGCCCCCATGCCGCCGGTATTCGGTCCCGTATCACCGTCATAGGCGCGCTTGTGATCCTGCGCTGTGCCGATGGGTAGGATGTTTTCGCCGTCGGACAGGATGAAAAACGAGGCTTCCTCGCCTTCCATGAATTCTTCGATCACCACTTCGGCACCGGCGGCACCGAAGGCGCCGCCGAACATGTCGTCGATGGTGGACAGCGCCTCGCCCGGCGTCATGGCGACGACAACACCCTTGCCAGCGGCCAGACCGTCGGCCTTGATGACAATCGGGGCGCCTTGCTGGCGGACGTATGCCTTGGCGGCTTCGGCATCGGAAAAATGGGCATAGGCGGCGGTTGGCGCGCCGCAGGCATCGCAGATTTCCTTGGTGAAGGTTTTGGAGGCCTCCAGCTGTGCCGCCGCCTTGCTTGGCCCGAAGGTCAGGATGCGGGCGGATCGCAGCGTATCCGAAACGCCTGCGGCCAGCGGTGCCTCGGGGCCTATAACGACAAATCCGATGCTTTCGGCGGCGCAGAATTCCACCACGGCATCGCCATCATCGGGGTCGAGGTCCACGCATTGCGCCACCTCGGCAATGCCGGCGTTTCCGGGCGCGCAGAACAGCTGGTCGCATTTGGGGTTCTGGGCAATCGCCCATGCCAGCGCGTGTTCGCGGCCCCCGCCGCCCAGAATAAGGATGTTCATGCCGCGTCCTCTCTTGGCCTTTGCTGGCTGTCGTTCTAAGGTCGGGGCCGAACTGTTGCAAGGGTGCAAAATGTCTGACCTGATCGATGATCCTGCCGAGGGTGAAAACGCCCCCGAATTCAGCGTTTCCGAGATTTCCGGCGTTGTGAAGCGTCTGATCGAGGGCGAGTTTTCCCATGTGCGAATTCGCGGCGAGGTCGGGCGGGTCTCGCGCCCCAAATCCGGCCATGTGTATATGGATCTGAAGGACGATCGCGCGGTGTTGGCCTCGGTGATCTGGAAAGGCGTGGCGGGGCGTTTGCGCGTGCAACCGGAGGAGGGGATGGAGGTTGTCGCAACGGGACGGTTAACCACGTTCCCGGGGCAAAGCCGCTACCAGATGGTGATCGAGGGTATTGCCCCCGCCGGTGTCGGTGCGCTGATGGCGATGCTGGAAAAACGCAAGGCGGCGCTGGCGGCCGAGGGGCTGTTCGCGCCGGAGCGCAAGCAGCCGCTGCCGTATTTGCCTGAAGTGATCGGGGTGGTGACCTCGCCGTCCGGCGCGGTGATCCGCGATATCCTGCACCGGTTGCGCGACCGTTTCCCGCGCAAGGTTTTGCTCTGGCCAGTGGTGGTGCAAGGGGATCGCTGCGCGCCCGAGGTGGCGGCGGCCATTCGCGGTTTCAATGCCATGACGCCGGGCGGTGCCATACCGCGACCGGATGTGTTGATCGTGGCGCGCGGTGGGGGTTCCATAGAGGACCTGTGGGGCTTCAACGAGGAAATTGTGGTGCGTGCGGCGGCGGAATCGGAGATTCCGCTGATCTCGGCGGTCGGACATGAAACCGACACGACCTTGATTGATTACGCGGCCGACCAACGTGCGCCGACCCCGACGGCAGCGGCGGAAATGGCGGTGCCGGTGCGGGCGGACCTGTCCGCGCACCT
>Ga0256839_1005225_pt1 | contig 12113 bp, 6 predicted proteins | sample 354166metaG_FD_185968 | JGI IMG/M metagenome (GOLD analysis project Ga0256839, IMG submission 185968) | Hydrothermal vent microbial communities from Mid Atlantic Ridge, Atlantic Ocean - 354-166 | ecosystem: Environmental > Aquatic > Marine > Hydrothermal vents | place: Atlantic Ocean: Mid...
CCCTCTCCTTCTTCACAAATTTTGTCCTGCTTGCCGCCTTTTTGGGGATGTCGGCGGGTTGCCTTGCTGCTGGGCGACGCCCCCTGATCGGCTACTTCCCCGGTGTGTTCCACCTCACCTGTTTCGCCACCCTGGCTTTCTATGCGGCCACCGGCTATTTCTTCCTTGCCACTGTGGATGTGCAGGGGAGTGGCGCCCCGGACATCGTCTACTTTGGTACGGAACGCGTCGGTGAAGCGGCCCTGAAGCCGGGAATACCGCTGGCCATGCTCCTGGCCGGGCTTTTCGTCGCCCTGGTTGCCTGGTTTTACCCCCTTGGTCAGATCATGGGGCTGTGTTTCGAGCGCATCCCGAACAGGATTGTGGCGTACACGATTAACATCGGCGGCAGCCTGGTTGGGATCGGAGCCTTTGCCCTGTTCTCGGCTTACTCGGCTCCGCCCTTCGTCTGGTTTGCGACGGTTGTGGTGATTGTCGTCTGGTTCCTGGTCAGGTTCCGCGCCTTTAGCTTTGCGAACCTGGTCCTGCTAGGGACGACATTGGCCATGATTGGGATTGCGGGCTGGCGTGCTCCCGGGCACCGTTTCTTCTGGTCTCCGTACTACTGCATCCGCCTTTCGCCGTCGACACTCGACGTCGTGGTCAACGGCATCTCGCACCAACGGATGGTGAAGGATCCCTGGCAATGGCCCCCATACCGCTTCCCGTTTGTGTTGTTCAAACGTGCATTTGGGCGCGTTCCTGATCGGGTTTTGATCATTGGAGCGGGAACGGGCAACGACGTCGCTGCCGCGCTCTGGGCCGGCGTGCGGCATATCGATGCCGTGGAAATCGATCCCGTCATCGCTGAGATCGGCCGGCGTTACCATCCAAACCGGCCTTACGACGATCCTCGCGTCCACCTGGTTATCGACGATGGCCGCGCTTTCCTCCGGCGGTCCAGGGAACAGTATGACCTGATCCTGTACGGTCTCGTGGATTCCCTCACGCTGCAGTCCGGCATGGCGAACGTTCGGCTTGAGACCTATCTGTTCACCGTCGAGGCATTCCAAGAGGTGCGCGCCCGTCTAAAACCCGATGGGCTGTTCGTTGCCACCAATTTCTTCCGAGAGGGTTGGATCGTCCATCGGCTGGCCGGAATGGCAAAGGAGGCGTTCGGTGAAGCGGCGGCGGTTGTGCAGTTTCCCTCCCGACCGGAGCTGTCCGATCGCGCAAGCAGGATCCCCGGGGCAGCAGCGGTCGTCGCCAGCTTGTCTGACCGATTGGATGGGCTGCTGCAGCCCAACGCGCCGCTTTGCCTCGGCTGTGAGCACACTCACAAACCGGGCACAGGGGGGGATTGCGATGGGCCCGTGGTATACCGCTCGAAGTTGGTCGCGTCTCGGCACTGGGAACTTCCGACCGACGACTGGCCCTTCCTGTACCTGCGTGAGCCACGGATCCCGCGACACAATCTGGTCAACCTCGCGGTTGTCCTGCTGATCGCGGTGCTGCTCATTTTCGCTGCGTCGCCGCGGAGGGGCCTACGCATCGACCCGGCATTTTTCTGTCTCGGGGCGGGATTCATGCTCATCGAGACGAAGGGGGTGGTCGAGCTGGCGCGTGTCTTCGGATCCACCTGGGTTGTGAATAGCTTCGTGTTCGGGGGAGTTCTGGTTGCTATCCTGCTTGCCAACCTATTCGTGCTCTGGTTTAACCCGACGCGGTTGAGTCCCTGGTTCGCAGGTTTGTTGCTCGCGCTGGCGGCGGCGTGGCTGGTTCCGCTCGATTGGTTTGCGGGGCTGCCGTACGGCGTGCGGGCGATCCTTGCGGTGAGTCTGGAATTCACTCCGATTCTGTTTGCAGGAGTCGTGTTCGCGATACTTTTCCGTGCCACGGCTCACCCGGCAGAGGCATATGGCGCAAACATCCTGGGGGCCATGGTCGGCGGCATGCTGGAGTACCTCTCGCTTGTGTCCGGGTACTCGAACCTGGTCTTGATCGCCGGGCTGCTCTATCTCGGCGCGGCCCTGGGAAGCCGCTGGCTGCTCACCCGCCCCGCCGTTGCCGCCCGGCCCCCGACATAGGACGCCTCGCGCAAACGATCCTTGGTACACGGCGCCCGCCATCTTGTCAAAGGTGGCCGGCCCGACGTAGCGGCAGGCGTCGACGCGATCGAGCCCGGGATGGCAGTTTTCATTCGGGCAGTCGACGAGGCGGCCTGGGTGCGCCGGAGGGGAAAATGGGAGAAGGTAGCCGCTGGGCAAGTCGTGCTTGGGCACAGGGAGGCTGCGAATGAGTGAGTATCGGTACTACGAGTTCAGGGCGCTCGATCGGCCCCTTACCCGTGGCGAGATTGCGGAGCTGCGCAAGCTTTCGTCCCGGGCCAGGATCACCCCAACCAGCTTTGTTAACGTTTACAACTTCAGCGATTTTCGCGGTGATCCAGTTGCCTTGATGAAGCGGTTCTTCGATGCGTTTGTTCGCCTTGAGGAATGGGGCTCCCGCTGGTTCATGGTGCGTGTGCCGCAGCGGAGCTTGACTGCCCATGAGGCGCGACGGTTCGCGGCCGGCTCCTGTTTCGAAGTGTTTCCGGCCGGTCGGAACGTCGTGCTCTCGTTCTCCGCCGCACTGGAGGAGGAAACAGACGACGATGTGAACGACGGATGGCTGGACGTGTTACTGCCCATTCGAGACGCTCTACTGGCCGGCGACCGACGTCCGCTGTACTTGGGCTGGCTGTCTGGAGTACAGGCAGGCGAGGTGAACGTGGGCGTTACCGAGCCGCCGGTACCTCCGGGCATGTCGGAGCTGGGTGAGCCCTTGAGGGCGCTGGCAACGTTCCTCATGTTAGATCGTGACCTTCTCGACGCCGCTGCCGAGCAGAGTTCGCCTGTCGCCGTTGAGCGGCTGACCCGCCGCCAGCTCCGCGCCTGGATCGAAAAGCTCGACGCCAGGGAACGGGATGACTTACTGGTGTCTCTACTGGAGTCCGACGATCGGCACAGACTCACCGAGCTGCGGCGGAGAATCGCGAGGGCCGTGCTGCCAGAGCGTGAGGGAGAGAATCAAGGGAGTCGCAGGGTGTGGGATTTACTTGTTCGTGCAGAGCAACGCCGGCGGGCACGTGAGCCGAAGCGAGGACGCAGGGGGGCTGGGAGCGAGAGCCCGTTCCTCGCGATTTTGCAAGACAGTGCACCGGAACTGTGGGACGAAATAGAACTTCTTGTGGAGAGAGGGGGGCCACAGTCGTACGAGCGGGTCGTCCAGATGTTGCGCGATCTGCACACACTGGCGGAGCTGGAGGGGACAGAGGCGGAGTTCGCGGAAGAGCTCGAGGACTTCGTGACGACGTACCGGTCGAAAAGCTCGCTCCTATCACGGCTCCGCGCGGCAGGGCTGGTTGCGGGGGCTGTGACCTGACGAGCTGGACTGCGGCGGAGATCGGGCAGAGGATCGTCGGGTGAGGGGGCTGTCTGGTGGGGGCACTGGGAGTGCCTACGGCATCGGCGGACAATCATCAGTGCCGCAGGCCGTCGCCCGGTGCCCGGCAGCTCCTTTCAAGTGGCCGCGAGTCGGCCAACTCAGCGGAACGGGCGAGGAACTATTCGGTGTTCGACGGCGGACCGCGTCGGCAAGGGAGACCACGACCAGGTTGGGCAAACTCCCAAGCCGAACGCCCGCTACCCGGAGGCCTGGCTCGTCCGAACGTTGTGCCGCGATCATGCCATCTGCGAGAGTAGGCCATTCCAGGGGGCGATATGGGGGCTTTTCTGCGCTTGCCCAGTGATTGGCACGTGGGACGCGCACCGTTACCGGTCGAACTCCGTTCGGCGAGCGATTGCGGTGTATAGTGCTTGTGAGCAAGTGTGGTCCGAGAACGCGGGAGCGAGCGTGATGGAACGTGTACTGCGATTCCTGGAGGAGCGGCGCGAGGAAGCCGTCGAACTGCTGAAAGGCTGGCTGGCGATCCCCAGCGTGAGTACGGATCCGGCGCACAAGTCCGATCTGGATGCGGCGGCGAACTACATCGCCCGGATCCTTGAGGACGCGGGCCTCAAGGTGGAAATCCTGGATACCGGGGGGCATCCTGCGGTGTATGCCGAATGGTCCCAAGCCGAGGCGGCGCCCACGGTGCTGGTCTATGGACACTACGACGTGCAACCGCCCGATCCTGTGGACGAGTGGTTGAGCCCGCCGTTTGAACCCACCATTCGAGAGAACAAGATCTACGCCAGGGGGGCAACGGACGACAAGGGCCAGTGTTTTACCCATGTACGCTCGGTGCAGGCGTGGTTGGCCACTGTCGGGCGGTTGCCGGTAAACGTGAAGTTCTTGATCGAGGGGGAAGAGGAGATCGGTAGCCCGCATCTCGAAGGGCTGGTGCGGAACAACGTGGAGAGGTTCAAGTGTGACTATGTCGTGGTAAGCGACACGGCGCAATTCGCACCGGGCGTACCGGCCATCACGTACGGCCTGCGCGGACTGGTCTACGCGGAGATCTTCCTCAGCGGTCCGAAGACTGACCTGCACTCGGGGGTTTTCGGCGGCGCTGTGGCAAACCCGGCCAACAATCTGGCTGCGATCCTTGGAGCGATGGTCGACAGCCAGGGACGTGTTCAGATCCCCGGATTCTACGACCAGGTGCGTCCGATCGAGCCGTGGGAACGGGAGGAGTTCTCTCGACTTCCCTTCGACGAAGCCGGGATGAGGAACTATCTGGGCGTCGATGCACTCTGGGGAGAACCGGACTACTCGGTGCTGGAGCGGAGGTGGTGCCGGCCGACCTGTGACATCAACGGTTTGACCAGCGGATACCAGGGAGTGGGGGCAAAGACGATCATCCCCGCCCGCGCCAGTGCGAAGGTGAGCTGTCGCCTGGTTCCGGACCAGGACCCTCAGGCGATCTTCGCCGCGATGCAACAGTATGTGCGGGAGCGGCTATGGCCGGGGATCAAGGCCGAGATCGTTAGCCACGGTCTGGCGCCGGCCGTGCTCATGGATGTGAAAAGCCCTGGGATGCGGGCAGCGCGCAAGGCGATCGCTCGCGCGTTCGGTCGGGAACCGGTCCTGATCCGTGAAGGGGGTTCCATCCCAGTTGTGGCCACGTTCAAGGAAGTGTTGGGTGTGGACACACTCCTGCTCGGCTGGGGTCAAAACGACGACAACCTGCACGCCCCGAATGAAAAGTTCTCCCTCGACGACTTCCACCGGGGCACGCTTGCCAGCGCGCTGTTGTGGGAAGAGCTGGCCGCTCTTTACGGAGCTACGGGGGCGGCCAAATGACCGTGTGGCTGCCCAAGCCGAAACCTGACGGCATCGTTGGGAGGAGCAGGGGGTTGTGTGCGCCGAGTTCGCTTGGCGCTCGGACCGCACAGACTCCGGTGGCAGGATGTGCCGGCCGCAGCGGGTTCTGGCGGTGCAGGCGGTTCGCGGCGGCGTCCTCACCTGGCGGAGTGAAGAGATGAACGAACGAGCGCGGTTCTGGGTAGCCCTGATCAGCGTGGTGATCGTTTCGATTGCGAGCGGTGTGGTTTCCGGACTCGACTCTCCCTGGCGACGTCCCGGCGAACCACGCTGGTGGAAAGGCAATTTGCACACGCACACCTTGTGGAGCGACGGTCAGGCATTCCCGGAAACCGTCGTCTCGTGGTACAAGCGGAGCGGCTATCACTTTCTCGCCCTCTCGGATCACAACGTGCTTCAACGCGGCGAACGTTGGGTGCGCTTGGCAGACCACCCCCAACTTCGTTGGGCGTACGACGCTTATGTGGAGGAGTTCGGGCCAGAATGGGTGGAATCGCGGAGGCGCGACGGGGTGTGCGAGGTTCGCCTGAAGACTCTCGATGAATTCCGCACGCGATTTGAGGAGCCGGACCGGTTCCTGTTGCTGTGCGGCGAGGAGATCACCGACCGAAGTCAAAACAGGCCGGTTCATCTGAATGCCAGCAACTTGCTCGAGCTGGTTCCCCCTCAACACGGCGAAACGGTTGCCGAGACGATTCGCCGGAACGTTCTGGCCGTGTACGAGCAGCGCCAGCGGTTGGGGCGTCCCATATTGGTACACCTGAACCATCCGAATTACGGATGGGCCGTGACTGTGGATGACCTCGTCCAGGTACCTGAAGTTCGCTTCTTCGAGGTTTTCAACGGTCATCCTGCGGTGAACAACGAGGGTGACGCGGAGCATCCGTCGGTGGAGGAGATGTGGGACCAGGTTTTGATCGGTCGCCTCAGGAACAACCCCGAGGACATCCTGTACGGACTGGCGACGGACGATGCGCACGTCTACGACCGGGACGGCGGCAATGCCCCCGTCCCCGGTCGGGGGTGGATCATGGTACGTGCCAGGTATCTGACCCCCAGGGAGATCGTGCAGGCGATTGAGCGGGGCGACTTTTACGCGTCCACGGGAGTGACGCTGAGCGACATCGAGGTTTCGGCGGACGCCATTCGGGTTGAAGTAGCCCCGAACCCCGGCGCGTCATACACGATCGAGTTCGTCGGTGCCCGCAAGATGGCCGACGGCGGCATCTCCGGTCCGGAGGTGCTCAAGCGTGTCACCGGTACCGAGGCGACATACGAATTCCAGGGGGATGAGCTCTACGTCCGTTGCCGTGTTCGTTCGGATTGCCCGCCGGCTCGGCCGATCTCGGCCGGTGACCGTGAGATGGCCTGGACTCAACCGGTGGTCCCATCGGTCCAATAGGAGGACCGGCGTCCGGGGCAGCGGTGGACGTTGCACGAGACGTGCAAGTGGAGGGAACACGCCCTGCTTCGAGCCCGAGCCTCGTGACGTGGAGTTGTGGGAAGGAGCCACAAGGTATGAAGGGGGCCGATACAGGGGGCTCCGCGGGCGGGGATTGGGCGAAAACGGGACGAGGCCTGGTCATGGAACCAGGCCTCGGTGCGAACGTCGTCGGGTTTCCGTTACCCAGAAGCGAGCACGGTCCGAATGGGCTGCTCGTGCTCAGGGGGTTTGTTCCGGGGCTTCTGGTGGAGCCGGACCGGCTTCTTGCTGGGGTTGGGGCTCAGAAGGTGCCGTCTGATCGGCGGGAGGTTGCTCTCCTACGACGCTGGGCGCGGCAGCCGTCGGTTCGCTTTGGGGTTCCGTTCCGGCTACCGGCGACTCGGGAGCGTCCGCGGTAGGTGGTTGTGTCGAGCTGCCCTCGGTTGCCGGGGCCTCTGACGAGGACGGCTCGGCGGCTGCCGAGTCGGCTTCTTCCGGTGCAGGTGTCTGAGCCTGCGGCTCGGGAGTGCCTTCCGAAGAGGGGGGCTGCACCGACGATTCTTCTGCGGGCGCAGCAGCGGGACCGGCTTCCGGAGCAGAAGTTTCTTGGGCGGAAGGTTGCGCATCGGTCTGCGCGGATGCTTCCGCCGCGGTGGCGGTCTCGGGCGAGAACTGACTCACGTCGATAAGCTGCCCGCCCGATTCTCCGAGACCGCCCTTGAGCTCCGCGGTTTCCGTTGTTCCTGCCGGTCGGATCTCCGGCCCCTCACCTTCCTCGTACGCTTGACGCAGGCTGAGACGGATCTTGCGCTCCTGGACATCGACGTCGATCACTTTGACTTCGATTTCGTCGCCGGGCTGCACGATCTCGCCTGGGTCATCGATTTTCTTGTCAGAGAGTTCGGAGATGTGGAGCAGCCCTTCCAGTTCGGGTTCGAGCTCGACGAACGCGCCGAAGTTCGTCAGCTTCGTGACTTTCCCACGAACGACACTGCCCGGTGCGTATTTGGTGGGGATTTCCGACTCCCATGGGTCGGGCTTCAACTGCTTCAGTCCCAGGCTGATCCGGCGTCGTTCGCGGTCCACTCCGAGGACCACGCATTCGATTTCCTGGCCCTTCTCGAGCACCTCGCTTGGATGGTTAATCTTCCGGGTCCAGCTCATGTCGTTCACATGCAGCAGCCCCTCAACGCCCGGTTCCAGCTCAATGAACGCTCCGTACTGCACCAGGTTCCGCACGATGCCCTTGACGTGCGCCCCCTCGGGATATTTCTCCAGCACCTGATCCCACGGGTCAGGTGTGGCCTGCTTCATGCCCAGCGAGATTTCCTGCTTTTCGGGGTTAATGCGGAGGACAACGACCTCGATTTCATCGCCCGGTTGCACCAGTTCGCTCGGGTGGTTGATCCGCCGCTGCCAGCTCATCTCGCTGATGTGCACCAGCCCCTCTACGCCAGGCTCCAGCTCCACAAAGGCTCCGTAGTTGGTTACGCTCACCACCCGTCCCTTTACCTTCTTGCCGATGGGATACTTCTCTTCGATGTTTTCCCACGGGCTGGGGGTCAATTGCTTGAGGCCAAGGGCGATCTTCTCGTTCTCGTAGTCGATGTTGAGGATTTTGACCTCGATTTCGTCGTCCACCTTGAGCATTTCGCTGGGGTGACCGATGCGGCCCCAGGACATGTCGGTGATGTGCAGGAGCCCGTCGATGCCGCCCAAATCGATGAACGCACCGAAGTCCGTCAGGTTCTTCACGACGCCCTTGACGACGTCGCCTACTTTGATCCGTTCGAGCAGTTCCTTCTTCGCCTTTTCACGCCGCTCTTCGAGCAGTTTTCGGCGGCTGACCACCACGTTACGTCGGTGACTATCGATGCGAAGGATCGCGCACTCGACCTCGCGGCCGATCCATTCATTCAGGTCTCCAGGGCGGCGGATATCGACCTGGCTGGAGGGCAGGAACGCTTGCACGCCGCCGATGTCCACGAGCAGGCCCCCCTTTGTGCGGCGCTTCACGACCCCTTGAACGACGTCACCTTCCTTCTTCTCTTTAATGAGGTTTTCCCATGTCTTGATCCGCTTTGCTTTGCGGAACGAGACGAGCAGTTCGCCCTTGTCTTCGTCCATCCCCTCGAGAAGGACGTCGATGGTGTCGCCAACGGAAGGGATCTCGTTGGGTTCAAACTCGTTTTTCGGGATCCGCCCCTCGCACTTGAAATCGGCATCAACCACCACCTCGTCGTCCGTGACTTTGACCACGCGCGCCGAGACGATCTCGCCTGGCTTTGGTCGCGTCGTGTGTTCGGCTACGAACCGGATGAAGTCCTCACCGCTCTGTTGCAGCTCCCGGAGTTCCTTCTCGAGTTCGGCCTCGATCTCCGGATCGTATTCCGCGCTGAACCTTTTGTCCACCATTACCTTGTACCTGGAACCCTACTTGATCCCTTCGCGCCTCGACCAGCGGACGCGCAACGCCTTCAGCCCATCCAACGGGCCGGAATAGAACGCAAGATTATACGCCTGCGTTCGTTGCCGTTCTATAACGGCTTCGGCGGTGGAGCCGACCGGACGCAGGCCGAGCCTCAGATGGATTGTCCCCGCGGAACGGTGACGGGAAGCCCTAAGAGGCGTACTTGGTTGTGGCGGTGACTTCTGCCACGCAGAGGCGGGCGAAGTACTCGTGCACCGTGTACTCGGCGCCAAGCTCCGGGTGGAACGTGGCACCGAGCACTCGTCCCTGTTGGACAGCGACGATCTCGTCCTGATGCCACGCGATCGGACGTGCCTTCTGGCCCACCTGCACGATCCGTGGGGCACGGATAAAGACCATCTCTATATCCGTTGGTTCGGAGGCGCCCGGTGGGGACCAGCGGCCGCGTGTCTCGAAACTGTCGATCTGGCGGCCGTAGGCGTTCCGCTGAACGGTTACGTCAAGAAACCCTAGCGATTGCTGGGTCGGGTTCAGAACAGTCCTGGCCAACAGGATCAAGCCGGCGCATGTGCCGAAGATCGCTCCCCCAGACCGCCAGTAGTCGACCAGACCTTCGTCCAACCCCGACGAGGCAAGCAAACGCAGCAGGGTGGTGCTCTCCCCCCCTGGCAGAATAATCCCGGCCGTTCCCGCAAGATCGGCCGGTTCGCGCACGCGCCGCCAGCGGATGCCGAGTTCCTCCAGTCGTTTTCCGTGGGCGAAGAAGTCCCCCTGTAGGGCCAGCACCCCGATCACCAGGTCGTCCCGGTTCGCGTGGTTCGGGGGCGGGCTGCTGGCTGGGGTTGTGCGGACATCGCCGTTCGGCTGGCGCACTTCTTACCATCCCCGTGTCTGGAGGAGTTCCTGTTCCTTGAGTTCGTGGACGTCGACACCGGGCATTGGCTCGCCCAGGTCTTCACTGATGCGAGCCAGTACGTCTGGCCGGTCATAGTTGGTGACGGCTTCCACGATCGCTCTGGCCCGTTTGGCCGGATCCGAGCTCTTGAAGATTCCCGAGCCGACGAAGACCGCTTCTGCGCCCAATTGCATCATGAGCGAAGCGTCGGCGGGCGTCGCGATGCCACCGGCCGCGAAGTTCGGCACGGGTAGCTTGCCTTCACGAGCCACGAGCCGCACCAGTTCCAGGGGGGCGCCGAGTTGCTTGGCCGCGGTGACAAGTTCCTCGTCGCCCAGCGTCGTGAGCCACTTGATCTGACGATTGATCAAGCGCATGTGCCGGACAGCTTCGACGATGTTGCCGGTGCCCGCCTCGCCTTTGGTGCGGATCAGCGCAGCCCCTTCGGCAATGCGTCGCAGAGCCTCGCCCAGGTCGCGGGCGCCGCAGACGAAGGGCACCTTAAACTGGAACTTATCGATGTGGTACTCCTCGTCCGCCGGAGTCAGCACCTCGGACTCGTCGATGTAGTCAACGCCGAGGGCTTCGAGGATTTGGGCTTCGGCGAAGTGCCCGATGCGGCACTTAGCCATGACTGGGATGGTCACGGCGTCCATGATCTCGCGAATCTTCTTCGGGTCGGCCATTCGCGCGACGCCGCCGCTGCGCCGGATGTCCGCGGGCACGCGCTCCAATGCCATAACGGCCACGGCGCCTGCCTCCTCGGCGATCCGGGCTTGTTCAGCGTTGGTCACGTCCATGATCACGCCGCCCTTGAGCATCTCGGCGAGACCGACTTTGAGCCGAAGGGTACCGTGTCGCGTTGTTTCGGGCTGACTTGTCATCGCCTGGCTACCTCCGAAGGACCACGTAAGCGTCCGCGCGCTCGCCACCCCGAGATCGAGTCATTCCTGAGAATTATCCTACGCGACATGCGCAGACGTCATCGGACCGCTACCAGGAGAGTCCCAGTCCGCTTCGCACGAGTAGACTGAAAGGAAGGTGACGGGTCGGGGTCTGCGGGGTGCCCGAAAACGGTGCCGTGGGGTGTACGGCGGGAGCCGATGGGAAACGGCCTGCACTGGCGGAGGCAGCGGTGCCGTTTGTTTCGGGCGCGCTTCCCCGCGACGGGGGGCGAATGGGGTTGAGCAATCGGATACCCGGCGTGGCATGCTTGTCTGCCGATCGACATGGCGCTGTTGCGCCGTGGTCAGGGCGTTCGGCGCGCGGGCGGCTGCAGAAATGGTAAGGGGAAAACCAGGTTGCCAGACTTAAGCAGGACAGGTGCAGGCGCGTATGCTGAGCAGCGTGAGCGGATCTGGCGGCGGCAGCGCGCCGCTCTGCTCCACCTGCTCCAGCTTCTCATCGACAAGAACCCTTTCTGGCAGGGCCGGTTGCGCTTCGCGCAGCTTCCAAAGCTGGAGCGTCCCGAGGATATCCGCCAGCTCCCCCTGCTGAGCAAGGAAGAGCTTGTTCAGGATCAGGTGGATCATCCCCCATATGGCACAAACCTCACTTATCCCAACCACCACTACGTCCGCTTGCACCAGACCTCCGGCACCACACGGGCGGTGCCGTTGCGGTTCCTCGATACACGGGAAAGCTGGGCGCGGTTCGTGGATATGTGGGTCGGAATCTATGAAACTGTGGGGGTCACTCAACATGACCGCCTCTTCTTCCCCTTCTCCTTCGGTCCGTTTATCGGCTTCTGGGGAGCGTTCGAGGCTGCCCAGCAGATCGGTGCTTTTGTGGTCACCGGAGGGGGGATGAGTAGCCGGGCGCGGCTGAGCGCGATCCTGGAACACCGGATCACGGTCTTGCCCGCCACGCCGACCTATGCCCTTCATCTGGCCCAGCAGGCAGAGGAGCTGGGCGTGGATCTGCGGAGTTCGGCTGTGCGCCTGCTCATTGTGGCGGGCGAGCCGGGAGGAAGCGTTCCTGAAATTAGGGGGCAATTGGAGCAACACTGGAACGCCAGGGTTTGGGACCACTGGGGGATGACGGAGGTGGGAGCACTGGGGGTTGAATGCCCGGTCGTA
>Ga0256839_1005226_pt1 | contig 12111 bp, 13 predicted proteins | sample 354166metaG_FD_185968 | JGI IMG/M metagenome (GOLD analysis project Ga0256839, IMG submission 185968) | Hydrothermal vent microbial communities from Mid Atlantic Ridge, Atlantic Ocean - 354-166 | ecosystem: Environmental > Aquatic > Marine > Hydrothermal vents | place: Atlantic Ocean: Mid...
CTCGCCATACAAAAACACCTCAACCTGCCAGCCGCGTTGTTTCAACAGCCTTGCCACCACAAACCCGTCGCCGCCATTATTGCCCGGCCCGCACAGCACCACGGCTTTTTGCGAGGTCAGCGCCATTTCAGGCCATTCCTCCAGAATTGCCTCAACCACGCCACGGCCTGCGCGCTCCATCAGTTCCAGCCCTGTGACCTCGCCGCTATTGATCGCGGCTTGTTCAATGGCGCGCATTTGTGCGGCGGTTAAAAGTTCGGTCATGGTTTTATCCCGTAGGGTGCGTGGTCTCCACGCACCGTTTCCGGCCTCATTATAATTGCGGTGCGTGGAAACCACGCACCCTACATTTTCAATTTGTGCAAGAATTCACCAGAATGCCTAAATATTGGGCACTTTATTGCAAATGCCTGCCCTGCAACATCTCGTCAAACTCTATGAGTTGCCCCCGCCCCGAACAAGTGTTTTGTCTGCCTCATAGGAGGCAAACCATGAAAAAAATCGAAGCCATTATCAAACCGTTCAAGCTCGACGAGGTCAAAGAGGCCTTGCAGGATGTCGGCATTCAGGGCCTGACCGTGATCGAGGCCAAAGGTTTTGGTCGCCAAAAAGGCCATACCGAACTGTATCGCGGTGCCGAATATGTGGTTGATTTTCTGCCCAAGGTCAAAATCGAAATCGCCCTTGCCGACGAGCAGCTTGACGAAGCCATCGAGGCCATCATCAACGCGGCAAAAACCGGCAAAATCGGTGACGGCAAGATTTTTGTTTCCAACATCGAACAAGCCATCAGAATTCGCACCGGTGAAGACGGTGTAGACGCCCTTTAACATATCCAAATTCAAGGAAAAACCCATGAGTGACATCCAGACAATTCTTGACATGATCAAGGATAATGAAATCGAATATGTGGACATCCGTTTCACCGATCCGCGCGGAAAGTTGCAGCATGTAACCGTTATCAATGACGAGGTTACCGCTGATTTTCTTGAAGAAGGCTTTATGTTTGACGGATCAAGCATCGCCGGCTGGAAATCCATCGACCAGTCGGACATGAAACTGATCCCCGATTGTGCATCGGCTTATATCGACCCGTTTTATGCGGAAAAAACCCTGTGCATCCATTGTTCTGTGGTTGAACCCGACACTGGCGAGCCATATTCGCGTGATCCGCGCTCCACCGCTGAAAAAGCCGAGGCATATCTGAAATCAACCGGCATTGGCGACACCGCCTATTTTGGCCCGGAGGCTGAATTTTTCCTGTTTGACGATGTGCGGTTCAGCAACACCATGAACAAAGTATCGTTCGAGGTCGACGCAGCCGATGCATCATGGAACACCGACACCCAATATGAAATGGGCAATATGGGCCATCGCCCGGGCATCAAGGGCGGGTATTTTCCGGTAAACCCCACCGATGCTTCCCATGATATTCGCGGCGAAATGCTGTCGACCATGAAACGCATGGGCATGAAGGTTGATAAACACCACCACGAGGTCGCGTCCTGCCAGCATGAACTTGGCCTTGTGTTTGGCACGCTTGTCAAACAGGCGGATGATTTGCAGAAATACAAATATATCATCCATAATGTTGCCCATGCTTATGGCAAATCAGCCACATTCATGCCAAAACCCATTGCCGGTGATAACGGCACCGGAATGCATGTAAATATGTCAATCTGGAAAGACGGCAAGCCGCTGTTTGCCGGCGATAAATACGCTGATCTCTCCCAGGAGGCCCTGTATTTCATCGGCGGCATTCTAAAACATGCCAAGGCGCTAAATGCGTTTACCAACCCTGCCACCAACAGCTATAAACGCCTGATCCCGGGGTTTGAAGCACCGGTTTTGCGGGCTTATTCGGCCAGCAACCGTTCGGGATGTGTGCGTATTCCATGGGCTGAATCCCCCAAGGCAAAACGTGTCGAAGCCCGTTTTCCAGATCCTGCCGCCAACCCCTATCTTTGTTTTGCCGCGCTGCTTATGGCAGGGCTTGACGGGATCAAAAACAAAATTGACCCCGGCGAAGCGCAAGACAAAGACCTGTATGATCTGCCCCCCGAAGAACTGGCTGACATTCCAACGGTTTGCGCATCCCTGCGCGAAGCACTGGACGAGCTGGTTCTGGACATGGATTTCCTGCTGGCCGGTGATGTGTTTACCCGCGAACAGATCGAGGGCTATATGGAGCTGAAATGGGAAGAAGTGTATAACATGGAACATACACCGCATCCGGTTGAATACGGCATGTATTATAGTTGTTAAATGGTGAGCTAAAGCCCACCCTGCGGAATGTAAAAGGCCTCCGGTTTTCGGGGGCCTTTTTATTAGCTTCAAGGTCCTGACCCTAGCGGCGCAGGTCAATTCAACAACCGTCGCCTGCTGGCCCCAATCGGATACATTCCACCAACAGAAGCAGAAGAGAGGTGCTATGCACAGTTAAACATAATCGATATGGTCGCATGGCATAAAGTAATCAGCCTCCGGAATGCTGGGGGCGGTTCACTGCGGTTCTAGCGCGGCAAAAATGACTCACTCCGGCAACTTTTTATCCAGCCTATAGACGCGACCGCCCAAGCCGCCTAAAACACGCAAAACTATGAAAGAAAATACATGCGTATTCTGGTTACCAATGATGATGGCATCACCGGCCCCGGCCTGAAAATCGCCGAAGAAATCGCCGCAGAAATTGCCGGTCCTGATGGCGAGGTCTGGGTGGTTGCCCCCGCTTTTGAACAATCCGGCGTTTCCCACTGTATTTCTTATCTTAAACCGATGCGCATGGCCAAACTGGCTGAAAAACGCTTTACGGTTGAGGGGTCTCCGGCAGATTGTGTGTTGGTGGGCCTGCACGAGGTTCTGGGGGATCTAAAGCCCGACCTGATCCTTTCGGGGGTTAATCGTGGCCATAATGTGGCCGAAGACACGGTTTATTCCGGCACGGTTGGCGCCGCGATGGAGGCCGCGATGCAGGGCTATAAATCCATCGCCATGTCGCAATACTATACCCAGCTGGGTGGCGTTACCGAAAACGCATTTGACGCGGCGCGCAAACACGGCGTTAAGGTTGTGCGGGATTTGCTGGAAAAAGCCCCGTGGCATGACAAACCTTATGGCGTATTTTACAATGTCAATTTCCCGCCGGTATCGGGCGAAAATGTCAAAGGCGTCAAAGCCACAAATCAGGGCACCCGCAACAATGTTGCCTTCGGGGTTGAGCCGCAAATTGCCCCCAACGGCCAGCAGATATTATGGTTGATGCATAATGCGTCCAATGTCAGTTCAGCACTTGGCTCCGACGCGCGCGAGGCTGCGAACGGGTTTATTACTGTCACCCCGCTGCGGGCCGATTTAACCGCCTATAGCGTGCTGGAAACCCTTAAATCAGCGGTTGAGGGTTAACATGATTTCCGAAGCCCAGATGCAGTTTGTTTTTGCCCTGCGCAGCCATGGCATTACCGATGCGCGGGTGCTGGCAGCCATGGAAAAAACCCCCCGCGACGTATTTGTCGAGGGCCTGTTCAAAGACCGCGCCTTTGAAAACACGCCTTTGCCGATTGCCTGCGGCCAGACCATCAGCCAACCATCCGTGGTGGCGCAAATGACCCAGGCCCTGGAGGTCACGCCCCGTTGCAAGGTATTGGAAATCGGCACCGGATCGGGCTATCAAGCCGCCATCCTTAGCCATCTGGCGCGGCGGGTTTACACAGTAGAACGCCACAGGCCCTTGGCGCGCATGGCTAGCCGGGTGCTGCGGGATCTGGATTTGGGCAATGTCACGGTGATTGCCGATGATGGCAGCCTTGGCCTGCCCGAACAGGCCCCGTTTGATCGCATATTGGTTACCGCCGCTGCCGAAGACCCGCCAAGCAGCCTTTTGGCGCAATTAAAAGTCGGTGGAATCATGGTATTGCCGGTCGGGCAGTCCGACACTATACAGAACCTTATAAAAATAGTTAAAACCAAAGACGGTTTAGAGTATAGTGAATTGAACAGCGTGCGTTTTGTGCCCCTGCTGGAAGGCGTGGCAGCGGATATAGACGCATAAACCAGACCCGAAAAGGGCGGTTCAAGCAAGGCAAAAGGGCAAAAAGGGCAAAAAGGGCAAAAACTATGATCATCAGAAGCTTACGCATATCAACGGCATTGACCGCAGCGGTTATTTTATCCGGCTGCGCATCTATCACCGAAAACGGAATTGATCTATCGCGGATTACGTCTCCGTTCCAGCGGAGTTCCGAGGCTGTGCCATCATTCGATCGCCCCGGCGCCGACCGGCGCGGTGTGATCACCTATGAAGATTACCAAGTCATTGTTGCCCGCGAGGGCGACAGCCTGACCTCGATTGCCAATCGCATCGGGCTGACCGCAACCGAATTGGCTGAAACCAATGGCCTGCCTGTGCGCTATGAACCCCGCGCCGGTGAGGTTCTGGTGTTACCGGTTAATGTTGGTGGCAACCTTGTGGCATCGCCATCCGGCTGGTCTGAAGAAATCGCGATTTCCGCGATAGAAAATGTCAGCAATGTCACCACACCCGAGGTCGGCAGCCCGACCGCACCCTTGCGTCACCGCGTAGAGGCAGGTGAAACCGCATATGAAATCGCCCGTAATTACAATGTTTCGGTAACCGCACTTGCATCATGGAATGGCCTTGGGTCCGACCTCGGGGTGCGCGCCGGTCAACAACTTATTATTCCGGTTCCCGATACAACCCTTGTTCCGGCGATAGCGCCCCCTGCCCCGACACCGGAACCGGCCCCCGCCCCCGTAGTTGCAACACCGCCGGTTACCCCCGTAGAACCGGCACCTGCACCGGTGGCTGTCAATACAAACGCACCCTTTATTGTGCCGGTTTCTGGCAGCATTTTACAGGGCTATCAAGCCACAGGGCGCAACAGAAACGAGGGCATCGATTACCAAACAGAACCGCTGGCGGTTGTTATGGCCGCCGGAGACGGCACCGTGGCACTGGTTTCAGAATCGCTTGGCGGGCTTGGCACCATTATTCTGATCCGGCATTCCAACGATTTGATGACGGTTTACGGGCGCATCGGCACCGTCGATATTGCCAAAGGTGACACGGTAAGAAAAGGCCAGACCATTGGCCGCGTTGCACCCGGCGATCCGCCAACTATGCATTTTGAGGTTCGCGTCGGCACCGAAAGCGTTAATCCAGCGCAGTATTTGCCCTGACGCCCGATTTGGGGGGGGCGCCTTGCCCCCGCCATCACGTTGTTACGTTGCCACCCGGGCCACAACCGAAAAGACAAATCCGGCGGTAATCGCCCCGCCGATACCCAGCGAAATATACGCTGCAAAAACCCGTGGTTTTACCAATGACCACACGGCCGTCATTGCCGGAATGCTGCTAACCGCGCCAGCCACCATAAACGACATCGCCGCCCCTGCGGTCATACCCTGTGTCATCAGCCCTGCCAAAAGCGCCGGCGCAACATACCCGTTCAGGTAAGCTGGCGCACCGATAAAGGCGCTGATAATAATCGGTTTTGCCCCAGCCCCCCCGACAACACCCGCGATAAGTTCTGCAGGGACATAAGTAATCATCAACGCCTCGATCAGATATGCCAGCGACATCCATTTTAGCAAAAACATAAAATTCTGCCTGAAAGCCCGGGCGAACTCTCCGCGTCGTTCGATTTCTCGCCAGAATTTCCAGACAGGCTTGCCATCAAACGGGTCAGGACCACAGCCACAACCACGTTTGAAGTTTTCCCGCAGCGGATGGGCAAAGGCCCCGTGGCGCACGAGGAAACTGATGGTGAACCCGCCAATCAAACCCAAAGCCACGGCAAAAACTGCTTTGGCGATGGCAAAATCCCATCCCAAAGCCCCCGCCGTGATCAATAACGACGCCGGATCCACCAGCGGCGATGCCAACCAAAAAGCCATTACCGGCCCCAGCGGCACGCCCATAATCAGCAATCCCGCAATAAAAGGAATTACCTGACACGAGCAAAACGGCGCAAGGCCACCCACCAGTGCCGCCAGCACAATCATGCGGAATTCACGCCCCTTGAAAGCATTGGCAACAAGTGTCTCTGCGCCACAAGCTTGCAAATAGGCAATCGAAATTACTGCAAACAGAATATATGGGGCAGTCCTTAGCAATGAACCACCGGCAAGCCGGATAATTTCGGGCAAACCAGCAATATCAGACAATGCAAGCACAACAATAATTACCAGAATTGCACCCCAGGGTGACCAGACAATATTCAGATATTTGCGCCAGTTCATCGGCTCCAGTGGCGTTACATCACTCATCATCATTCCCCCTGCCGGCATCCACGCAGCACTCTTCCAGTAAAAAAGCAGCGAGCGCGTGCAGGTGGTCAAAATTTGCAACGCTCACCATGCTCCGGCCTTTTTTTGCCTGCGTTATGACCCTGCCATCGGCCAGAGATTTCAGATGATGCACCAATGTTGATGCCGCAATTCCGGATTTTTGCTGAATTTCGCCTGTTGCCAACCCTTGCGGCCCCGCACGCACCAACAGCGCAACAATCTGCAATCGTGGCGCAGAGCCAACTGCGGCAAAACCTTCGCTTGCTATGTCAATATTCATAAAAACCTCCATATAACTAGATATGTAGTTACATGGAGGTTTAGCCATCCGTCAAGCAAATTCATTTAATGGTGTTAACTGGTTGTTTTCCCCAACCGCCCGGCAAGGTCGGTCACATATTGCCATGCCACCCGCCCTGAACGCGCACCGCGGGTTTGTTGCCATTCAATGGCCTCAACGCGTTGTTGTTCAAGCGAAATTTCCAGCCCCAAAGCATCACAATAGCCTGCAACCATCGCCAGATATTCGTCTTGCGAACAGGGATGAAACCCGAGCCACAACCCGAACCGATCTGATAAAGACACTTTTTCCTCAACCGATTCGGATGGGTTGATGCCTTTTTGCTGTTCATTTTCGATCATATCACGGGGCATAAGATGGCGGCGGTTGGATGTCGCGTAAAACAGCACATTATCCGGCCGCCCTTCAATGCCGCCATCCAGAACCGCCTTAAGCGATTTATAATGGCTGTCATCATGGTCAAACGAAAGATCATCGCAAAATAGCAAAAAGCGGTGGTTCAAGCCGCGCAAATGGTTCATTAATCGCCCGATGCTTGGCAGGTCTTCGCGCTGGATTTCAATTATTTTGATACCGGAAACTTCGGCATGAACCGCCTTTACCAAAGATGATTTTCCCATGCCGCGCGCGCCCCAAAGCAACACGTTATTGGCGGGTAACCCTGCTGCAAATTGTCGGGTATTGGCCAGCAACGTATCGCGGGCACGCTCTATGCCCACCAACAGGCCGATTTCAACCGTGTTAACCCGCGCCACCGCGCGCAATGCATCGGGGTCACATTCCCATACAAACGCATCGGCAAGGCCAAATTCAGGATCGGTTAGTGGTGGCGGGCTAAGCCGTTCAAGCGCGGCAACAATGCGTTTCAGACCCTTGGCCTTCACTTTTTATCCTCATCAAAAGTATCAGAATCAAAATCTTCATCCTCGTAATCGTCTTCAAAGAAACCACCCTCGGCGCGCAATCGGGCTTCGCGACGTTTTTCAACAACAGCAACCAGCAGAATGGAAATTTCATAAAGACCGTAAACAACCGTAAACAAAATAATCTGGGTGACAACATCAGGCGGGGTCACAATTGCGGCCAGCGCTAAAATACCCACAACCGCGAATTTGCGGGTGCCACGCAACCCGGCAACGGAAACCAGACCGGCAATCCCCATCAAGGTTAGCGCCACGGGCAACTGGAATGTAATACCAAAGGCCAGCACAAATTTCATGGTCAGGCCCAGATATTCATCAATGGTTCCCAAAAATGAAACCCCTACCGAGGCTGGTCCGTCAATGGGGTTGGCTTCGCCGCTGGGGCCAAATTGCTGATAGCCAAGGAAAAAGTCGAATGCCAGCGGCAGCACAACATAAAATGCAAAGGCCGCGCCAATGAAAAACAAAACCGGGGATGCCAGCATAAACGGCAAAAACGCCTTTTTCTCTTTGGCATACAGGCCCGGGGCCACGAATTGCCAAAGCTGAAAGCCGATAATCGGAAATGCCAGAATAAAGCCGCCAAACATCGAAATTCGCAAGGCGGTGGTAAAGCCTTTTTGCAGGCCCGTGAATATCAAATTACATTCGCCGTTGGCTTCGATAAGCTGTTTGCAAATCGGCGAGGCAAGAAAATCAAAGATTTGCTGTGAAACCAGATAGCTGGCCAGCATTCCCACCACAAAAGCCAGAACCGAGCGGATCAGCCGGTTGCGCAGCTCTGCCAGATGTTCGATCAGGGGGGCGGTGCTGTCTTCTACGTCATCATCACTCATTCAATTATTCTTTCACCGCAGCCGTTTTTTTTGCAGCCGGTTTTTTGGAGGCCGGTTTTTTTGGCGTTGTATTTTCTGCAGCAGGTTTTCCGGTTGTGGTCTTGGTCACCGTTTTTTTGGTGGCTTTTGCAGAAGTTTCGGTTGTCGCCTTAGAGGACGTGCTTTTGCTCGATTTCCGGGCCGGTTTTGATTTTGGTTTCGAAGTGGATTTTGAACTGGCGCCGGTTTTTGAGCTGGATTTACTTGAACTGCGTTTTTTGGCGCTCGATTCAGGTGACGCTATCGGCCCGTCATCTTTGAGGTCGGCATTGAAGTCCGATGGTTTGAACGAGGTTGCAGATTTCACGCTATCGGAAATATCGCTAAAATCCTTACCGGCATCTTTCAGACCGGTTTCATCCACCACAGCATCCATTGATCGCTGGAATTCCCGCGCCATGCCTTTTGCCTTACCCACCAGATTGCCCACTGTGCGAAACAGTTTTGGCAGGTCTTTTGGGCCCACAACAATCAACGCCACAATGCCGATGACAAGCAGCTCCATCATGCCCAGATCAAACATATCCGCGCATTCCTTTCAGGTTCAAAGCCAAATCAGGCTTCGTCTTTGTCTTTGACCGGCGTTACGTCAACAGCTTCATCAGCCGCTGCAGCTTCCAGTTCGGCTTTGCCTTCGGTTACGCCCTTTTTGAACGACGAGATGCCCTTACCGACTTCGCCCATCAAATTGGAAATCTTGCCACGGCCAAACAGCACCAGCACAACAACGGCAATTACTACCATCCCCATGGGGCCAATATTGCCGATAAACATTGCAGTTGAAATCATCTTTCTTCTCCTGATTATATAATTTCATTAATTTACATGTATGACCTATGCGCACAAGGTTCAAACCCAAATAGGCCTAGGCAGGCATATTTCTGCCATCATGCGGTTTTTTTACCTGACCTTGACGTATGCACGGAAAAACAAAACACCGGTCGCGCCGAAGCGACAGCCAAAGCGGCGTGTCCGGCTTTGGCAGGAAAACACCCGGAATTGACGCGCTAAGCACCGATTGGTCATGCTCCATCTGCACTTCGATCAGGCTTTCATTGCCCATGAACCGCGCCCGTTTAACAATGCCGCGCGCTGGCACGCCTTCTTGGGGGGTCGGATTCGGGCCTTTGCCGTTGCGATCAAAGTCAATCCGCAGGTGTTGCGGGCGGATAATAATTTCAACATCAGAATGATCATCCAGCCCCGGCGTTAAAAACTGGCCAAACGGGGTATCCGTCTGCATTCTATTAACAACACCGTGTATAACATTGATATCACTGAAAAATCCGGCGGCTTGCCGGTCAACTGGTGCGTTGTAAATATTATAAGGCGCACCGATTTGCACAATTTTACCATCCCGCATCAGGGCAATTTTATCTGCCATACGCATGGCTTCTTCGGGCTCGTGCGTCACCAGTAAAACCGAGGCATTCAGCTCCTTTAGAATCGCCAATGTATCATCGCGAATCCCGTCGCGCAGCCGGTTATCAAGCCCCGAAAACGGTTCATCCATCAGCATAACCCGCGGGTTTGGTGCCAATGCACGGGCCAAAGCCACCCGTTGCTGTTCACCGCCCGACAGCATATGCGGGAATTTATCTGCAAATTTCAACAAGCCCACTTTGTCGAGCAATTTGACCGCGACATCCATTTTATCGGCTGATTTCAGCCCGAACGCAACATTTTGCTGCACGGATAAATGCGGAAACAGGGCAAAATCCTGAAACATCAGCCCGATGGATCGTTTTTCCGGTGGCAAATGGGTGTTTGCGTCCGAAATCACCTGCCCGTCTACCAGCACCTCGCCGCTATCTTGCTGGTCCACCCCGGCAGCGATGCGTAATGTGGTTGATTTGCCGCATCCCGAAGGCCCGAGCAAACAGGTTACCTCGCCGGCAAACATCTGCAAGGATATGCCATCCACAACCATTTGCCCATCGAACTGGCGGGTGATGTTTCTTAGCTCCAAGCGTGGTGTATTGTTTGACACAAGCAATCCTGACTAACTTAGTCCCCTATTATCAAGACCATGCAGTTCTAGCAACAGCTCTTTGCGGGTTCTGACACCACATCAAACGGAAAACCGTCGCCGCATCCGGCAAACATGCCGCGATGCTGGCTGAAATTACCTTTGAATTCAAAATATGGCGCAAAACGGCTGTCGCGCAGCATGATAAACGAATTGCTACAAACCGCGGTTTCTTTACCGGCTGTGAAAACACGGGATTTATCCAGCACAAATTGCGCAGGATCATTTGGCTCATTGCCAAGATAAATCACGCTTTGGTCAAAATCCTCACAAGCCGGCTCAAGATCAAGCTTGAACAAGCGATAGGTGGCGGAATAAAAGCCTATTCCATTCAATTTGGCTTCAATATCAGGGTTTTCGATGGTCAAAACCCGGTCTTCGACCAATCGAGGGTCAGCGAAACCCGCCGCTTTGGCCAGCGTCATAAAATCATTCCAATATAATGCCCCGCTAAGGCATTCTCCGTATAAAACAGGGTCTTCCAGCAATTCGGCCGGCACGCGGAGATCTGCATATACATCGGAAAAGTACAGCTCTCCGCCCGGTTTTAGCAGGCGGTATGCCTCTGCCAGCACCGCCGGTTTGTCAGGCGACAGGTTGATCACACAGTTTGAAACGATAATATCAAAACTGGCATCCGCCAACCCCAATTCCCCCAGTTTTTCGATATATCCCTTGTGAAATTTGGTGTTAGGCGCAGCATAACCAAAAGCATCGGCATGAAACGCCTCGTGTCTGCGCGCCACCGAAAGCTGTTCATCCGTCATGTCAACACCGGTTACCGAGCCATTTTTGCCAACCAGCCCCGCCAGCGCATAAACATCGCGCCCCGATCCGCAGCCCAGATCAAGAATATCCATGCCTTTCAGCACATTTGGCGCAACCAAGCCGCAACCATAGTATTTTTCGGTCACTTCAGGATGGATTTTGGCCAGAACTTTACGCAAATATTCCGGCACATCATCAGGGGTGCAACAGGCATTGGTCTGCAAATCATCCGATTTTTGCAGCACCTTGCCATAATATTCCTGCACAGTTTTATGTTTCATGAATTTTCCCTATTTGTTTTATAATCAATAAACCTGCACCAAAAATTTAACCATTAACCAAACCACAACTTACCGTGAAGCATTTATCACGCCCGCCGGAGCATAATGGTGATGCCACCCATAGCAACCAATACCGCGCCACCCATCCGTGTCATCCATATAATCACCGCAGGTTTGGCGATTTTGCGCCGCATCCGGTCAGCCAACAAGGCATAAGCTAATGCGTTCAGCCCGGCCAGTATCACAAAAGTTGCAATTAAAATCGCGAATTGCGGTAATAATGCCGCATTGGCATCGACAAATTGCGGCACAAAGGCAATAAAAAATACAATACCTTTGGGATTAAGCGCGGTAACCAGCGCCGCATGCCAAAAAACCCCTTTGGCCGAATTATTTTCGACTGTGCCAAGCTGCGCCTCGGGCGCGCTCCGTATCAGCTTTATACCAAGATAGATCAAATAGAGTGCGCCGATCCATTTTAGCGCCATAAACCAGCTTGCCGAGGCCAGCACCAAAGCACCAAGCCCCAGCAATGACGCGCTCATCGCGATTAAATCGCCAAAAGCCACACCAAGAGCCGTTGTTACCGCAACCGTGCGCCCCCGGCTTAACGCATAGCTCAGCACCA
>Ga0256839_1005227_pt1 | contig 12111 bp, 16 predicted proteins | sample 354166metaG_FD_185968 | JGI IMG/M metagenome (GOLD analysis project Ga0256839, IMG submission 185968) | Hydrothermal vent microbial communities from Mid Atlantic Ridge, Atlantic Ocean - 354-166 | ecosystem: Environmental > Aquatic > Marine > Hydrothermal vents | place: Atlantic Ocean: Mid...
CGTAAGCAGGCCAAGCCGCGTGGTCGCCCCCACCAGCGTAAAGGGTTGCAGATCAATCCGAACCGTGCGCGCGGCGGGGCCTTCGCCGATCACCAGATCCAGCTCAAAATCTTCCAGCGCCGGATAAAGGATTTCCTCCACAGCCGGATTCATCCGGTGGATTTCGTCAATAAACAGCACGTCACGCTCGTCCAAGTTGGTGAGAATCGCCGCTAGATCCCCGGCTTTGGCCAGCACCGGCCCGCTGGTCATGCGGAAATTAACCCCCAGCTCGCGGCTGATAATCTGCGCGAGGGTGGTTTTGCCGAGGCCAGGCGGGCCGTAAAACAGCGTGTGGTCCATCGCTTGCCCACGCCGCTTGGCGCTTTCGATAAACACCGCCAAATTCGCCCGCGCTTCGGCCTGCCCGATGAAATCATCAAGCACTTGCGGGCGCAGCGCGCGGTCGGCATCGGCGGGTTGCTCTTCGGGGCGGAGGGTTTGGTCCGGTTCCATGCCCTAGCCTTTCGGGGCCAGCAAGCGCAGGGCATTGCGGATAATCTCTGAAGCCCCGCCCTCGCCCGCTTGCGCGATGGCAGTGGCGGCGTCGCCGTGGGCATAGCCAAGGTTGACCAGCGCCGAGAGCGCATCGGCTTGCGCGTTGCTATCAAGATCGGGGGCCGTATCGACCACCTCGTATTCTTCGGGTTTTGCAAGCGTTTCCGCCTTCGGGGCATCCACCACCTTGGTAGCCGCGCCGCCCATCGCCATCACCTTATGGGCTTTGTCTTTTAGCTCCAGCACCACGCGCTGCGCCAGTTTTGGCCCCACACCGGGGGCAGCTTTTATCGCGGTTTGGTCACCCAGCGTAATGGCGCGGCTCACGCCGTCAGCGCCCAAGGTGCCCATAATCGCCAGCGCGGCCTTGGCCCCCACGCCCTGCACCGAAACCAGCAGCCGGTGCCACTCACGCTCGCCCATGCTCAGAAAGCCAAAAAGCTGGAGCAGATCTTCGCGCACCAGAAGCTCGGTGAACACCGCGACCGGCGCGCCAAGCGGGGGCATGGCGGCCAGCGTGCGGGAAGAAACATAAACCACGTAGCCCACCCCGCCGGTTTCTATCATCACATGATCCGCGCCGATATAATCAAGCCGCCCTGAAATTTTTCCGATCATGCGCTGGCCTTTTCGATAGCGTTTTGCAAACGGTTGGAAAACCGCGCGTGGTGGGTGTGGCACAGAGCAATGGCGAGGGCATCAGACGCATCCGCATTGGCGATTTGTATACCCGGAAGCTGAAGCCGCACCATATGCTCCACCTGCTTTTTATCCGCATGGCCCACGCCGACCACCACCTTTTTCACGGCGTTCGGCGCATATTCAGCCACCTCAAGCCCAGCCTTGGCGGGCACCAAAAGGCATATGCCGCGCGCTTGGCCTAGCTTCAGCGTCCCCGCCGCGTCCTTGTTCACAAAGGTATGCTCCACCGCCGCGGTTTCCGGCTGATAGCGGTGCATAACATCGGTTAACTGCATGTAAAGGCTGAGCAAACGCTCTGATAGGTCATCGCCCTCAGAGGCACAAACCCCGTTGGCCACATGGGTGATTTTGCTGCCAACAGCATCCACCACCCCCCACCCGGTGCGCCTTAGCCCCGGATCAATCCCGATCACTCGCATTGCCTGTTTCCCTATTGTTTTACTTGTCCTAGCACGAAACGGGAACAAACGCCAAGGATATATTGGCCAATGCAAAACCAACCACCCATGCACAAACCGCATAGCGGGCATGGGATAATGCGGCTTGTCCGAATGCGCTCACAGGCCTATCTCCCACATATCCGGTGCAGATATCGGCCAACGCAAATAAAAGGAGCCCATCTGATGGCTATCATCGAAACACCCCACTCAGTGCCCTTTGGGGCCGTATCTTTCAACATCGTTAATGGCCTTCAGTCCATTTACACTAACATTGTGAGCGATTATCGCGCCTATAAGACCGAGAAAACTCTGCGTAAGCTAAGCAACGCCCAGCTAGCGGATATCGGCCTTGAGCGCGCGCATATCCGTGCCGTGGCCCAGCGCGCCGCGCATATGTAAAAATTGTTCTTAACCCGTGCAATAGCCGCGCCTTCGGGGGCGGCTTTTTTTATGGGCTACCACGGCGAAAAGCCGTTGGGCTTTGCCCCGAAAACGCCTTAAACGCCGCATTAAATGCGCTGTGTGAGCCATAGCCTACAGCCAGCGCAATCTCGGTTATTCGGGTATCATAGGCCAGCATCTCCATTGCTCGGATCATCCGCATTTTGCGCTGTGCTTGCCGCCATGTCATTCCAATTTCCTCAGAAAACCGCCGTGCCAGCGTGCGCTCCGAAACTTGGGCGGCACAAGCGACCTCAGCAAAAACCAAATCCGCCTCCAACCGCGCTTCGGTAAAGACAAGGGCCCGCTTCAAGGCTGCGGTTTTTCCGGTGGGAACCCACGTATTACCCGGCGCTTCAGCCAGCTTTTGGGTCAGCGTTGCGAGGGCGGCAAACATTTGCCATGCCAGCGGCTCATGCGCCGTGGCCTCAGGCCCCCACGCGCGGCAAGCAAGGAGCATTTCGCGCGCCAGTGGCGTAAGCTCAAACACGCTGCAATCGGCCTTGGGCGCTGGCACTTCACCCGGCTTATAAAGCACCGAGCAGCACGTGATGGGGCCGCTAAAGCTCATGCCAATTGGGGTGCCCGCTGCCAGCCACGCCGCGCGCGACGGCGGCAATACCCATGTTTTTCCACCCACCTCCAAGCGCATACTCCCCTTGGCCGCATAGAGCAGGTAGTGCCTGTCAAAGCTAATGGTTTTGGCCGGTTCCGGCGGAAAAACCTTGTAAAAACAAAAGGCGGGATGGTGGCTCATGGGCGCATTCTAAGGGCGAGCAGGCATTCAGGCAAGCGTGGCTTCATAGGCGGGGCCGCCATTCGCGGGGCTAGCGCCACTCCCACGCGCCTCAACTCGATCTTTCGCCAATACCTCTTGCACCTTGGCCAGATACGCAGCCGCAATTTCAAATTCAACAATCGCGATGTTCATATTCCCCCTCCTTGGTTGCAATATACCCCATGCTGGTGCGGCTCGGAGGGCCAACGCTAAAGCCCTTGGCTTCTATCCCCTTAAACCCAGCCAGCGCTAAAAGCTCACACATTTCTATTGTGCGAAACACTTTATTTCGCCAAATCATACGAATGATCGCCGTGCACCAGTGGGGTTTACTCGCCACCAACAGCATCACCCCGCCCGGCCTCAAGGCTCGATGCAAAACCTTCAGCGCCTCATGCGGCTCTTCGCAATGCTCAATTACATGGGCAAAGAGTATAATATCAAATACCTGCGTGGTTTTAAGGGTCTCGATATCACCCGTGATACAGGTCACCTCAATATCAAGCCTTTTGCGCGCCACCTTTAGCATTTCAGCCGAAATATCTAACAGAGTCAGGCTTCGAGGCACACCTAACCACCCGACGAATGCGCTGGAAAAATCGGCACACCCAGCACCCGCGTCCAAAACATCCAACTGGTCGGCATCCAGAAAACCAAGCGCCTGCACCAGCTCAACATAAGCCGCCGGGTAGCCCAGCGGCGCAATTTTGCCCTGCCAGCCCTTGGCCGCCGCATTGTAACGCGCGGCGAGGTTTTTGCGTGTCCCGTCCATGGAAGCATACTTGGCACAAAAAAACGGCGGGCGCTTTCGCATGCCCGCCGATTATTTGCTTGTAACTGCCAATTTAGCCGATGTCTGACGCCGACGTCACCACTTTGCCAAGCAAACCATAGGCAATCGCCTCGTCGGTGTTCAGCCAAAAATCCCGTTTGGTGTCTTCTGCGATTTTCTCGGGGGTTTGGCCCGTGGCCTCCGCAAAAATGCGCTCAAAGCGGGTTTTCATAATCTCAAGCTGCTCGGCCTGAATGGCGATATCAGAGGCTTTGCCGCCAATGCCACCGCTGGGTTGGTGCAGCAAAAACCGCGTATTGGGTAGGCAATAACGGTTTTCCTTCTTGGCCCCGATAAAGATCAGCGCCCCTGCCGAGGCCACCCAGCCAGAGCCGATGACCCGTACTTCGGGCTTAATGAATTTGATCAGATCATGCACCATATCGCCCGATTCCACATGCCCGCCGGGCGAGGAAATGAACATAGTGATTGGGTCGTCATTCACCGCCGCTAATGCCAAAAGGCGCTCGGACGTGGCTTTGGCCAGCTTGTCGTTAATCTCGCCCACCACGGTTACATAGCGGTTTTCAAAGGTGATCCGCTCGGGGGAAAAGGGCTTTTTGTCGTCTTTATCGTCGCTCATAAGGAGGTTCCTGCAATTGATTTCCCGCCTTTGTGCCACGTTCTGCAACAGGGTGCAATGCGGCGAATGCGAGGGCCTTGGCGAAGCATTATAAAGTGTAGCCCTCACCACTTCCTGCTTATTAACCTCACCTTAACACATATTCTACTAAACTAGTTTAGTAGAATACCTATAGAAAGGAATTATCAAATGAAACCAACAGATAAGCATAAAAAGTCTGCCGTATTTTTTGATGCGCTTGCCCATCCACGGCGCCAGATGATCCTGCAGGTTCTGGAAGAGGTCAAGGCCGGGGGGCTCCCGTTTCATCGCCTGCAAGCGCGAACGGGGCTTTCAGCCGCCACCCTTTCTTTTCATTTAGGAAAAATGAATGCCGGCGGGATTCTACAGCGCCAGATCAAAGGGCCTGAAACGTGGCTCTCGCTCAACTACACGGCATTGTCACGGCTGCATGCATCTTAAGCCTTGCGCAGGGTCAGCGTTGTCCACTCGCCAATGACCCGCCGCTCGATCACCTGAAATCCGAATCCCTCATAGGTATTGGCCACGCCCTTGGCCTGATAATTCTGGATGCCGGATAGGATCAACACCGTGCCGCTTTTGCTATGCTCTGCCATTTCCGGCGCCAGCTTTTTCAGCGGCCCTGCAAGGATATTGGCAAAAATCAGGTCATAAGGCGCGCGTTTGTGCAGCTCCGTGTGGCGAAACCCAACCGAGGTTAAGCACTGCACCCGCCCGCGCAACCCGTTGGCGGCCACATTGGCCTTGGCGGTTTCGGTGGCGATCGGGTCAATATCACTGGCGACAAACCGCCCCTTTTGCACTTTCGCGGCGGCCATGGCCAGCACGGCGGTGCCAGCCCCTATATCGGCCACATTCTGCGCCACCATGCCCTTTTGCAGCAGCGCATCGAAAGCCATCAAGCAGCCCTGCGTGGTGCCGTGGTGCCCGGTGCCAAAGGCCATAGCGGCCTCAATCTCAAGCCCGATCTTCTGGCTTGGCACCACGCCCCGATCATGCCCACCATACACCACAAACCGCCCCGCATGCACGGGGGTCAGCTCACGCCGCACCTCTGATACCCAGTCTTTTTCCGGGATTTCCGAAACAGCAAACGGCTTGGCATCATGCGCGGCTGCCAGCAGGGTCAGGGCAATATCATCGGGGCGCTCTAAAAAATACGCGCCCACTTCCCACAGGCCGGAGCCGTCTTCTATCTCGAACACGCCCACACCCGTTGGCGTCGGGGTCACCCCCTCCAGCGCATCGGCGAGCGCTTGGCTCGCGGCCTCGCCCGGCAGGGTGGTGAGGGCAGAATAACTCAGCATATCAAGGCTCCTTCAAGCGGGGCGAATGGGGCAGCTCACGCCCGTGCCGCCAATGCCACAATAGCCATCCGGGTTTTTCGCCAGATATTGTTGGTGGTAAAGCTCGGCATAATGATAACGAGCAGCGGCCGCGATTTGCGTGGTAATAGGGCCAAAACCGGCATCTTGCAAGCCCGCCTGATAAGGCTCGCGGCTGGCCTCGGCCTCTGCCAAATCCGCATCGCTATAGGTGAAAACCACCGATCGATACTGGCTGCCACGGTCATTGCCTTGCCGATCCCCCTGTGTCGGGTCGTGGCTCTCCCAAAACACTTTGAGCAGCTCGGAAAACCTCAGCTTTGCGGGGTCATAAACTACATGCACCACTTCGGCATGGCCCGTGCGGCCTGTGCACACCGCCTCATAACTCGGCGCGCCGCCTTGTCCACCTGCATAGCCAACAGAAGTTGTCCACACGCCGTCCAACTGCCAAAAAATTCGTTCTGCGCCCCAAAAGCAGCCCAAGCCGAATTGCACCTGCAAAAGCCCCTCGGGAGGGTGCGCCATTATCGGTGTCCCCAACACAAAATGCAGTGTTTCCGCCTTCGGCATTTCCTTCTTTGCTGCTTTACCAAGCCACATATTCGCCTCCTTTATAGCCGCGCCACATAGCGCCAAGCGGTTACGGCAGCAATGGTGCCAACAATTACCCCCGCCAAGGCTTGGCCATATACCACACCTTCAGCCCCCAGCATGTTGGCCATCCACCAGCAGAGTGGAAACATAAACACACCATCACGCAGCCAGTTAAACCCTGTCGACCACATTGGCCGCCCAAGGTTATTAAACGCGGCATTGCTCACAAACAATACACCTGTAAACACAAAGCCGCCAGCCGCAAGATTGGTAAACGCCAATACCACTTCAGCCCCGTCCGGCCCTAGCTGAAATGCCCAAATCGCTGGCCCGCTCACTTGCCACAGCACCAACCAAGCCAGCAAAATATAGCCGGTGCTATAAATGAGCGCATCGCGGTAGGTGCTGCGCACACGGTCGAGCTTACCCGCGCCATAATTCTGGCCAAATATGCCGCCCACGGCCCCCGAAAGCGCAAATACGCCGCCAAAAGCCAGCACTGTCAGCCGCCCGACCACAGCCCAGCCCGCCACCGCGCCATCGCCATGCTGGGCAATAAACCCCGTTGCAATATAGTTGCCAAAAGGCGTGGAAAGCTGCGTGGCCACGGCTGGCAGCGCTATCACAGCAAAAGCAGGCGCAACTTTGCGCACATTGGCCACGCTTGGTTTGGCAGCCAGATCATGCACCTTAATCACATACCACAACGCCAAAACCGTGGTGACCGTGCGGGCAATCACCATCACTATCGCCGCGCCGTCCACACCAAGGCCAAAGCCAAAAATAAACAGCGGGTCCAGCGCCATGGCCACCAGCCCTGCGACGAGTGTAACACTCATCGCCCGCATCGCATCCCCCTCAGCCCGCAGAATGCCCGAGCCAACCATGCCCAGCGCCATAAATGGCAAGCTTGGCACCGAGATCAGCAAAAAGCGGCTGGCAATGGTCAGGGTGTCGCCCTTGGCCCCGGCCAGCGCCAGAATATCCTCGCGGAAATATAGCACCAGCCCCGCCAGCAGGGTTTGCACCACCACGGTTATCACCATCGCCGAACTGGCATGGCGGCGCGCCTGCGCGCGGTCCCCCTTGCCAATGGCGCGGCTCACCAAGGCCACAGCGGCAATCATCAGGCCAATACCGCCCGAGAGCGTGAAAAACTGGATGGTCCAGGCAAAGCCCAACGCCGCCATGTTTTGCTCGACCCCCATACGCGAGATCCAGAACAGCGTCGCCACATCAATCAGGAACATAAACGTAAGCCCGATGGTCGCACTCAGAGTCATCTTAACCACGTGGGACATGGTGGAGCCGGTCAAAAACCGGCCTTGTGGCGCGCTCATATAGCCCCCTTGGCAAAAATTGTCTCAAAGCCCGGCACGGGATGGCGCGGGATCATCAGGGATAACCCAAGCGACACCGCCGCCATGCACACCGCCGTAATAAACACCGCCATGGGCGACCACAGCCACATGTAGCCAAGCAAAGCGGGCAGCACCACCGCCGCAATATGGTTGATTGAAAACGCCACAGCGGCGGTGGGGGCAATATCCGCCGGGTCGGCTATTTTTTGAAAATAGGTTTTCAGGGCAAAGGCGAGCGCGAAGAACAGGTGGTCAATAATATAAAGCGCAGCGGCCAGCATGGCCCCCCAGCCAAACAGGTAAATCCCGCCATACGCCAGAAACACCAGCATCAGCCCGCCATATTCGACCAACAGCGCGCGGCGCTCGCCAAAACGCTGCACAAACCCGCCCATCAGCGGGGCGAATATCATGTTGGCAGTGAAGTTGATCAGGAAAAGCGCCGTTACCTCATGCACGGCAAAGCCAAAGCGCTCCACCATCATAAAGGCGGCAAACACAATAAATACTTGCCGCCGCGCGCCGGACATAAATTGCAGCGCATAATAAAGCCAGTAGCGTTTGCGCAAGATCAGCCGCGTGTGCTGCTTGGTGTGGGATTTGAACTGCGGGTAGGCCACAAAGCCGATAGTCGCAATCAGCACCGCCGTCATGCCGCCGGTCATGTAAACAAAGTTAAAGCTTAAGCCGAGGGTTTGCCAAAACACCACCAGCAGCACGTAAACCACCAAAGAGGCCGCCGAGCCAGCCGCGATGATCCAACCAATTATGCGCGGAGCGTTGGCCTTATCAATCCATTGCAGTTGCAGCGACTGGTTAACGGTTTCATAATAGTGGAAGCCTAATGAGGACAAAATAGTGGTGATCAGCAGCCCCTCAAAACTGGGAAACCACGCAGTAACCGCCGTTGCCAGCCCCGAGACCACGAGCATAATTAGGCCCAAGCGTTGCTCACGTATAAAAACCAGCACGCCCATAACGCCGATCGCCGCCAAGCCGGGAATCTCGCGCACCGATTGCAGCCAGCCAATATCGGCCCCGTCAAAACCCGCCACCTCAATCACAAAATTATTGAGCAATGCCATCCATGTGGAATGGGCAAACGGCAGCGCGGCGGCCATTAACACCAGCAATGCCACTGGGCGGCGCCACGCGGGCAGGTTTTTGGCTTCAGGCAGGGTGAGAAAATGCCGCATCTGACCACCCTTAAACGCTTGCTGAGAGGATGACCATATAAAGCCCAAGGGTTTTTGTCGTAAATGTGATCTAGGTCAATGAAACCCTTTGCATACAATCATATGCGAATAAGAAAATATTTGTGAAGGAGAGCGCGATGGACCTCATCAGCATTATGGACACCCTCGGGGAGGCCAACACCAAAGCCCTTGCAGGGCTGACCATTGGCGCGATCTTCGGTGTGGCGGCCCAGCGCTCGCAATTTTGCCTGCGGGCCTCGGCGGTGGAGTTTGCCCGTGGCCAAATCGGCCCCCGCACAACCGTGTGGCTGCTCACCTTCGCCACCGCGCTTTTCTGGACCCAATTCGCGATTTATTTCAACTATGTGGACCTCACCGAGGCCCGCATTCTCGCCGTCCCCGGCTCGATTTCCGGTGCTATCCTTGGCGGGCTGCTGTTTGGCATTGGCATGGTCATGGCGCGGGGCTGCTCGGGCCGCTTGCTGGTGCTCGCCGCCACCGGCAACCTGCGCGCCGTCATCTCGGGCCTTGTGTTTGCGATATTCGCCCAAATGTCCCTGCATGGTTGGCTTTCGCCGCTGCGTAACAGCCTTGCAGGCCTGTGGACAACCCCCGGCGGGCGCAACATAAACCTGCTCGACGCCCTCGGCCTGCCCGGTGGGTTTGGCATGTTGATGGGCATAGGCTTTACCATTTATGCAATCTACATCGCCTATAAAAACCGTGTTGGCTTTATGGTGCTGTTCTTTGGTGCGGGCGTTGGCTTTGCCGTGGCGCTTGGCTGGCTCGCCACCTACTCGCTGGCCTCGGTCAGCTTTGAGCCGACCTCGATCGAGAGCCTGACCTTCACCGGCCCTTCGGCCAATACGCTGATGTATTTCCTTGAAACCAGCGCCATCCCGACCTTCGCCATTGGCCTTGTGCCGGGCGTATTTCTTGGCTCATTTGTCACCGCCCAAATCACCCGCACCTATAAGTGCCAAGGCTTTGAGGGGGCCCGCTCGATGCGGCGTTACCTTTCGGGTGCCGCACTGATGGGCTTTGGCGGCATGCTGGCGGGCGGCTGCGCCATCGGTAACGGCGTGACCGGCACCTCTGTGTTTTCGCTCACCGCATGGATCGCGCTATTTTGTTTTTGGGTCGGAGCCAAGCTGGCTGACGCTTTGCTGGACAACCGCACTTTCCGGCTCGCCACGGCGGCGTAGCTCTGCGGCCAGCCCACGCTGGTAAATGGCGCTTTTCGTTTTGGCTTGCATGGCCTCTTTGAACCAAGCGCCCGTTAAGGTTCCCCCAATGGCGCGGCACATGGTTTCACGCAAAATACCAATTTCGGCCAGATATTCAGGGATTTGGTGCGCGGCATACGGGGTATGAAAAACCCGCGCCCCTGCCACACGGTCAGCATGTGCCATATCTCGCGCATAAAACGGGTCCACAAAAACCAGCCTTTCCACTTCGGAGTTCAGGTCCAAAAGCGCGTCCGCATGTGGCCCTGTCCGGTTATATTTCAGCTTGGCAGACATGTCTGAGGGCCACGGCACCCCCCACTTAAGCGTGGTGCGCGGCTGCAACGCCACCACCCGCTCTGCCCCACAAAGCGCAGCAAAGGCCAAGGCGGCAAAGCCTCCCATTGAGCTGCCATAGGTTACTACGCTTTTATAACCGTCAAAAAACCCGCTTTTGCGAAGGGTTGCAAATAAATCCCAAACCTCCTGATTTTGGTACCAATCAAGCACCTTAGGCAAAATATGAAGCCCATCCCAGCTTTCTTGCGCCACCAAAGCCTGCGCCCATCCCAAGCGCGGCTTATTTTTTTCCAACGCACGGTTATCAAAGCAGACCACCAAACGCGGGCTGCCTTGCAGACAAGACCGCGCGATTGTGTTCCCAATATCAATGTCTTCAATGTCCAATTCACGGCCTCCTTTGCCCGCACATTAGCAAATCAGGCGCGCGCGTGTTGTAAACAGGATGACACCCCCGCCTTGACAGAACCGCGCCGCTATGGCCATCTTCTTGAGACGAAAAGGAGCCAAAATGCCCCATGATCACGCCGAGCCGCACAGCCTGCTGCCCTCAGACCCAGAGCTACGCGCCCGCGCGCTTGAAACCATTTTGGTGCAAAAAGGCTTGGTGGACCCGGCGGCGCTCAGCGCCCTGATAGACATGTATCAAAATGATATTGGCCCACAAAATGGGGCGCATGTGGTGGCGCGGGCTTGGGTTGATAGCGCCTTTAAGGCCCGCTTGCTGGCAGATGCCACCCCCGCCATTGCCGAGCTTGGTTTTAAAGGGCGGCAGGGTGAACATATGATCGTGGTAGAGAACACAGCCGAGGTGCATAACCTCGTTGTTTGCACCCTATGCTCTTGTTATCCTTGGCCTGTGCTAGGCATTCCGCCCGCTTGGTATAAATCAGACGCGTATCGAAGCCGCGCGGTTAAAGAACCCCGTGCGGTGCTGGCTGAATTTGGCGTGGCCCTGCTCCCCAGCCAAAAAATCCGCGTTTGGGATTCCAGCGCTGAGCTGCGCTATTTGGTTCTGCCTATGCGGCCAAGCGGGGCCGAGGGGCTAAACCCAAACCAACTCGCCAAGCTTGTCTCTCGCAACGCCATGATCGGCACCGCCGTGGCAAACGCCCCATGAGCCGCGCCCATGACCTAGGTGGGCGGCCCGCTGGTGACATTCCTGAAAAGGCGGATACCATGATTTTTCATGCGCCTTGGCACGCCACAGCGCTTGCTCTTAACCTTGCCTGCAGCGCAGTTGGCGCATGGAATATCGACGCCTCCCGCTTTGCCAGAGAGCGGCTAAAAGATTATCCAAAGCTTTCTTATTATGAAAAATGGATGGCGGGGTTAGCAACTTTGCTGGTTGAGCGCGGGCTGTTGACCGAGGCAGAACTTGCGGGCAACACCACTCCTGCTCGGCTGCACCCCAAAGCCCTGCGCGCCGCTGATGTGCCTGTCGCCATGCGCAAGGTTCTTCCCTATCTGCGCGCTACTGGCCCTGCCCCGCGCTTTCACGTAGGGGACCGCGTTCGGACTGTGCCCGCGCCAAAATCTGGGCATTGCCGCCTGCCGGCCTATGCAGCGGGGAAGGTTGGCGAAGTGCGGCAATGCCATGGCAACCATGTGCTGCCCAACGCCAACGCGCGCTTTCAAGGAGAAAACCCAGAGCCGCTTTATACTATTACCTTCACCGCCGCCGCCCTTTGGGGTGAGGCCGCCGAAGCCCCCGATGACCAGATCAGCCTTGACCTATGGCAACTCTATTTGGAGCCGCTATGACACCCCCC
>Ga0256839_1005228_pt1 | contig 12110 bp, 7 predicted proteins | sample 354166metaG_FD_185968 | JGI IMG/M metagenome (GOLD analysis project Ga0256839, IMG submission 185968) | Hydrothermal vent microbial communities from Mid Atlantic Ridge, Atlantic Ocean - 354-166 | ecosystem: Environmental > Aquatic > Marine > Hydrothermal vents | place: Atlantic Ocean: Mid...
TGCCGGGTGATAATGTCACCGTTGAAGTTAAGCTAATCGCGCCGATTGCGATGGAAGAGGGTTTACGCTTTGCGGTACGTGAAGGGGGTCGCACTGTGGGTGCGGGTGTTGTTGCGAAAATTATTGAATAAATTTAGATTTCAATATATAATAAACGGTTCGCATGTTTAAGGGTTTAATTAGGTCAGTGGCTCAATTGGTAGAGCAGCGGTCTCCAAAACCGCAGGTTGGGGGTTCGAGTCCCTCCTGGCCTGCCATTATTTAACTCATGAGCAAGACAAAAGCTTTCATTAATTACAATTGACGAATGAATACTCAGGCAGAAGCAGAAACATCAGTAGGTGATGTACTAAAACAAATTTTATCGCTAATACTGGTTGTTTCGGGAGTAGCAGCGTTTTATTACTTTTCTGATTATTCCCTATTATACAGGTCACTGGGGTTGGTGGCTGTGGTTGTTATTGCAGCATTTATTATGCTCACAACTGAAATGGGGCGGAATGTTTGGAATTTTATGCTTGAAGCAAAGCAGGAAGTGAGGAAGGTGGTATGGCCTTCTCGTGCTGAAACCATGCAGACTACGTTGATGGTTTTTGTCATGGTGTTTCTTGTGGGATTGATTCTTTGGCTGCTGGATATGTTTCTGTTTTGGGGAGTGCGTTTGCTTACAGGGCAGGGGGGGTAGAGATGGCGCTGCGCTGGTATGTTGTCCATGCATATTCCAACTATGAGAACAAGGTTAAAGAAGCTTTGGAAGAGCGGATAAGGCAGGAAGGCCTAGAAGAATATTTTGGAAAAATTTTGGTTCCTACTGAAGAAGTTGTAGAGATGCGGATGGGACAGCAGCGCAAAAGTGAAAGAAAGTTTTTTCCTGGTTATGTATTGGTGCAAATGGAGCTAACTGACGAAACTTGGCATTTGGTCAGGGATGTGCCAAGAGTGCTGGGCTTTATTGGCGGCACATCAGATCGTCCTTCGCCTATTTCTGACAAGGAAGCTAATGCAATCCTGAACAGGGTTGAAGAAGGTGTTAATAAACCCAAGCCTAAAATTCTGTTTGAGGTTGGTGAGGTTGTTCGGGTTATTGATGGTCCGTTTCAGGACTTTAATGGAGTGGTCGAGGAAGTAAATTATGAGAAAAGCAAACTGAGAATTTCAGTGTTGATTTTCGGGAGATCGACGCCGGTAGAGTTGGGCTTCGGGCAGGTAGAAAAAAGTTAAACCTGGCTAGAGAAAGCAGGGTTTTGTTGTGAAAAGAATCTCTGGGTGCTGCTAGAGATTTTTCTTTGTGTGGGGAGCTGAAATGCGTTTGGACCCAAAGTTGGAGTAAAAAATGGCAAAAAAAATTGAAGCTTATATAAAGCTGCAGGTTAAAGCGGGAGAAGCGAACCCGAGTCCCCCGGTTGGTCCTGCATTAGGTCAGCATGGGGTTAATATTATGGAGTTTTGTAAGGCTTTTAATGCAAAAACTCAAGAGATGGAAAAGGGGATGCCAATCCCCGTAATTATCACTGTTTATAATGACCGGAGTTTTACTTTTGTAACTAAAACTCCGCCGGCATCCATACTATTAAAGAAGGCAGTTGGTGTGGCAAAGGGTAGTAGTACACCAAATACAGTAAAAATCGGAACTGTAACGCGCGCGCAATTGGAAGAAATTGCAAAGATCAAAATGGAAGATCTGAATGCTGCAGACATGGATGCAGCAGTCAAGATTATTGCGGGTAGCGCCCAAAGCATGGGTCTGACTGTGGAGGGCGAATAATGGCGAAATTAACAAAAAGAGCTAAATTAGCTCAGGAAAAAGTAGATAAGTCCAAGCAGTACCCCATTTCAGAAGCAGTATCCTTGTTAAAAGAGCTAGCTACCGCTAAGTTTGATGAGTCTGTTGATGTAAGTGTCAACCTTGGAGTTGATCCTAGAAAATCAGATCAGAATGTTCGTGGAGCAACGGTGCTGCCCAAAGGAACAGGAAAAGAAGTACGAGTGGCAGTTTTTACGCAAGGCGCAAATGCAGACGCTGCGAAAGAAGCCGGTGCAGATATTGTCGGTATGGAAGATTTGGCAGAGCAGGTTAAAAAAGGTGAGATGGATTTTGATGTGGTGATTGCATCACCTGATGCAATGAGAGTTGTTGGGCAGTTGGGGCAGATATTGGGTCCTCGAGGATTAATGCCAAATCCAAAAGTGGGTACTGTCGCTCAGGATGTTGCGGCGGCGGTTAGAAATGCAAAGTCTGGGCAAGTTAGATACCGAACCGATAAGGCGGGTATTATCCATTGTAATATCGGGAAGATTTCATTTGACGAAGATTCGATAAAACAAAATCTAGAGGCGTTATTGGTTGATTTGCAGAAAGCTAAGCCAAGCGCAGCAAAAGGGATTTATTTGAAGAAGATATCCCTTTCTACAACAATGGGTCCAGGTTTGAGTATTGACTCAACTTCATTGAGTGAGAAAGTATAATTAAGTTTAATTTGCTGCAAATTATTGTGCAGTAGGTTGGCTTTATAACTTTGAGTTACCGGCTTTAGTTGGTGACTATCAAAGACCGTAGGTGCGAAAGCTTAATATTTCCTGCGTAGATGGCTACTGAGGCCGGTTATAACTGGCTAGGTGACCGTTAGGGCATCTTGAAAAAGATGTGTTTTTTTAATTCTAAACTATATAAGTTTTAGATATAAACCGGAGGTAAACTGTGGCATTACGATTAGATGGCAAAAAAATTGTCGTCGAAGAAGTTGCTGCAATTGCTGCTGATGCCCACTCGGCTATTGCTGCTGAGTATCTTGGCTTAACCGTAGGTGAGTTGACTGAATTACGGAAGGCTGGTAGAGAGGCAGGTGTTTATTTTCGTGTTGTGAAAAATTCTTTAGCTCGCCGAGCATTGGCTGGAACAGAATTTGAGTGCATGAATGATGGTCTTGTTGGGCCATTAATTTTGGCATTTTCAATGGAAGATCCGGGCTCTGCTGCAAGAGTAATAAAGGGTTTTTCAAAAGAACACGATAAATTAATCACTAAAATGGTTGCGGTGGGTGGTCATGTATATGATGCATCCGAGTTAGAGAAGCTATCAAGCTTGCCAACTCGTGATCAGGCAATCAGCATGCTTATGGCGGTAATGAAAGCTCCAGTTGAAAAACTGGCGCGGACCTTGGCGGAGCCGCATGCAAAATTAGTGCGAACTGTTGCGGCAGTAAAGACTCAGAAAGAGGCGGCATAGGCCTAGTATTAACCAGTTAAGACTTTAAAGAATATAGAGGATAAAAAATGGCAGTTTCACAAGAAGAGATTTTAGAAACTATTTCAAATATGACGGTAATGGAAGTTGTTGATTTAATATCTGCAATGGAAGAAAAATTTGGTGTATCTGCAGCGGCTGCAGTTGCTGCTGCTCCTGCTGCAGCAGGTGGCGAAGCTGCTGCAGCTGCGGAAAAAACTGAATTTGATGTGGTAATGACATCTTTTGGAGCCAATAAAGTGGCAGTTATTAAAGCTGTTCGTGGTATAACAGGGTTAGGGTTGAAAGAAGCGAAAGAGGCTGTCGAAAGCGCACCTACCACGATTAAGGAAGCAGTAACTAAAGAAGAAGCAGAAGAGGTTAAAAAGCAACTTGAAGAAGCAGGCGCTTCTGTCGAAATCAAATAAGTGTTTAATAAGTCTTTTTGTATATAAAGACGCGTAATCAGTAAATAGGGCTGGTGGCATAATGTCACCGGCCTTTCGTCGCTTGCCTTTTTGCAAGCTGTAACAATCTCCTAAAAAGGTAAGGAAGCAATATGGCCTACTCTTTTACCGAAAAAAAACGAATTCGAAACAGTTTTGGAAAAGCAGAACAAGTGCTCGAAGTCCCCTATCTGTTGGCAACCCAAATTAATTCTTATGCAAGCTTTTTGCAGTCGGGGGTAAAACCCGAAAAGCGTAAGGATCAAGGTTTGCACGCGGCATTTTCAAGTGTTTTTCCAATTGAAAGCCATAATGGCTATGCAATATTAGAGTATGTGAAATATAGGCTTGGTGAGCCTACGTTTGATGTTAGGGAGTGTCAGCAGCGAGGAGCGACATTTGCTGCGCCTTTGCGGGTTTTGGTGCGCTTGGTTATATATGATAAAGATGCACCAGGAAGTACAAAAGTTGTTAAGGACATCAAAGAGCAAGAGGTCTATATGGGAGAGCTGCCCTTAATGACTGATAATGCTACATTTGTTATCAATGGAACTGAAAGAGTTGTGGTGTCACAATTGCATCGTAGTCCGGGTGTTTTTTTCGATCATGACAAGGGTAAAACTCATTCGTCTGGTAAATTATTGTTTAATGCGCGGGTAATTCCCTATCGGGGATCATGGCTCGACTTCGAATTCGATCATAAAGATAGCGTGTTTGTCAGAATTGATCGGAGGAGAAAAATTCCAGCAACAATCTTATTAAGGGCATTAGGATACACAAACGAAGAAATGATTAAAATTTTCTTCGAAACTAACAAGTTTACTATTGGCCCTGATCATATCAAGTTTCACTTAGTTCCAGAAAGATTAAGAGGAGAGATTGCAGCTTTTGATATTAAGATTGATGATCAAGTAATTGTTGAGCAAGGTAGGCGAATTACGGCTAAGCAAATTCGTCAAATGAATAAAGCTGGCATTACAGAAGTTGAAGTGCCAAAAGATTATCTCTATGGGAAAATTCTTTCTCATAATGTGGTAGATAAGGAATCAGGGGAGGTAATTGCGAACGCTAATGACGAAATTACTGAAGAGCTTCTTCAAGTTCTAATAGACAATGGTGTCACGGCGATTGAGACTCTGTATGTCAATGATTTGGATCGTGGGGCATACATTTCCAATGCTATGAAGTTAGATACTACATCGACTCCGTTAGAGGCATTGGTTGAGATTTATAGAATGATGAGGCCAGGTGAGCCTCCTACTAAAGAGGCTGCTGAAAATCTGTTTGAAAAGCTATTTTTCACTGAAGAACGCTACGATCTTTCGGCCGTGGGTAGAATGAAATTCAACCGTCGCTTAGGTCTTGATGAAAATGAAGGTGGGGGTACCCTTCGCAAAGAAGATATTATCGCGGTCCTGAAAGAGCTAATCAATATTCGTAATGGTAATGGAACAGTTGATGATATTGATCACTTAGGTAATCGTCGTGTTCGTTCTGTCGGTGAAATGATTGAAAATCAGTTTCGAGTCGGTTTGGTGAGAGTTGAAAGAGCTGTCAGGGAAAGACTGACTCTTGCTGATTCTGAGGGGTTGATGCCCCAAGAAATTATTAATGCGAAGCCTGTTTCTGCGGCTGTAAAAGAGTTTTTTGGGTCTAGTCAATTGTCGCAATTCATGGACCAGAATAACCCTCTTTCTCAGGTCACGCACAAACGCCGGGTTTCGGCTTTGGGGCCAGGAGGATTGGCAAGAGAAAGGGCCGGCTTTGAGGTGCGGGATGTGCATACCACGCATTATGGACGAGTGTGCCCTATCGAAACACCTGAAGGTCCAAATATCGGATTAATTAATTCTTTATCAGTTTATGCGCGGACCAATGCATATGGTTTTCTGGAAACACCCTATCGAAAAGTAGTCGATGGTAAAGTTACTGATCAGGTGGATTATCTTTCTGCCATTGAGGAAGGTGAGTTCGTAATTGCTCAAGCCAGTGTGCCAGTTGATGGGCAGGGAAAATTAAAAGAGGGTTTGGTATCTTGTCGATATAAGGATGAATTTTCGTTGGAAAGTTCCGAGTCAGTTCAATATATGGATGTATCTTCTAAACAAATTGTTTCTGTTGCGGCTTCAATTATTCCATTCTTAGAGCATGATGATGCAAACCGTGCACTAATGGGGTCAAACATGCAGCGTCAAGCAGTGCCGACATTGAGAGCCGAAAAGCCGTTGGTTGGTACTGGAATGGAGAGAACTGTAGCAAAAGACTCTGGTGTTACAGTAGTTGCAAAGCGTGGAGGGATCATTGAGGATGTAGATGCAGCGCGGATTGTGGTCAGGGTTAATGATCAGGAAACTGAGGCTGGTGAGCCAGGCGTAGATATTTATAATCTCATTAAATACACACGATCAAACCAGAACACTTGTATTAATCAGAAGCCGTTGGTAAAGCCTGGAGATCTGATTAACAAAGGTGATATTTTGGCAGATGGACCTTCTACAGATATTGGTGAATTGGCCTTGGGTCAGAATATGCTGGTCGCTTTTATGCCATGGAATGGTTATAACTTTGAAGATTCAATTCTGGTATCTGAAAGGGTTGTTAAAGAAGATCGGTTTACAACTATTCATATTGAAGAAAAAACTTGTGTTGCAAGAGACACCAAGCAAAGTCCGGAAGAGATTACTGCAGATATTCCTAACGTAAGCGAAGAAGCTCTTTCAAAACTAGACGAATCCGGGATTGTTTATATCGGAGCCAAAGTAAAACCTGGAGATATTTTAGTTGGAAAAGTAACGCCAAAAGGAGAGTCACAATTAACACCGGAAGAAAAGCTTTTACGCGCCATATTTGGCGAAAAGGCGGCAGATGTTAAAGATACTTCGCTAAGAGTTCCTTCTTCGATTGAAGGAACAGTGATTGATGTTCAGGTTTTTACACGTGATGGCGTTAAAAAGGATAAACGGGCTCTGGAGATTGAAGAAGAGGAAATCAAGCGTTACCGAAAAGACTTGGATGATCAATTAAAAATAGTTGAACATGATATTTATCAAAGGGTTGCGAAATTGCTGGTAGGTGAAAAAGGTGAGTCAGGGCCTGAAGGATTATCGGCGGGTTCCGAGATAACTCAGGAGTACCTGGATGATTTAAAGCACTCAGATTGGTTTAAGATCAAGTTGCAAAATGAAGATGTAAACATGCAGCTTGATGCTGTAGCAGAGCAAATCGAGCAGCAAAGAAAAGACTTCGAAAAGAAATTTGAAGCTAAACGAAAGAAAATCACCATGGGGGATGATTTACCTCCAGGTGTATTGAAAATGGTCAAAGTTTACTTGGCAGTTAAGCGACGTATTCAGCCGGGCGATAAAATGGCGGGTCGTCATGGAAACAAAGGTGTTATCTCACAAATTGTGCCAATTGAAGATATGCCTTTTGATGCAGATGGAAACCCAGTGGATATTGTTTTGAATCCATTGGGCGTGCCATCCAGAATGAATGTTGGTCAGGTATTGGAAACACATTTAGGATGGGCGGCAAAAGGTCTTGGGTTAAAAATTGGAAAAATGCTGGAAGCACAAGCCAAGATAAATGAAATTAGAGGATTTCTTGAGGAAATCTACAACAGCAGTGGTCAAAAAGAAGCTCTCGATACATTTTCTGATTCAGAGATCATAGAGATGGCAAAAAACCTACAAACTGGAGTTCCAATGGCTACGCCAGTTTTTGACGGGGCGACAGAATATGAGATTAGAACCATGTTAAGGTTGGCAGATTTGCCGGAGCATGGTCAGGTCCAGCTTTTTGATGGGTTGACTGGAGAGGCTTTTGAAAGGGAAGTTACTGTTGGTTACATGTATATGCTGAAATTGAACCATTTAGTTGATGATAAAATGCATGCCCGGTCAACGGGACCATATAGCCTAGTAACGCAGCAGCCACTAGGAGGAAAAGCACAGTTTGGAGGTCAGCGGTTTGGAGAAATGGAAGTTTGGGCGCTTGAGGCGTATGGTGCTGCATATACTTTGCAAGAAATGTTAACTGTTAAATCTGATGATGTAACGGGGAGGACCAGAATGTATAAAAATATTGTTGATGGTGATCACCGCATGGAGGCCGGTATGCCTGAATCATTTAACGTACTGATCAAAGAGATTCGATCACTAGGTATCAATATTGAGCTGGAATGATGTTTGTGTAATATTAATTCGAACCGTTAAATTTCAGATCAACACTTTAATACTGGTTAGTAATGCATCAGCATAAAAAATTTCATGCCTCAGACCATAGATGGGTTTTGGTTTTGGAAAATGCTTATTTCGCCTTTATTACTGTGATTTACAGACTTCCGAAATATTGGAAAGCAATGCAGGGGACAAATTCGTGAAAGATTTATTAAACTTTTTAAAACGTCAGGGTAGGGTAGAAGATTTTGATGCGATACGCATCGGTTTGGCATCGCCCGATATGGTGCGTTCTTGGTCTTACGGCGAAGTAAAAAAACCTGAAACCATTAACTATCGCACTTTCAAGCCAGAGCGAGATGGTTTGTTTTGCGCAAAAATTTTTGGCCCAGTCAGTGATTACGAATGCTTATGCGGAAAATATAAGCGTTTGAAGCATCGTGGAGTGATCTGTGAAAAATGTGGCGTTGAAGTAACAGTTTCAAAAGTTCGGCGCGAAAGAATGGGTCACATAGAATTAGCTAGCCCGGTTGCACATATTTGGTTTTTGAAATCGCTGCCATCACGAGTTGCATTGTTGTTAGATATGACGCTTAGGGAAATTGAAAGAGTGTTGTATTTTGAGTCGTACATGGTGTTAGATCCGGGAATGACTCCTTTGGAACGCGGCCAGTTGCTGAACGATGAAGAGTATTTGAATGAAGTTGAGCAGCATGGCGACGAGTTCACTGCCAAAATGGGTGCGGAGGCGGTTTACGAGTTGTTGAAATCTATTGATTTAAAAGCGGAGGTGAATATGCTCCGTGAAGAGATCATGTCAACAAACTCCGAAACAAAAATAAAGAAGTATTCGAAGCGGTTAAAAGTTCTAGATGCTTTATTGAATTCCAAAAATCGTCCGGAATGGATGGTGATGGAAGTTCTTCCGGTGTTGCCGCCTGAACTGAGGCCATTGGTGCCTTTGGATGGTGGTCGATTTGCGACTTCCGATCTTAATGATCTGTACAGGCGGGTTATTAATAGAAATAATCGCTTGAATCGTCTTTTAGAGTTGGATGCGCCAGATATTATTGTTCGTAATGAGAAGCGGATGCTTCAAGAGTCTGTAGATGCTTTGCTAGATAATGGGCGCCGGGGAAGAGCTATTACTGGAACTAATCGTAGGCCATTGAAGTCGTTGGCCGACATGATTAAAGGCAAGCAGGGAAGGTTTAGACAGAATTTATTGGGAAAACGTGTTGATTATTCTGGTCGGTCAGTCATTGTTGTTGGCCCTAGTTTAATGCTTCATCAGTGCGGCTTGCCCAAAAAAATGGCTTTGGAATTATTTAAGCCATTTATTTTTAGCAAGCTACAGATGCGCGGTTTGGCAACGACCATTAAGGCCGCAAAGAAAATGGTTGAGCGTGAAGGTAGTGAAATTTGGGATATTCTTGAAGAGGTAATTCGTGAGCATCCCGTTATGCTTAACCGCGCTCCGACATTGCACCGGTTGGGCATACAGGCTTTTGAGCCAATTCTGATCGAAGGTAAGGCTATACAATTACACCCTTTGGTTTGTAGTGCCTTTAATGCGGATTTTGATGGCGACCAGATGGCGGTGCATGTGCCGCTGTCAATTGAAGCTCAGTTGGAGGCAAGATCTCTAATGATGGCAACAAATAATATATTGTCGCCTGCAAATGGTGAGCCGATAATTAATCCGTCTCAAGACGTGGTTCTCGGTCTTTATTATATTACAAGGGAAAAAGTAAATGCCAAAGGGCAAGGCAGTATTTTTAGTAATGTTGAAGAAATTCATAAGGCTTTAGATGCGCAGGTTGTAGAGCTACAAACAAAAATTCAAGTCCGGATCAAAGAAAAAAATAAGGACGAAAAAGGTAATTTGGCAGAAACCACCAAAAGAGTTGAAACAACTGTCGGCCGTGCGCTGATATGGGAAATTCTGCCAGAGGGTATGCCTTTCGATGTGCTGAATTGTGATATGACAAAAAAAAATATATCAACCCTGATTAATCACTGTTACAGACATCTTGGTATCAAAGATACGGTGGTTCTGGCTGATCAGTTGATGTATTTAGGCTTTCGGTATGCCACAAGATCAGGGGTTTCTTTCGGCATTGAGGATATGGTGATTCCAGAGCAAAAGGCTGCAATACTAGAAGCTGCTGAAAAAGAAGTGGAAGAGATTCAAAAGCAGTATGCATCTGGATTAGTAACCGATGGGGAGCGTTACAATAAGGTTGTGGATATTTGGTCGCATGCAAATGATCAGGTAGCAAAAGTAATGATGGAGGGGTTAGGTGAGGAAGAAATAGAAACTGCGGATGGTAAAACAGTTAAGCAAAAATCTTTTAATTCTATTTTTATGATGGCTGAATCTGGTGCAAGGGGTTCGGCGGCGCAAATAAGGCAATTGGCTGGTATGAGAGGGCTTATGGCCAAGCCTGACGGATCTATCATTGAAACACCCATTACCGCAAATTTCAGGGAGGGCTTGGATGTGTTGCAGTATTTTATTTCAACACATGGTGCCCGAAAAGGTTTGGCGGATACGGCATTAAAAACCGCAAATTCAGGATACTTAACGCGTCGTTTAGTTGATGTTGCGCAAGACTTAGTAATAACTGGTGAGGACTGCGGAACTTTTGACGGGCTTATCATGACTCCGATGATTGAAGGCGGGGATGTTGTTGAATCACTTTCTGAACGTGTATTAGGACGAGTTGTTGCGGCAGATGTTATGGATGCAGCTGGCGAGAAGGTTATTGCACCAAGAGGCACATTACTTGACGAGCAATGGGTGTCATTTTTGGAAGAACAGAGTATTGATCAAGTTAAAGTTAGATCAATAATAACTTGTGATAATAGGCATGGTGTATGTGCGGCTTGTTATGGTCGTGATCTGGGTCGCGGGCATCTTGTAAATAGTGGTGAAGCGGTAGGGGTGATTGCTGCGCAATCTATTGGTGAGCCGGGCACACAGCTAACCATGCGAACTTTTCATATTGGCGGAGCGGCATCACGTTCTGCTGCCATCAGTAATGTCCAGGTGAAGTCGGATGGCACGATTAGGCTAAATAATCTTAAAACGGTTGTTAATCGTGAAGGAAATCTCGTTGCTGTTTCTCGTTCAGGTGAAGTTGGAGTGGTTGATGAATATGGGAGAGAGCGGGAAAGATACAAGATTCCTTATGGGGCGGTACTGACTGTCAAAGAAAATGGCAACGTAAAAGCTGGTGAGGTTATTGTAAACTGGGATCCGCATACACATCCGGTTATTACAGAGGTTGAAGGTGTTGTTAAGCTAATTGACTTTGTTGAAGGTGTAACTGTCCAAGAGCAATCGGATGAGGTGACAGGAATTAGTTCGCTGGTTGTTACTGATCCGAAGCAGCGTGGTGGTGTAGGCAAAGAGCTAAGACCAATGGTTAAACTGATCGCAGAAAATGGGGATGAGATCTATTTGCCAGGAACTGAGATCCCGGCCCAGTATTTTTTACCGGCTGGTGCTATTGTGGGAATAAAAGATGGAGGTCAAGTGACAGTTGGTGATGTGCTTGCCAGAATTCCGCAGGAATCAAGTAAGACAAGGGATATTACGGGTGGTTTGCCACGTGTTGCTGATTTATTTGAAGCAAGAAAAACAAAAGACCCTGCTATTTTGGCAGAAGTGAGCGGAACTGTATCTTTTGGTAAGGAAACAAAAGGGAAGCAAAGAATTGTCATAACGGATACTAAGGGAGAGCAGCATGAGACGCTTGTACCTAAATGGCGGCATGTAACGGTTTTTGAAGGCGAATTTGTTGAAAAGGGTGAAACTATCGTTGAGGGCGAATTAACTCCACATGATATCTTACGGTTGCGTGGTGTTGAAGAGCTGACTACCTATTTGGTTAAAGAAATTCAAGATGTTTATCGTTTGCAAGGCGTCAAAATTAATGACAAACATATTGAGGCAATTATTAGGCAGATGTTAAGGAAAGTTGAAATTCTTTCATCTGGTGATTCTAGTTTTACAAAAGGAGAGCAGTTGGAAAAGGCTGCTGTCAAGCAAGAAAATGATAGGTTGGAAAAAGATGGGAAAATACCCGCAACATACGAGCCAATCTTATTAGGTATCACAAAAGCATCATTGGCAACTGAGTCATTTATTTCTGCGGCTTCATTTCAAGAAACCACTCGAGTTTTAACTGATGCAGCGGTACGTGGTTTATCTGATGGTTTGCATGGATTAAAAGAGAATGTTATCGTTGGAAGGTT
>Ga0256839_1005229_pt1 | contig 12108 bp, 9 predicted proteins | sample 354166metaG_FD_185968 | JGI IMG/M metagenome (GOLD analysis project Ga0256839, IMG submission 185968) | Hydrothermal vent microbial communities from Mid Atlantic Ridge, Atlantic Ocean - 354-166 | ecosystem: Environmental > Aquatic > Marine > Hydrothermal vents | place: Atlantic Ocean: Mid...
TGCCCTGCCCCAAACCGATGCACATCGTCGCCACCCCGTATTGGACGTCCAGGTCGCGCATGGTGTGCAGCAAGGTCGTAGCGATGCGGGCGCCGCTGGCGCCGAGGGGATGCCCGATCGCAATCGCACCGCCGCGCACGTTGACCTTTTCTTCGTCGAGCCCCAGCAGCCGGATGCAGGTGAGCGCTTGAGCGGCAAAGGCTTCATTCAGTTCAAACAGACCGATATCCTCGAGTCGAAGGCCGGTCCGGTCCAGGAGCTTTTTCACGGCCGGGACCGGGCCGGTTCCCATCACGCAGGGATCGACACCCGCCACCACGGTCGCCACCACCTTCGCCATCGGCTCGAGTCCCAGATCGTTGGCCCGCTTTTCGGACATCACCAGCATGGCCGCGGCGCCGTCATTGAGCGGTGAACTGTTGCCCGCCGTAATGGTTCCCGTCTTGGGAATGAAAACCGGCGGCAATCCGGCGAGTGCTTCGAGGCTGGTATCGAAGCGGATGCACTGGTCCTGCCGGACTTCCACGGGAAGTCCATCCTCGTTCTTGCCCATGACGGGAACGATCTCTCGATCGAACCGGCCCTCTTCCGTGGCCGCCGCCGCGCGTTGGTGGCTGCGCAGGGCGAACGCATCCTGTTCCTGGCGGGAAATGTCGTGCATCTGCGCCAGGAATTCGGCCGTGATGCCCATGTGGAGCGCACCTTTGGACGTCACTTGGAAGAGTTTCGGATTGATATCGACCGCATGATCGAGGGGAATGTGGTGCATGTGTTCCAAGCCACCGGCGATCTCGATCTCCTGCGCACCGGCGGCGATCGCGTGAACAGCCTGGTGGAGCGCCTGCAAGCTGCTGCCGCACAGACGATTGACGGTGGTGCCGCACGTCGTCGCCGGAAGGCCGGCCATCAGCGACACGATGCGAGCAATGTTCATTCCCTGTTCCAGCGTTTGCTGCGTATTGCCGAGAATGACATCTTCCACTAACGCAGGGTCGATTTGCGAACGTTCGATCAGGGCTTTCACGCAGGCGACCGCCAGATCGTCGCTGCGCACGTCGCGATAGACGCCCCGCTCGGGATGGGCGCGGCCGATCGGTGTTCGGACACAATCGATGATGACTGCTTGATTCATGATACCCTACCGCCGGAGTAGAACTTCTTGCCGGTTCGAGCCATCTCTTGAAGCAACGGAGTCGGCTCGGCTCGAGCGCCCAAATACTCGATCTCTTCCAACTGTTTCAAGATCGTGGAGGCGCCGATCTGGTCAGCCCAGAACAACAGGCCGCCGCGAAACGCCGGAAATCCAATGCCGAATATCAACCCCAGATCGACATCCCGCACATCCCGCACCAGCTCCTCTTCCAACACGCGAGTCGCCTCGAGCAACATCGGCAGAAAGAGCCGGTGCGTGATTTGTTCGCGAGTCAGTTCACGAGGTTCCCGCAACAAGTCCTGGACCATCGTATCGAATTCGGGATCGGGCTCGGGTTTGTTTTTCTTCCCGGCATAACGGAAGAACCCGGCCCCGGTCTTCTGCCCCAACCGCCCCGCCTTGACGAGTCGGGAAAGGAGCGGCGAGACGGCGATGCGGTCGGGAAAAGCTTCCCATAAGACGCGGCCCGCGAACAGCGCCGTGTCGAGTCCCACCACGTCGTAGAGCGTGATCGGTCCCATCGGCATGCCGAACGCCTTGGCCGCTCGTTCCACCTCGCTGATCGAGACCCCATCGAGCAGCAGCTCCAAAGCCTCGTTCATGTAGGGCAACAACAACCGATTGACCAGGAATCCGGGGCCGTCCTTCAGCACGATCGGCATCTTGCCCAGCCGTTTTGCATAAGCCACCGCCGTGCTCACCGTCTCATCGCTCGTCCGCTCGCCACGGATCACTTCCACCAACTGCATGCGGCGCACCGGATTGAAGAAGTGGATGCCGCAAAACCGCTCAGGACGCCTGAGCGACTCGGCCAGCGAAGTGATCGGAATGGTCGATGTGTTGGATGCCAGGAACCCGGATTCGCCGAGACGAGCTTCGATCTGTGGCAGCACCTCCTTTTTCACCTCGGCGTTTTCCACAATCGCCTCGATGACCAGATCGCAAACCGACCAGTCGGCATCGTGGGCGACCGCGTTGAGCAGCGGCGCGTGTTTGGCAAGTTTGCCGGCACTCGGGCCTTTCATGTCCCGATCGTACGATGCTTCCTCCAGCGTCGCCTGCAACCCTCGCTGCAACGCCTCGCTGGAGGCGTCCTTGAGCCAGACCGCGATGCCCCGCTTCACATTGGCGGCGGCGATCCCCGTTCCCATGATCCCGGCACCGACGACGCCGACCGTGTTGATCTCCTGCGGAGCAACGTCTCCCTCGACGCCTCGGTCTTTCTTATTCCGGTCGGTGAGAAAAAAGACGTTCAGCAACGCCGCATTGACCGGGGAACCGAACAGCTTGGCCATGCCTCGAGCTTCCCGCTGAGCGGCGGCCTCCTCGTCGGATCCCGCTCCCTCGAGCATCGCTTCCAGGGCGGCTTCGGGAGCCGGATAGTGTCCCTTGGTTTCCATGCGGATCATGGCCGACGCCGTCAGCCCCAAGAATCCCAGTTCGGTGTCGGATATCGAAATCGGTCCGCGGCGCGACTCGCGGTCCCGCTGGTAGGCCTGCGTCGTCTGCTCGTGACGCACCACGGCAATCGCTGCCGACTCGAGTTGTTCGGGAGGAACGAACTGATCGGCCAGCCCCATGGCGACCGCTTCTCGAGCCGATATCGAGCGCCCGGAAGTGATCAGCTCGACCGCGTTTCCCAACCCGGCCAAACGAGGCGCTCGAACCGTGCCGCCCCAACCGGGAAACAGTCCCAACTTGACTTCGGGGAAGCCGATCTGCGTGCGAGGATGATCACTCATCACCCGCCGGTCGCACCAGCAAGCCAACTCGGCCCCGCCACCCACACACACTCCGTGAATGGCGGCCACCGTCACGAAGCGAGTCTGCGAGAGCCGCCGGAACAACGTCTGTCCTCGCCGGCAAATCGCCTCGGCCTCCTCGTCCGGAATGTCCAACGACGCTACGAATTCCCGCAGGTCGGCCCCGGCGATGAAGATCGAAGGCTTGGCCGACCGGATCAGCAAACCGGCCAGATCTTCACGCGACTCCAGTTGCCCCAAGTGCTCGTCCAGTTCCCCGAGGACCGGCTGCGACAGTACGTTGGCGCTTCGGTCCGGCGCGTCGAGCACCAGGCAAGCGATGTCTGGCTCGGGAAATGTCAGGCTGATCGTCGCACCCATTGGATCTTCCTCCCTCGTCGCCGCGCCTCGTCAACTCGTCTCCCGCCGGGCATTCGCGCCAACTCCAGCTCGGTCCCCCGTGAAATCGGGGAAAATATGCTACGATTAGATCATCCACTTCCAAGCGGCACCGGCTTTGGCTCTCCTAGCAAGCTAACGCAGTCGGCGGCCTCGGGAAAGCCCGGCAACCCGTTCTTTCCTCACGCGGCCGACCCTTCCCATGTCGACCAAGGAGTCAACACGTGGCAAACCTTCGGCCATCCAAACGGCAGCCCCTGGCGATGCTGCTGCTCTTTGCGGTAGTGCTCTGCTGGTGCCCGGCTCGACCACTGAGCGGCGAAGCCCCCCGCAAGCCCCAAACGGTGGAATTGACGATCGACTTCGGTGACGGCTTCCAGTATCGCTACACGAAACTGGTATGGCATGACGATATGACGGTGCTCGACGTGCTCAAACAGGCCCGACAGCACCGGCACCCGCTTCGGTTCGAGTTTCGCGGTGAAGGGGCCCGGGCCTTTGTCACGTCGATCGGGCGTGTCAAGAACGAGGGCGCGCGGGGAAGCAACTGGATCTTCCGGGTCGGCGGCAAGCTGGGCGACCGTTCGTGCGGGATTTATCCGGTTCGAGCGGGTGAGAAGGTCTTGTGGTCCTTCCAGCGATACCCATAAAATGTGGGGTCTTGATGGGAAAGCCGTACCTGAGCGGTTTGGCCCCACCCTCCCCCAACACCAGGAGCTGCCGATATGAGTGCCTCGCATGATGAAAACCCGAGAGTCATTGCGAGTCCATCGCGTGTCCCCGATTCCAACCGACGGTCGAGAAACTGGCTGTGGGCCGGGTGTGCCTTGGTCATCGCCGGAGCCGCCGTACGGCTCTATTTTCGTGACATCCCCAATTTCTCGCCCGTCGCAGCGATTGCCCTCTACGCCGGTTTCGCGCTCGGACGAGTCCGACGAGCCATCTGGATTCCTCTTGCGGTGATGGCGGTCAGTGACTGGGTGATCGGGGGCTACGACTGGAAACTGATGGTGGTGGTCTATGGCATGCTGGCGCTCCCGGTGATCGCCGGCGGCATTCTTGCGAGTCGCCGCCAGCGGTGGAGCTGGCAGGTCACACTATTCGGAGGCGTGCTGGCAACGGTGGCCGGAAGTCTGGCGTTCTTCTTCGTCACCAATACGGCCGTGTGGGCGCTTTCCAGTTGGTACGCCCGAGATCTTTCCGGGCTCGTGAGCTGCCTCAGTGCAGGGCTTCCGTTTTTCCGCTACACCCTCGGCGGCGACCTGGCATTTGCCACCGTGCTGTTCGGGAGTCATTTTGCGGCGCTGGCTGTGGCCGGACATTCGGCGCGGTCGAGTGAATCGATCGCAGCCGTGCCGGATCAAGCAACGACGGTCTAGTACGGTATCGTTCCGCATCGCCGTACCCTCCTGTGATAGGCAGGTCCGCCCATGGCTTATCCCCGCACCCGATTCACCGCGGTCGCCGTGATTCTCGCCGCCAATCTCTGGTTTTCCAGCGCACTGCGAGGCCAGACGACGATCTATGTCGCACCGGATCGGGCGGTCGCGGGCGATGGCAGCAAGCAGCACCCGTACGGCTCGATCCACGAAGCCTTGCGCCGTGTTGCTGCTTCACCGTACAAGCGGGGCACCGCCGTCGATATTGTGCTGCTTCCGGGTATCCACCGCATCAAGGCCCCCATCGAAATCACCTCGGCTCATGTTCCCAGCGATGGCCGTTTGACTCTACGAGGCTCCCGCAAGGGCGAAACCGTCATCTCCGGCGGCATCCGACTCAAAGACTGGCAAGTCACGGCCGACGGCAAATGGAAGACCAAGATTCCACCAGAGGTCGTTCGATCGGGGTTGCCACGAGAACTATTCTGCGGCGACCAGCGGCGACCGCGGGCACGCCACCCGAATCGGGGCTACTTGCGAATCGGGAAGGCGTTTCCCGACAAGCGGTCGGGGTTTACGTTCCATCGGGGCGATCTGCCGGCGGACTACACCGGCGGAGGAGAACTGGTATTCCTGCACGACTGGTCGACGTCGCGCATTCGGGTCGCTAACGTCGACCACGGGGCATCCAAACTGGCCGTGGCTTATCCCATTGGTGCCCAGGCCCCGCATTACCGCATCGATCACTTCGAACCTCACCCGCGGTATTTCCTGGAGAACCATCCTTCGTTCCTGGATCGACCGGGAGAGTGGATCGTCGATTCCGATGGCGTTCTCACCTACTACCCGCGTCCCGGAGAAACACCCGAGCAGACGGAACTCACGATTCCCGTCGCTCGACAACTGGTAAGGGTACATGGCAAGGACGGATCGCCTGTCGCCAATGTGGAACTGTCGGACTTGACCTTCGTGCATGCCGCCTGGCCGCTCCCCGAGCGAGGATTCGCGGCCAGTCAAGCCTGTTCGTATGAGTCTCGCGGGGCAGACGGCTCAAGGAGACGCTCCTTCGTGCCGGCCGCCGTGGTGTTTGAATTGGCCACCGGTTGCCGCATTGCCGGTTGCCGGATCGCCCACCTGGGTGGATCGGGCGTCGAATTGGGCAGCCGGACGACGGACTGCGTGCTAGAGGACTCGGTACTGGAAGATATCTCCGGAAACGGCGTGAATTTGGCGGAAGGCCGCACGCGTCGTGTCGGCAGCGGACAGTGGTGGCAGGCAGCGCCCGAGCAGGTCGCCAGGAGAAACGTGGTCCGCTACAACCGAATTATTGGCTGCGGCCGGCAGTTCTTCGGAGCGGTGGCGATCTGGTGCGGCCTCGGCCGAGAGATGCAGATCCACCACAATGAGATCGCCCACCATCCTTACACGGGTGTGTCACTGGGATGGATGTGGAATCCGACACCCACGCCGGCTCGAGGCAACATCGTGTCGGACAATCACATCCACCACGTGATGCAGGTCCTCAGTGACGGCGGCGGAATCTACACGCTGGGTCATCAACCGGGAACCCGACTTCTCCGCAATGTCATCCACGATGTTCCTCTCAACGCCGGCCGTGCCGAATCGAACGGAATGTTTCTCGACGAAGGAAGCGATCAGATCGAAATCGGTCACAATACGATCTACCACACGGCACGGTCGCCCCTGAGATTCCACCGAGCCCGGCAGATGTGGGTGCACGACAATCTGCTGGTGATCCCCCATTCGAAGACGCCCGCCTATCGGTATAACGCCACGGATCCCAAGACGATCCGCCGCGAGAACGACCGGATCGTCCTCGCAGACCAGTTCGATGCGGCCGGCGTACCGAGTCTGCGGACGGGTCCTCGGGAGTGACGGGATCCGCCTGCCGCCATCCGCTATCGTTTGACCGCTTCGATGATGCTGAGTTCCGTCGCGGTAGGGATGATCCTCGACAATTCGAATCCGGCCCGGGCCAACAGCGATCGGTATTCCGGCTCGGTTCGTTCCTTGCCTCCGGGAATCAGCAGCATCACCAGATCGAGCAGCTTCCCCGTGAACGGCTCATTCCCGGGCGGAATCACGCTTTCCACGACGAGCAGTCTACCGTCCGACGGCATGGCGGTGTAGCAATGACGGAGGATCGTTAGCGCCTCTTCGTCGTCCCAGTCATGAACGATGTGGCGCAAGAAGTACGTGTCGGCGCCGGCAGGAACAGACCGGAAAAAATCGCCGGCTATCAACTGACAACGATCGGAAACGCCGGCCGACGCAATTCGGTCCCGGGTCCGCTCCACAACGTGCGGCAAGTCAAACAAAATGCCTTGAAGTGCCGGATAGTCCGTGAGAATCTGAATGATGTTCGAACCGTTACCTCCGCCGATATCGGCCAGAACTCGCGTGTCGGAAAAGTCGTACGCCGCGAGCACATCGCGGGTTTCCCGTCCGTGGATAGCGGTCATGGCCTCATCGAAAATGGCCGCCTTGTCCGAATGCTCACCGAGGTACTCGAAGATCGGCTGCCCGAAGACTTTCTCGAAGGCGGTCTTCCCCGTGCGGATGCTGTACTCGATATCGGCCCATGTGAGAAATTGCTCATCGCCGCTCATCAGCGCCAGCGCCCGCTTCGATTGGCCGACATCGCTTCGCAGCGGCTCGGCCAGCGGCGTCAACGCGAATCGCCCTGAGGAATCCTCGGCGAAAACGCCGACACTCGCCAAAGCGCGGAGCAGGCGGTACAAAGCGCCCGCGTCGGTCGACGTAGTCTCGGCCAGATCGGCGGCCGTGCGAGGGCCTTCCTTGAGCAGATCGGCAATGCCGAATCGCGCAGCGGCATAAATAGCCTGAGATATCCAATAGCCGGTGATCATGCGATCGAGTTGCTGGGCGGGGGATGGCGACACGAGATTCCTCCTGGTGGTTGAGGCCGTTTCCACGGCAGATTCGCTACGAAGAAGTCTACGGGAGCGGCATGCTTCGCGTCAGCACGACGCGTATTCAATCGATACTTGCGCTGATTTCCAAGACAAAGGGGCAGTCTGCCCAAGTCACTTGGGAGACCTGCGGAACATGAGCCTCGATTCGCCAAAACGGTGCGATGCGGAAATTCCCGCTCAAGGTTGCGACATTCCAATCTTCCCATCGCGCAAGGCCTTCCAAGTGGTGATTCGGATGCCCCACTCCTGGAGAAGTCGGGCAACTTGCGGATCGCTGAAGACGCGCCGATCGCTGTCGCGCCTGGCTGAACTGTTGGTGATGGCCTGCAACTCGTGGTCGTCATAACCACAGTGGATGATGAGCTGGTGAACCCCGGGAGGCAGATTGCGGATCGTCTCCAGATACCGTGCCTTTCGCTGCTCATGCCCCTCACCACCGTAAAACTGAACCAGCGAATCAAGCGTCGGAAGTTGCCGACGGCGAAGCTGTTTCAATAGCCGTGGACCGTGTTCCGCAAGAATCGGATAAGACCGGCGCAACCGATCCGGAAACTGGTGCACGAACAGGATGGGAAGATTGTACTCGGTTCCGAGTTTCACATACACCTCGAGCAGATCGGGGCGGCTAACCAGTGCTCCCATGTGAGTATCCAAGTGGCTGAGGGGAACACCAAACGCCTTGGCTCGATCGATCTGGGCTCGCAACTCGATTTCGACTTCCTCGGCCTTCGCATGTTTGGCGACATCCGCCACGTTGCTCCAGAGGAAGCCACGCGAATCCACGAGACTGGGAACCTGTTTTCGACCGGCAACGGGTCCCCAACGGTATTGCTTCCACTCCGCGTTCAGTGTGAGATGGATGCCATAGTCGTACTGTGGGTGAGCCTTGGCGTAAGCGGCGAATTCGGGAAACCAGGGGCAGGGAACCATGATGCTGGCCGAACTGACGATGCCCCGTTCCATGGCATCGATCGTGGCGCGGTTCACCGAGTGACTCATGCCGGCATCGTCCGCATGGATGATCAGAAACCGCGTCGGTTCACCCGCAGGCAGAACCCCTGCCAATAGACACACCGGCACGGCAAAACGACAAACCACTCTCACGATATTCATGAAACAAACACCTGTTGCGTCTCAAAACGAGTCTATCGATACCTTGCCGGCTGCAGGCAGACCGGTGAACGAGTATCCGTCGCCCGGCTTCCGCTTCGCCCGGCAGCACGCCGGTAGTTCCTTCACCGTCTTCGCCTGGCCAAACCATGAACCCCCATGTGCGGACTCCATTGTAGCCGATCCGACCGCGCGACTCCAATAGTTGTCAGATTTGGTTCTTGGACACGGGTGCGCGAGAGAGTTTGCATGTGGGTCGGGGACCGAAGTCGCAAGCATCGACCATCCTCGTGAAACAGCCGCTCGGCGACGACCGCTGAACGCCTTGCTCTGGAATCTCCTGCTCTCGTACTCGTACTCAGCCTTCCGGTACTCGTATTTCCTGCTCGTACTCGACGCCGCCATGGTGGTGTGCCGCAGCTCGACCGGAAAACCGAAATACTCCTTCGACAGAACGCAGATGTCCCGTCGATCGTGATCGCACAGCGGTTCGGCGAACGCGATGTTCTGTTCGAGTACGATTACGAGTGCCGGCTAGCGCCTGAGTACGAGTACGGTGTGGTGGATGTTCGCCGGGTGCGCGTGCTGAAAACCGACTCGAAAACTCATGATGATCGGCGTAGCATGCTATAATCTTCTGGTCCGGGGGAGGATGGCGACAGCAGTCGGAATGCGGTGCAATCGAATCGCGAGGAAGGTCCAGACTGGGAGTCGCACGACTCGCGTTTTCAACCTGCCGAATCGGAACGATCCACTCGAACCACGGATTCCATGAAACCGATCGATCTGTGCCTGCTGCTGACCGCCTACAGTTTCGTAGCCACGGCGCTGCTGGCGGGACTCGCCTTCCAATCCCGCCGCTATTCTCACTGGCTGGTCCTTGCGGCAGCCGCGGCCATCTTGGCTGTCAGCGTGGTGACAGGATACTACGTCGAGCCCGGGCGAGGTTATCCGGAGTTGGTTGCCGCGGCAATCCGTCGGCGCGATCTCAGTGCCGTGCTGGCCGTCGCCTGGGGTTCGATGCTTGCGGCGGCCACGGGTTCATTCATGTTCCTACCCCAGCGGTCGTGGGATCGAGCCGGTTTCTCGACCGGACTCTTGGGATCCGTGATGGCGTTGGGGGTAACGTTTGTCGCGTGCCAGGCTTTCTTCTGGACCAGTGCCGGATATGTTACGCGTCAGCCACCCGCCTACTCGCTGGATCCGGCCTTCCGCGTCCAGCGGATCGCCGACCTCGACTACCGGCCGATTCGCATCATCGCGGCCGAAGGTCGAGTGTTCGTGTGCTACGACTATTTCGAAGAAGCGGGAGACATCGGCGGGTCGATCGTCGAGCTGTTTCCCGACCAGCCGGACCGTCCACCCCGAGTCATCGCCGACTCGCCCTTGCTGGCTCGATGTTACGGGCTGGCCTACCATCGCGGCGATCTGTACGTCTCCCGATCGGGGTTTTGGGGCCGAGCCGATCGCGGCCGGATCGACTATGCCGGTACGGGAGCCGTGACACGCCTGAGCGACTTGGATGGGGACGGCTATTTCGAGTTCTTCGACGATGTGGTGAAGAACTTACCGGGTGTCCGCGGGCCGGAAACCATGCATCAAAACAACGGGCTCTGCTTTGACGCGCAGGGCAATCTCTATGTCGCCTGCGCCAGTTCCGCCAACCGGGCACTCGACCGGCACCCCTGGGGCGGCACCGTCTTGAAAGTCAGCCCGGATTTCCAGAAGATCGACGTCTTCGTACGAGGACTGCGCAATCCGTTTGCGATCATCTGCACGGCGGACGGCCATTTGCTACTGACCGACAACGACGTCGACGAAAACCCCGGCGACGAGTTGTTGCAACTCCGGCAAGGCGCCCATTACGGCCACCCCTACGTGCTGCCGAAACAGGATGACAGGCGGAACGACGGTTTCGCCAAGCCGCTTTGGATCAGCGAAGGGGAATCGAACGTCCAGGGTTTCGCCCATTGCGACGCCGCGACTTTGCCGCCGCGGTATCGAGGGGGTTTGTTCGTCGCCGATCTCCTTCAAGAAAGAGTGCTCTACTTCGGGCTGGATACGTCGGGCGAGTCGATTCGCGTTACGCACGTCCAACCCCTGGCCGTGATTCCCTCGCCACTGGATGTCGCCGCGACACCCGAAGGCGACCTGTATGTCATCTCACGGAACTCGCGCAAGGTCTACCGGATCTCGCCCGTTCGCCGAGTCCGCGATCCGGCCGGTAAGGAGAAGCCATGATGGGGCGATCGCTGGTCTCTTGGTCCCTGCGCCGCCTTCTCGCGCCGGGCGCGATCCCCGTCCTCGTGGTCCTGCTGACATCCTCCTGGATGTCCTGGCCCAAATCGACCGGCACGATCGATGTTGCCGCCGGCCGCGAGATCTTCGAGTCCCGCTGCGCCGTCTGCCACTTCTTGCGAGCCGACGTGCTCGGACACACCGGCCCGAATCTACGTACCATCGGCCGGGACGCGGCGACCCGACGACCGGGACTCGGTGGACCCGAATACCTGCTCCAGTCCATCCTGGACCCTGATGCGTTTGTGGCACCCGACAGTCGGCCCGGCATGCCGAGGAATGTGGCCGCCGGCTTGACCGCTGTGCAACTCAAGAATCTGATCGGTTTTCTTGCTACTCGGGGAGCCACACCCGACTTTCCAGCCATTGAGCGATTGGAGGTTGCCGACGTACCCCCGGCTCCCGATCAGCCACGCAATGTGACGATTGAACAGATGAAGCTGGCCGAACGGGTGATCCGGGACAAGGCCGGCTGCCTCGATTGCCACTCGCCTCATCATCGTCCCGAATACCGCGCACTGGCTCCGCCGATCTTCGGTGTCGGCTTGCAAGACCGCGAACAATTGCGCCTCAGTATCGCCGAACCGGATCGCCGGATCGTCCCTCATTACGAAGCGGCCGTCGTCGCCCTGCAATCGGGCATCCTGCTCAGCGGTCGCCTGCTTCATCAGGACGATTATCAGATCGTTCTGCTGGTGGTCGATGCGGACGGCAAGCGGACGCTGCGCAGCATCCCGGTCAGTGAAATCGACGAGGAAGACGGCCAGCCGATGATTCGCAAACTCGATCGATCCCCCATGCCCAGCGGGTACGCGGAACTGCTCAGCGAAGAAGAACTCTCCGCGCTCTTGACATTGCTGCAGCTTCTCAACTGATACCGTCCCTCTCCTGTACAACACTGCCGGCCCGAGGCCGGAAATCGGCACGGCGGGTTTTGTTACAGCTCACTTTCCGCACTTCGAGAGAACATTTTCCGTCAATTTTTTTCGGGACGCGAGTGGAGTGCGAGGCATCGTTCGGCGTGTCGGTGGGTGCGGTTTCCTTTGGCTCGAGGGTGAGTTCCGGCCTTC
>Ga0256839_1005230_pt1 | contig 12107 bp, 8 predicted proteins | sample 354166metaG_FD_185968 | JGI IMG/M metagenome (GOLD analysis project Ga0256839, IMG submission 185968) | Hydrothermal vent microbial communities from Mid Atlantic Ridge, Atlantic Ocean - 354-166 | ecosystem: Environmental > Aquatic > Marine > Hydrothermal vents | place: Atlantic Ocean: Mid...
GACTTCATCACGGCGCTGAAGGACGCTGACATCCGGATCAGCATGGATGGCAAGGGGGCCTGGCGTGACAATGTCTTCGTCGAACGGCTGTGGCGGACCATCAAATACGAAGAGGTCTACCTGCGGGCCTATGACAGCGTCACGGCCGCGCGCGAAAACCTGCGCCGCTACATCAATTTCTACAACGCCAGGAGACCACATTCATCGCTGGACGGGCGGACGCCCGATCTGGCATATCATGAGGCGCTGCGACCGGTACCGGTCGCAGCATGACAGAGCGGGTGATCCACTTATGAAACCGCCCGGAACTGTTCAAACGAACCGAGCCACTTCTATTACCGGCAATGTTGCGCTTACCCTCTATGCGCAAGTTTTGTTGCGCATAGCCTTGATATTTGCGCGTAGGGCAGTTTAACTGCGCATACAATTCTGCACAACCCGGGAAGCCCGATGGCACAGAACCTCTCCGAGGCCGATCTTCGCGCGATCGAGAACGCCGTGCGCAAGCACCCCGATGGCGCTTCTGCAAGCGAGATATCCGAAGCCCTGGGCGCGGACCTGCCCCGGCGCACGCTGCAATACCGGCTGAAGCACCTTGTGGATGCCGGCCGCCTGATCAGGAAGGGCAGCGGGCGGTGGGCGCGCTACCATGCGCCCGCCGGATCCGCCGCTGAGGCAGTCTCCGTCGACACCGGCCGGAACGGCGATGAGGAACAGGTTTCCATTCCGCTCTCTGCCCCCGGCATAGAGATCAGGGAATACCTCGCCCAGCCTCCTGCCGCACGAAAACCGGTCGGTTACAATCGTGATTTCCTGGAATCCTACCAGCCCAACGCCACGACATATCTCTCGGAAGACGAGCGCACACATCTGCAGGAGGTCGGCCGACCCAATTTCGCCGGGCAACCGGCGGGAACCTATGCCCGGCACATTCTCGACCGGCTTCTGATCGATCTGTCATGGAACTCCAGCCGGCTCGAGGGCAACACCTACTCGTTGCCGGACACAAGGCGCCTGATCGAGTTCGGGGAGGAAGCCGAAGGGCGCGCCCACCTGGAAGCCCAGATGATCCTCAACCACAAGGACGCGATCGCCTTTCTTGTCGATGCGGCCGAGGACATCGGCTTCAACCGCTACACGATCCTCAACCTTCATGGCTTTCTCGCCCAGAACCTGCTGCCCGATGAATCCGCGGCCGGCAGGTTGCGCCATATCCCGATCGGCATCGAGAAGTCGGTGTTTCATCCGCTCGAGGTGCCGCAGCTGATCGAGGAATGCTTCGATCTGATCCTGGCAAAGGCCGCGGCGATTCAGGACCCGTTCGAGCAGGCCTTTTTCGTCATGGTGCAGCTGCCGTATCTTCAACCCTTCGATGACGTGAACAAGCGCGTCTCGCGCCTTGCCGCCAACATCCCCTTCATCAGGGCCAACCTGTCGCCGCTGTCCTTCAGCGATGTACCACGTTCGATCTACACCGACGCCGTCCTGGGAGTGTATGAGCTCAACCGTGTCGATCTTCTGAAGGACGTGTTCATCTGGTCCTACGAGCGTTCGGCGGCGCGTTATGCCGCGGTCCGGCAATCGCTGGGCGAGCCCGACCCGTTTCGCCTGAAACATCGCGAGGCACTGCGGCGGGTCATCAGCGAGGTCGTGCGCGGACGGATGAGCAGAAAGGTGGCCGTGCGGCACATCGCATCCTGGGCAGCGCAGAACATCGAGCCCTCCGAACAGGAGAAGTTCCGCGAGATTGCCGAGGGCGACCTCCTCGGCCTGCACGAGGGCAATTTCGCGCGTTACGGGATCAGGCCAGCCGAATTTGCGGCCTGGCGGGCAGTGTGGGGGGCAGAGGAAGGGCGCCGGGGATCATCGGGTGGCGCCTGAGGGATCTGCCTGTTGGCAGGAAAAGTTTTTCGGCAAGCGGAAACCGCCCTGCTCCTCGGCATATGCCTGATGCGGGTGCGGTGGCCGGGAACCTGCTGAACCGCAATCCATCAGGTCGGGAGCCCAGCGCCTTCATCCCCGGGAAGCCTCCCTGGCACCTGGCCGAGATGCAAGCCGTGCGGCCAGCGCGCCCCCCTCCTGGCGGGTCCGAGGCCGGTGATAACGGGTCATGACATTCTCCGCAAAATGTGCGGCGGAAATGGAATGTATTCTCCGCAGGGCACCCACGACCCAAGCCGGGAAATAGCGGGCCGAGCCGGTCGCATGTGGCATCGTACAAGCAAGACGCCGAGCCTCGTGGCGCCCTATTCATCAAGCAGGGCATCGACATTCAGGCCCTGCTCCCGCAACTGGCTGTTGATGTCCATGCGTCCGTCGAAAACGAACAGGACAAAGATCACCCCGTCCCGCACCGTGTAATAGATGTTGTAACGCTTCCGGAAGATCAGCCGGCGAATGCCGCGTTCCTCGTGGTAAACATGCCCGAGCAGCGGGTTGGCCTTGAGGCTCTCGACGATGAAGCGGTCGATCTCGTACTGAAACTGATCGGCGTAGTCCTGCGAATACTCGAGATGATACAGGTAAATGGGCCACAGGCTTTCGCTGGCCGCCCTGGTAATGACGACCTTCATTCCCCGGAACTGAGCCGTGCCTTGAAGCGGGCGATGCGGGCCGCTGTTGCCTTGTCACCCATTTCCTCGAAACGCCCGGCTTCGATATCTTCCAGCCCCTTGGCGATGCCCTGGTCGATGCGCATCCGGGTCAGCTCTTCCCAGTCCTGCAGGGATACCGTCACCGCGACGGGACGGTTTTTCTTGGTGACGACCACCGGCTCACGCTGCACGGTGTCCAGAAAGCGGCCGAATTCCTTGCTTGCGACAGATGCGGTCATGGTTTTCATGGGGTCAGGCCTTGCGCTGTGAGGGTGATGCCCACATTATACGGAAAATCCGGACAAGGCAAAATTCTTTTGTGCTGCCAGCAGGGGAGAGGCGAAATTGAACGCCGTAGAGATCGAGGAAGCGATATCGGAGCTTGCCGAACAGCCGTTCGATGCGGCCGAGTTCCCGTATCAGTTCCTCGAAGCCTTCGGCAACAAGGCGACCACCATCAGGCGGCTGCGCAAGGGCACCTCGAACAGCTCGGACATCGGCGGTGTTCTCCAGCGCAGCAACATCCACATCAAGGTCTGCGCGCCGGGTGAGGTCACCAAAACCCTTTCCGCCCTGAAAGGCAGCCCGGCCACCACCAGGGCCAAGGCGAAGTTCATCCTGGCGACGGACGGCATCGACCTCGAGGCCGAAGACCTGGCCAGCGGCGAGACCATCGCCTGCGCCTACAAGGATTTCCCCGACCATTTCGGCTTCTTCCTGCCGCTTGCCGGGATCACCACCGTTCAGCAGATCCGCGAGAGCAGCTTTGACATCCGCGCCACCAGCCGCCTCAACCGGCTCTACGTGCAGCTCTTGCGCGACAACCCGGAATGGGGCGAGGCCCGGCGCCGCCATGACATGAACCACTTCATGGCGCGTCTCATCTTCTGCTTCTTCGCCGAAGACACCGACATCTTCATCGGCGACAACCTGTTCACCGCCACGATCGAGCAGATGAGCGCGCGGGATTCATCGAACACCCACCAGGTGATCGGCGAAATCTTCCGCGCCATGAACACGGCCCCCGGGGATCGCGCGGGCGCAAACCTGCCCCGCTGGGCGGATGCCTTCCCCTATGTGAACGGCGGGCTGTTTTCCGGCAGCCTCGATGTGCCCCGCTTCAGCAAGATCGCGCGCTCCTACCTTCTGCATATCGGCAGCCTCGACTGGCAGAAGATCAACCCCGACATCTTCGGTTCGATGATCCAGGCGGTCGCGGATGAGGACGAACGCGGCGCGCTGGGCATGCACTACACATCCGTGCCCAACATCCTCAAGGTGCTGAACCCGCTGTTTCTGGACGATCTGCGCGCGGAACTTGAGCGCGCCGGCACCAACCCGCGCAAGCTCCTGAACCTGCGCAGGCGCATCAGCCGCATCCGCGTGTTCGACCCGGCCTGCGGCTCGGGCAACTTTCTGGTGATCGCCTACAAGGAAATGCGCGCAATAGAGGCCGAGATCAACGCGCGAAGGGGCGAGGCCGGGCGCGCCACCGACATTCCGCTGACCAATTTCCGCGGCATCGAGCTGCGCGACTTCCCGGCCGAGATCGCCCGCCTTGCGCTCATCATCGCCGAATACCAGTGCGACGTGATGCACCGCGGCCAGAAAGAGGCGCTGGCCACCTTCCTGCCGCTGGATGCGCAGAACTGGATCACCTGCGGCAATGCGCTCAGGCTCGACTGGCTGTCGATCTGCCCGCCCACGGGGAGGGGCGTGAAACACCAGGCCGAAGACCTGTTCGCCACCCCGCTGGATCAGGCCGAGATCGACTTCGAGAACGAGGGCGGCGAGACCTATATCTGCGGCAACCCGCCCTACAAGGGCAGCCAGACCCAGAGCGCGCAGGAAAAGGACGACCTGCAATTCGTCTTCGAAGGCAAGGTCAAGTCATGGAAGCAGATCGACTATGTGGGCGGCTGGTTCCTGAAGGCCGCCGAATATGCCACCCGCACCGATGCCGCCTGTGCATTCGTGGCAACCAACTCGATCTGTCAGGGCCGGATCGTGCCGATCCTGTGGCCGTTGCTGTTCGAACTCGGGCAGGAGATTTCCTTTGCCCATACAAGCTTCAAATGGGCCAATCTGGCCAGCCACAATGCCGGCGTGACCGTGGTGATCGTCGGGCTTTCCAGCAATTCCGGCCCGGTTCGGAGGCTCTATTCCATTGCCGATGATGGCAAGCTGGTGGTGCGGGATGCCGAAAACATCAACCCCTATCTTGCACCTGCCGAGAACGTCATCGTCTCCAAACGCTCCAAACCCTTGGGCGAACTGGCACCGATGGCCTTCGGCAACATGCCGATTGACGGCGGCAACCTGCTGTTGACCCGCTCGGAAATGGAAGCGCTGGACCTGACGCCCGCGCAAAAGGCGCGCTTCATCCGGCGGATCTATGGATCGGCAGAGTTCATCAGGGGGCTGGTGCGCCATGTGCTGTGGATCGAGGATGAACACCTTGAAGAGGCGCTGCAAATTCCGGCGATGGCCGAGCGTATCGAAGGCGTGCGCCAGATGCGCCTGAACAGCCGCGACAAGGGCGCCAATGCCATGGCCGCCCGCGCCCACCAGATGCGTGAGATGAATATCGGGGAGAGGCACACAATCGCCCTTCCCGGCGTGTCGTCCGAAGGGCGCCCATACCTTCCGGTCGGATTGCTCGATAACAATTCGACTGTCTCCAACCTCGCCTTCGCCCTCTATGACGCCCCGCTGTGGAACATGGCGCTGATCGCCTCGCGCCTGCATCTGGTCTGGATCGCCACCGTCTGCGGCAAGCTGGAAACCCGTTACCGCTATTCCAACACGCTGGGCTGGAACACCTTTCCGGTGCCGCGTCTTACACAGAAGAACCGCGATGACCTGACCCGGGCCGCCGAAAACATCCTGCTGGCCCGCGAGGCCCATTTCCCGGCCACCATCGCCGAGCTCTACAAGCCCGACGCCATGCCCGAAAACCTGCGCGCCGCCCATGAGCACAACGACGAGGTGCTGGAACGCATCTACATCGGCCGCCGGTTCAAGAACGACACCGAACGGCTGGAAAAGCTGTTCGAGATGTATGTGAAGATGACAACGAAACCCGATTTGAAAACGAAAGCCTGAGACATGAGCAACATCACCTCTGTCCCCTCCATCTCCGTCACCTACGCCCGGACCGGACGCACGATGGCCTCCAACGAGCTGGGCATGCGCCCGATGCAGGAGCGCGCCTACGAGAAGCGCGGCGAGCAATACCTGCTGATCAAGTCTCCACCGGCCTCGGGCAAGAGCCGCGCGCTGATGTTCATCGCGCTCGACAAGCTTGAAAACCAGGGGCTGAAGCAGGCGATCATCGCCGTGCCGGAAAAGACGATCGGGGCGAGCTTTGCCGATGAGCCTCTGAGCAAGTTCGGCTTCTGGGCCGACTGGCATGTGGAGCCGAAATGGAACCTGTGCAACGCGCCGGGCGGGGATGACGGCAAGGTGGGCGCGGTCGGCCGGTTTCTGGAAAGCGACGATCGGGTGCTGGTCTGCACCCATGCCACCTTCCGCTTTGCGGTGGACAAGTTCGGGATCGAGGCTTTCGACGACCGGCTGGTTGCGGTGGATGAATTCCACCATGTCTCGGCCAACCCCGACAACCGGCTGGGCGCGCATCTGGGTGCTCTGATCGCGCGCGACAGGGTGCATGTCGTGGCGATGACCGGCAGCTACTTTCGCGGCGACGCCGAACCCGTTCTGACGCCCGAGGACGAGGCGAAGTTCGACACCGTCACCTACACCTATTACGAGCAGCTGAACGGCTACAAATACCTGAAAAGGCTGGATATCGGGTATTACTTCTACTCGGGCTCCTATGTGGACGACATCCTCAAGGTGCTGGACCCGAAGGAAAAGACGATCGTCCACATCCCCAATGTCAATTCCCGCGAAAGCACCAAGGACAAGATCAAGGAGGTCGAACATATCATCGACGCGCTGGGCGAATGGCAGGGCACCGATCCCGAGACCGGGTTTCAGCTGGTGAAGACGGCCGGGGGCCAGGTGCTGAAGATTGCCGATCTGGTGGATGATGAACCCTCCAGGAGAGACAAGGTTTCGGCCGCGCTGAAAGATCCCGCGCAGAAGGACAACCGCGATCACGTGGATATCATCATCGCGCTGGGCATGGCCAAGGAGGGGTTCGACTGGATCTGGTGCGAACATGCGCTGACGGTGGGCTATCGCTCCAGCCTGACGGAAATCGTGCAGATCATCGGCCGTGCGACCCGTGACGCCCCCGGCAAGACGCGCGCGCGTTTTACCAATCTGATCGCCGAGCCCGATGCCTCGGAAGACGCGGTGACCGAGGCGGTCAATGACACGCTGAAGGCCATCGCGGCCAGCCTGCTCATGGAGCAGGTGCTTGCCCCACGATTCAATTTCACGCCCAAGACGCCGCAAAGCGGGCCGGTGGAGGGATTTGACTATGGCGAGGCGGGCTACGACCCCGAGAAATGCAATGTCGGGTTCAACGAGGAAAGCGGCCAGTTCCAGATCGAGATCAAGGGGCTGGCGGAACCGAAGAGCGAAGAAGCCGCGCGCATCTGCCAGGAGGATCTGAACGAGGTGATCGCGACATTCGTCCAGGACAGGACCGTAGTGGAGCGGGGGTTGTTTGACGAAGAGCTTGTCCCCGAGGAACTGACCCAGGTTCGCATGGGCAAGATCATCAAGGAAAAATACCCGGAGCTGGACGAGGGCGATCAGGAGGCGGTTCGCCAGCACGCGATCGCCGCCCTGAATCTGACCCAGAAGGCCAAGGAAGCGATCCTTGGCGGGAATGATCCCGAAAAGCCGGGCAATACCGCCCTGATCGACGGTGTGCGCAAATTCGCGATGGACGTGCGCGAACTCGATATCGACCTGATCGACCGGATCAATCCGTTCAGCGAGGCCTATGCGATCCTGGCCAAGACCATGAGCGAAGACAGCCTGAAACAGGTTGCGGCTGTCATTTCGGCCAAGAAGGCAAAACTTACGCTCGAAGAAGCGCGCGATCTGGCAAAGCGCGCCCTGAAATTCAAGAAAGAGCGTGGAAGGCTCCCCTCGATCACTGCGGCCGACCCTTGGGAAAAGAAGATGGCCGAGGGCGTGGCCTTCCTTGCGCGGATGAAGGCGGAGGCAGCAAATGCCTGAACTTACCGACGAGGACGAAGCCCTGCTGGCAGAGCTTGGCGTTGATGTCGAGCCGAAGAAAGTCGTCAGGCACACGCCCGAGGAAGAGCGGATCATCGCAGGGTTCGAGGAGATCCAGAGGTTTGTAGCAGAACACGGGCGGCAGCCACAGCATGGTGAGGGCCGCGACATCTTCGAGCGGCTCTATGCCGTGCGGCTGGATCGTATTCGTGCCCTGGAGCATTGCCGGGCGCTTGTCGAGCCGATGGATCACCAGGGTTTGCTCAACCCTGAAACACCGGGTGAACCGGCACCAGTCGACGAATTGGACGATGATGCACTGTTGGCCGAGCTCGGCTTCGATGCGGAGCTTTCCCCGATCACGGATCTCCGCCATGTGCGTTCCAGTGCCGAAAAACGTGCCGCCGAAGAGATCGCCAATCGCCAGAGGTGCGAGGATTTCGACAAGTTCAGGCCGCTGTTCGAACAGGTGCAAAAGGAACTGGACAACGGAGCCCGTGTGACCCGCCCGTTCGAGCTCAAGGCCGAGATCAAGCCCGGAAGCTTTTTCATCGTTGGCGGGCAAAAGGCCTATGTGGCCGAGATGGGTGAGGTTTTCACCAACGCCCAGGGGCGGCGCGATGCGCGGCTGCGCGTGATCTTCGACAACGGCACCGAAAGCAATATGTTGATGCGCTCGCTCCAGCGGGCCCTGAACAAGGATGAGGCCGGGCGGCGGATCACCGATCCTGTGGCAGGGCCTCTGTTTGCAGGCCATCCTGCCGAGGGTGATGAGGCAAGCGGCACGATCTATGTGCTGCGCAGCAAGTCAGATCTTCCGCTGGTCGCGGAAAACCGCGAACTGGTTCACAAGATCGGCGTGACGAACCTGCCGGTGAAACAGCGTATCGCCGGGGCCAGGTTGCAGCCGACCTTCCTGATGGCTGATGTTGAGATCGTGGCCACTTATGAACTTTTCAACATCAACCGAACCAAGCTGGAAAACCTGATCCACCGCATCTTTGCACCAGCGCGCCTGGATATCGAGATCAAGGATCGTTTCGGTAATCCGGTCACGCCCCGGGAATGGTTCCTGGTGCCGTTGTTCGTGATCGACGAAGCGGTTGAGCGCATCAAGGATGGCACGATTTCCGGCTATGTATATGACCCGGCTGAGGCTTGTCTGAAACCGAGGGCGTGATCGATTTTGTCTACAAATCCAGTCAGTTGAAGCTCGCCTGAAACGTCGTCGGCGTCAGCGAAACATGTTGGTCGAGCGGTGGGTGAAGCTCGAAGGCCTTCGGCGCACGGGAAAACCGGTAGAGCCGGAACAGACACCATTCCGAGCGCCGCTCCTCGGCCACGGCCAGTTCGTTTCGCGTGATGTGAAACGGCGTGCGCTCCCAGCCGTTCGTCGTCTTCACCTCGATCAGCCGCGCCCGGCCGTCCGGCGCGAAGCTGGCGATGTCATAGCCCGCGCCGTCGCCGTCCTCCTCCGACACCCAGCGGACCTTGCGCGCCAGATCCTCGCGCCCGGCGGCGTTGAGTGACGCGCGCTCATGTGCCAGCACGCGCTCTTCGCCGGCGCGGCCAAGGGCGCGGTTGCGCGCGTCCCGGCCGGCGACGTCGAACTTTCTGGCGACATGCAGCATCTGCTCCAGCTCCTGCGGCGGCGGCCGGTTCGAGAGCGTAGGAGCCGGACCAACCCAGAGCGGTGCCGCCTCGTGCAAACCGGTGGCCGCGGTTGGCACCCGCTCCAACCACGGGGAATTGCGCGCCAGCCAGCGCGCCACCGCATCGATCAGAGAATTCCGGAAATTGAAGGCGGGCTTGTAGCCGGGGATCCAGTCCTCGCCGAGGCCCTTCAGCACCGCGCTGATGTTCTGGTGCTTGAATTCGATTGATCCTTCCGAACGGCCATTCAGGAGGGGAAGAAGTGCGCGCCGGTGTTCGGCTTTGCCATAGGGCCGGCCGGCAAGATCGTCGGCCAGCATCGCGAAGTAATCCGCGACGATCAGGTCGTTTTCTTCGTCTGTCCAGGGCCCGTTTGGCATCGTGCCCCAGGCTAGAGGTCGATTGTCTCCTTGTCATCAGCCTTTCACGTCCACGAGGTCCAGCTATCGCGTCACGAAGGCTCCCATCGAATGAAGTAGCCGCAAAGGCACACATCGAACGATATCCGGATCAGATCATCGTGACGTTCCTGATTTCCTTTTCCAATCCGCCACCGCCCTGTTCTCCCCCGGCCCGATCACGCCCAGCGCCCCGGCCAACTTCGGCAGGTCCCGAAAAACTTGTTTAATCTTCTTGACTAGCGCCCTTCTGCGCGGGATTTCTGGGCCGCGCCCTTTTCGGTGCGACGAACCGCTTTTCCCCTGATAGGACAGACCATTGGCCACGCAACGCTATTCCGTCACACCGCATCCGATCGAAACCCTGCTGACCTGGGTGAAATCCGGCGAGATCGCCATTCCCGAGATCCAGCGCCCTTTCGTGTGGGACGCAACCAAGGTGCGGAATCTGCTGGATTCGCTCTACCACGGCTACCCGGTCGGCTATCTGATCGCCTGGCGCAACCCGACCGTGCGGCTGAAGGATGGCACAACCTCGGCCGGCAAGCGCATTCTGATCGATGGCCAGCAACGTGTGACGGCATTGATGGCCGCGCTGCTGGGCCAGGAGGTGGTGGACAAGGACTACAGGACAAAACGCATCCGGATCGCGTTCAACCCGCTTGAGGGAAAATTCGAGGTTTCGAACCCGGCGATCCAGAAAGATGCCACCTGGATTGCAGATATCGCCGAGATATTCTCGCCCGAAGTCGGACTGATCGGCGTGATGGACGATTATCTTGCTCGAAACCCCGAGGCGGACAGAAAGCATATCTCGGACATTCTGCAGCGATTGTGGCAGATCACCAACAACCATGTGGGGGTGATCGAGCTCGCCGAAGATCTGGACATCGAGACCGTTACCGAGATTTTCATCCGGGTGAATTCGGCCGGCGCCCAGCTGAGCCAGGCCGATTTCGTCATGTCGAAGATTGCCGCGGATGAACGCTATGGCGGCAATCAGCTCCGCAAGGCGATCGACTATTTCTGCCACCTCGCGATCGCCCCCGAGGCCATGCCGAGGATCGAGAAGAACGATACCGCCTTTGTGCAGACCGAGTATTTCCAGAAGATGCGCTGGCTGCGCAACGTCAATGATGACCTATACGACCCGTCCTACACGGACATGCTCCGGGTTGCCTTCACCTCGGAATTCGGGCGCGGAAAGCTGCAGGATCTGGTTGCGCTGCTGTCAGGGCGGAATTTCGAAACCCGCGCCTATGAGGCAGAAATCGCCGAAGAGTCGTTCGAACGCCTGAAGGCGGGTGTGTTCAATTTCATGAGCCAGACGCACTTTGACCGGCTGACGATGATCCTGCGTTCGGCCGGTTTTGTTACGTCAAAGCTCATCCGTTCCAAAAGTGCCATAAACTTTGCCTACATCATGTATCTGCGCGGTCGGGTCGAAAACGTCGACGCGGCCGAACTGGAGCGCCTCGTACGGCGCTGGTATGTCATGTCGGTTCTGCGTGGGCGCTATGCCGGCAGTGCCGAAAGCGCGTTTGATTACGATATCCGCCAGATCGAAATGAACGGGCTGGAAAACTATGCAAACGCCGTCATCCAGACCGAATTGTCCGAGGATTACTGGAGCGCTCTCCTGCCCCAGCAGTTCAATTCTTCGTCCTCCACAACACCGGCCTTTCTCGTTTTCAAGGCAGCACAGGCGAAACTGGGCGACCTTGGATTTCTCTCGCGTGACATCACCGTGCGGGATCTGCTGCTGAACCGCAGCGACGTGCACCATGTGTTCCCCCGGGATTACCTGAAAAAGCAGGGCCTGACCGCTTCGCGTTACAATCAGGTCGCCAACTTTGTCATAGCCCAGAGCGAGATCAACATTGCGATCGGCAACACCGCGCCCGAGGTGTATTTTGCCGAACTCGCGGAGCAGTGCTCGGGCGGCGCAAGGAAATACGGGGGTATCACCGACATGGAAGAGATGCGCCAAAACCTCGAGAGCAATTGCCTGCCCATGGACCTTCTAGACGGGAGGGTGCCCACATTCGACGATTTCCTGGAAGAGCGACGCCACCTGATGGCTGCGAAGATACGACAATTCTTCGAAACTCTTTGATCGACGGTCCGGCCCCGGGCGGTGGAAGTTTGATCGGGGCCGACCTATTCGCAATTGAACTGAGCTACCCCCGAAAAATCGGACACTGACGCAAGCTACGATTTGTTGTCTGCTGGTCTTCCACGAGAAGGAGATCAGAGATGTCGAAACGGAAGCAGCATTCGCCGGATTTCAAGGCGAAGGTGG
>Ga0256839_1005231_pt1 | contig 12103 bp, 6 predicted proteins | sample 354166metaG_FD_185968 | JGI IMG/M metagenome (GOLD analysis project Ga0256839, IMG submission 185968) | Hydrothermal vent microbial communities from Mid Atlantic Ridge, Atlantic Ocean - 354-166 | ecosystem: Environmental > Aquatic > Marine > Hydrothermal vents | place: Atlantic Ocean: Mid...
CGGGATGACGGACGAGGCGGTCCCGGAGGCCGTCAACCAGGCAGCCCCTCTCCAGGATGGCGTGCAAGTCCACGTGCCCTCCCGGGAAGAGGTGAGCGCCGGCGCTCCCGTCGTTTCCCAGGCACGTGGTCCTTCGAGCACGGCCGGGGCCGGCGGGCTGGTGAACATCAACACGGCCGGGCCAGATGAGCTCGAGGCCCTGCCGGGCATTGGTCCCACGCTGGCGGCCCGCATTGTGGAGGACCGGATGGCCAACGGCCCCTTCACCACCGTGGAGGAGCTCACGCGGGTGAAGGGCATTGGCAACAAGCTGCTCGAGCGCCTGCGCCCCTACATCACCGTGGGCCCGTAGGGGCCCGGCCGCCATGGCGAAGGGAGCAGAACCGTGCCGCGCGTGGTTCACTTCTCCGACCTGCACTTGGGCGTCGAGAACTACGGCCGGCTCGACGTGGAGACGGGCCTCAGCACGCGCCTGATGGATTTCTTGAAGGCGCTCGACTTCGTGGTTGAGTACGCCATCGGAGAACAAGTGGACTTGGTCCTCTTCACCGGCGATGCCTTCAAGAACCGCGACCCCTCGCCCACGTACCAGCGGGAATTCGCCCGGCGCCTGCGCCGCCTGCGGGACGCCGGCCTGCCCGTCTTCCTCTTGGTGGGCAACCACGACATGCCCAACGCCGCCAACCGTGCCCACAGCATGGAGGTCTACGACACGCTGGGGCTCGACGGCCTCTACGTGGCCCCCAGGCCAACGTGCGTGGAAGTGCCCACCCGCTCGGGCCGGCTGGCCATCTTCGCCGTGCCCTGGGTGACGCGCAGCCGACTGCTCGCCAGGGAGGAGGCCCGGGGGCGCTCCAACCAGGAGCTCGTCCGTGAGCTCCAGGAGGCCGTCGTGCGGGTGATCGAGGAGTTTGCCCGCCGGGCGGAACAAAGCGAGGTGCCCACGATTTTGGCCGCCCACCTGACCGTCGCGGGGGCTGCGCCCGGCGCCGAGCGCAACGTGCTCCTGGGCCACGACATCGTGGTGCCCAAGGCGGTTGTGGCCCACCCGGCCTTCGACTACGTGGCCCTCGGGCACATCCACAAACACCAGGCCCTTCACGACACGCCCCCCGTGGTCTACGCCGGCAGCGTGGAGCGCATCGACTTCGGCGAGGCACAGGAGCCCAAGGGCTTCGTGGTGGCCGACGTCCGGCGCGGGAAGACGACGTGGGAGTTCGTGGAGACGCCCACGCGCCCGCTGATCGCCGTCGAGGTGGACGTGCGCGGCGCCGAGGACCCCTTGGCTGCCGTGTCCCAGGCCGTCGCGGCCCAGGCGCTCGACGGCGCCATTGTCAAGCTCACCGTCCACTGCACCTTGGAACAGGCCGGCCGGCTGCGGGACACCGACTTGCGCCGGCTCCTGGCCGACGCCGAGTACATCGCGGCCATTCAACGGCGCGTGGAGCGCCCCCGCCGCCTGCGCCTGGGCGATTTGGGCTCCATTGCCGGCCGAACTCCGAAAGAGCTGTTGGAGCGCTATTTGGAACAGAAGCAGGTCGAGCCCGAGCGGGCCCGCGTGCTCTTGCGCTACGCGGAGGAAATCCTGGGCGAAGAGGCTGAAGTGGCCTTGGCCCCTTCGTCTTCCTAGCGTCCACATGATCGGCCCATGAGCTCTCTCAAAGCGCGCGTGGTCGAACTGAGCCTCGTCGAGGGCGAGCGGCGGACAGGTCCGCCGGAGATGGCCTGGGCCGACACGCCTCACGGCACGCTCTTCGTGTTGGCCGAGCTCTCCGCGCCGGCCGACATGTGGGACGACGTGAGCTCCCTGCTCGTGGACGTGGCCGTCGAGGCGGTGACCTTGGCCAAGGGCTCGGTCACCGCCGCCCTTCACGAGGCCGCCCAGCGGGTCAACCGGGCCCTGCTCATCGAGAACGAGCGCCTGCCCCCCGAGGACCAAGTCTGGGCCGGCCTCAACTTGGCCTGTCAGCAAGGGGAGACGCTCTTCCTGGCCCAGGCCGGCCCGGCTCTCACCTACATTGCCCGCGGCACGCGGGTGACGCGGTTCCCCAAGGCCATCGGTGACCTCCAAGGCGAAGCTCACACGTCGGCGGACCCCCTGGGCGACGACCGACGTGTTCACGTGCGCTTGGCCCGCTTCACCCTCAAGCCGGGCGACGTGATCGCGTTGAGCGCGTCACACTTGCCCTCCCTGGCCTCGGAGGCGGCCATCCGCGACGCTCTCGTCCGGGGTGACGTTGGCGATGTGGCCGAGGCCCTTGCCGCCCTGGTCGAAGGACAGGATTATTCCGCCCTCGTCCTCCAGGTGGAGCCCGAGGCGCCCGAGCCCGTTGCCGATGCTCCTGGAGAGGTGGTGCCCGTGCTCCCGGAGCCGCGCCGAGCCCGGCCCACGCCCGTTCACCCCCCTGTGGCGCACGGTGTGGCCTCCTCGTCGCCCTCGGAGCAGGTGAGGGAGAGCCCCTCTGCCCCCCCGCGCCCGCGGCGGCCCTCGCCGGCTGGCCGGCCCACGCCTGTGCCCCCAGGGCGCGAGAAGGCCCGGTCCCTGGAGGGCGTGTGGTCCCGGCTGCGCCAGTGGCCGGCCCTGGGCCACACGGACCTCCTCCTGGGCCGTGGCGCGCGCGAGCTGCGCCGTGCAGGCCGCCGCCTGGCCGGGTGGGCCCTGTGGGGGACCGCGCTGGGCATCCGGCTGGTGGCGGGGAGCGTCGAGCTCGGCCGGCGCTACGTGGGACCTCTCTGGCGGCGAGTGGTGCCGTGGCTCGACGCTCTGGCCGTCGAGGTGGTCGTCCTCGTCCGCACCCTGCTCCGGCGCCTGGTGGCCATTGGGCGTCACACCTTGCCGGGGACGCACGCGGACCGGCCAAGCCGGCCTGCGGCCGTGCCCCGCCCCTCCCCCTCGCCCGAGGGGCGCACGTTCTACCCCCTGTTGGCCCTGGTGTTGCCCCTGCTGCTCCTCGTGGCCTCGTTGGCGCTCTACCGGCGTGCCGCGCGCGTGGACGTGGCCCGCTTCGAGGAGCTGGTGGCCGGCGCGCGGGCCGAGATGGCCCAAGTCGAACAGGCCGACCCCCGGGCGGCCGGCGTCCTGCTGCTCTCCATTGCCGAGAAAGTGGCCCAGGCGGAGGCTGTGCGCCCCGGCTCGGAGGAGGTGGCCGGGCTCCGCGAGGAGCTGCGCCGGCTGGAGGCGCGCGTGGGACGCATCCGGCGCGTGGAAGCTGTCCAAGTGGCCGCCTTCTCGGCCAACGCCGACCCGGCCGAGCTGGTCTACGCCGACGGCGTGCTCTACGCGCTCGACCTGGCCAGCGGCGCCATCTTCCGCGCCTCCCCGGACGAGGAGGATCCCACTCCCTTGGACGAACGGGCGCCTTTGGCATCGCCCGGCCTGCCCGTCTCCGGCCGCGTGCTCTTCATCACGTGGATGCCCCCGGGCGGCTCGCGAGGATACCCGGCCCTGGTGGCCCTGGCCGAGGGAGGCGCCTTCGAGTTCGCCCCCGAGCGCGTGGCCCAGCCGCTGCGCCGGCTCAACTTCGTGCCCGTGACCGGGGAGCTCATGGACGTGGGCCACTACAACGGCAACCTGTACGTGCTCGACCGCACGGAGAACCAAATTTGGAAGTACGTGCCCGACACCACGGGAGGCTACGGCGACCCGCCCATCCCCTGGATGAGGCCGGACACCCAGGCCACGGTGGAGGCGCCCATCCGCCTGGCCATCGACGGCGACATCTACGTGTTGGAGGCCGACGGCGACGTGGTCAAGATGACGGTGGGCGAACGGCGCCCCTTCGAGCTGGAGACGATCGTGCCACCCCTCGAGGCGCCGGTGGCCATCTTCACCGACGAGCAGGCGCCCGACGTGCCCCTGCGCTACTTGTACGTCGCCGAGGCCGACCGGGTGGTGGTGTTCGACAAACAGGGGCAGTTGGTGGTTCAGTTCTGGCCCGAGGAGGGCCAAACGTGGGGGGAAATCCGCGACGTGGCCGCCGACGAGCCCAACGGAATGGTGTACCTGCTGACGACGACGGGCATCTGGCGCGTGGCCATGAGCGTTCAACAGGAGAGCACGGGGCCATGAAACTCTGGGGTGGACGCTACGACGTGGACGTGGACGAGCTGATGGAGCGTTTCAACGCCTCGCTCCCCTTCGACCACCGCCTGTGGGAGGCGGACATCGAGGGGAGCCGGGCCTGGGCCGAGGGGCTTCACCGGGCCGGCCTCCTGACGGCCGAGGAGCTGGAGACGTTGTTGCGGGGCTTGGACCACGTGGCCGACGAGTGGCGATCAGGCCGGTTCGAGGTGAAGCCCAGCGACGAGGACATCCACACGGCCGTGGAACGCCGGCTCCACGAGCTGGTGGGCGAGGTGGCCGGCAAGCTCCACACGGGCCGCAGCCGCAACGACCAAGTGGCCACCGACGAGCGGCTCTACCTGCGGGCCGAGTTGGACCGCCTGGACGCCGGCCTGCGCGAGTTGCAGGCCGCCCTGGTGGAGCAGGCCGAGCGCCACGTCGAGCTGATCATGCCCGGCTACACCCACTTGCAACAGGCCCAGCCAATCCGCTACGGCCACTGGGTGCTGAGTTATTTCTGGATGTTCCAGCGGGACCGGGAGCGCCTGGCCGACGCCCGCAAGCGGGTCAACGTCCTGCCCTTGGGCGCCGGCGCCCTGGCCGGCCACAGCTTGGGCGTGGACCGGCGCTTCCTGGCCGAGCGCCTGGGGTTCGACGCCGTGAGCCCCAACAGCCTCGACGCGGTGGGCGACCGGGACGTGTTGCTCGAGGTGTTGTCGTGGGCGGCCATCTTGGGCGTCCACGCCAGCCGCCTGGCCGAGGATTTAATCCTCTACGCCTCCAGGGAGTTCGGCTTCGTGCGCCTCGACCCCCGGTACACCACGGGCTCGAGCCTCATGCCCCAGAAGGCCAACCCCGACGCCCTGGAGCTAACGCGGGGCAAGAGTGGCCGGCTCATCGGCAACTTGGTCGCCCTCCTGGTGGTGCTCAAGGGCTTGCCGTCGGCCTACAACAAGGACCTCCAGGAGGACAAGGAACCCCTCTTCGACACCCTGGACACCCTTCGCCTGTTGCTGCCGGTGTTGACTGGCGTCGTGAGCACATTGCAACCCCAGCCCGAGCGGATGCGGGCTGCGCTGGACACTGCCACCCTGGCCACCGACCTGGCCGACTACCTGGTGCGCCGGGGGGTCCCCTTCCGCCGGGCCCACCACCTCGTGGGCCGCGCCGTGGCCGAAGCCGAGCGGCGTGGCCTGCCCCTTCACCGCCTCCCCTTGGAGGCGTTTCGGGCCATCTCCCCGCTTTTCGAGGCCGATCTCTACGAGGTCTTCGACGCCGAGCAGGCCGTGAACGCCCGCGCGAGCGAGGGCGGAACGGCCGACGCCGCGCTCCGCGCCCAGATCGAGGCCGCGCGCCGGGTGTTGGCCGGAAAGTAGGGGGACGTGGGAGATTTTACACGTCTTTTACACTTTCCGAACAGGGTTCTCATGGCCGGCGTGTACACTTGATAGTGGCGATCTCCTCTTCCCACGTGGGGGGAGCCCGGGCCTGTCTTCCCCGTGATTCCGGCAGAAAAAGGCGATACAACCACGAGGAGGTGCGACGATGAGATCTTCGCGGGCTGTGCGCTTTGGCCTGGCCCTGGGTGTGGTGGCGCTCTTGGCGTTGGGCTGGTCTGCCCTCATGGTCTACGCCCAGGGAGGCTCTGTAAGCGGTGTGGTGTCGTCTCCGTTGGGGTATCCCCTGCCCGCCGGCACGGTGGTGCAGCTCCACCAGCCGGGGGGTGAGGAGGTGTACGGCGTGGCCGTCCCCAACCTGGCGGACGGCTCTTTTCAATTCAGCTCCGTGCCCAACGGGCTCTACGTGGTGCGGGCCGTGCCCCCGGTGACGAGTGGGCTCACGCCCTCGCTGCCCAAGGCGGTCTCCGTCTTCGGGGGCAACGCCAACGTGGGCACGCTGGCCCTCACCACGCCCCAAGTCACGGGCACGGTCGTGGCGCCCGACGGCGTGACGCCCGTGACCGCCACCGTACACGTCTACGCCGGCGGCATGGTGCCGGTGTTGCGCGTGGAGGCGCCGGCCGGCCGGTTCGCCCTGGGCGGCCTGGTGCCCGGCAGTTATGCCGTGGAGGCACGCCGGGCCACAGCCGACCCGTTCTGGCGCTCGGCGCGCCGGAGCGTGAGCGTGCCCGGCACGTCGGGTCCCATCACCCTCACGCTGCGCCCGGCCGAGCTGTGGGGCGTGGTGGAGGATGCGGCCGGCAGGCCCGTGAACGGTGCCCGCGTGGTGGTGGCCAACAGGGATGGAACCCACGCCGACGACCGCAGCGGGCCGGGTGGTTTCTGGGCCGTGGGCGGGCTTGCGGCGGGAACGTACTGGGCCGGCGCGCTGCCGCCCCCCTACGCCACCGACCTCATGCCCTCGGCGCCCCTCTCGGTCACGGTCCCCGGGGCCGGGAACCCGCTCACGCTGACCCTGGAGGCCCCGAGGAAGGTGGTCACCGGCACGGTGAAGACGAACACGGGCACGCCGGTCTTCCACGCCCTCGTGGTCGCCCGCCGCGTGGACCACCGGGGCCGGGTCGAACAGCTCACGGGCGTTGATGGCTCCTACCAGATGCAGCTTGGGCCCGGCGTGTGGGCGCTCACCGTGCGCCACGTGACCGACACGGCGCCGGCCGACTGGGTCCACCCCCACGCGCCCAAGCTGGTGCGCTTCGCGCCCACGCCTGATCCCGAAGTCCAGGAGGTCAACTTCACCGTGATGACGGCCGACGCCCAGGTGACGGGCACGGTGACGTTGCCCGGCGGCGGCGTGCCGGGCTTCACCGTGACGGTGGCCCTGCGCAACGACGAGGGCGTGGGCGTGGAGGTGCGGGCGAGCCTCACCGACGGCTCCTTCGCGGCCCGCCTGCCCCACGGGAGCTACAAGGTGGCCGTGCGACCTGAAAATCCGGGATACCTCGGGCCGGCCGTGGAGCCGGTCAACGTGCCGCCCAACGGCACGGCGAGCTTGGGCACGCTGGAGCTGGTGGCGCGCGATGCCCTGATCACGGGGCGCATCACCACGACCGGCGTGCCGGCCGGCGTGGAGGGCGTGCCCGTGGTGGCCTGGCGCCCCGGCGTGCCCGGCAGCGTGCGCACGCGCAGCGGGCCGGGCGGCATCTACGCCCTGGCCGTCAGCAGCGGCACCTGGCAGGTGCGGCCGGCGCCCACGCCCCGCCAGCCCTTCGTCTTCACGGGCGAGCCGCAGGCGGTGACGGTGATGGCCGGACAGGCGGTCACCGACGTCAACTTCACGCTGGTGCGGGCCGATGCTACCATCGCCGGCGTGTTGGTGGACGCCGACGGCACTCCGGTCACCGACGCCCAAGGGTGGGCGACGGCCCGGAAGGCCGGCGTGGCCGGGTGGCACACCGGCGCCCCTATCCTCAACGGCACCTTCGAGATCCGCGTGCCGGCCGGCACATACGCGGTGGCTGCACACCTCCAGCCCGGCGCCCCCTACATGTCCGCCGGCGAGCGCCCGGTCACCGTCGCCGCCGGGGAACGGGCGCAGATCACGCTGACGGTGCGCGCGAAGGACGCCGCCATCGCCGGCGTGCTGGTGGACCCCAGGCAGAGGGGCCGTGTCATCCAGGGCGTCCCCGGCGTGGTGGCCGCTTGGTCCGGCACCAACTGGGCCGTCGGGCCCATTCACCCCGGGAGCGGCGCCTACCGGCTCGAGGTCGCGGCCGGCGTGTGGCGCCTGAATTACCGGATCGAGCCCATGTCCGACTACGTGAAGCTCTCCGGTGGCCGGAATGTGGCCGTGGAGTCGGGCAAGACGGCCGTGGTGCCCCTGCCCGTGACGGCCAGGGATGGGCGCATCACCGGCACGGTGTTGGCGCCCGACGGCTCGCCCTTGCCCGGCGCCGTTGTGGTGGCCCGCGGCCTCGACGGGGACATCCGCGACGTGCGGCTCCACACTCGTAGCCGGGCCGACGGCTCCTTCGAGCTGCGGGTGCCCCACGGCCGCTATCGCCTGGGAGCCGCTTACCGGCGCCCAGGGTGGCTGAAGCCCGTGGAGCGCGAGGTGACGGTGCCGGCCGGGGGCGTCTCCGGCGGCCATGTCCTCCAGTTCCGCCGGCCCGACGCCGTGCTGCGCGGCACCTTGACGGTCACCGACACGGCGGGCGAGGGTCCCGTCTTCGTCTGGGCGTGGTCCGAGGAGGGGAGTTTCACGAGTGGCCTCTTCACCGTCACCCAGGTGAGCGGCGCGGACCGCGCCACGGGCACCTACCGGCTCGACGTGATCTCGGGCACGGTGTGGCACGTGGGCGCGGTCTTTGAGGACGGGAGCTCCTACTGGCGCGGTTCGGGCCAAGTTGAGGTGACCGGCACGGAGGCGACGTTGGACGTGGTGTTGGCCGGGCCTGAGGCCAAGCCCGGGCCGGTCGTGGTCACCTTCGACGCGGACGAGCCGCAGCGGCTCGAGCTGGCCGACGGGACTACGATCTTCATCCCGGCTGGGGCCATGCCGGTCAGCGGCACGGTGACCCTGCGGGTGGTGCCGATCGCGGCGGTGCCCAGCCAGCGCCACGCCAACGTGGTGGGGTATGGCTACATCTTCCTGGCCTCGGACGAGAGCGGGATGCCCATCGAGGCGAATTTCAACCAGGAGGTGGTCATTACTTTCCCCTACGATGAGGCGCGCCTGCGGCAACAGGGGATCCTGGAATCGCGGCTCAAGCCGGCCTACTTCTCCACGACCACGAACGAGTGGACCGTCCCCGAGAGCTTCGTGGTGGACACGGCCGCCAACCGCGTCACCATGCAGATCGACCACTTCACGCGCTTCGCCCTCATGGGCGAGCCGGGAGGGGCGCTGACGTACCTGCCGCTGGTAGCACGCTAGTCCGAGCGCTCTCCTCGCGAGCAGGCCGGGCATGTCGCCCGGCCTGTTTCGCTTGGGCTTGAGTTCTGCACGAAGCTGGGTACAATACGCAGCATTCAGAAGGAGCCTTTTCTGGGGTGCTGAGTGGGAGCCAAATGCGCTCGACCGTGGTGCTGCGTGTGGACCCGGAACAACCTGACCGGCAGGCCATTGAGCGGGCCGCGGCGGTCATTCGGCGGGGAGGGCTAGTGGCCTTTCCCACGGAGACGGTCTACGGCCTGGGGGCCGACGCGCTCAACCCCGAGGCCGTCGCCCGCATCTTCGAGGCCAAGGGCCGGCCGGCCCACGATCCCATCATCGTCCACGTGGCCGACGCCGATGGGTTGGCCGGCGTGGCAAGGGAGGTGCCGGCAGTTGCCGGGCGCCTGGCGGAGATGTTCTGGCCGGGGCCGCTGACCTTGGTGGTGCCCAAGGCCCAAGCGGTGCCGGCTGTGGTCACGGCCGGCGGGGAGACGGTGGCCGTGCGCTGCCCGGCCCACAATGTGGCCTTGGCCCTGATCCGGGCGGCCGGGACGCCGATTGCGGCGCCCAGCGCCAACCGCTTCGGCCACACGAGCCCGACAGCGGCCCAGCACGTCCTGGAGGATTTGGACGGCCGGTTCGAGCTCTTGCTGGACGGTGGGCCCACGCCGGTGGGGGTGGAGTCCACTGTCTTGGACCTCACCGGCCGCGTGCCCACGATTCTGCGGCCGGGCGGCGTGACCCGAGAGGCCCTGGAAGCCGTCCTCGGCCGGGTGGCCGTGTTGGAGCGCCTCCCGGAAGGTGAGACCTCCCCGCGCTCGCCCGGCCTGCTCGACCGCCACTACGCCCCCCGTGCCACGCTCTGGCTCTTCACGGGGCCGCGCGAGCGCGTGGTGGCGGCCATTCGCCGCGAAGCCCGCCGGGCACGGGGGGGCGGCCGGCGCGTGGCGGCGCTCGTGGCCGACGAGGACGTGGAAGAGGTGGCTGGCGAGGGGATTCTCGTCTCCTCGGTGGGGCCGGGCCATGATGTGGCCGGCGTGGCCCGCCGTCTCTTCGCCGTTCTGCGCTCGTTGGACGCCCAACACCCGGACCTCATCCTGGCCCGCGACTTCCCCCGCGAGGGCCTCGGCCTGGCCGTCCACGACCGCCTAGTGCGCGCGGCCGGCAGGATCATCGATGTGACCGCCGAGTGTTCTGAAGGCGATTGACGAAAGTCCCCCCTTTTGCTATGATTGGGGGGACTTTTGGCGAGAGGTGAACGAGGTTTTCGGCGGGAGCGGAGCTCTCCGCTTTGGCTGAGTGGAGCCCATCGTCTGTGGCCTTGTCCGAGTGGGACGACATGGGAGATTTGACACCCCCCCCGTTGGCGATATAATGGCGGACGCTCGTGAGATGAGGAGGTGACGGAACACATGGACGCATCGCGCCGTGAGCCCCCGCCCGTCTGGTCTTCGGCTTACGAGGATGAAATTGACCTGCGGAAGTATGTCCTTCTCCTGTTGCGGTTCTGGTATTGGCCGGTTGGGTTCGCGGCGTTGGCCGCGGTAGTGGCAGCGGTGGTGAGCCTCTTCGTGCTCACCCCCACCTATGAGGCCGTCGCCATGGCTGCCGTGGCCCCGCCGGTCTACGTGGTGCGCCTCGGCCCCGACAACGAGGTCCCCGAAGTGGACGTGGCCCGAAAGGCCCTGCCCCAATTGGCCACCTCTGACGAAGTGCTCCAAAAGGTGTTGGCACAAGTTTCACCCCCTGGAGATGATCCTCTTACTCTGGATCGATTGAAAAAGCGTGTTTCGGCCGAGTCCGGGAGTGACCCCAGCATTGTGGAGCTGCGCGTGAGCGGCCCGGACCCGGAGTGGGCCGCGCAGGTGGCCAATGTGTGGGCTCAGGTCTTCGTGGAACACGCCACCCGCGTGTACGGCGAGAGCGCCGACCAGGTGGCCGCGTTGGAGCGCCAGATGGCCCAAGTGGAGCAAGAACGTCAGGAAGCTGAGCAGGCGTTGGTGGAGTTCCAGGCGCGAAACGAGCTGGGCGTGCTTCGGGCCCAGTTGGACAGCCTGCGTCAGGCGTATGCCCAACGGCTTGGCGAGCTTCGCCAGCTCAATTTCATCGCCAAGGACGTGCAGGGACTGAGAGACCAGGTGGCAGCCCAGCCGCCCAACGAGACGGTCCAGGTCAACGACGAGTTGACGGCCCTCTTCCTGCAAATTCAGGTGTTCAACGCGGGCGGCACCAGCGTGCAGCTCCAGGTGAGCCCGGAGGAGCTGCGGGGGCGCACGGCCCGCGAGCTGGCCATGCTGCTCGATCAAATGTTGGGCACCATTGACGAGAAGTCGGCGGCCCTGAAGGCCGAGTTGGAGGACTTGGACGCCCAAATTCTGGAGCTCCAGGGGCGCATTGCGGCCGCGGACATAGAGCGGGCACGGCTGCAGCAGGAAGTCGATGTGGCCCGCCAGAAGTTCTCGGTGGTGAACCGCCGGCTGGAGGAGGCCCGCTTGGCCGTTCAGGCCCCGGCCGTGACGTTCAAGGTGGCCAGCCAGGCAGCGCCCCCCGAGGAGCCGGCCAGTCCTAAACCCCTGCTGAACACGTTGTTGGCCGGTGTGCTGGGGGGGCTCTTGGGAATATTCGGTGTCTTCGCCGCCGAGTTCTTGCGGTCTGTGGAGCAGGTCGCCGAAGGGGAGGGCGAGGACGTGGGCGTGCCGCAGCCCGCCGAGGCGTGAGCTGCGCCAAGTGGTGGCTGAGCGTTTGAGGGAGCGCAGGTCAGACCCGCAATGTGGTGCTGGTACGCCGTCCACACCAAGCCGAACGCCGAGTACCGAGCGGCTCGCCTGCTCCAGGAGAAAGAGCTGGAAGTCTTTTTCCCTGAAGTCCGCTCGTGGAAGCCCCGCCGGGGATACCGCACGGAACCTCTCTTTCCCGGGTACCTCTTCGTGCGCGCGGATTGGGAGAACGTGCCGCTCGCGGCCGTGACGTGGACGCCAGGCGTGCGCCGTGTGGTCGGTTTCGGCGGCCGGCCCGCTGTCGTGCCCGACGAGGTCATTGGCTTCATTCGGGACCGCCTTGAGCGCCTCGAGGCCCGGGGTGGCCTCCGGCCCCACATGCTCAAGCCCGGCCAGCGGGTGCGCTTCGTGGCCGGGCCCTTTCAGGGGTTGGAGGCCGTCTTTGAGGGCTATCTACGCGCAACGGACCGTGTGCGGGTGTTGTTGG
>Ga0256839_1005232_pt1 | contig 12101 bp, 4 predicted proteins | sample 354166metaG_FD_185968 | JGI IMG/M metagenome (GOLD analysis project Ga0256839, IMG submission 185968) | Hydrothermal vent microbial communities from Mid Atlantic Ridge, Atlantic Ocean - 354-166 | ecosystem: Environmental > Aquatic > Marine > Hydrothermal vents | place: Atlantic Ocean: Mid...
TCGGCCATTTCGCGAAAGCGGCGCATCTCGGCTCGCGAAAGGGTTTTTAGCGCTTGAATGAGAGCATGGCGTACCATATAGATTTTTTATCCAAAATAAAAGAGATGTAAGTCATTGATTATCAAGCTGTAAAGTTAAGACTAATGCCGAAAAAATCCAAAAAAAGCTAAAAAATGTATTTTTTTTGTAGCAGAACTCGTAGCACTTTTGTATCATCAAGAAATGTAGCACTCTGCAAACCCCAAAACGTAAAAATGGAAATGCGTCAAACCGATTACGAAATGTCTAAACTGAGAACCATGAACCATCGATTTTCTCATTATTTTCTTCTCTCTTTGTTTCTTTTGATGTCTTTGTCTCTGCAATCCCAACCGGATCTTTGCGTAGAGTTTGAAGACATGACTTTGGGCAGTTATGGCCCGTCCACAGGTTATGCGGCGGGAGACTTGATTTACGAGGAGGGTGGTGTCAATATGTTTTTGGAAGTTTTGCACAACCCCAATGGCGTGGCCATGAACTTGGGGGAGTTGGTAGCTTCGGACGCTCCGCTGCCTTTTACCGGCTCCGGATTGAACGGCACCTATGTGATGGCCGCCAATGCTTCCATGGCTTTTGATTTCAGCAACTTGCCGGAGCCTGTAGGAGGTGTTGTGATTCCTTACTACGATGCCGGAGGCTTTGAAAATATTTCTGTCAACGGCGGTGAAGTGTGGGTGGCGAACAGCCCGGATGACTTTCCCGGGAACGTAGCGCCCAATGTGGAGCTGACTATCGAACATCCGGTTAATGCTCCGGATGGTTCGGGACTTATCATTTTGACAGGTGAAATCGAATCCGTTCTTCTCGGTGGGCAAGAATTTTTCTTCGATTTCGTCTGTTTGCAGTATTTCCCCTCTTGTTTAATTCTGAATGTGGAGGCCGAGGCTTTTTCCTGCGATGGAGAAGGTCTTTACAACATCTTGGTCAACTTCGATTACGTGGGTACGGGAGGCGATGGCTTTGTGGTGCATGTAAGCGATGAGGACTTCGGCCCCTTTGATTATGCCGACTTGCCGGTTACGGTGGGGCCGATTCCCGGCTTTGGCGTTGTGCCGGTAGAGGTGGTTGTAAGCGATGTGGCCAATCCGGACTGTGGAGGGGTAGCCGTTATCGATCCGGTGGACTGTTCCGATTTGTGTTTGGATTTTGAAGACATCGAGCCGGGCACTCTTTGGGGGTCTGGTGTGGGCAACAATCCGGGAGATGTGGTTTACGATGCGGAAGGCGTGTTGATGAGTGTGCATGGCCTGCTCTTGCCGGGAGGCCCGGATGTGTTCGGTAATGTGTTGTTTGACAATACGCCCGTAACCATGCCCGATGCTCCAATCAATGGTATAGCGGGCTTGACTTCCGAGATCAATTTGGGCTTTGACTTTACACTTTTGGATCATCCGGTAACGGCTCTGCGCATAGGCTTTGCCTATCAGGGAGGGGTGAACAACATCTCTTTCAACGATGGCGATGTTTTCATGTTTGAAAGTTTTACGGAACTGCCCGATTTGATCCCGGGGGCTCATGTGGTCTTGTTGCCGAATCCCCCTGCTGGAACTACCGAAGCCGGTTATCTCTTTCTCATCGCCGATGGCATGCCTTTGGAACACTTCATTCTGGGTGGGCAGGAACTTATTCTCGACAACCTCTGTCTTTTCCTCTCCAATCCTCCGCCTCCCTGCAGTATCTCTCATGTGGAAGTTCAACAGATGCCCTGTCTGGCCGACGGACAATTCTTTGTCCAGCTCTCTTTCGATCACGAAGGAACGGGCAATTTTGGCTTTAACGTGCACGGCAACGGCGTGGATTATGGCACTTTTTCTTACGATGATTTACCGGTAATGATCGGGCCCCTTCCCGGAGATGGCAACCTGTTTTACGAGTTTGTGGTGCAAGATGTGGAGTTTCCCGACTGCGGGGATTTTGTAGAACTGGGAACTGTCAGTTGCAGTGATCAGTGCGTGCAGATGGAAGATTTGCAAGTGGGTACGGTGTACGGTTCGGGAGCAGGTATGATGCCCGGAGATCTGGCTTTTGTCGAGGACGATGTGAGTGTAACCGTCGATAGTTTTCAATACTTTAACGGCACTTCAGGCTTTTTGAATGCCACGGTTGAGGATGGAAACTTTGGCCCCCCCGACAACCCTCTGACGGGTAATTACCTCTTCGTCTCCAACATCAATTTGACCTTTGACTTCACGGGCTTGGCAGAGCCGGTTACTTCTGTGGCTTTTGGTTTTGTTGACGGAGGCGGGGAAGAAAACTTTGCCATCAATGACGGAGAACTCTTTGTGTTGAACAGTTTCTTTGAGTTGCCTTTGCAGAGCATTCCCGGCTTTGATGTGATGGTCTTTCCCGCTCCGGATCCAAGTGACAACAGCGGTTATGTCATCATTAGCGGGCCCGTTGAAACCCTGACCATAGGCGGCCAGGAACTGGGCTTGGACAACATCTGTTTTGTTACGGTGCCGCCTTGTAGCATCAGCGGTTTAGAGGCTGGTTTCCAAGAAGTTACGCCCGATGGCTTGTCGTACTTGATCAATTTCTCCGTGGACGGTACCGATCAAGATCAATTTGATCTCTATTTCGATGGCGAGTTGCTGGGCTTCTACAGCTTGGAGGATTTGCCCTTGGAGGTGGTTTTGCCTTGTACCGATTCCTTGGAAGGCGAGATAACGGTTTGCATGAACGACTCGCCGGATTGCTGCGCTTCCCTGACGGTGGACATGTCACCCTGCTTACCTTGCAATTTGCACGATTTAACCATGGCGCCTCTGGGTTGTGATGGCAGCGGATTTTTTATGATTGAGGTGAATTTTGAGCACGATGGTCAGGGCACAGGGTTTAAGCTGAAAGCAGGAGGTCTTGTCTTTGGCCCCTATGACTATACCGATTTGCCCGTTACCATAGGTCCCTTCCCGGGAGACGGCACTACGGTTTATCCCTTAATTGTTCGGGATTTGAATGACCCGCATTGTTTTTTGACCGGCTTGTTTGGCCCGGTGGATTGCCAGATCGGCTGCTCGATCTACAATCTGTCGCTGAATCTTGAGGATCAAACTACCGACGGTCTGGTTTATCTGCTGGATTTCGATGCCATTAACCCGGTGTCCGATCATTTTGACGTGCATTTCAACGGCGATTATCTGGGAACCTTTGCCTATGGCGAGCTGCCGCTGGAGTTGCTCCTGCCTTGCTCCAATTTGCCGGAAGGCGAACTGGTCATTTGCGACAGCGAAGCTGCAGATTGCTGTGCAGCTGTTGCCGTCGATATGTCTGCGTGCCTGGATTGTCAAATCGGCGAGCTGATCGTAGAACCCCATGATTGTCAGAATGGCGAGTTTTACTTCGATTTGGATTTCCCGTATCAAAATGGAGCAGCGGCAGGTTTCAAGGTCGTGGTCAGCGGGCAAAATATGGGCATATATAGCTATGCCGATCTGCCTTTGACTTTGGGCCCGTTGGCCGGCGATGGCAGCACGGTTTATCACATCATCGTGCGCGACTTGGAAGATCTGCACTGTTTCCAGCTTGGAGAGTTTGGCCCCGTAGATTGCAGTGAGCCACCTTGTGAAGCGCCGGAAATTTACGTGGAAATTCTGGAAGAAACCGCCGAAGGAATTTTGGTAGAGGTTGGAGGGCTACCTACCAACCCGGCTGATGGCTCTGTAGATGTTTACGTTGGAGATTTGTTTGTCGGTACGTTTGGCAACTTCCCGGTAGATGTCATCGAACTTACTTTGCCTTGTCATCTGCCTTCACCTGCTTTGATTACGGTTTGCCGACACGAGCAACCGGATTGCTGCGGAAGCTTTGAATTGGTTCTACCGGATTGTCAAAACTGTCACATTTACAATGTGGAGGCCGAACACACCCTTTGTGATACGGCCGGCAACTTCAACGTCTTGCTCAATTTCGACTACGTGAATGTAGGTAGCCAGTTTAAGGTTGTGGGCAACGGTACCAATTACGGCTTGTTTAACTATGCGGATTTACCCATAGAACTGGGGCCTTTTGCCGGAGATGGCATCACGGTTTACGAATTCATCGTTTCCGATGTGACCGATCCTTCTTGTTCTGATTATACCGAAATAGGGCCGGTGGATTGTGAAGCTGCTTGTTCGATTTTCGACTTGACGGCCGTACCCGGAGACTGTGCTGCAGACGGAACCTACAGTTTGACCATTGATTTCAACTATCAAAATCCGGGCAACCTCTTCTTTGACCTGACTTTGGACGGTGATTTCATCGGTTTCTTCCCGCTGGCCGACTTGCCGATAACCATTGACGGCATTTTGCCGGGAACCAACCCCACTGCACAGGTGTTGATTTGTATCAATGACAATCCGAACTGCTGTGAAGACACCCATTACGACGTGCCGAATTGCGTGGTCTTTGACGAGATCTGGCCTGGCGATGCCAACAAAAACGGAGAGGCCAATTATGACGATTTGTTGAACATCGGTTTGGCTTATGGCAGTACGGGGCCGGCACGCAGTAGCCAAGGCATCAACTGGGAGGCACATGCCGGGCAAGATTGGCCACAGACTTTTGTCAATGGTGTGAACTACAAGTTTGCCGATTGCAATGGCGATGGCCTTATTGACGGGGCGGATATTGAAGCCATTGAAACAAACTATGGTCTAAGCTATGCAGAGCCTATTCCGGTTCCTGCCCAGGAAGCTTCGCAGACAGATCCCCCCATTTACCTTTCTTTACCCGCCAGCTTGCCCAACGGTCAGCCTTTGGAGGCCGATGTGATTGTGGGTACGGAAGCTATCCCAGTTGATGCGCTTTATGGATTGTCCTTTAGAATTCAGTTTGACCCGCAGGTCATCATACCTTCTACGGTGGACATCGACTTTGATAATTCCTGGTTGGCGGCAGGTGATGACATCATTAGCATCGATCGCACCTTGCTGTCGGAGGGCATAGTTGAGGTAGCGGTTAGCCGCATTGATCAGACTGATGTGAGTGGTTTTGGTGCCATGGCACAGTTTGTCGGCATCATCGATGATGTCTTGGGCAAGGGAGAGGTGAGCATCGATATTCTGGACGTCCATGCCTTGCGTGCTGACGAATCTCCGGTGCCGCTGTACAAATTGCCTGCACAGGCTGATGTCAGTACTTCTGTCAAAAGTCCCGGGCCGGCAGAGGGCATCGAATTGTTCCCGAATCCGGTTTCCGACTGGCTCTACTTCCATTTGCCGAAAGGCGTACACATCAGTAAAGTTTGGGTGTACGATGCTTGCGGGCAACGCCAATGGCTTAGCCTGGATGGACAAAAACTGAACATGAGCAAACTGGCCTTTGGCGTCTATTACTTGCGCATTGAAACGACAGAAGGAGAAGTCGTCTATCGAAAAGTGATGAAGTAGAGCCTTGGCCTTGCGGCAAATGAAAACCGCTGCTGAACTCACTGTTGGCAGTGAGTTGTGCTCATAGCAAAGTGCTTTGGGGGGCGTCGGCCTCCCAAGCACCCAGACTTTCGCTCGTTTGCGAGTCGTAAATGTTCCAAACCATTTAGGTTTTGGTATATAAAGAAAATGTGGTTTGTGGTTTGGGTAGAACCGGGGCAAGCTCCCGGTTTCTACCCCGACTTTTGGAAGCCGATGTGTGCAGCATCGGCTTTTTTTCGTACTTTTGCGGCTATTTTGAAGCCTGCTGGAACTCAAAGAGATTCGGCTTGGATTTTTGAACGGGCTTTCGAGCTTTCAATTTAATCTGCATGCAAGTCATTAGGAACATTGCCATCATTGCTCACGTTGACCACGGCAAAACCACCTTGGTGGACAAGATCATTCATTACTGTCAGGCCGTTGATCAGCGTAAGGAACAGGGCGAGTTGATTCTTGATAGCAACGACTTGGAGAGGGAACGCGGCATTACCATTCTTTCCAAGAATGTGTCGGTAACCTACAAGGGGGTAAAAATCAACATTATAGATACGCCCGGGCACGCCGATTTTGGCGGTGAAGTGGAGCGGGTGTTGAAAATGGCCGACGGCGTACTTCTCTTGGTGGATGCCTTTGAAGGGCCTATGCCTCAAACCCGTTTTGTTTTGAGCAAAGCCTTGGAACTTGGATTGAAGCCCTTGCTGGTAGTCAACAAGGTCGATAAGGAAAATTGCAGGCCGGACGAGGTGCACGAAGAAGTGTTCGATCTCATGTTCAATCTCGATGCTACCGAAGAACAACTCGATTTTGCCACGCTATACGGTTCATCTAAGCAGGCCTGGATGAGTACGGATTGGCAACAGCCTACTCGAGATATCAGTCCGCTTTTGGATACCATTCTGGAAGTCATACCCGAGGCGCCTTATCGCCCCGGAAAATTGCAAATGCAGATTACCTCCATGGATTTTTCGCCTTTTACGGGGCGCATAGCCATAGGGCGCGTTTACCAAGGCGACCTGGAGGAAAATCGGGATTATGCTCTTTGCCGGAAAGAGGGCACAAAAAAAGTGCGCATCAAAGAGCTTTCCGTTTTTGAAGGCTTGGGTAAGAAGCGGGTTTCGCGGGTGCGTAGCGGAGATCTCTGTGCCATCATTGGCTTAGACGATTTTGAGATAGGTGATACGCTTTCCGATTTGGACGAGCCGCAAGCTTTGCCTCGCATTTCGGTGGACGAACCCACCATGAGCATGTTGTTCACCATCAACAATTCTCCCTTTTTTGGCAAGGAAGGGAAGTTCGTTACTTCTCGTCATTTGCGCGATCGCCTGTTGAAGGAGACGGAGAAGAATTTGGCTTTGCGCGTAGAATTGACTGATACGGAGGACAAATTCAACGTATATGGCCGAGGCATTTTGCATCTGTCTATTCTCATTGAGACTATGCGGAGGGAGGGGTACGAGTTTCAGGTGGGGCGGCCCAGGGTACTTGTGCGTGAAACCGAAGAAGGCAAACAAGAGCCTTATGAGGTCTTGGTGATTGACGTACCGGAGGAGTATGCTGGCAAGATGATTGAGTTGGTTACCCAACGCAAAGGGGAGTTGCTGGTGATGGAACCCAAGGGCGATTTGCAACATCTGGAATTTGAAATTCCGGCTAGAGGGCTAATCGGCTTGCGCACCGATATTTTAACGGCTTCCGCCGGAGAAGCGATTATGACGCATCGCTTTTTGGCCTACAAGCCTTGGAAGGGGGAATTAAAAACCCGTACCAAAGGAGCCTTGGTTTCCATGGAAACCGGGCAGGTATTGGCCTATGCTTTGGATCGTCTGCAGGATCGCGGCAGCTTTTTTGTAGAACCCGGCGATCAGATTTACAAGGGGCAGGTTGTGGGTGAAAACACCCGCAGCAACGATTTGGAAGTCAACCTCATCAAAGGCAAAAAGCTGACGAACATGCGTGCAGCGGGTTCGGATGATGCGGCCCGCATCGCTCCGAAGATTCAGTTTTCCTTGGAGGAATTTCTGGAGTACATTCGCGATGACGAGTACCTGGAGGTTACGCCTCAGAGTTTGCGCATGCGCAAGATTCCCTGATTTGTGGCGTGCTTCTGCTTTGCCGGTCTATTCCCGTCCGGCCACATAGTCTTCCAGGTAGGCAAAGCGGGGCATCAGTTTCCCGTCTCGTGTGATGGTGGCGCGTTCAATCATTTGGCTTTGAGGTTTGAGCAATTCGGGAAAGACATAGCGAATAAATTGTTGTCCGAAGGCTGTAGAGGCATCTCGGGCCAATTCATTGGGCAGGTTGTCGATGGTCATCATGTCGATGACGTGTTCTTGATGTGGTTGCTCTTCTCGTCCGCTTCGGGGGTCAAAGCCAAAGATGGGATCTTCTATGGTCGTAGCTCTGACAGTGGCCGGAATGGAGGCATCCGGAGCGATGTCACAGGTAATATCGGCAATGACACGGATTCTAAACTCGGGTAGGTTCATTTCTTCTAAGGAAAAGAATTGGGGTGCTCCCTTCTTCCAGAAGATTCCGTTGATGAAGATGTCGCTTTGTCGGTAGTAGTCTTGGAAGTTGCTGATGAAGGCCTCCGGTTCGCGGTAAAAGGCTTCTTTGGTAAAGGCTTTACCGGAAGGATGTCGCACGTATTCCAGCGAGGAAAGCTGGGTAAATACGGCCCGGTCAAACCGGTTTTTTTGCAAGAACTCACCGGGTGTTATTTGTTGAATACCCATATCCTTGAGCACGGCAGCAGCACCCAAAGAGACCCGTCCTGTTCCCGTGAGTACGATTTTTACGGGAGGGATAGTGAGTTTGGAATAGTGTTCTTGGACGGCGGTGCGATAAGAGGGGAGGTCTTTGAGTCGCACCAGCTGAAAGGCTCCTGTTCGTTTTCCATAGGTGTAGAGTGCATTGTGTGCGCCTACCATGCCTGCAAAGAAGCCAAAGGCTATGACCCTTTGCCCCTTTTCATCTGTGAGCGCTTCATAGTCGATGAGTCGGATGTTTTTATCCAGGATAGCGCGCAGCAAGGCTCTGTTGTGCGGTTGTTTTTTGATGGTATGAGAGAAGAAGAAATAGGTTTTTTCAGGTATGAGCTGTTGGATGGGCACTTCTTTGACCCCCATTAGTACTTCTCTGTCATTTAACTTCTGACTCAGGGGAATCCCGGCTTGAAGGTATTCGGCATCACTGAAGCAGCGGCTGGGTGAAGGTTCTACGATGAGGTCTGCCCGGTATTTTTCCATGAGTTCTTGGCATGCCATGGGGGGCAATGCCACGCGGGTGTCGGGGGGAATTTTTCCCTCCTTGATGATGCCTATTTTCATCAGTTTGTCGATTTGGATTTATTTGATTTCCTCTGCTTCATGCTCTGCTTTCATCCAGAGCTCCGTGCAGAAAAGGGTTTGCAGTTGGTGTCCCATTTGCTCGAGGATGCGTTGAGTTTGCCACTCCCAGAGCGGGTCGGGATAGGGTGAGGAAGAGAGCAGGCCATCTATGAGCAGAAGGGTTTCCGGCGTTTCGCTTTCGGTTTTTATTTGCAGCCCCATTTGATTTGCCGTTTGGCGTATGCGAACATTCTCCTGTCCGTATTTTTTTTGATAAGCCTCTTTCAACTCCTGCAGCAGTGTAGGGCAGGGGAGTGCCTTTTCAGGTTCTTCTTGTTGTTGTACTTCATCCGAGCAAAGAGCTTGGATGAGGGGATGTTTTTCATCAAGGGAATGTATCAAATAGATGCCCTTACGGGCTACTTCTTTCATGGATAGCCATTGTCGGAGGATGTCTTTTGACTTTTCTTTCTGGAGGGCTGATTTGTCGTAGCCGAGTGAGACGAGGAGCAAGTCGTATTCCATGCCTGGCAGTTCGTGGGGCAGAAAGGTGGCCAAACCTTTTCGGAACAATTCGGTAAGGAAGTTTCGGTTTTTGCCCTGCGTGTGGAGGCGTCTGAGGTAATCGTTGATGAGGGTGCGTTGTGCCTCGGAAAAAGCTACCATAGCCAGTCGCGGATAGTTTTCTCCTTCTTGCGGATGGAGCTGGTTGAGCAATTGAATGAGTTGGTCGGCCTCGGCCAGATTTGTTCCGTCTTTTTCAGGTTGTCCGTTGGCCGGTATATCCCGTATTTTTATAGGGAGCTGGCGGTATGTGGGTTTTTCTATGGCAGAATATGGGCCACCCTTTTGTTGTGGATGAATTTCCCAGAGGCTGAATGGCAGGCTATATGCCCGGGTGATTTCCGTCCAGTTTTCGGGGAGATTTCCGTAGTTGAGTAGGAGGACATAATCGTAAGCTTCTGTTAATTTGGGAAAGAGGTGTGCAGCAGCAAAGGTGTTGAGCAATAAAACGGGGAATTGTGTGGCCAGTTTTTGGATGTTTGTTTTTTTTTCGGTTTTGGTTTTATCGAGTCGGAGGCTTTTTTCTTGCCAAAGCAGGCGGATGTATTCGGGTAGGAGAGCTTGTAGTTGGAGGCTTTGGGTGAGTATGTTTTCTCTTTCGGTCTTGGGGAGCTCCTGGCGCATGATTGGCTGGTAGTATCGAGTAAGCAGGCGTTCGTAATGCCAGCTGAGGAAAGCTGCATGCCAGTTCATGGGATTGATGCGGGCCAGGGCCAGAATGAGTTTTCTGGATTTTCCGGGCAATTTGAGCAGAAAGTGTTGCCATTTATAGACTTGCGGAAATTCGCTGAGATGCTGTCGGGTATTTTCAAATTGCTCCAGCAGTTGTTCCAACAATTGTTGGCGTTTGATGAGGGTGAGGACGCGGTTTTCTATGTGAGCGTGGTAAATCCGGCTGTTGTTCAGCTTTTCGATAAGTTGGTCAAAATCACTTTCCAGCTTGTTTATTTCGGAAGAGGAGGGGATTTCTTCCCAGGCGGTTTTAGCACTTAAGCGGAGGAGGTGCTTATCCATTTCCTGGCGTTGAGCTGTTCGCCAGTCCTTTAATTGGTTTTCAGCGGTTTCAAGCGCCTTAGTCATTTGTGAAGGCAGGAGAGAAACGCTTGCTTCGGGCAGAATGATTTTGAGTTGGTCGATGTTTTCCAGGGTTTCTTTGCAGCTCAGGTATTTTTGTAACAGCTGTTCTCTGGCTTTCAGGGTTTGAGCCTGCTTTTTCGAGATTTTGGCTTTGAGTTTGAGCATGCTCAGGCCGTTATTTTTAAAAGAGTTGCTAAAGAGATTTTCTCCTTGTTGAATGTCGCGTTGAATTTCTCGTATGCGATTTTGAGCATGCAGATAGTTGTCTTCCAGCTGTTGGCGTATTTCCAGGCGGTATTTCGCTTGAATTTGGATGAGGCGATGGTGTATTTCGTGCAGCCTTTCGGCAAATACATCCAGGCGTTGTTCGAGGCTTTGGCGGGCAGCGGGTTCGGCCATGTCGGTGAAGAACTCCGGGTGCAATTCGCTGAGGGGGTGTCGTGCTCGGCGTACTTTTTGAAACAGGCGTTCGGCCTTTTTGAGTTGCCGGCTGAGGTTTTCCCCCTCTTCGGCACTAAACTCCAGTTCTTTGATGGCTGCTATGGAGTTGAGGATTTCAGGTCCGCATTGTTTTCTGTAGTGGAGGAACAATCCCGTCCATTCTTCATAGCAGAGTCCGTCACTTTGGGGTTTGCGCAGCAGTTGATGGCGCAGGGCGGATTGCCTGAGAGCTTCGGAGGATTGCCGGATTTTATTTTCCAATTCCGTTTTTCGTTGGGGCTGATATTTGCCGGCAGGCGAAGATTTGGCGAAAGCCTGTAAGAGTTGATGGAGGGTATGCTCGTCTTCTTCGGGGCGGCGTAGCAGAAAGCCGAGTTGGTCTATTTGCTTTTTTTGCATGTCGCGTTGCAAACGCTGCAGCGGTGCGCTTTGGTCGGAAATCACCAAAACGGACTGCCCGTTGCTGAGCAATCGGCCCAGTAGTTGGAAGGCCAGTCGGCTTGCTGTTTGGCTACTGTTGAGTTTAATGCGGGTTTCCGGTTTTTCCAAACTGGCTTCGAGTATGGCGGAGTCGGGAGGCGAGAGTAGCTCAAAATCTATCTTGGACTGAAGCCGTTTTGCGGGTTGAGGAAGGGTGATCGGTTTTTTCTCTTTTGGCTGTTCTGCCTCTGCCGGAGGTGGAAAGAAGCCGAAGAGTCCGGAGCGAATGATGCAGGCGGAGGGCAATTCTTCCTCGGGCTGTTCCGGCTTGGGGTGGAGAGGGCCTTCTTCAAGGGGCCAGGAAGTTTCTGCCGAGAGCAGCAAGAGCAGGTCTTGCCATGAGGTTTTGTTGATTTGAATGAGCCACTTTTGCAGTTGTTGGAGGAAGATGTTGGCACCGCTTTTTTGCAGCAGCTTTTTGGTCGGGCTGGGTACAAATAAATGTTTTCCTACGGTGATAGTCCAGTTGTTGTACTTTTCGGAAGAGGCTTCCAGCTTGCAGGCTCTGACAAAGAGCGGCAGCATTTCTCCATGGGGGAGAACGATAAAGGGGTAGGCCAGGCCCAACTGCTCCACTCCGCTACTCAGGCGTAGAGCTTTGCTGCGGGCATGTAGTTGTCGCATGCGGATTGCCGTATCGGCCTGGTCGGTGCAGTTGAGCGTAAAGACGTCTTTTTTGAAGAATACGTGCTCAAACCGATTTTCGTCAAAGCCGGCTCCTTTGAGGAGGTGGTAGAGGTCGACTACGGACTCGGTTTGTTTAGGCATGTGTTCTTCGTTT
>Ga0256839_1005233_pt1 | contig 12100 bp, 6 predicted proteins | sample 354166metaG_FD_185968 | JGI IMG/M metagenome (GOLD analysis project Ga0256839, IMG submission 185968) | Hydrothermal vent microbial communities from Mid Atlantic Ridge, Atlantic Ocean - 354-166 | ecosystem: Environmental > Aquatic > Marine > Hydrothermal vents | place: Atlantic Ocean: Mid...
AAAGAGGCAGCAGACCTTGCCAATAATACGCGGTTTGGTTTGGCGGCGAGCGTCTGGTCCGAAAATATTAACCGGGCCTTGGAGGTATCAAGCCTGATCAAGGCCGGCGTTGTCTGGGTCAATACCACAAATCAACTGGATGCGGCCTGTGGTTTCGGCGGTTACCGCGAGAGTGGCTTTGGCCGCGAGGGCGGCAAAGAAGGCATGTATGAATATCTGAAAGTCAAAGGCGAGTGGAAATCGGAAAAGGGCAATCTTATTGAAAGCCCCCCCTTAGCAAAAACGGTGGCGCAAAATTCAGCTTATATGGATAATGTGATAGACCGTACCGCAAAAAATTATGTGGGCGGCAAGCAGGCGCGGCCCGACGGGGGCAATACGCGCCTTATCCTGACCCATAATGGCAAAATAGCGGGACGAGTGGGCGAGGGCAACCGCAAGGATATCCGCAATGCGGTGGAGGCGGCCTTTAAAAATCCCGGCTGGTCATCAACCACGGCCCATGCCCGCGCGCAGGTCATTTATTATATCGCGGAAAATCTGAATTACCGCGAGAGCGAAATGATTGAACGGCTTACAACACTTACCGGGGTCAGTAAAAAAGCCGCAAAGGCGGAATTTGATATGGCGATCAGTCGCCTGTTCAGCTATGCCGCCTGGGCCGATAAATATGATGGTATGGTACATACACCGCCGGTACAGAATGTGGCCCTTGCGGTTAATGAACCAATCGGCATCATGGGTATTATCTGCCCTGATGTGATGCCTTTATTGTCTTTCATATCTTTGGTGGCGCCGGTTATCGCCATGGGCAACCGGGCCGTTGTCATTCCCTCAGAACGCTATCCATTGATTGCAACAGACTTTTACCAGATTCTGGAAACATCGGATCTTCCGGCGGGGGTGATTAATATCGTCACCGGCGACAGGGATATCCTGTCTGAGGTCATGGCAAAACATGATCAGCTGGACGCGATCTGGTACCATGGCTCTGCGGCGGGCAGCAAAATGATCGAGCGGGAAAGCGCGGCAAACCTGAAACGCACATGGGTCAATGATGGCCGCGCGCGGGATTGGATGTCAGCCCACGGGGAGGGGCGACGTTTCCTGCGCGAGGCAACACAGGTGAAAAATATCTGGCTGCCTTACGGGGATTAACGCCTAACGATAATACACAGGGTCAGAAATAAACGCTGACAGACAATAAAAACAGGGAGAGGAATTGGCATCATGCTGATCAGTATAGTGGGGATTATCGTCATATTGGGGCTGGCATTTCTATTGTCGGGGGATAAGAAAAACATCAACTTGCGGGTTGTGGGCAGTGCCTTTCTGTTGCAACTGGCCATCGCGGCCTTTGTACTGGTGACGCCCATTGGCAAGGGCATCCTGCAGGGCATGTCCAACGGCGTGAACAGGGTTATTAATTATTCCAATGTGGGCATAGAATTTCTGTTCGGCGGCTTGGCGGATATGAATAATATGGGCTTTATCTTTGTGGTCAAGGTTCTGCCGATCATCATCTTTGCCTCGGCTTTGATGGCGGTGCTTTACCATCTGCATGTCATGCAATGGGTGGTCAAGATTTTTGGCGGCCTGCTTCATTGGATCATTGGTACCAAACGTGTGGAATCCCTTTGTGGGGCGGCAAATATTTTCCTGGGGCAGACAGAGGCACCTCTGGTCATTCGGCCCTATTTAGGCAAAGTGAGTGAGGCGCAATTCTTCACCATTATGGTCTCTGGTCTGGCGTCCATTTCGGGGACGATTCTGGCCGGTTATGCGGCCCTGGGCGTCAGCATGGATTATCTGATTGCCGCGAGCTTCATGGCGGCGCCGGGCGGTCTTTTGATGGCAAAAATCATCATGCCTGATACAGAACCAGAAGAAACGGACGAGCATTTACTGGAGGTCGACAGTTATGATGAGGGCGCAGAAAAGCCCGCTAATGTAATTGAGGCAGCGGCAAATGGCGCGGCTGACGGCCTGAAACTGGCGGCGAATATCGGGGCCATGCTATTGGCTTTTGTGGCTTTGATTGCCATGTTAAACGGGATGCTCGGCGGTATTGGCAGCTGGTTCGGGTATGGCGACCTGACGTTTAATTATATTTTAGGGGTCATATTCTCGCCATTGATGTTTGTCATGGGTATTCCCTGGGCAGAGGCTCATATTGCCGGGAATTTAATCGGCACCAAATTAATTCTCAATGAATTTGTGGCTTTTGTGGAATTGGCAAAATTACCTGACGGGTCATTAAGCCCGAATTCGGTGATGATTGTGACCTTTGCCCTCTGCGGATTTGCGAATCTTAGTTCCATTGCCATATTGATGGGCGGCTTTGGCGTATTGGTTCCCAAAAGGCGGCATTTGATCGCCAAATGGGGCTTGAAAGCCGTGGCTGCAGGCTCCCTGTCAAATTTTATGAGTGCGGCACTGGCAGGCTTGCTGGTTGCCAGTATATGAATATTTTTTTCCCAATAAGTAAAATATAATGCTTTCAAAGGCTTGTGCGATATTTGTTATTTTAACCGTTTAAAATGCTTCTGATTCGTTTTTATGCCGGCGGGTTACGATGACTTTCTGAAAAACTTACTGAGCTGTCATAAAATCGTTACATCCACAGAATATAAGGCCTTTAAGGTTAAAAATACGGCCTTGGCGCTTACTGATTTTGATGTATTTTTTATATGCGTAAGTGATAAATATATTATATGCTGTTTTTAGGGATATGAATTTGACTTTTTGGTAAAAATATTTAAAGTTTGTACCCAATAAATACAATTTCGGAGATCTGCTCCGTTAATAACAAAGAAGCTGCCCCATGCAACTGTATATGATTTTGTGTGGGACTGAAATTCAATCAATCCGAAAGGGAGAGAAAATGACCAGCCTAAAATCCAACATAAAAGGCCTGATGATGAGCTCCGCGCTCAGGTCCAGCCTTTTTAATACATCCGTCGCTGCGGCAATTGCCCTGGCAACGGCCACGAGTTTTGCCATACAGGCCGAAGCACAGGTCACCACATCTGCGCTTAAAGGTACGGTTACAGCAGGCGGCGCGCCGGTCGCCAATGCAACCGTTGTGGTTGTCCATACCCCTTCGGGCAGTAGGAAAACCCTGACCACCAATAATGATGGCGCCTATAATGTATCCGGCCTGCGTGTCGGCGGCCCCTACAGGATTACAGTAACATCTGACAAGGGTGAAGGCACAGTCGAAGACGTGTATCTTACGCTGGGCGGGGTTTCGACAATTCCGGTGACAGTGTCTGCGGATACGGGATCTTTGGAAGAAATCGTTGTGACGGGCACGGCCTTGAGCGGCGGCATCCAGATGGGGGCGGGTTCTTCCATTGACCAGAGAGACATGGACGGCATTCCTGCGACAGGCCGTGATTTTGCTGATTATGTGAAAATCAATCCCATGATTAACATTGACCCAACAGGGAGCCTTGTTGGCATCAGTGTTGCGGGGACCAATAACAGATTTAACAGTATTACGATTGATGGTGTGGCGCAAAATGATGACTTTGGCCTGAATGCCAATGGCCAGCCGGGGCAGCGTAATACCATTTCAATGGATATTGTTGAACAGATCGGCATTAATATTGCCCCGTTCGATGTTCAGTATAACGGCTTCCAGGGCGCGAATTTCAACGTTGTGACCAAATCAGGAACCAATGAATTTCATGGTTCTGTATATGGGTTTCTGCGCAATGACGGCCTGTCTGGAAATAGCAGCACCGACCGTGACGGCGTTAAAAATGATAATCTTATTTCCGAGTTCAGCGAAAAAACCTGGGGCGGAACCCTTGGCGGACCAATCATAAAAGATAAATTGTTTTTTATGGTGGGTTACGAAGAATTCTCATCCACAACACCAATCACAACCGGCCCGGAAGGCAGCAGCTTTGGTAATATTGTTGAAGGTGTGACCCAGGCCGACCTTGATCGTGCCGCAGATATTGCACAGAATATATACGGTTTTGATGCGGGACGTTTTGGTGACTTTAACAGCCTGAAAGAAAATGACCGCAAGATATTTGCCAAACTTGACTGGAATATCAACGAAGACCACCGCGCGTCCCTGACCTATCAAAATACCAAGGGCAACAAAATTTTCATCCGTAATACCAGCGCACGTTTCGGTGATATCTCATTGCCATCTGCATGGTATGACAAGATTGAAAAGCTCGAAACTTATTCCTTGCAGGTCTTCTCAGACTGGAGCGAGAATTTCTCGACAGAGTTAAAAGTCAGCAAGAAAGATCAGATTACCAATCAGGATTCTCTGTTCGGCGCTGATTTTGCCCAAGTGGAAATCGATGTGGGCAGTGCCAGTATTTTTCTTGGCCCTGACCAGTTCCGCCATGCCAACTTCCTGAAGAATAATGCCTGGGGCGCAAAATTCAAGGCAACTTATATTGCCGGTGACCATGAAATTTCCGCAGGGATTGAATATGATGTCTTCGATGTCTTTAACCTGTTTATCCCGGGAAGCGAAGGTATCTATGAATTTGACGGACTTGATAATTTTGAAGCAAGAATCGCCCGTGATTTCTCTTACACCAATGCCTTCACCAATGTGGAAGAAGATGGCGGCGCGGCATTCTCGACAAAACAACTGACCCTGTATCTTCAGGACGTCTGGACAGTCAATGAGAAGTTAAGCATGCAGTTTGGTGTCCGTTTTGAGCGTTTCTCTACCGGCGACAAACCAGCGTTTAATCAGAATTTCTTTGATAAATATGGGTTTGGCAATGATGCGACACTGGATGGTAAAAGCATCTTCCTGCCGCGTTTCGGCTTTAATTATGCTCATGATGAAAGAACCACGATCCGCGGCGGTGTTGGTCTGTTCAGCGGCGGCAGCCCCAATGTCTGGATATCCAACAATTATACCAATGATGGTGTCACCATTGTTAATGCGGATTTGAGTGGTCTTGACCCCGCAGTATATCTTGAAAACGTGAATGGATTTGATATTCCGCAAGCGGTTCAGGATACATTGGCCCAGGGTAATGGTTCGGTTAATTATCTGAATCCTGACTTCAAACTTCCGGCCAGCTGGAAGATCAATCTGGCCGTTGAACATGAATTTAACCTTGGCGAGACCCTTGGTGATGGTTACATAGTCACGGCAGAAGCCTTGATTACCACGGTTCAGAATGCCACCAACTGGGAAGAACTGCGTGCCGGCACGCAGGTTGGAACAGCCCCTGACGGACGTCCCATTTACAATCGTGAAGGCCGCAGATCCTTTGACCTTGGCCTGATCAATACGACACAGGGCGGAGCAGAGGTATTCAGCCTGTCATTACAAAAAGAATATGACAATGGTGTCAGTTTCACCGCAGCCTATACCAATACAAGTGCGCGTGATGTTAACCCGGGAACCAGTTCCACGGCAACTTCCAACTTTGGCAGGGTCGGCGTTTCAGACCGTAACAACTTTGAGCTTGCAGCATCAGTGTTCGAGAATAAACATCGTTTTATCCTGAACCTGAATTACGTGACAGAGTTTGTTGATGATCTGGAAACACGGTTTGGTTTCTTCTTTGAAACCCGTTCCGGTCGCCCTTACAGTTACACCTATGATCAAGCCAGCAGCAGCCGCGACATTCCTTTCGGCGGCGGCGCCGAGTTTGAACGCCGTGACCGTCAGCTGATTTATGTGCCGACGGCGGGTGATTCTGTTATGTGTTATACAGGCTGTGTTGTGGACGGTGACGCGACAGCAAGTGCTGTAACCGAAGCTGAGTTCCTCGCGTTTATTGAGGAAGCTGGTCTTGGTGAATATGCCGGCAGTATCCTGCCGCGTAATACCCAGCGCAATCCCTGGTATTCCAAACTGGATTTCCGCTTCACTCAGGAAATTCCGGGTCTGATGGACGGTCACAAAGGTCTGTTTACCTTTGATATTACCAACCTGACCAACCTGTTGAACAATAAATGGGGTCGTTTTGAACAGACCGGCTTCCCTAATCTGGAAAGACTGGGCCGGGTGAGCATCACCGATGACAACCGTTATGTCCTCACGCGGTTCAATGGTATTGGCAATCCGCGCCTGAATACATTGGCCTCCGTATGGAGAATGCGTCTTGGGGTGAAATACTCTTTCTAGAACGCCGTAAACTACTTTGAAAAAGGATGACTTCGGTCATCCTTTTTTTTGGCTATTTTTTTGGCTATTTTTTTCGGTTTTTCTTTGGCCTGTTTTTGGGCTATATTATCCTTGGAAGTTACAATGATCGCCATAATAATATTCAGGAAATGCCATGACCGATGTAATCACTTATGATGTCCCCGCAGAATTTGCCAGAAACAGCCATATGGACAATGACAAATATCTCGCGCTTTATCAGCAATCCATAGATGATCCTGAGACATTCTGGGGCGAGATGGGCCAACGGATTGACTGGATCAAGCCCTATACAAAGGTCAAGGACACATCATTTGCCAAGGATGATCTGCATATCAATTGGTATCAGGACGGCACCCTGAATGTCAGTGTCAATTGCATCGACCGTCATTTACCGAAACGTGCCGATCAGACCGCGATCATTTTCGAGCGCGATGACCCGTCAATTTCAAGCGAGATTACTTATCAGACTCTTTACGAAGAAGTCTGCCGTTTTGCCAATGTCCTTAAATCGCGCGGTGTGAAAAAAGGCGATCGGGTGACGCTTTATATGCCCATGATACCAGAGGCAACCTACGCCATGCTGGCCTGCGCCCGTATCGGGGCGGTTCATTCGGTGGTTTTCGGCGGCTTTTCCCCCGATGCCCTGGCGGGACGGCTTAATGATTGCGACAGCCATGTGGTGATCACCGCCGATCAAGGCCTGCGCGGCGGCCGCAAGGTGCCTCTTAAAGCCAATGTGGACGAAGCCTTGATGCGGGACGGCGTGATGGTCAAAACTGTCATCGTGGTACGTAACGGCGGCGATGAGGTTGCCATGGAAACAGGCCGTGACATCTGGTATCAGGACGAAGCAAAGAAACAGCCTGTTGATTGCCCGCCGGAAGAAATGGGTGCCGAAGACCCTCTGTTCATTCTATATACCTCCGGTTCCACGGGCCAGCCCAAGGGCGTTCTGCATACCACGGGCGGCTATCTGGTTTATGCGTCCCTGACCCATGAACTGGTTTTTGATTATAAGGACGGTGATATTTACTGGTGTACGGCGGATGTGGGCTGGGTCACGGGTCACAGCTATATCGTTTACGGCCCGCTGGCCAACGGCGCGACAACGCTTGTTTTCGAAGGCATCCCCACCTATCCTGATGCCTCGCGTTTCTGGCAGGTTTGCGAAAAACACAAGGTCAATATTTTTTATACCGCGCCGACCGCGCTGCGGGCCTTGATGGGGGCGGGGAATGATTATGTGACGGCGTGTGATCTGTCGTCCCTGCGCGTGCTTGGCACCGTGGGGGAGCCCATAAATCCCGAAGCCTGGAACTGGTATTACAAAGTGGTCGGCAAGGAAAACTGCCCCATTGTTGATACATGGTGGCAGACGGAAACCGGCGGTATTATGATCACGCCGCTGCCCGGCGCGACAGCCTTGAAGCCGGGGTCGGCCACGCGGCCTTTCTTTGGCGTACAGCTTGAACTGGTTGACGGCGACGGCATTGTGCTGGAAGGCGCGGCAGAGGGCAATCTGGTGATCACCGACAGCTGGCCCGGCCAGATGCGCAGTGTTTACGGCGACCATGACCGTTTTGTCATGACCTATTTTTCCACCTATGACGGTAAATATTTCACCGGTGACGGCTGCCGGCGGGACGCGGACGGTTATTACTGGATCACGGGACGGGTGGATGACGTGATTAATGTCTCCGGCCACCGCATGGGCACGGCAGAGGTCGAAAGCGCCCTTGTCGCGCATGCCGATGTGGCCGAAGCCGCCGTGGTCGGCTATCCCCATGATATCAAAGGGCAGGGGATCTATGCCTATATCACCCTGATGGCGGGGGTCGACCCTGACACAGAATCGCACCAGATGTTAAAAAACTGGGTACGGAAGGAAATCGGCCCCATCGCGACGCCGGATCATATTCAATTTGCGCCGGCCTTGCCCAAAACAAGATCCGGCAAGATCATGCGCCGCATTTTGCGTAAAGTCGCCGCCAATGAGCATGATGGCCTCGGCGATATTTCAACCCTTGCCGATCCGTCTGTGGTCGATGACCTTATCGCCAATCGTAAGAATAAATAACCTCAATGCGCCTTATGATGATGGTATGAGGCGCCGGCACCCTTGGGGATGCGGATGCTTTCGACGATATCCTGCACGGATTCCGGCGGGGCTTTGGTCATGCGGCAGACGACCACGGCGACCATAAAGTTCAAGATCATGCCCAGACTTCCGATGCCTTCCGGTGATATGCCAAACAACCAGTTTCCGACATGGTTATCCGCAGGGTTGAGGAATTTGAAATAGACGATATAGCTTGCGGTGAATAATATTCCTGTGACCATACCCGCGACCGCGCCTTCTTTATTCATCCGTTTGGAGAATATGCCCATAATGATCGCCGGAAAAAAGGACGAGGCGGCAAGGCCAAAGGCAAAGGCGATCACCTGCGCCACAAAGCCCGGCGGATTAATCCCGAAATATCCGGCGACGGCGATGGCAAGGGCCGCCGCCATGCGGGCGAACATCAATTCCTGCTTGTCTGTGATATTGGGCAGCAGGACTTTTTTGAACAGATCATGGGATATGGAGGTTGATATGACCAGCAGCAGCCCCGCCGCCGTGGATAGGGCAGCGGCAAGCGCGCCGGCGGCCACCAAAGCAATGACCCAATTGGGCAGCCCGGCGATCTCCGGATTGGCCAGCACAATGATATCGCGGTCAATATATAGCTCATTGGCGTTATCCGTCGGTTTGTTATGAAGCAGCCTTTCGCCGTGTTCGCCCCGATTTTCGGAAAAAACCGGTTTGCCGTCAAAGGCCGCGCCCGCCACATATTGGATTTTCCCGTCGTTATTCTTATCCATCCAGCCGATGAGGCTGCTGGCCTCCCAGTTTTTAAACCATTCGGGCGTGGTGCTATAGTCCGCGTTGCTGACCGTATTGATCAGATTGACCCGGGCAAACGACGCCACGGTCGGCGCCGTAGTGAATAAAATCGCAATGAATATCAGGGCATATCCCGCTGAAATCCGGGCGTCGCGTACGCGCGGTACGGTAAAAAACCGGATGATCACATGGGGCAGACCCGCCGTGCCGACCATCAGGGCCGCTGTGATAAAAAAGACATCAATGGTTGATTTCGTGCCGTCCGTATAGGCGTTAAAGCCTAGCTCCACCGACAGGCCATCCAGTTTTTCAAGCAGATATAACCCGCTGCCGTCATTCAATTTACTGCCAAAACCCAATTGGGGAATTGGGTTGTCGGTCATCATGATGGATATAAAAACCGCCGGCACCATATAGGCAAAAATCAAAACGCAATATTGCGCCACCTGTGTATAGGTGATGCCCTTCATGCCCCCCAGTACCGCATAGAAAAATACCACTGTCATACCAATCAACACGCCGGTTTCAATTTCAACCTGCAGAAAGCGTGAAAAGACAATGCCCACGCCGCGCATTTGCCCCGCAATATAAATGAAGGAGATGAATATGGCGCAGACCACGGCCACCAGCCTTGCCGTATCAGAATAATAGCGGTCGCCGACAAAGTCCGGCACCGTGAATTTGCCAAATTTCCTGAGGTAGGGGGCAAGACACAGCGCCAATAAGACATAGCCCCCTGTCCAGCCCATCAAATACATGCCGCCGTCCCGCCCAATGAAGGAAATCAGTCCGGCCACGGAGATAAAGGAGGCCGCCGACATCCAGTCTGCCGCTGTGGCCATACCATTGGCCAGCGGATGAACCCCGCCGCCGGCCACATAAAATTCATCGGTTGATCCCGCCCGTGACCAGATGGCAATGCCGATATAAAGGGTAAAGGTCAGCCCGACAATCAGATAGGTTAAGGTTTGTACATCCATGATTATTTCTCCCCCTTGTCTTCAGGCTCGGAAATACTGTCCAGAAAACTTTCATCATGGCGGTAATAATCTTCGTCTTCCACATAATGATCATCCCCTTCATCAACGCCGTATTTGCGGTCGAGCTTGTTCATTTTGTAGGTATAGATAAAAATCAGAATGACAAAGACAAAAATCGCCCCCTGCTGGGCCATCCAGAAACCGAACTTAAAGCCGAAAAAAGTAATTTTATCCAGCTCATCAATAAATAATATGCCCATACCAAATGATACGGTAAACCAGACGCCAAGAAGGATTAACATCAAGGTGATATTTTCTCGCCAATAGGCCTTGGCATTTTCTTTTTCAGCTTCATTCATTATGTCGCCCTCCCTTATTTTTAAAAAAGACTAGCAGAGCTTCAGGATAGTTGACAACAAAATTAAATTATGATCTAGGATCAGGGCATGAATAAAGAACAAATATACCTGAATGTGGCGGAACAGATCAAGGCCGTGACGGCGGGAGAGACCAATATCATTGCCCGTATGGCGACAATATCTTGCTTGTTGTCTGCGGCCTTCCCCGATTTTTTCTGGACGGGTTTTTATATTGTGGATGAGGAAAAGCCGGATGAACTGGTCATCGGGCCTTACCAGGGATCATTGGGCTGCCTGCGCATTGCCTTTGGCCGGGGCGTTTGCGGCGCGGCGGCGGCAACAGGGCAGACGCAGCTTGTTGACAATGTCCATGAGTTTCCCGGCCATATCGCCTGCGATAGCCGCAGCGTCTCAGAAATCGTTGTGCCGGTTTTTAACCCGTCGGAAAAGCTGATCGCCGTGCTGGATATTGACAGTGAGCGCGAAGCCACTTTCGATGAAATTGACCAAAAATATCTGGAACAAATCACCGCCCATGTTTTTGGCCGTTGCACAATAGCTCAAGATTAGGTAATAAGGGGCAAATTTATTAACCCTTTAATATGAAGAGCAACAAATGGCGTCTTATCAATATAGTTATGTAATGAAGGGTATGTCCAAGACCTATCCCGGGGCGAAACCAACATTGAAGGATGTGACATTATCCTTCATGCCCGATGCCAAGATTGCCGTTATTGGTGTCAACGGCGCGGGTAAATCCACATTGATGCGCATCATCGCCGGTCAGGACACTGATTTTCAGGGCGAGGCATGGGCCGCAGAGGGCGTAAATGTGGGCTATCTCGAGCAGGAACCGCATCTGAACCCGAAGAAAACTGTTTTTGAAAATGTCATGGAAGGTCTTGGCGATTTAAAGGCCATCGTTGATGAATTCAACGACATCAGCCTGAAATTCGGCGAGCCGATGAGTGACGATGAAATGAATGAGCTGATCGCCAAACAGGGCGAGTTGCAGGATCAGATTGATGCCGCAGATGCCTGGGATCTGGACAGCCGCGTTGAACTTGCCATGGAAGCTCTGCGCTGCCCGCCAAAGGACAGTGACGTGACAATCCTGTCGGGCGGAGAGCGCCGCCGTGTGGCCTTATGCCGGTTGCTGCTGGCAAAGCCTGAAATTCTTCTTCTTGATGAACCGACCAACCATTTGGATGCGGAATCCGTGGCGTGGCTCGAAAATCATCTGAAAGAATATGTCGGTACCGTCATTCTGGTGACCCATGACCGCTATTTCCTTGATAATGTGGTGAATTGGGTTCTGGAAATTGATCGCGGGCGGGCAATTCCCTATCAGGGCCATTATTCCAGCTGGCTGGAGCAAAAGGAAAAACGCATCGCCCTGGAAGAAAAAGTCGAAGCGTCCCGCAAGAAAACCATGAAACGGGAATTGGCATGGATACGTCAATCGCCCAAAGCCCGCCAAGCCAAAAGCAAGGCGCGGATCAATGCCTATGATGATCTTCTCGCCGCGGCCCAGGAAGGCCGCAATGGGGATGCACAGATACAGATCCCCGTGGGGCCGCGCCTTGGCAATATGGTGATCGAAGCAGAAAATCTGTGTAAGGGTTACGGCGACAAGCTTTTGATCGATAATTTGAATTTCCGTCTGCCGCCCGGCGGCATTGTCGGTATCATTGGGGCCAACGGGGCGGGTAAAACCACCCTGTTTAAA
>Ga0256839_1005234_pt1 | contig 12099 bp, 8 predicted proteins | sample 354166metaG_FD_185968 | JGI IMG/M metagenome (GOLD analysis project Ga0256839, IMG submission 185968) | Hydrothermal vent microbial communities from Mid Atlantic Ridge, Atlantic Ocean - 354-166 | ecosystem: Environmental > Aquatic > Marine > Hydrothermal vents | place: Atlantic Ocean: Mid...
AACCGGGTTTATTCAAAATCTTGGTCAATTGAGAGCGATCAAAAACAGCATGCTCAAAATTCTTCCCCATGACAATGGCATCGGTAGGGCAAGCCGGAATACACAAACCACACATGGTGCACATCGAAAGGTGATACACAAATTTTTCAATGCGCTTTTTCTTTTTGCCCGTCTCCGGATCAGGCTTACGCGACCAAATGATTTCTATGCTGCCGTTGGGACAGGCCACCTCACAAGCCGAGCAACCCGTGCAGCGATGCTCGTTGTTCTCGTTGTGCGGCATGATCACTTCTCCGCGAAAGCGCTCAAACATGCTCAAGGTATCCCTATTCTCGGGATACTGCTGCGTAATGATTTCTTTGCGGGCGTGAAAAAAGTAATAACCCGTTACCCGCATGCCGGTCAACAGGGTTTTAACGCCCCTGAAAATGTCTGAAAAATACTTTGCCACAGCTTTCATAAGTGCCATTTCATGAGAACAACAAAAGCCATTAAAACGAGATTGGCCAAATTGAGCGGAAGCAGGTACTTCCATTCCAAAGTCAACAGCTGGTCAATACGCAAACGGGGAAAAGTCCACTTAAACCACATCATCAAAAACATGATGAAGACCACCTTGCCCAAAAACCACAAAGGCCCCGGTATGAAATCCATCACGGCATTAAAGGCAGCCCAGTCGCCCAAATGAAAAGGCATCCAACCGCCCAGAAAAACCGTAGAAGCCACCACGGCAATCATGAACATGTTTACAAACTCCGCCAAAAAGAAAAAGGCAAACTTCAAACCCGAATACTCCGTATGAAAACCGGCTGTCAACTCGGATTCGGCTTCCGGCAGGTCAAAAGGCCCCCGGTTTGTCTCAGCCGTGCCGGCAATGACAAAAAGCACAAAAGCCACAAAAGCCGGTACATGGCCGCGAAAAATCCACCAGCCGGCTTGCTGGCTTTCGATGATTTCCGACAACTGCAAACTCTCGGTCAACAACAACATGGTAACCAAAGATAAACCCACCGACAACTCGTAACTCACGATCTGTGCTCCCGAGCGCATGGCCCCGATGAGCGAATACTTGTTGTCGCTGGCCCATCCGGCCAGCAAGATACCCACAACCCCCACAGAGGAAACAGCTAAAAGGAAGAACAAACCGATGTCGATATCAAAAGCCTGTAAATGTTTGCCGAAAGGCGTCAGAGCCAAAGCCATCAGCGTGGCTGTTACCACGAAAAAAGGCGCCAGATTGTACAAAAAGCGATCGGCTTTATCCGGGGTTACCGGCTCTTTCAACAACAGTTTTATGGCATCGGCAATGGTCTGTGTGGTACCCCAAGGGCCTACCCGCATGGGCCCAAGGCGCAATTGAAAAAAAGCCGCCACCTTGCGTTCCACGTAAACCAAAACCAAGCCCAAGATGGCAAAAATCCCCAGATAAACCGCTCCGACCAGCACCCAGCCCAAAAAGCCGGCCCAGGCCGGAGAAAAGTGCGTATGCAACCAGTATTCAATGCTCTCTATCATGGGTAGTGCGTTTTCAAACAGTTGCTGCCGAGCAAAACTCCAAGCAGCTCTCATCGGTCTATATCCGGCATCACCAAATCCAAAGTGGACATGATCGCCACCAAGTCGGCAATCTTAGCTCCTTTGGCCAGGTGGTTGAGTACAAAAAGGTTGGAAAAGCCCGGCGAACGAAACTTCAGGCGATAGGGGCTCTTCTTCCCATCGCTGATGATGTACACACCAAACTCTCCGCGGGCGGTCTCCACCCGCTGATAAAACTCACCCTTCGGCAGTTTGATAACCTGCCGCGTTTTTACTTGGTGCTCACCCTCAGGGATGTTGTCTATGAGCTGTTCGATGATTTTCAAAGATTCCCACATTTCCAAAATGCGAGCCTTGTAGCGGGCAAAGCTGTCTCCAGCCTCCAACAAAATTTCCTCAAAGTCCACGCGATCGTAAGCGCTGTAGGGCTGTTTTTTTCGCACATCACAGGAAAAACCCGAAGCCCGGGCAGTTGGCCCCGTTACGCCAAAAGCTATGGCGTCTTCCTTGCTGAGAATACCTATACCCTCGGTGCGCTTGCGAAAGATGATGTTGTCCGACAAGAGCCTGTCGTACTCGGGAAGTTTTTTCTTAAAGTGCTCGACAAAAGCCTTGGTGCGCCGCTGAAAGTTGGGATGGATGTCGTACATCAAACCGCCCGGTGCGATGTAATTCATGGTCAGACGCGCTCCACAGGTTTCTTCAAAGATGTCGTTGATCATTTCCCGGTCGCGAAAGCCGTAGAGAAAAGTCGTGATGGCACCCAAATCCATGCCCATCACGCCCCACCAAAGCTGGTGAGAAGCCAGGCGGGTCAGTTCCGACAAAATGGTTCGCACCACCTTAGCCCTTTCGGGAACTTCCACCTCCAGAGCTTTTTCCACGGCCAGGCAGACCGCCTCGTTGTTCATGTGGCAGGAAAGGTAGTCCATGCGATCCGTCAGATGCACGATCTGGCGGTAGGTATCGCGCTCACACATTTTCTCTATGGAGCGATGGATGTAGCCGATGTGAGGCTCTATATTGACAATGGTTTCCCCATTAATCGTCAGCACCAATTGCAAGACGCCATGGGTAGAGGGATGTTGGGGCCCCATGTTGACGAAGTACTCCTCGGTGCGCAAGCCGTCGGGATTTTCCACGACAGGAGGCTCTTCCAAAGGGGGTTGTTGCTCTTTCATAGCTCAATCATGTTTACAGGATCTTCGTAATCCTTGCGCAAGGGATGCCCCACCCAGTCATCCGTCAGCAACAAGCGACGCAAATCGGGATGTCCGTCAAAGATGATACCCAGCAGGTCATAGACCTCTCTTTCGTGCGGATTAGCTGCCGGCCAGATGTCGCTGACAGTAGGCAGGTGAGCGCTCTCTTCCCGGTTGGCCGTGCGGGCACGCAAGACGACTTGCCGCCCCTGTCGCGTAGATTCCAGGTGATAAACGGCCTCCAAATACCCTTCTGTCGGCCAGTCCACACCTGTCAAACAAAACAAGTAGTCGAAGGCCAAATCCGGCTCATCGCGCAAAAACAACGCCAGATCTCTGAGTTGATCCGCAGGCACCACAAATTGGTGAAATTCCGAACCCTCGGGATGCTCTTCCGAACGAGCCGGCAAATGCTCAATGTCAGGGAAGCGCTGTTTAATCTTTTCTATCATGGCTCAGCTGTCGTTAAAACAAAATGCAAGCCTTACAACAGGCCTCGTTCAAAGTCTTCCATGGATTTCACCCGCTGCCCCATGCGCTCCTGCTCGATTTTCTTTTGCAATTGCATGATGCCGTAGAGTAGAGCCTCCGGCCTGGGCGGGCAACCCGGCACATACACATCCACGGGGATGACGTGGTCGGCTCCTTTCACCACCGAGTAGGTGTTGTAGAAAAAAGGCCCGCCCGAAATGGCACAAGCACCCATGGCAATGACGTACTTGGGCTCTGCCATTTGATCGTACAAACGCCGCAAAACCGGAGCCATCTTGTTGACAATGGTGCCCGCAATGACGATGAGATCGGCCTGCCGGGGTGTAGCCCGAGCCACCTCCGTACCGAAGCGCGACCAATCGTGGCGCGCAGCTCCGGTGGCCATCATTTCTATGGCACAACAACTGGTACCGAAGACCAAAGGCCAAAGGGAATTTTTACGGCTCCAATTGACGACCTTGTCCAAAGAGGTAACGAGAATATTCCCGCCGTTCCCTCCGGAAATGACCGTGCCCAACTCGTGTTGCGAAACGAGCTGTTGCAAATCCTTTTTTTCTACTCCCATCGCAAAGCTTTTTTCTTCCAGGCATAGAGCAAGCCCAAACCCAGAACGAGAATGAAGATCAAGGCTTCTGCAAAAGCCAAAAGACCGATTTTTTTCATCACCACAGCCCAAGGCACCAAGAAAATGATCTCCACATCAAAAATCAAAAACAAAATGGCAAAGAGGTAGTACCCCACTTTAAATTGAACGTGTGTAGGGCCTTTCGTAGGCACCCCGCATTCATAGGCCTCTCCCTTTTGGGGATTGCTCGATTTTGGCGAAAGCAGCCAAGAGGCCAACATACCTCCTCCAACCATCACGATACCTGCCAGAAAAAAGGTGATCAGGGCTTCCATAAGGCGATGTTTTTTAAAGCTTGACGGCTAAAACGCACTTTTTCACTCTACGACATAAGTCTCACCGGAGAAAAGCAGTTCATCTACAGACTTAAATTTCGACTGTTCTCTCAACGCCTTAATCTGCTCGTCCAGGCGTTCGTCGAAAGGCGTGTAATCGACCTGCCTGATGATGCCCACGGCCAAAGGCATTTTCATTCTCACCAACATGAGGTGCAGAGCCGGATCCGGATTGTGCGCATCGTGCACCAGCAAATCATCTTCGGTGATGCCGTTTTCGCCCAGCGTAACCACTTCCAATTGCAGACCGTTTAGGCGCAATCCCTTGTTGTGCTCCTTGCCAAAAATCATGGGCTTGCCGTGCTCCAACCAGATCAGGTGATCCTCTCTCACCTTCTTGTCTGTGTACTCGTCAAAGGCGCCATCGTTGAAAATGACACAATTTTGCATGATTTCTACCAAAGAGGTGCCCTTGTAGCGCTCTGCTTCTACGAAAACCTCTGTCATCTGCTTGGGCAAATTATCGGGCACGCGGGCAAAAAAGCGGGCTTCCGCACCTATGGCCAACTCCCCCGGATTAAAAGGCGGCTGAATGTTTCCGAAAGGAGAAGACTTGGTTTTTTGACCCAACAAAGAAGTAGGTGAAAACTGCCCCTTCGTCAGGCCGTAAATTTCGTTGTTAAACAAAAGAATGTTGAGGTCCACATTTCTTCGCAGAGCATGAATGAAGTGATTCCCTCCAATGGCCAAAGAATCGCCGTCACCGGTGATGACCCACACGCTCAAATCCCGATTGGCCAACTTGACTCCGGTAGCTATGGCCGGAGCACGGCCGTGAATGCCGTGCATTCCATAGGTGTTCACGTAATAAGGGAAGCGCGAAGAACAGCCTATTCCCGAAATAAAAACAATATCCTCCCGTTTGCGGCCGATTTCGGGCAAAGCCTTGAGCACAGCCCGTAAAATGACGTAATCCCCGCAGCCCGGACACCAACGCACCTCCTGGTCGGATGCGAAGTCTTTAAACGTGTATTTTGGTGCTTCTTGCATGATAAGTGTTTTGACTCCATTTGCCGAAAGGCAAAAAGAGAAGTTATTTCAAAAGGCTCTTGAACTTGTCGCGCAGCTCAACCACGGCAAAGGGTAAGCCCTGAATTTTGTTGAACTTCAGGTACTCGAACTGCGGCAGTTCGTTGCGCAGATAGACGACGAATTGCCCCAGGTTGAGTTCGCAGACTACAATTTTTTTGAAGCGAGCAAAAACCTCTGCCGTGTTTGGCGGCAAGGGGCTGATGTAGCTGAAGTGAGCCAGGCCGATGGATTCGCCCTGCTCGTGCAAGCCTTTTACAGCCATGTGCAAGCTGCCGTAGGTGCCTCCCCAGCCCACAACCAACAAGTCTCCCTCCTGTGCACCTTCGAGCTGCAACTCGGGCACATCGCGGGCTACGCGCGCCACTTTTTCCGCGCGTATTTTACACATGTATTCGTGGTTTTGCGGATCGTAGGAGACGTTCCCGGTCAGGTTTTCCTTTTCCAGACCCCCGATGCGATGTTCAAAACCGGACATGCCGGGCACGGCCCAATACCTCGCCAAGGTTTCGGCATCGCGTTGATAAGGCAAATAGGGTGCCCCGTTTTCCTCTCCCTTGGCTTTCGCCAAATGCGGTTTGATGTCGGGCATATCGGCCACCTTTTTAATGCGCCAAGGCTCAGAGCCATTGGCCAGGTAACCATCCGTAAGCAAGATAACAGGCGTCATGTGCTCCAAGGCCAACTTGGAGGCGATGTAGGCGTAATCAAAGCAATTGGCCGGCGTAGTAGCGGCAAGCACAATGGCCGGACTTTCGCCATTCCTACCGTAAAGGGCCTGCAGTAAATCCGCTTGCTCCGTTTTGGTAGGCAGGCCGGTAGAAGGCCCTCCGCGTTGCACATCCACCACCACCAAAGGCAGCTCCGTCATCACGGCCAGACCAATGGTTTCCGTCTTGAGCGCCAGACCCGGGCCCGAAGTCGTGGTAACGGCCAAATTGCCGGCGAAGGCAGCACCCAAAGCAGAGCCCACCCCTGCGATTTCATCCTCGGCCTGAAAGACCTTGGCTCCGAAGTGCATGTGGCGGGAAAGCTCGTGCAAAATATCCGAAGCCGGTGTAATGGGATAAGAACCCAGAAAAAGCGGCAAACCCGACTTTTCCGAAGCGGCCAACAAGCCCCAGGCCAAAGCCGTATTGCCCATGATGATGCGATAAGTACCCGCCTCCATCTTGGCCGGCGGCACCTTATACACCGGCAAGATTTCCAAGGTTTCACCGTAGTTGTATCCGGCCTTTAGCGCCCGCACATTGGCTTCGACTACCTGAGGCTTTTTGGCAAACTTCTTTTCCAAAAAACCGATGGTGTGGTCCAACGGGCGATTGAACATCCAAAAGACCATGCCCAGAGCAAACATGTTCTTGCTCCGGTTCATGCTCTTGTTGTCTAAGCCCAAATCCAAAATGGCCGTGCGCGTCAAAGAAGTGATGGGCGCCTCGATGAGGGTGTACTTTTCCAAGCTGCCGTCTTCCAGCGGATTGGTTTCGTATCCGGCTTTCGCCAAATTCTTTTGCGTGAAACCATCCGTATCCACGATGATGGTTTTGCCCGGTGGCACAGCTGACAGATTGGTTTTCAAGGCTGCCGGATTCATCGCCACCAAAACATCCACCTCATCACCAGGCGTGGCGACTTCCACCTGTCCGATGTGAACCTGAAAGCCGGAAACCCCATACACACTGCCTTGCGGAGCGCGTATCTCGGCCGGATAGTTCGGAAAAGTGGCGATGTCGTTGCCCAAAAGCGCCGAAGTACCGGAAAACTGAGAACCGGTCAATTGCATACCGTCACCGGAATCCCCTACAAAGCGAATGACGACCTCTTCCAAAGCCGCCCGCTCCTTGGAGGCGGGACCTTTTGCCGTATCTGTAGGATTTGACATGATAAAATGTGTTTAGAAAGACATGCCGTTGCTGCAAAACAAGGCAGGAAGCCCGCCATGGAGCAACGACATGCTTCGAAATTTTTACAAGGCGGGTAACCGATTGGACAGGCTCTATAGTTCAGGCGCACCATAAAGAGATACGCTATTGGAGGATGAAGGCAAAGCGAAAGTTCGCTCTTCTCCAGCTCCCGCAATGTTAGAGCAAAATCTTCATAACGAAGGCAAGATACGAACTTTTTTTCAAAATTTAGAACTGGTCTAAACAGTTTTTGGAAAAGGGGGAAAAGCAAAACCTTTTTTGGGGGGGAAAAGCACAGCACATTGTTTATCTTGCGCCCTGAAAAGCACACAAACATGAAAAAAATCACCGCCTTTTTCCTCGCTCTTTTTCTCTTTGCTTTGCCTTTGCAAGCCGACGAGGGCATGTGGCTGCCCAGCCTGCTCAAGCAGCTGAATGAAAAAGACATGCAGGCCTTAGGCATGCAAATCACAGCCGAAGACATCTACAGCCTGAACGGCGGCAGCTTAAAGGATGCCATCGTCAGCTTTGGCGGTTTCTGCACCGCCTCTGTCATCAGCTCTCAGGGACTACTGTTGACCAACCACCACTGCGGCTATTCGGCCATACAAAGTCACTCCAGCCTGGAACACAATTATTTGGAAGACGGCTTTTGGGCCGGCAGTCCTGCAGAAGAGCTGCCCAACCCGGGCCTAACCGCCACTTTTTTGGTGCGCATGGAAGAGGTTACCCAACAAGTCATTCAGGGCTTTAAAAGAGGCATGACAGCTGCCGAACGACAGAGCATCATCGACCAAAACATCGACCGCCTGCTAAAGGAAACGCCACATAAAGCCCACGAAGAAGTACAAATTAAGCCCTTCTTTAAAGGGCTGCAATACTACCTACTTGTCACAGTTACTTACCGCGACGTACGGCTGGTGGGCACTCCTCCCGAATCCATTGGCAAATTCGGTGCCGATACCGACAACTGGGAGTGGCCCCGCCACACCGGTGATTTTTCCCTCTTTCGCATCTATGCCGGCCCCGACAACCTGCCGGCAGATTACTCTCCCGACAACCGCCCCTACCAAGCCCCCAAACACCTGCGCATCTCGCTCCAAGGCATCAAAGAAGGTGACTTCACCCTGGTCTTCGGCTATCCGGCCCGCACCAATGAATACCTGCCGGCATCCGGCATCAAACACATCCTCGAAGTAATGGACCCCGTGCGCGTAGGTGTACGTGATCGCTCCCTGGCACTCATCGGCGCTGCCATGCGCAGCAACCCCATCGTCAAGCTGAAGTACGCCTCCAAATTCGCCCGCATCGCCAACGGCTGGAAAAAGTGGATAGGCGAAATGCAGGGACTGAAACGCTCACAGGCCATCGCCAAACGAACCCAATTCGAACTGCTCTTCCTCGAACGCCTGCAAAACAACCCCTCTTGGCAAGAAATCTATGGCGATTTACTGCCCCGCTTTAAAGTGCTCTATGCCGACTTGGCCCCCTACGAACGCTCCAAGCAATACTACACGGAATTTACAGGACGCAATGTGGACCTGCTGAGCTATGCCGGCCTCTTCCGCCGCCTGCTGAAAATTTACAGAGAAAGTGGAGAAAAGGGCTTCCTGGAATTCAAAGAGCGGCTACAGCCCTACCTACAAAAACAGTACAAAAACTATTTTGCCGAGGTGGATCGCAAGGTCTTTGCCGCATTGATGGAAATGTACCTGAACAAAGTGCCGGAAAATCATTTGCCGAAAGGCCTCAAAGAGGAATGGACTCAAAAGCAAATAGAAGAGCTGAGTAAAAAGCTCTATGAAAACAGTTCATTTTCTACATGGGAGACAGTGGAAAAGCTCTTTGAGCTGAAGCCTGAAGAGTTAAAGAAAGAAATAGAGAACGACCCCGCCTACTTGCTCTTCTCCCGTTTGGCAGAAGCCTATGAAAAACAAGTTCAACCCAAATACCAACACATCAAAGAGGAAATCGAAGAGCTGGAACGCAGCTATTTGCGCGGCCTCATTACCGTCTTTCCCAAAAAGAAGTTTTATCCCGATGCCAACGGCACCCTAAGGGTAACCTATGGCCAAGTGCGCGGGTATCAGCCCCGAGATGGTGTGGTGTACTTGTCGAAAACTTATCTGAAAGGTGTTATGGAAAAATACAAGCCGGGTGATTACGAATTTGACGTTCCGAAAAAGTTGAGGGAGCTCTACCGCAGAAAGCGATACGGTCGCTACGGAGAAGGCTCGCGCATGCCCGTTTGTTTTTTGGGCACCAACCACACCACGGGAGGAAATTCCGGAAGCCCCGTACTCGATGCCAGAGGACAGCTCATCGGGCTCAACTTCGACCGTGTCTGGGAGGGCACCATGAGCGACATTTACTACGATGGCTCCATCTGCCGCAACATCATGGTGGACATCCGCTACGTTCTTTTTATCATAGATCGGTTTGCCGGAGCCTCTCGCTTAGTAGAAGAAATGGATATTGTAGCAGATTGAGAGAACCACATTAAAACTCCTTGCGAAGCCCAAGCCCCACATAACCCGGCAAAGTCATATAGATTTTGTAATCCAGGTAGTTGATATCTTGTTCGAGCTGTACGAACTCTCTGGACTGCAAGCGATTCAAGCTTTGTCCTTGCAAAAAGAAAAACCAGTGTCCCTGCAAAGCGTATTCCACATCGACATCCACGCTGCCCAAAGATGCACCCAAAGATGCTGCCTTCTGAAAAGCTCCGGAGGCCGAACAGTCCACCGTCCACTTGTCGTTGAGTTTGAGGAGCAAACCGAAAGACACATGTTGAATAAAGACATCGCTACCTGTCAACAGACCTATGTTTTTTCTAAACTTTCCCTGATACCTAAATGTTGCTTTCATCTTGTCATCCCAAAAGCTACGCTCCAGGGATAGGCCAAAGCGCATAGAGGCGTATTGCTTTTTTTCAAGCAGGTCGGGGTTCATTCTCAACAGAAAATCTCCGTAAGAAAGCGACAATTTGGCAGAACTGGAAAAACTTTTGAGTCGAAGCTTTAGCAAATAAAACTGCGCAGACAAGGTCTGGACGGTTTGTAGAACAAGCTCGTAAGTACTCACCCAATAATTTCCGTTCAAAAGAGGGGAGCTGACCGAACCGGGCTTCGAGCTCGACCAGGAAAGCACGCTCAGGAAAGGGAATTTGCCCATGATTTTTGAAAAAGAAAAGGATATTCGATGCGTACCCGACAGGCTTTCCTCCACCCCGATTTGGTTCCAAAGCAAACTGCGGCTATCTCGAATGAGGAGATAGCCATTGCTGAGGGCATAAGCAGCCGGCTGCCTGTCGTATGCCCATGAAAGACTGAGCCGACCGTCATGCCGCACATGGGGCTGCAGATAATAAGACAAAGCCAAACGAGTAGATGGAGCGGCAAAGGCAAAAACTCGATCGGGCATATTCAGAAGCGTGTACTCCAGCCTGCCTTTGCCCTCAAACTTCCATTGCGGCCAGGTAGCGGAAAAAGAGAGCCGAGGACCTATGGCCCGGGTCTGCCTCCGGGCTTCAGCATCTTGAGGGAGAAAAGAAGATAGGAATAGCGCCTCATGCTGGGTGTAAGCCCGCAGCTGCACACCCCAATGCCAAAGTTTTGTTTTGTCATTTCGCGCCAAGATGAGCTCGGCCCGGTCGTGCACAAGTGGAGCCAGCTGCTCGTAAAAAAAGCTATTCCAACCGGACATGGATGCGGGTAAAAAGAGCGTATCGCTGCTCCAGATTCTATCGCGAGCGGTTCTTCTCTGCCTTTCGGCAAACACGGAAAGCTTGTAAGAAATATCCTGTTTCGCTTGATATTTCACTTTGAGAGAAAAATCGACATTTCCCAACAATTCTTCTTCCAGATAACGGCTGTCAGCCCGATACAAGGGGTCTTCAAAGACCTGGGCATCCTCCGAGGTATAGTCTTTGAGATGGGCATGCAAATCCATGGAAAGAAGCCATTTGCCAGCAGGCTGCCACTCCCATGCTATGCTCCCGTCACCCAACTTGCTAAGCTGTTGATTTTCGCTGGCCCCCTGTTGAAAACTGCCATCTGCCAGCACCTGGCGCTGGAGGTAAAAGCTGCGGTTGCGCAAAAGCCGTGCTCCGAGCAGAGAAAAGCGCAGCTTGGAAGCGGAGCTTAGAAAAAAAGACCAATTGCCCGCCAACAAGGCATCTTCTGCAAAGCGAATGTCATCGCCCAAAACAAATTCCGGCGGTAGTATATCCACTTCACCTCCCCGGTTTTGCGAGTTGTTCAGCTGCTCAAAAGCCCTGTTTAAAGAACTTTGTAAACCCATGTACTCCATAGCGCTAAGCACCGGCTCAGCTAAGTTATTGCTTCGTCCAAAAATTGTATAAGCCTTGTCGTCACTGACATTCAGCAGATCGGAATGGAGCTTATAGCGCGAATCAGCTGTTGCCAAAGCCTGTATGTTTCCCGAAAGTTCACCCTTGGCTTCTTCTTTCAAATGCATGTCCATAGCGGTAAGCTCTGAAGAGGTGATCTCATCGGCCTCCATTTTGTCTTTGTAATCCCGAATAAAATCTATGGATTGCAGTTTGTCTATTTGCACGCTTTCCAAAGCCAGGCGATGCTGGTTGTTGAGCACATTGTGCCCGTCTATCAACAAGACATCTACCCTTTTTCCGTAAAAGAAAATCTGCTTGTTCTCACTGACCTCTACTCCCGGCATGTTGTTTAGTAATTCTTCCAAATTGCGTTCGTTTCCTTTTAAAAACCGTTCGACCTCATAGCGCACGGTATCGCCCATAATCCTCACCGCAGGTCTGAAAGCGACCACCTCTACGCCGGACAGTTCAAACACTTGGCGCCTGAGCAAGATGGAAAGCTGTAAGGTATCTGCTGTGAGTTGAAGCAAGGTATCGCAACCTACATAGCCCAGTAAATGAACCTGCAACTGATACAAGCCCTTTGAGGGAGCACGCATGCTCCAACGTGGCCCCGAAGTAA
>Ga0256839_1005235_pt1 | contig 12098 bp, 12 predicted proteins | sample 354166metaG_FD_185968 | JGI IMG/M metagenome (GOLD analysis project Ga0256839, IMG submission 185968) | Hydrothermal vent microbial communities from Mid Atlantic Ridge, Atlantic Ocean - 354-166 | ecosystem: Environmental > Aquatic > Marine > Hydrothermal vents | place: Atlantic Ocean: Mid...
GGATCCGGCGGATTTATCGCGGATCAATTTGACCGATGACGCCGATTTGATTGCCAGAAAAATCAAAAAAGCCAAAACCGATGCCGAGCCGGTGCCGTCGCAAAGGGATGGCCTTAAAGGGCGGCCGGAAGTTGAAAATCTGGTGGGGATATTCTCGGCCCTTTCCGGCAAGTCTGTGGATGATGTGTTGGCAGAATTTGGCGGGCAGGGTTTCGGGGTGTTCAAACCGGCTTTGGCGGAATTGGCGGTTGAAAAGCTTGCCCCCTTAAGTGCGCAAATGCGCCGCTTAAGCGCGGACGAGGCCTATATTGACGGGGTGTTGAAACAAGGCGCCGAGCGGGCTGACGCGATTGCCGCGCCGATCCTGCGCGAGGTCAAAGAGATTGTCGGCTTTATCATTTAAGGATGGGGGTAGAGGCGTGGTGATGAAGAATTTTGTTTTGATATTGGCTGTATTGTTGGCGGCTTGTTCGCAAGAAGCTTCTCAGAAAGCTTCCCAAGACCCTGTGCAGCCTGAAGGGGAAATGGCGCAAGCAGAAGAAGCGGTTGTAGAATCCACCCCCGTCATTCGCATTGCGGTGTTCAACACCTCGCTTTATCGCGATGAGACGGGGGCTTTGATTGCGGATTTGTCGCAAACCGGCAATCCGCAGATTGAAGCGGTGGCCAGCATTATTCGTGCGGTCAATCCGGATATTCTGGTGCTCAATGAATTTGACTATGACAAAGAGGGTGCGGCGCTAAAGGCATTCCAGGAAAACTATCTTTTTGCTGATGATCCCGAAAACCAATATCCTTATGGGGCGGTTTTTCCGTCCAATACGGGCATCGCTTCCGGGGTTGATTTTAATAATGATGGCGCGGTGGTGACCATGCCCGGCAGTCGGGACTATGGCGGCGATGCCTTTGGCTATGGTATTCATGAGGGGCAATATGCTTTTGCGGTTCTGTCGCGTTTTCCTCTTGATGAGGCCAATATGCGGTCTTTTCAAAAATTTCTCTGGGCCGATATGCCGGATAATTTGATGCCGCTTGAATGGTATTCACAAGAGGCGCAAGAGATTTTTCGCCTATCGTCAAAAAACCATGTGGATTTGCCGGTCATGATTGATGGCGCGAAAGTGCATCTGCTGATCTCCCATCCGACGCCGCCTTCCTTTGACGGGCCGGAAGACAGAAATGGGCGGCGCAATCATGATGAAATCCGTCTATGGGCAGATTATATCGATCCGGAGCGGGGGGGATATCTTATGGATGACAAGGGCGAAAAGGCGAGCCTGGAGGCCGGGGCGCGCTTTGTCATTTTGGGGGATTTGAACTCAGATCCCAATGATGGCGAAAGCTATGACCATGCCATTCGCCAGCTTGTGGACAATCCGCTGGTTGTGGACAGCCTGCCGCAATCTCTCGGCGGGATTGAAGCGGCCAAACGCCAAGGCGGTGTGAACGCCGATCATAAAGGCTTGCCGGAAAATGACACCGCAGATTTTCGTGATGAGGGCAATGGGGCGATTGGCAATTTGCGCCTTGATTATGCGCTGCCTTCCAAGGCTGGCATAAAATTGATAAGCGCGGGTGTGTTCTGGCCCGGTGAAAAGGATGCGGCCTATGATCTGGTCGGGCCCGGCTTTCCGCCGGTCAGCTCGGACCATCGCCTTGTCTGGATCGATATTGAAATAGAGGAATAGATATGGCTCACCTTGCTTTATTGCGCCACGGCCAAAGCGAATGGAATTTGCAAAACCGTTTTACCGGCTGGGTCGATGTCGATCTGACCGAAAAGGGCGAGGCCGAAGCGCGCCATTCCGGTAAATTGCTGGCGGCAACCGGGGTCAGTTTTAACGCTGCCTATACGTCGGTACTGACCCGCGCCATTCGTACCCTGCATATGGCGCTTGATGCGGCCAATCTTAGCTGGCTGCCGGAGACCAAGGATTGGCGCTTGAATGAACGCCATTATGGGGGGTTGACCGGATTGGACAAGGGGGAGACAGCCGAGAAACACGGGGCCGATCAGGTAAAAATATGGCGACGCTCTTATGATGTGCCGCCGCCGCCTTTGGATGATCCGCGGGATTTTCCCTCGCTGACCGATGCGCGCTATCCTGAAGAGGCGGTGCTGCCAAAATCGGAATCCTTGAAGGACACGTTGGCACGGGTCGAGCCCTATTGGCAAAGCGATATTGCGCCAAGGGTGCAGGCGGGTGACAATCTTATCATTGCCGCCCATGGTAATTCCTTGCGGGCGCTGGTGAAGCTTTTATTCAAGGTCAGCAATGAGGATATATTGCATGTGGAAATTCCTACGGGAAATCCTCTATTGCTGGAAGTGAAAGATCAGGACCTGTCGGTTATCAGCGCCCAATATCTCGATCAAAGCCGTGCGGTCGATCTGCCGAAAATCTAGAGCACTTCTGCGAAAAGTGGGTCCTTCGACAAGCTCAGGATGAGGCCGGTTTTTAAGATAAGAAGTGCTCAAAAACAAGAACTTGGAGCCCGGTTTTGATTCCATCAAAACCGGATAGGCCCTAGCGGAAACAGTCAAAGGTTTTATAGGCCCAGCGCGGTGATTCCAGATTGGGGGTATTGCCGGATTCCTCGATATAATTGCCACCCTTGGCGCGGCATTCCGCTTCGGCACTGCTGCGAATATCGGCTATGGAGAAATCATAGGGGTCGTAGCGCACCGAAATTTGCGATAATGGGGCATGGGCCCGTGGTCTTGTTTCACAGCCGGTGACCAGCAAGGTGCCAAAGGCCATCGCCGCCAGTAAAGTCAATCTTACCATAATGCCTCAAAACCCCCTTCATCTACGCAACGGATAGGCAGGACTTGATGATAGCATGTCACAGGGTTCTGTCCATAAGTGATAAGCTGTTGAAAATTCTGCAAAAACACCCCCGCCAAGGGGGCGGGGGTGCAGGATTCTGGAGGTATTATTTTAAAAAGGGAGTAGGGGGCTCCCTTTCAGTGTGTCCGGTCTTAAGCGGCGTCGCTTTTGCCCTTGAGCAGGCGTTTGGCGCCATCAATCACATTGTGACCACGGCCAATTTCAATTTTGCGTGGTTTCAAGGATTCCGGGATTTCGCGCTCCAGGGAAATGCTCAAAAGCCCATTGCGCAGATCAGCGCCGGTCACTTTGACATTATCGGCAAGCTGGAAACGACGCTCAAAGCTGCGCCCGGCAATGCCCTGATGCAGGAATTGGGTATCTTTCACCTCATCCTTGCGCTGTCCGGCAATCCGCAGGGTCTGCCCGGTCAGTTCAATATCAAGGTCATCCTCGCCAAAACCGGCCAGTGCCAGCGTAATGCGATAGGCGTTTTCGCCGGTCACTTCGATATTATAAGGGGGGTAGCTGGAGCCTTCGAGCTTGCTCACATTGTCGAATAATTCGTCAAACAGGCGGTCAAAGCCTACCGTTGAGCGGAAAAGCGGGGTCATATCATAGGTTCTCATTGGTCTCATCCTTTCTTTACGTTTAAAGCAATGATCATATCCGGCCCTCCCGCCATTTCTGTCCCGAATGGCAACAGGCAGCGATCAAGCCGGTGTCAGCGCCCCGGATGGGGCCTTCTGACATTTTTAGAGATAGGAGGGCTGTCCTGTGTTTCAAGGGGGCAAGAAACAGTCTATGGTCAAAAATTGGGGATTTTTCCCAGATTTTTGAGGTATTCGATTATCGGGCAGGGTTTGAGAAAACGGCCCAAAACAGGAGTAATACAAGATGACATATTGGAAAACCCTATCGGTTTCAGTTTTGGCCCTGACCTTGGTGGCCTGCGGACAGGGGGCGAAATCGGTGAGCGGGGATGAGGCCGGGGCGGCAGAAGAGGCTGCTGAAAATGCCGCTGAAAGCATGGTTGAAACCGCTGCCGAAGAAGCGCCTGTGGTGATGAGTTTGGCCGATGCGGTGGCCGGTGATTGGCGCCCGGAGGCCCATAAGGCCCGCGATGAGTGGCGCCATCCGGTTGAGACCCTGGAATTTTTCGGCCTGACCCCGGATATGACCCTTGTCGAGGTTTTTCCCGGCGGTGGCTGGTATACGCAGATTCTCGCCCCCTATATTGCGGCGGGCGGTGGCACCTATGTGGCGGCTGGTTTTGATCCTGCACTCGGGGTTGAATATTATGATCGCGGCATTGCCAAATTCGAGGAAAATTTTCTCAGCAATCCTGAGCTTTACGGGAATATTGTCGTTACGGCCCTGTCGGCGTCCAGCGGTCCTATGGCCGAGCCGGCTAGCGCCGATATGGTGCTGACCTTCCGCAATGTACATAATTGGATGGGGCAGGGTTATGCGGATAAAGCCTTTGCGGATATGTATGCGGCGCTAAAGCCCGGCGGTGTGCTCGGGGTCGTCGAACATCGCGCCAAGGCAGATGTGGAGCAGGACCCGAAAGCCGCGAGTGGCTATGTGCGTGAGGATGTGGTCATCGCCATGGCGGAAAAAGCCGGTTTTGTTCTGGAAGACAAATCCGAAATCAATGCCAATCCCAAAGATAGTGCAGATCACCCTTCCGGGGTATGGAGCCTGCCGCCAACCTTGGCTAAGGGGGATGCGTCTGACGAGGATTATGATGTGGAAGCCTATAAGGCGATTGGCGAAAGTGATCGCATGACGTTGAAATTTCGCAAGCCGGCGCAATAAGCAGAATAGAAAAGAGCCTTTATGAGCCAGGAATTGGACATTGCCCCGCATCGTTTCATCGAGATTGATGAAAATCCGGTGCCGTCAAAAGGGGAATGTTTCGTCATCACCATGCCCGATGATGCAAAATTGCGGGTCGCCTCCTTCCCCCGCGAAAATGCCAGGGGCACGGTGATGCTGGTGCATGGCCGTTGCGAGTTCATCGAAAAATATTTCGAAGTGGTCAATGATCTGCGCGAGCGCGGATTTCATGTGGTGACCATGGACTGGCGCGGCCAAGGGCTTTCTTCGCGATTATTGCCGGTTTCGGAAAAGGGCCATATCCAAAGCTTTGGTACCTATGTGGCCGACCTCAAATATGTGATGGATAAATTTGTTCGTCCGCGTTTTGACGGTCCCTATATTGCCGCCAGCCATTCCATGGGCGGGGTGCCTGTTCTGGAATTACTGCAACAGGGTTATCCGCATTTTTCGGTGGCGATATTGTCCGCCCCCATGACCGGGATTTTTTCCAGCAAATTTGCCCATAAGGCCGCCCATGCCTATGCGCAGATTGTGTCGGCGCTGGGCGGGGAGCGGGCCTCGGTGCCGGGGGTCAAGGAGCATTCCCTTGCTTTTGAGGGGAATATTTTAACCCATGATGCCCGTCGCCATGCGCGATTTTTGAAATTGCAGGAAGCGGCGCCGGCGGCGGCTTTGCGCTCGCCAACCTTTGGCTGGACCAATCAGGCTTTGGCGGCGATAGAGCGGATTTTTGCCCCCGGCAGTTTTGACAAGGTTGAAACACCTATTCTGATTGTCTCTCCAACCGATGATCAATTGATCGACGGCTCCAGCCATAAGCGTCTGGACGCCATGAGCGATAAAATCAAGCTCGTGGAGGTCAAGGATTCCTTCCACGAGGTGATGATGGAAACGGATAATTTCCGGGACCAATATTGGCGCGCCTTTGACGATTTCGTGAAAGAGAAGCTGGGATAGTTTTGAGTTATTGGCCAAAGCAAAAACGCGACAGACTTGGTTTCAAGTCTGTCGCGTCTCTTTTTCAAGGCCTCTCCAAGGCAAAGGAGGAGAAAGAAGGAGAGACCTTAAAGAGGGCGGGAAAAAAGTGCCCCAAATTTACCCGCCCAAAGGGTCAATCTCGGAAAATAGCTAGGCTACATCCGCCATGGTCTTGGCAAGGTCGAGCAGGCGTTTGCGCGGCTCTTCCTTGAGATTATAGTAGGCCCTCACCAAATCGATGGTTTCTTTTTTGGACAATACGCCCGGTTCAATGCGGGATTCTTCTTCTATATCTGCACCGGCAAAATCAGTTTCTTCCTGTCCGAAATCTTCGGTCGGGCGGATACCGGCGGCGTTCAGATCTTCAAAAAAGTAAGCAACCGGCACATCCAAGGCCTTGGCCAAAGACCAAAGGCGCGATGCCGATACGCGGTTGGCACCGCTTTCATATTTTTGAATTTGCTGAAATTTGATGCCAACGGCAGCAGCGAGCCTTTGCTGGGTCAGACCCAAAAGGCATCGGCGCTGACGAAGGCGGCTTCCAACGTGCAAGTCAATAGGATGAGCCATCTATCTTGTTCTCCGTGTCAGATGACCGCTTACCCCTGAATGGGAAAGTGGCCAATTCGTGATTGTTCGCGTCACAGGAGAACTATTCAATTCCCGTGCCGTTTGGCGTGTGACACGGGGAAATTGTGTAAGGGGGGCTCTGAAAGCCAATAAATATGCGGGTTAGGCCTCTTTGGCCCGTTTCTTTCGCATATGCGGTTCAAGCTCGCGCTTGCGCAGGCGAATGCTTAAAGGGGTCACTTCAACCAGCTCATCATCGTCAATATAGGCAATGGCCTGTTCCAAAGAGAGACGCCTTGGCGGGGTCAGACGCACGGCGTCATCTTTGCCGGAAGCGCGGACATTGGTTAATTGTTTTGCTTTCAAGGGGTTTACGTTCAAATCTTCCGGCTTGGCATTTTCGCCGATAATCATGCCCTTATAAACTTTTTCGCCGGGGCTGATAAACATGGTGCCGCGTTCTTCGAGATTCCATAAGGCAAAAGGGACCGCATCGCCCTGACCATTGGAAATAAGCACACCATTATGGCGGCCATCAATCGGGCCTTTATGGGGGGCATGTTCCAGATAGGAACGGTTCATCACGCCAGTGCCTCTTGTATCGGTAAGGAATTCTCCATGATAGCCGATCAGGGCGCGGGCAGGGCCGTGCAGGACCACTCTTGTTTTACCACCGCCTGTGGGTTTCATTTCTACCAGCTCGGCGCGGCGCTGGGAGAGTTTTTCAATGACCACACCGGAATAATCATCATCCACATCAATGACGATTTCTTCCATCGGTTCCAGAAGCTGGCCATTTTCATCCATGCGGGTGAGAACTTTGGGTCGCGAGACCGCAAGCTCGAAGCCTTCGCGGCGCATATTTTCAATGAGTACGCCTAATTGCAATTCACCGCGGCCGGCAACTTCAAAGGCATCGCGGTTTTCAGATTCGGTGACGCGAATGGCCACATCGCCCTCGGCCTGACGCATCAGGCGCTCGCGAATGACCCGGCTTTGCACTTTGGAGCCTTCGCGCCCGGCAAGGGGGGAATCATTGGCGCTGATAGTGATTGACAGGGTGGGCAGATCCACCGGCAGGGCGGGGACGGAACGGGTTTCTTCAAGATCGCAAATAGTATCGGCCACCGAGGCTTTGCCAAATCCGGCAATGGCGACAATGTCACCGGGCTCGGCTGTGTCGACGGCAACGCGTTTTAACCCGCGAAAGGCGAGGACCTTGGTGATGCGGGCTTGCTCTATGGTTTCGCCATCACGATTTAGCGCTTTATAGGTCTGTGCCGGGTGTGGCCGCCCGGCAATAATGCGCCCGGTGAGAATGCGACCAAGATAGGGATCGGCCTCAAGGGTGGTTGCCAACATGCGGAAAGGTTTATCAGCCGCATCTTCTTCAACGGGGGGTGCGGAGAAATGATCGGTGATTTTTTCGAACAAAGCGCTCATATTTTCCCGCGGGCCGGCCATGCTGTCATCGGCCCAGCCTTCCTTGCCGGAGGCATAAAGCGCCGGGAAATCCAGTTGTGCATCATTGGCCCCAAGCGCCGCGAACAGATCAAACACTTCATCCAGAACCCGGTCCGGTTCGGCATTGGCGCGGTCGACCTTGTTGAGGACCACAATTGGACGCAGGCCCAGTTTCAGGGCTTTGGACAGAACAAATTTGGTTTGCGGCATCGGGCCTTCTTCGGCGTCGACCAGAAGCAGGGCACCATCGACCATATCGAGAATGCGCTCGACCTCGCCGCCAAAATCGGCGTGGCCGGGGGTATCGATGATATTGATGCGGATGTCGCCTATATCGGGGCTTTGCCACTCAACCGAGGTACATTTGGCTAGAATGGTGATGCCGCGCTCGCGCTCAATATCATTGCTGTCCATGGCCCGCTCGGCCATTTCGGCACCATCGCGCACCGCCCCTGACTGGCGCAGCAAAGCGTCCACCAAAGTGGTCTTGCCATGGTCAACATGGGCGATAATGGCAATATTGCGCAATTGGGTCATTTAGGGCCGATCCTTGAATATGGGGGAAAGCGCCTGCCTACAAGATAGCGGGGGCAAGGTCGAGGAAAATATTGCGACGCAAAAAGATGCGATTATGGGGGGAATCCGGCCATAAAATATGGTATTAGGGGGGCGCCTATTTGAAAACTGGGATATTTGCCATGAAAAAATCAATGCCTGCTGTCTTGTTTGCGCTTTTGGCAAGCACTGCCCTTGCGGGGTGTTCGCCGTCTTCAAAGGATGGGATCGAGCCTTATGACAAGGCGGATTTGATCTTGATTGGGAAAATCTACACACAAGCGGGCGCGGCGCCGGTCGAGGCGATCGCCATAGAAGACGGTCTTGTCATCTATGTTGGCGATGGTGAATGGGTCGAGGAATTTCGCGGGGAACATACGCAGGAAATAAGGCTCGGCGATGCGGTTGCCTATCCCGGTTTTGTGGATGGTCATGCGCATTTGACGGCGATTGGCTTGCGCGAGATGACGCTTAATCTGGAAGGCACATCATCGGTGGCGGATTTGCAAGACCGCATTGCCGAGGAGATATCAAAACAGGCTCCGGGGGCGATTATTTACGGGCGCGGCTGGATTGAAACCGGCTGGCCGGAAGGGCGGTTTCCCAATCGCGATGATCTCGATGCCATCGCGCCGGATAATCCGGTGATTGTGGAGCGTGCTGATGGCCATGCGCTCTTGCTGAACTCCTTGGCGCTGGCGGTGGCCGGGATCGGGGACGAGACAGCCAATCCGGAAGGCGGGGTGATCGAGCGTGATGGGAACGGGCGGGCGACCGGCATTTTGATTGATAATGCGATGATGCTGGCGGCGGGGCTGATGGAGGATTTATCGCCGACCCGTAGACGCGAAGCCCTGATGAAGGGGGGCGAGGTCTATGCCTCTCGCGGTTGGACCGGCGTGCATAATATGTCGGTCGAATGGGATGATGTGGTGGAGATGATGGATCTCAGCGAAGATAATGAGCTGGGATTGCGGGTTTATAATGCGGTGGTGCCGGAGGCGCTCGACACTTTGATTGATGAGGGGCGTCAATATAGTGGCAATGGGCGGATTATTACCCGCGCGGTCAAGCTTTATGCCGATGGTGCGCTCGGGTCACGGGGGGCGGCGCTGAAAGCGCCTTACGCCGATAAGCCGGAAAGGCTCGGGCTGGTTCTGATGAGTGAAAAGCAAGCGCTCGGATTGATGGAAAAAGCCAAAGCGGCGGATATTCAGACGGCCACCCATGCGATTGGCGACAAGGGCAATCAACTTGTTTTGGATTGGTATGCGTCGGTTCTTGGCGAGGAAGGCGCTGACAGGCGGTGGCGGATCGAACATTCGCAAATTGTCGATCCGGCGGATCTGCCGCGTTTTGCGTCGCAAAGGGTGATTGCCTCCATGCAGCCTTCCCATGCGATTGGCGATTTGCATTTTGCTCCGGCGCGCCTTGGGGATGAGCGGTTGAACGGGGCTTATGCGTGGCGCTCGCTTGTGGAAAGCGGGGCCATGGTGGTTGGCGGATCCGATGCGCCGGTCGAGCAGGGTGATCCGATGATCGAGTTTTATGCGGCTACTGCAAGACGTGATCTGAAGGGCTTTCAAGGCGATAACTGGCACGCCGAAGAGGCGCTTGATCGCGAGCAGGCCCTGGCCCTGTTTACCAGTAATGCCGCCTATGCCTCTTTTCAGGAAGATGGCCTGGGGGCGCTGACGCCGGGTAATATAGCGGATATTTCTGTGTTTTCCGCGGATATTATGGAAATCCCCCTTGATGATATTCCGGCGGTTACGGCGGTGATGACGATTGTTGATGGCGAGATTATTTTTGACGGGCGTGAGTGAGATTGGTTTTACCCAGCACTTTTGGCCCGCCTTCGGGGGTCGAAGCGGGGTTTGGTGAAGCGGGATGGGCGCGAATGACACGTCCGGAAAAAAGAGGGGGTAGGTGTGAACGTGGGTTCACCCGCGCCCGGCATTGTCAGTCGCTATGGGCTCGGCTCTGTTAAAGAAAGCCCATAACCGACCGATGGCCAGCAGCTTTTCAGCCACCCCACCGGCTTGCCTCTCCCGCTCGCAAGATATCGTTGGATCCTGAAGCCTTTTCGGTTTTGATGTCATCAAAACCGGGCTCCAGATTTTTATTGGTCGCGTTTCAGAAACGGATAACCGGTACCCACTTATCCTGGAAACGCTCGAAACCATGCCCCACTGAGCGGGCCTGTTTTGGAGTATAGGGGGGATTTTTCTGGTGGGGATAAGTTTGTGGGGAACAGCCGTGTGCGTAACGCACAAAGAAAAAACCCAAGGGTTGCGACTGCAACCCCGGTGCCCATGCACCGCGCGCACTGCCCCGCCTGAAGGGCGGGAATAGCAGTGTGCGTAACGCATAAAGAAAAAACCCAAGGGTTGCGACTGCAACCCCGGTGCCCATGCACCGCGCGCACTGCCCCGCCTGAAGGGCGGGAATAGCAGTGTGTGTAATGACCTAAAATGGCACGGCTGTATATTCTCTTGAATAGCGCAGATAGCCGATATTGACCCCGGCACGAAAGCCGACGCCGGTGCGGATGGGGGCGAGTACGGTGCTGCCTTGGCGTTGATAGTTTACGCCGACACCGCCAACATAATAGAGCGATCCATCGACACCGGGATAGCGTTTGTAAATATTTTCGGTGGCGCCGAGATCATAGACGAGGGTGAAAACCTTGGAGGCATTGCCACCGGCATCAAAGCCAAGCGAAGGGCCGGTCCAATAGACCCGAACAGGCTTCTGGCCGGGGCGGTAGAGATAGCCCTTGCCATAGCGCAGGCCGACGCCAATGGCACCGGCGGCTTCTTCCCCGGCGATATAGGCTTGCGGATTGCCATTATCGGTCAAGACATGATCGAGGACATTGGCCAGCTCGGCACTGGCACCGCCGAAAAACTTCTCGGCCTCATCAACAACGGTGCCTTGGTCATAGGTTTTATAGCCTTGGGCGGTGGTGCTTTGGGCTTCGGGGTTGTCCTGACGATTGGGGGTGACGCAGGCGCTGAGCGCCAAAGCGGCGATGCCGAAAATTGCGAGTAGTTTCATGATTGCCTTACTCCTTGAATTCCAAGGGGCCAGTGTCCCGCGTAATGCCTGTGCTGGCAAGGTGGTCTGTGCGTCGGGGCATTAAAACACGGTCAGGTAAGGTGGTCCGGTGAACTGGCCCGGTGAACTGGCCATGGGGGGCATTTTATGGCAGACTTGTTCGCTGTTGAGGCTTTAGGAGTGGGATCACATGAGAAAATCGGGATTATGGGTCGGGGCCGCATTGGCTGCGCTTATGGGGTTGTCGGCGTGTGAAACCGCCTATAACCCGCTGGAAGTTTGCACGGCCGAGTGGATTTCAAAGCGGGCGGATCGGGCGATGGACGAGTTTAGCGGTGATGTTTCCTCATCCCTGAACACTATCCGCCGCGCGTCTTCTGATTATCAGCGCACCGGACAGTTTAATGCCTTGCAGCTTGTTTCGGTTGTTTCGGCCTTGAGCAATCTTATTGATAAATTTGAGGATAGCCGGGCCTTGCGGGATTTGCGGGTATTGGAGCGCACTTGTGGTGACCCGACCGTGGTCAAGCTGGCTTTTACGCGGTTTCTTTATGACCAAGGAGCACCGCAAAGGCTGATCGATTTGTTGAACGATATTGATCAATATCAGCGCTTGATTGAAAATGCCGAGCGTTGAGCGGGAACCGGTTTTCGGATAAGAAGTGCTCACGAACAAAGACTTAGAGCCCGGTTTTGATTGGCATCAAAACCGAACAGGCTCTAGAGCGGTCAGGGTCCGGTTGTTTGCCGGACGGTTGGTTTCGATAAATTTTTTCATCTCTTCCAGAATGGGGG
>Ga0256839_1005236_pt1 | contig 12097 bp, 11 predicted proteins | sample 354166metaG_FD_185968 | JGI IMG/M metagenome (GOLD analysis project Ga0256839, IMG submission 185968) | Hydrothermal vent microbial communities from Mid Atlantic Ridge, Atlantic Ocean - 354-166 | ecosystem: Environmental > Aquatic > Marine > Hydrothermal vents | place: Atlantic Ocean: Mid...
ATGCCAGCGCCGGATTATCGGCAGCCCTGTTCCTTACCATTGTGTCGCGGAAAGCTTAAAGCTAATCAGACAACATATATTTGATCATAGCTTGCACGCCCGTGCGCTTTCTCGGCTTGCCCTTGTGCAGAATCGGTTCATATTTCCATTTTGCAACAGAATCGATTGTGGCCTGATTAAAGCAGGCATTGTCCGTTTTTATAATGCGAATATTTTTCACATTACCGCGTTTATCCACATCAAACGTCACAGAGACACTCGCGGCATATTTGCCTTCATTGGCAGAACAGTCGGCAGGAAAAACAGGTGGAAATCGCACGCTAGGCTGTGCGTCCCTATCAACAGACACGGCTGGACTTGCGACCGCAATCAGGCCGCTAGAGCCGAAAATTGTCGCACAAAAAGTCAGCGCCACTAATTGGGCTTTTAACCGCTTTGTATAGGTTCAGATAGATGTGAGACTTTTTAGGTTTGGCTTATTTAAGCTGCTTCCGCCATAATGGGTTTGTTACGAACCAAATTGGAGGAAGCAGCTATGCAGATCAAATATCTACACCCGAATATCTATAGACTGTACGCGTGGGCGCGTACACAAGAATGTTTGGACGCCTACAGGCGCAAGCACGAAGACGTTGTGCGGCAGTGGCAAGCCTTGAAAGCCGAGGGGGTTTGCGACCGTAAATGTGCCGAGTTCGTGGGCATATCGCGGGCGACGTATTATCGGTATAAGAAAGTCCTGGACAAGCTTGCACGCGGGATTACACCGCCGTCCAAGCGGCCTCGCAGGCTCAATAAGCCTAAATGGGGCGAAGCAGAGAAACAGCTGGTCTTGCGCATTCGCAGAGCCAACCAGACGTGGGGCAAGGACAAGATAGCCACCGTCTTGCGCCGCGATCACGGCCAGACTATGAGCACCAGCACGGTTGGGCGCATACTCAAAACACTGTTTGCCAAAGGTATCATCACCAAATCACGCTCTGCTCCACGCGCTAAACGCAAGAGAAACTTCAGAAAATCCCACGCCAAACGCTGGGTTTACAAGGCATATAAGCACATGAAAATGGGCGAACGCGTGCAGATTGACCACATGACAGTGACAAAGAACGGCATCACCGTCAAACACTTCCAGGCCTGGGAAAGAAAATCCAAATTCATTCACGCACAGGTTTATTCACACGCCAAAGCCTCTTCCGCTAAGCGGTTCTTGGCCGAATTCATCGACAAAGCCCCGTTTAAAATCAAATCCATACAGGTCGATGGCGGTTCAGAATTTATGGCCGAATTTGAGCAAGCCTGTGAAGATATGAAAATCCCGCTTGACGTCCTGCCGCCCAGCAGACCTGCTTATAACGGCGGTGTCGAGCGCGGAAACCGAACCTTTAAGGAAGAGTTCTATTACCGCAGAGACCTCTTGGCAGACAGCATCGGAGCCATGCGGTTCGAGCTGCGAAAAGCGGTTGAAAAGTACAACACATACCGTCCACATCATTCACTTGCAGGACTAACACCAATGGCATATATCAAAAACACCCAAATGGCGGAGGAGTCTCAAAACACCTGAACCTATACATTTCTGTTTGCAGGGTAGCATGGAAAACACCCGCATGATACATTGTTGATATATCGGAACAAAATGATCAATGCAATGTTTTCAGAAGATAATCTCGTACTTTTAACGACATGGCGCACTGGGGAGGATTCGAACCCCCGACCCCCTGATTCGTAGTCAGGTACTCTATCCAACTGAGCTACCAGTGCATGCCGTAAGTTGAGAAGCGGGTTAAACCCGATTTATTCGTCAATTGCAAGTGTCTTTTATACTAAATAGAATTTCTTTGCATCTCGTTAATTTGAAGCGAGATAAATGCCTTTTGATAAGGCACGGGCAACGCATCTTGCTGCTGCGGCGCCGAGTTCGGATAAGGTGACCACGCGCGGGTCGTTTATGGGTTGTTTTTCAGTGCTGATAGCAAAAAGCGTATCGCCGTCCATGGGGGTGTGGGACGGGCGCACGGCTAGGGCGATGCCGTCTTGTGCCATGACGGCGAGGCGGCGCAGCTCCGCATGGGTCAGCGCGGCATTTGTGGCCACGACCCCGATGACCGTAGAGGCTCCGCGAGCGCGTAGGAATTCTAATTTAGTGTCTTGGGCTAGGGACGGCGTAAAGCCCGGCGGTGGCTTGTGGCCTCCGTATTCGCCGCCAACTTCGCAATCCCAAGCCCAAAAACAATCCGTATTCGGCATATAGGGCGAGCCAACCGGATTGGCGGCAATGAGTGAGGAGACGGTAATGCCTCCGACCACTTCGGACGCCGAGCCAAGTCCGCCTGGATATATGCCCGCCATTGCGCCGTAGCCCGCGCCTGCTTTACCTTGCTTGAAGTCTACCTGCGTGCTGCTTTGGGCATTATCCAGAGCTTGCCTGCCGAGCGCGGCGAAAGGTGGTGTATCGCCCCAATCTTTGTTGCCGCCATTGGTATTGTCAAACAAGATAGCCGCAGGTACGATAGGCGAAACCGGGACGGGCGCGGACGCGACTTTGTAGCCAACACCCTTGGCGCCAAGCGCTGCACAAACAGCATCTGCCGCCGCCAAGCCGTACACCGATCCGCCTGCCAGCACGATGGCGTGAATATGGGTCACCGACCCGTCGCTTGACAGCGCATCCGTCTCCCGCGTCCCCGGCCCGCCGCCGCGCACATCTACCGCGCACAGCACGGGCGCATCAGGCAAGATGACGGTTACACCCGTATCCACATCCGCGTCATGGGCTTGGCCGACCTTAAGGCCGTTAATATCTGTCAGTTGGTTTTTCATAATCTCTATCTTACGCTGCCGAAGCGAACAGGCAAAGCGTTAATCTGTTAACAATCAAAACCCTCAAAGAGCACTCTTAGCTCTTACTGACAGACAGCGCCCCGGATTTCATGGATGAGAGCCTCTATTGTCTCCACAGTCGTCAGCGGGTTCATGACGGACAGGCGGAGATAGCGGGTGCCGCTTACCTCTGCTGTGGTGATGTAGAAATTGCCGCGTGCCAGGATTTTTTCGCGTAAATTAAGTTGCGCGGCATTACCCTCTACGCCGTTATATTTGAAACATAAGATATTGGCTTGTGGTTTATAGGGGCAGGTGAAGTCGTCTTGGGCGTTTATGAGGTCATAGAATGCACGTGTATCGGCATATTGTTTGTCTATGAATGCGCCTATGGCTTTTTCGCCCTCCATAGCCAGCACCCAAAACAATTTTGCGCCAAGGGCGGACTTGGTACATTCAACCGCGTAGGGGCCAACATCAAACCCGATTTCTTCGTCTCCGCCGTAAAAAATATAACTGGCGTCTTGGTGGAAAGTACCTGCCATGGATTTTTGGTCTTTGAACAATATAGCCGCGCACAAGGCCGAGGTGCGCATCATTTTATGAGCGTCCCATGTCAGGCTGTCGGCGCGAGAGATGCCTTTCATCAAGCGGCGTTCTTTTTCCGATAATAAAGCCGATGCGCCGTGGGCACCGTCCACATGGAGCCAAAGATTATGCCGCTCGCAAAACTCCGCCACTTCGTCGATTGGGTCGTATAATCCCGTCGCCGTAGTACACGCATTGGCCGAGACCATAAACACATTTTGGCCGTCGTTCTTGGCTTGCACATATGTTTGTTCCAGCTTCTCCGGCTGTAAAACGTCCAACGTGTTAACGGGTGCATAGCGGATTGCATTTTGACCAAAGCCAGCAATGGAAACCGCTCGCGCCAAAGAATAATGGGTGGCGGCAGGGGCGATAATAGCCAAGTCGTCCGGCGTACCGTTTTGCCAGGCACCCGGCGCAGCATGGGCACGGGCGGCCAATACCGCCGTTAGATTGGCGAGCGAGCCACCGTGGGTTAAAACGCCTGCACCATTATTGGCACCTTCATCGGAATTGGCTTCAAATCCGTCAATCGCGCCGGAGAGCCAACCGCATTTTTCCAACATCCAATTGACCACCACTCGTTCAATCACGCTCGCCGTCGGTCCCATTTCGTAAACCGCCATAGGGTTGTTGATGACCCCGTGTACCATATCAGCAATCGCCGCACCTTCGTGGGGCACGGCGACTTGATGACCGATAAAACCTGGATGGTGCATGTGCTGGGAATGCTCCAGATAGGGGGTGAGGAAATTCTGCACATTATCCGTACCAAGCCCGCCGCCCCGTATCAATTGCGCCAAGCCCATTTCATCACTAAGCTGCTGTGGTGATTTTTGTTTGAGCACATGGGTTTTCCCCGCCTCGCTAGCTCGGCGATAGGCAAGGAGTTCATCCAAAACTATTTCGCCCAAACCTCTATTGTTCATGATTTGCAATCCGCATTTTCGGTGTTTCTTTTTCTGTTTTTAAAACCAACATAGATTCGGTGCGCAAGACACCCGCAAGCGGTTTTATTTTTGTATTTATCAGCGTTTGGAGAGTTTGGGTATCAGCCACGCGCACTTTCATCATATAAGAATGCGCCCCGCTAATATGGTGTAATTCTTGAACTTCGTCTAGCGCAACTAATGCGGCGCAGGCTGCGGCTTCGCCAGTGTAATCCATATCAAGTAATATAAATGCGCACAAATTTGCACCAACTTTTTCTGGCGCAAGCACGGCCAGCCACGCCTTTATATGGCCGGATGCCGTCAATTTTCGAACACGCTCATTAGCCGTTGATACGGAGACACCCACAGCCTGTGCAATCTGGGTACTAGACTGGCGGCTATCGGTTTGTACGATATTCAGAATTTTTCTGTCAACTTCATCCATACTCGGAAAATATCCTGATATAATTTATGATATACAGAATATTTATCATATTATTGCTTATGTCAATAATATTTCCGGCCTTTACATTAATTTTCCATATGGCTATAAGATTTTTCAGGAGAACTCATATGAAATACTTACTATTCACATCATGCGCACTGGCCTTAACCTTTTCGGCATGCGCCGACACAAACCAAAAAACTGTGTCTGTTGAAACTGCACAAATGGCACCTGCTGATAATCCCTATGCCAAAGGCATGGTGGTTGCTGCCAATCCTCATGCGGCGCAAGCTGGCGTCGAAGTCCTCCGCGCTGGTGGGTCTGCCGCGGATGCGGCCATTGCCGTACAGGCCGTGCTTGGTCTGGTCGAACCGCAAAGTTCTGGCATAGCGGGCGGCGCTTTTTTGGTGTTCTACGATGCGGGGACGGGTAAGGTCAGCGCCTATAATGGCCGCGAAAAGGCACCGTCTGCCATAGACGAGACTTTGTTTTTAGGCGAAGACGGCCAGCCCTTGCGTTATTTTGAGGGGATTATATCTGGGCGCTCTACGGGTGTGCCGGGCGTGATGGCTATGTTGGACATGGCGCATAAGGATCACGGTAAATTACCGTGGGCGGATAATTTCGGGGCTGGTATTAAACTGGCCGAAGACGGGTTTGAGGTCAGTCCGCGCATGGCTATGTTGGTTGAGATGGCGGGTGGGTTTGCTCTGAAAGTTCAACCTGCGGCTCTCGAATATTTTTTCCACGAGGACGGTTCGCCGCTGAAGGCAGGGGATATTCGCGACAATAAATTATACGCAGAAAGCCTCCGTGCTTTGGCTAAAAACCCGCGCGCTATGAACGAGGGCCCTATCGCCAAAGCTATCGTTGCGGCAACCCGCGAAGAGCCGCGCCCGGGTGTTCTCAGCATAGCGGATATGGCGGCATACCAGCCCGTAAAAACCCAAGCCCTGTGTTCCCCTTACCGGAATTATATTCTGTGCGGCGCTCAACCCCCATCATCAGGCGGGATAGCTGTGCAAAGCATTATGGGGCAGCTTGCGAATTTTGACATGAAAGCACTCGGCCCGAGGCTTGACGGTTGGCACGTCTTTGCAGAAGTTGGCGAAATGGCTTATGCGGATCGGGATTTATTTGTCGCTGATCCGGATTTTGTTGAAGTGCCAAGCCGCGCACTGCTTAATCCTGATTATCTTAAATCCCGTGCGGCACTGATTTCTATGGATAGCAGTCTGAAAAATGTTAAAGCGGGTAATCCTGTAGATTTCAAACCGGGCAAAGACGCCACACCGGATGTGCCCGGCACATCGCATTTTTCCATCGTCGATAAATGGGGTAATGTAGTGTCTATGACCACGACTGTGGAGAGCCTATTTGGTTCCCAGCGCATGGCGGGCGGGTTTATGCTCAACAACCAGCTTACGGATTTCTCGTTTCGGGCGCGTGACGACGAAGGAAATTTAATTGCCAACCGTCCTGAGGCGGGTAAGCGTCCGCGCTCATCTATGGCGCCCCATATTGTGTTTCACAAAGACGGCACATTTGCTTTTGCTACAGGCTCGCCCGGCGGTTCGTCGATTATTGCCTATACAGCCAAGACCATGGTCGCCATGATTGATTGGGGCATGAGTCCACAAGACGCAGTAAATTTAGCCAATGTGATTTCACGCAACGGCTCTGTGCGTCTCGAAGAAGCAGGCCTTGATCCAGAAATTATCACCGGACTAGAAGCCAAGGGCCACAAAGTCATCCGTTCAAAAGGCGAGATTTCCGGCCTGCACATCATCCGCCGAAATGCGGACGGGAGTTATGAGGGCGGTGTTGATCCTAGACGGGAAGGCGCCGCTGAGACTGAATAAGCCTAAACAAGAATAGGTTGTTATTTGCGCCAGTGTTGAAGGCTAAATTCTAATCCTCAAACCCAATCAACCCCGGCTCTCTTGGTGGGCAATATTTTTCTTCTAGCGTTCCGTCGAGATATTTCTCAATCTCTTCCAGAGCCACTTCCAGATGCTGGGAATAGAAGTGATCGGCACCTTCGATAAGCTTGCCGTAAATTTTCTTGCCCTTTTGAATGCGGATATTTTCTATGGCGCGTTCGACTTCTTCTGGGGGAACGACCGAATCGTGGCTCCCGTAAGTGATGAGGCCGGAGGACGGGCAAGGCGCTAGAAACGCTAAATCATATGTATTGGTCGGTAGGGACATGGAGACAAATCCGGCAACTTCTGGGCGGCGCATTAAAAGCTGCATACCAATCCAGGCGCCAAAGGAATAGCCGCTAACCCAAGAAAACGGGGCGTTTTGGTTAAAACTTTGCAGATAATCCAGTGCATAGGCAGCGTCTTGCAGTTCGCCAGAACCGTGATCATACACGCCCTTGGAGCGACCAATGCCGCGAAAGTTAAACCTAAGCACGGAAAATCCGCGCCGTTTATAGCATTCATACATAGCCACCGGAATACGGTGATCCATATGTCCGCCCGCCTTTGGGTGGGGGGATAAAATAATGGCACAAGGGGCGGCGGCATCATCGCTGGGATGGTAGCGCCCCTCTAGCCGACCATCAGGGCCGGCAAAAATTACTTCTGGCATATATACACTCTTTTTACGCGGGTACGAGCTTCCGAATTAAACGTCAAATAATACTTGACTAAATTAGTCGGAATTCGTAAATCGCGTCTCTGAAACCTGTTTGCGTCTTAATTGTTGGGGGCTTCTAACAGGCATTCTTACAAAATGCAAAAAAAATTACATGTTTACGAGAATAACTGATGAAATTAACCGCCAAAGCCAGATATGCCGTGATTGCCATCACCGATATTGCTGTCAGCAATACGGATGGTCGTGCGGTTAGCTTGTCTGATATTTCGGTACGTCAGGATATTTCACTGAGTTTTCTGGAACAACTCTTTGGCAAGCTTCGCAAGGCAGGCATTGTTGAAAGCGTGCGCGGGGCTAGCGGCGGCTATGTTTTGGCGCGGGCAAGCGCCGATATAAGCATTGGCAATGTCATGGCGGCGGTGGACGAAGAGGTGCAAACCAAACGCTGCGGCGATAGCGGGCTTGGCTGCACCACCAAAGGCGCTAAATGTTTGTCCCATGATTTATGGCAGGCCATGGAAGACCATATTGAAGGGTTTTTCACGGCCACATCAATCCAAGACGTTATAGACCAAAAATTCCCGCAAATTTGTCCAGATCTTATGGAAAAAATGGAGGCTGCGGAATGAAAACATACCTTTATTTAGACCATAATGCCTCTTCCCCGGCCAGACCCGAAGTAATAGATGCGCTGCAAGCGGCATTATTAACACCAGGCAACGCCTCCGCGCCCCATGGTTATGGCCGTGCCGCCAGTAAATTGGTGGAAGATGGCCGCGAAGCTGTGGCGCTTGCTATGGGTGTGTGCGCCCAAGGTTTAATCTTTACGGCCAGCGGCACCGAAGCGGTCAATACGGCTGTCACGTCTGCCGTAAAAGCTGGCTGTCAGCGTTTGTATATCTCGGGCATGGATCACCCCGCATCCATTTTAATGGCTGAAACCAGCGGCGGCACGGTTGAAATGATACCCGTATTATCGTCCGGCCTTTTGGACTTAAACGGGTTGCGGGCTAAATTGGCGCGCCATGATAATGAAAAACACGGGCGGCCATTTGTGTCCGTTGCCGTAGCCAATAGCGAGACTGGGGTTATCCAAGACGCAGAAGCTTTGGTTGATTTGATACACGACATGGACGGGCTGTTATTATTTGATGCCGTGCAGGCTTTTGGGAAAATACCCCTGAATGTCATAGCTCTGTCGGATTATGTGGCCGTGTCCGCCCATAAAATCGGTGGGCCACAAGGAGTGGGGGCTTTGTATGTTGCGCCCGGCGCGCCCTATAGCTCTATGATGATTGGCGGCGGTCAAGAAAAACGCCGCCGTGCCGGTACGCTCAATGTTGCTGGTATTGCCGGATTTGGGGCGGCGGCAAAGCTGGATACAGATTTAAGCCATACAAGAGAAATCAGAGACACCATCGAGGCAGGCTTGAAATCTATGGAGCCTGAAATAACCATATTTGGCGAAGACGCGCCGCGCTTGCCCAACACATTGTTTTTTGCCGTCCCGGGTACTGCGGCCAGCACATTGATGATGGCGCTGGATTTAGCAGGCATATCGGTTTCAACAGGTCTAGCCTGTTCGTCCGGCAAGGTCGGAGCAAGCCGCGCCGTCACCGCTATGGGCCTGTCGGGCAAAGCACCTAACGGCGCAATCCGTATCTCGCTCGGCTACACAAGCGAACCTGAAGACGCCGAAATATTTTTACAAGCATGGGCAAAAATCCGCCGACATGCACAAAGAGGAGCCGCTTAATGGCTGAAGTAGAGAACATGTACCGAGCAAAGCGAGGCAAGGGCGACCGCCCGCCGGCGCATATGCGCCGCACCCGCGTAGGCGTGCGCTTTTCGCGCACTGCCGTGAGCGCAACAAAAGGAGCCGCGTAATGGGCGAACAAAAAAACATAGCCAAAGACGCTATCGAAGCAAAAACCGTCGAAGGCGTTGCTGGTCTCGAAGCCGATAAATATAAATACGGTTTTGAGAGCGATATTGAACAAGAGTTCGCACCCAAGGGTCTGAACGAAGATATTGTCCGGTTTATCTCGGCCAAGAAGAGCGAGCCGGACTGGTTGCTGAAATGGCGGCTCGAGGCCTATGCCCGCTGGTTGACCATGGAGGAGCCTACATGGGCCATGGTGGATTATCCAAAGATTGATTACCAAGACTCTTATTATTACGCCGCGCCCATATCAGACGATGACAAACCAAAGAGCCTTGATGAGGTCGACCCGGATTTGCTGGAGGTTTATAGAAAACTTGGTATTCCGCTCAAGGAGCAAGAGGTTCTGGCGGGTGTACAAGGCGCGCCGCGCGTGGCTGTGGACGCCGTGTTTGATAGCGTTTCCGTGGTCACAACATTCAAAGAAGAGCTGGCCAAAGTCGGGGTAATTTTCTGCCCGTTGTCCGAAGCTGTGCAGAAATATCCCGAGCTGGTGAAGAAATATCTGGGCACGGTGGTGCCGCCTACGGATAATTATTTCGCCACTTTGAACACCGCCGTATTTTCCGAAGGTTCATTCGTTTATATCCCGCCGGGCGTGCGGTGCCCTATGGAACTTTCCACATATTTTCGTATGAACGCCCAAGGCACGGGGCAGTTTGAACGCACGCTCATCATTGCCGACAAGGGCAGTTATGTGTCTTACCTAGAGGGTTGCACCGCCCCCATGCGCGATGAAAATCAACTCCATGCAGCGGTGGTTGAACTCATCGTTTTGGAAGACGCCGAGATTAAATATTCCACCGTGCAAAACTGGTGGCCGGGTGATGCTGAGGGCAAAGGCGGTGTCTATAATTTCGTCACAAAACGCGCTGATTGTCGGGGAAAAAATTCCAAGGTTAGCTGGACCCAAGTCGAAACCGGCTCGGCCATAACCTGGAAATATCCATCTTGCATCTTGCGCGGTGACGGTTCGTCCGGTGAGTTTTATTCTATCGCCATCACCAATGGTTTCCAACAAGCCGACACCGGCACCAAAATGATTCATTTGGGTAAAAACACCAAGTCGCGGATTATCTCCAAAGGTATCAGTGCGGGTAAATCCAACCAGACTTACCGCGGGTTAGTGAGCGCCCACAAAAAGGCCACAGGCGCGCGCAATTTCACCCAGTGCGATAGCCTGCTCATCGGCGATAAGTGCGGCGCACACACCGTGCCCTATATAGAAACCAATACGCCGTCCGCCCAGTTTGAACACGAAGCTACCACGTCTAAATTATCGGAAGAACAACTGTTTTATTGCCGCCAACGCGGCCTCAGCGAAGAAGACGCGGTCGCCCTCTTGGTCAATGGTTTTTGCCGTGATGTCCTACAAAAACTGCCCATGGAGTTCGCTGTAGAAGCGCAGAAATTGGTGGCGATAAGTCTTGAGGGGAGTGTCGGCTAATGAGAAACCGGACGCTGTTCATTTCTGGAACACACAACAAATGTACCGTTTTTGTTGTCGTCGGTCTATTTGCTATGCTCATAACCAGTTGTGATATTGAGGCGCAAGGTGTACTACAGGAACAAATTTCGGAACCAAAACCCGGCCCATTCACTGAACAAAAAACGGTGAAAGAGCAGCGAGAAATAAAAACATCTGTACTGGATGGGGCATTTAACGGTTTTGATGTTGTTGAAGTCCCAGGTTCTATATCTGGAAATTTAGGTGGCTTGGGTGATGCTATTGTCAGTGTTCTGGACGCGGTTGGATATTCGCAAATGGCTTTGCAAGACGGCGTGTCAAAAACCATAGCCACTGAAACCTTGGAGAACGGCAATTATTATTTCGATTATGTGTTGAGCGGCCTCTCTGACAGCAATGCCCCAATTCGTCACCTAAAAGTCTTGTTTGAAAAACAGGTAAACGGCTATCATGTGGTGCGTATCGGGGAAAATTCGCAGCCTTTGTCTGATCAACAGCTCAACCGACAGCTTGACCAACCTACGCCGCCAGAACAAAGTGACCAAGTCTCTGCTTTAGTCGCGGATCCAATTGAATCACATATGATTGAAACTGAACCAACCAATGCTCGTGTGCCTAAAATTACACCGCCCGCACCTACCGTTAAACTGCTCCCGCCTTTGCCGCCAACACCAGTATTGATTATAACTTCGACAATAACCCCCAAACCTCCTGCTGCGCCCGCGCCAAGGGCTACAATTATACCAACTCGTGAACACCTTGTTTCACAAGACGGAATAGATGCATTTGTTAACTATCGACTTGAAAGAGTTCCTGAAAACTTACGGGGCACATATCCCAATATTAGCAAAGCTATGGCGGGCTTTTTAGTGGGTATGAAGCTGCGCGAACTAGCCAATGAAGAAGATGTTTCTGCTTGGGCAAAAATTCGCACCAATACATCCAAAGAGACCACATTCGAATATGAACTTACCTATCTGCCTGACCCCATTATTTATGCGAAAAATTACAAAGTATATTTTGAGCAAGTTGGTGGTGGTTACCAAATAGCCCGCATAGGTCTCAAGGTGAAGTGCTATCACGGTAGCCCCCCAAAACAATGGACGATTGAACCCTGCAATATTACAAATAATTGAAAAAAATAGGAGAGTAAAATGACTAAGAAAACTAAGAAACCAACCCGTAAACACGTAGCCAGCGGCTCTGAATGGGAAGAGAAATTTGCTTATTCCCGCGCTGTCGCCCAGGGCGATTGGTGCTTTGTATCGGGGACGACGGGGACTAATTACGAGCTGGGC
>Ga0256839_1005237_pt1 | contig 12097 bp, 9 predicted proteins | sample 354166metaG_FD_185968 | JGI IMG/M metagenome (GOLD analysis project Ga0256839, IMG submission 185968) | Hydrothermal vent microbial communities from Mid Atlantic Ridge, Atlantic Ocean - 354-166 | ecosystem: Environmental > Aquatic > Marine > Hydrothermal vents | place: Atlantic Ocean: Mid...
AGCAGGCGAACGCCTGGCCGTTTTTTCGGAAATATATTACCGCAACGGCTGGAATGCCTATATCGATGGCGAAGCGGTCGCACATGCCAATGTCAACTATATACTCCGGGCACTTCGGGTGCCGGCCGGCCGGCATAAAATTGAATTCAAATTCGAGCCAAAGAGTTATTATTCCGGCTCGAAAATTTCGCTGGCGGGGTCCGTAGTCCTGATCCTGGTCTTGCTGGGACTGCTTTACGGCATGTATCGCGATGCGGCAATCGAGTCGGCAGCAAAAGAAGAAGCCTGATGAAAAAGGTGCTGATTATCTCCTACTACTGGCCACCGGCAAGCGGGCCCGGGGTGCAGCGATGGCTGAAATTTGCAAAATACCTGCCGGAGTACGGATATCAGCCCTTTGTCATAACGCCACGAAACGGCAGCTATCCCAACCGGGATGAATCGCTTGTGGCGGAGATACCTGCCGCGGCAAGGGTGATAAAAACCCGCACGGCCGAACCTTTTGCCTGGTTCAATATTCTCTCGGGGCAGGCCGGGCGCGGAAAGACTTCGGCTGTGGGCATGGCCGATATCCGGGGCTCGAAATCCCTGTTCAAAAAGACGGCCGCTTATATCCGTGCCAATTTCTTTATTCCGGATGCCCGTGTCGGCTGGGTGCCCTATGCCCTGATGGCAGCCGAAAAACTGCTGAAAAGCGAAGAGATTGATACCGTAATAAGTACCGGCCCGCCCCACAGTTCGCACCTTGCGGGCTTGCGCCTGAAAAAGAAATACAATGTAAAGTGGATTGCAGACATGCGCGACCCCTGGACCAATATTTATTACAATGCCTATCTGCCCCGGACGGAGAAAAGCAAGGCGAGAGACCGGAAAATGGAAGACGATGTCCTGCAATCGGCTGATGCCGTGATGACCGTCAGCCCCGGCCTCGCAGAGGAGTTTTCTGACAGGGCTGCGCGCATTGAGTTGATCTACAACGGTTTCGATACGGAGGACTTTGCAGATACGTCCGGAAGCGACCGGCCGGATGATTTCTTCAGGATATCCTATGTGGGAAACTTCAAGGCTAACCAGAATGTGCATGCACTGTGGAGGGCCCTGGCGGCTTTGCGCGCAGAGAATCCGCTTTTTGCAGAGCACTTCAGGCTCGAACTGACGGGAAACATCAGCGACTCCGTGCTGCAGGATATCCGGAATGCCGGCTTATCGGAGCACTTGCTGCTGAATGAATTTGTGGATCATGCACGTGCGATAGATTTGATGCGCAGTGCCGGCCTCCTGCTGCTGCCCATACCCGTGGCGGAGAACAACAGGCAAATATTAACGGGAAAGCTCTTTGAGTACCTCGCTTCGGGAAGCGAGTTGCTGGCCATCGGGCCGCCCGATGGCAACGCAGCGGAAATACTGAATGAAACAGGCCGGCCAGCTATGATCGATTATGGCGATGAGGCCGAAATGCGCCAACGCATTGAATTGCTGTTTGAAAAATGGCTGCCCCGCAAAAGCCTTGAAAAACACCCGATTGAATCGGTTATGAAGTATTCCAGAAAAGAACAGACCGCCTTGCTGGCGGAATTGATTGACCGCCTGAACCGAATCCAATGAGAGAGATCATAGATATCGCTGCTTTTGAACGTTCATCGGATTTTTACCCTGCCATCGACCTGCTCCTGACGGTGAAGAGTTTTGACCTTGCGGCCATACGCAGGCGCTATCTCCACTCCCGGCAAAGCGGAAGCGGCAGGGCCGGCAGTGTGGAGCGCAGAAACCCCGGCAAGGGGGGCATCGTAAGCCTGCGCATCGAAAAAGGAAAAATACGGAGGGAAAAGGTGGTGTGCCGGCTGACCGAACCCCGCGGCATCGACCTGAAAGGAGGCAAACTGGCCATAGCGGCAGAAAACAAAGTGTACTGCTTCGGTCAGGAAGGATCGCTTCGCATCCTTCGCGACCCCTGGTTCGCCTACATTCATACCGTTCGTTTTCACCCCGGAGACACAGACCTCCTCCTCATCTCTTCGTCAGGCCTGGATATGGTAAAGGAGTACCGCATCGATGCGGCCGAGCCGCGATTCGAATGGCTGGCATGGGAGCATGGTTATGCATTGAGCCGCGATCCGGCCAGCGGAGAAGCCCTGTGGCTGACCCGCTCGGCTGAACAGGCGGCCGCCTGGCACAAAGAAGGGAAAAGGGTGAAACTGCTGCAGAACCCGGCAAATGACCATCTGCCCACGGCCATGCGGGCCGCTTTTATCAATTCGGCAGACTATGCCGGGCTTTCGGGCGATAAATTGATTGCCACTTTTTTCCATGAAGGCAAGGTCGTGGAAATCGACCGTGCAAGCGGCACTGCGAGCGACTTGCTGACAGGCCTTAAAAATCCGCACGGAGGGCATGTGTTCAGGGGCGAAGTGAGGGCAAGCAGTACCGGAGCAGGCGAAATAGTGAGAAAAACGGAAGGGAATAAGGAGACGGCTTTGTCATTTCGTGCCCTGCCGGGCAAAGCCCCCGGTCTCGGTGACCTGGAGTGGATACAAAACAGCATTTCCCTGGACCATCTGTTGCTGGCCATCGATTCTAACAGAACGGCTTTCGTCATCATCAACCCCGGGGCCCGAAAATTTGATATGATCGCATACAATCAAAACTGGGCGGTGCAGGATTTGATAAGCGGGCGCATGAGCGAAGGGCAGGAGCGGCAACTGCGCAAGTTAGATGAACCAGCGGATTAACTCAAAAGCTTCGGCAAAGGCCGCATTGACCTGAATTCCGCGGACCTGTGCCAGACTCCGGATAAATTCTTCTTTCATGTAGGGGCGATGTTGCTGGCTTTTGTATTCCTGCAGGGCATTTATTTTGGCTTCGAGATGGGAAGCGTTGACTTTCACGTGGAAGTCGGAGTCAAAGGACAAGCTGTTCCACGGAAGTTCGTAGCCGATCAGCCGGGCATGTTTAAATGCCCGGAGGCCTTCTTCATAAATGGTGTGATGATCCTGATGCAGGTCGCGGCTGTTGGGAAGCAGTACGAGGCCGGGGTTTATCTCCTTCTTTATTTTAACCATCTCTTCAAGAATGGCCTGCCGGTATTGCGGGAAATCGCGCACCGGAAAATCGAAAGTGATGGTATGTGCCTTGTCAATGCCCAGCCTGGAGACAGCCGATTGAAGTTCGTCATAGAGCTGATACGGGGCATATCCATCGGGCAGCGACTTATTGCAGGGAGAAAAGGCTGCATACCAGATTTCCTTTCCTTCGTCAGACCATCGTCTGAGAGATGCCCCGCTTGACAACTCCCCGTCATCGGGGTGCGGAGCGAGCAGCAGTATTCTTTCAATCACGGATTGGGTTTTTTAATCACAAAGAGTCAAAATTAATGGAATATTCCTTTTGAATTTCTTCCGGAGTGATCGGGCGGATATTGTGCGCGCGACAATACTGCAGGATGCGGATATACACAGGCTTCCAGCCTTTAAACTTGTATGGTGAGAAGAACTGATTGTGCCATAGAATGCTGATAACGGCATCGTTCTTGTGCGATTCGAGAAATTGAAGAATGTGCTCCTGCGCCCGGCCGGGGGAGAGTTTTTTATAATTTCTGAGCGTACGATCCATAATATTCAGCGGGACTTCGATAAAATCAAAGGGCCGGTCATTCAAAACATCATAAGGCGGATAGGGCAGGGAATAGTTGTTTCTGAATCCCGGCTCTTCGGCAAAACCCAGGGAATAGTCCTGCGATACATTGCGGGAGAGGACCGGAAAATCATTTTGAATATTGAATCGAAGAAAATGATAGCGGTTTATCTTATCGTATAAGTCCTGAGGCAGTCTTTCAAACTCTTCGCTGAACGATAAGTGCGAAGCACTTTTGTGCAGGCCGTTGACCGATCCCCTGGATCGCACTTCCTGCATCAAGTCCCGGATCTGCGCTGACCCGATGCGGTAATCGGCATTTTTTATGGCCGGGTCAAGTGTGCTTTTCCCTTTTACGGGCAGCCAGAAGAAGATAGAGGAAAATCCGAACTGCCCTTCGATTTCCAGAATCTCCCGGATCGTATTCCATGCACTTTTTGCTTTTGGATGGGCCAGGCTTGCTTTGAGTAAGCGGATAAAGCCTTTGAAATTCCCATTTTTCAGTGTGGCCAGCCAATCCTGGGGAAATGAACCGAAAAGAGAGTCGATGTCATGGGTCAGCACAATGCGCGATACTTGCGGTTCCTTTCCGGATACAGCCTGGCGCTTTTGAATTTCTTTGATTATTGCATCAAAACAGCTGTTGACAAGATTCTTTTCAACTACAGCGAAGTGCTTCTGATAGCCGGCTTCGTAGGGGAACCTGCCATACGCATCACGGGCATTGCTCCCATACTCTTGCAGACAACTGAGCATGTAAAAAGCAGTAGAAAGATAGTCCGGCCTTCCGTCCTCACATCTGATTAGGGGTTCTTCCCTGAAATACGCCCTCCAGTCGAAACGGTGGCTGCAATAATTCTCAAGAAACAAGCCGGATATGCGTATGTCGGCATCCGCTGCATCCGAAACAATTATTTCCGTATCCGTTTCAAATGAGAGCCCGCGGGAGTGTTGCAGCAGAGCAAGCGTGTATCTCAAAGCTTTTTCCGCTTTTCGATACTGGGGGTTGAGATTGATTCTGAATGACACGGGCACGATTTCTTGAGGCATGAAAATACTCATGCCGGGCACTTTATCCAATTGAATCGAGGTTCTTTGAAGGCAAAATGATTTTATTCATTGGGTCGGGTATATTTGCAGGAGCAGAAAAAGAAGTATTGAAATGACTTCTTATCCTTCAAATTAAAAAGAAAGTTCGCAGCAGTGATGAGGCAAAGCGTCAGCAAAAATGGGATAGTATAATGTGTGGGATAGCCGGGTTTATTGACGAAGGGTTTGGCAGGGATTCCGGGATGGAGCAATTGAGCCGGATGCTGGAGACAATCGGCCATCGCGGACCCGATTCCCGGGGCTTATGGAACGAAGGCCCCGTGTTTCTGGGACACAACCGGCTGAGTATCATTGATCTTTCGGATGAAGCAAACCAGCCTTTCACGGATGGGCACTTGCATCTGGTTTACAACGGTGAAATTTATAATTACATCGAATTGCGGGAAGAACTTAAAGCCCTCGGTCTGGAGTTTAAGACCAGCTCGGATACGGAAGTGCTCATAAAAAGCTACCGGCAATGGGGCGTTGCATGTGTGGAGCGCTTCGCAGGCATGTGGGCTTTTGCCTTATGGGACAGCCGCTCCGGGGAGCTCTTTTGTTCCCGTGATCGTTTCGGGATCAAACCTTTTTATTATATCAGGGACGGAGCGCGTTTCTGTTTTGCCTCCGAGTATAAACCTTTGAAAAAGACGGGTCTTTTTTCAAACAAACCGAATGTCAGTCAGATATACAGAGGCTTGCAGCTCGGCTGGCTGAATTATAAGGATGAAAGCTATTTTGATTGCATAAAAATACTGCCGGCAGCACATAACATGCTGATAACTAATGGAGAAATAAAGATTTGGAGATACTGGGATATTGATACAACGCGAAAGAGTTCGCTCGGATTTGAAGAAAAGAAGGAAGAATTTAAAAGATTGTTTTTACAGAGCATACGCCAACACTCCCGCTCGGATGTAGTGCTGGCCAGTTGCCTGAGCGGGGGGCTCGACAGCTCTGCCATCGTGTCTGCCGCTGCCAGGCTGAATCCGGAAAATGTTTTTAAGACATTCACCATTTACTATGACGGGCAGGGGGATGTAGATGAGCGGGAATTTGCAAAAGCGGTCATTGAAGACAATCCCAATGTGGAGCCTTACTTCTACTCGCCCCGCGAGAGCGAGATAGAAGAAGCCCTGCACGAAGTGATCCATTACTTTGACGTGCCCATCTCCGGCAGTGCTCCGATCTCCCGGCATTTCCTGATGCGAATGATCCGGGAACATGATATAAAAGTGGTTCTGGACGGGCAGGGGTCTGACGAATATCTGGCGGGTTACCGGCACACGGCTCCGAGATATCTGGCCGATGCCATGAGCCGGCTTCAAGCGGGGAAATATTTGAAAACACTCTCTGTAATCCGGCAGAACGAAGGCCTTTCAACAGGAAACGTGATGGATATCGCTGGCAGGTCCTTTCTGCATTTGTTCTTAAATGAGGAGCAGATCAGCAATCTGGAATACAAAAAGAGTACTTTCCTGCCGAAGAACAGGAAGTCTCTTGTGAAACTGGAGAGGCAGAAAGGCAGCAGAGTGGATGCGTTTCTTTATCATTTGTTATTTAATACCAAACTGAACTCGCTGCTGCATACGGAAGACAGAAACTCCATGGCATATTCCATCGAGGCCAGAGTCCCGTTTTTGGACCATCGTTTGCTTGAGTTTGGCTTCACCCTGAGCAACGATGACCGTTATCACATGGGCGTGAGCAAATATATTCTGAGAGAGGGCTTGAAGGAGCTCTTGCCGGCCAAAGTGTACGCACGAAAAGACAAAAAAGGATTCGTAACACCCGGAGAGACCAAATGGCTCAGAGGGCCACTTAAGCATTACCTTGGGGAAATGAAGCAGGCAAACTATGATTTTCTTCATATGGATCGTGTAAGGTCTCTGATCAGTGAATACGAAAGAGGTTCAAATAAAGAGGTAAGGCTGATTTGGAGATTGATGACCCTGCACATTTGGTTGAAAAAGAATGCCTGAGAAAAAGAAATGAAATCATAAACATCAGAGATGAGAGTTGCAATCGTACAGAATAGAATTGTGGTGGGAGGCATTGTGCACGTGATGATGAATATGATTGAGCATTTAAATCAACAAGGAATCAAGCCGGACATTGTCACACTAAAAAGTGCATACGATGAAGAGGGGCTGAAGCAGCTTTTTAACAAGAGCGTTGATTTCAGGCTGAAGAAGATTTTTCATAATTTCAAGATGCCGTACGAATGGAATCTCTTGTGGTTTAACTTATTGCTCAGGAAATATGCCCGCAATTATGATTTGATTATATCCCACAACAATGTATCTTTTCTCGGGCCGGATATTCCCACCCTGTCTTATATTCATTTTCCACGAAAAGCCAGGGTGTTGAGCAAGTGGCGTTCCATTCATGACCCGGGTGCCGGAAAGATGCACCCCTTGTTGATAAGCCGGGACCCGTTTTATCTGGCTCGTGGCCTGTATTCTTTAAACAGGGAATTCCGTTCGAATGAGGTGGTAATGGCGAATTCCGAATTTACGCGAAACGAAATTGCTCGGTATTACAAAATCGACCCCACAGAAATCATTGTAGCCTATCCTCCGATTGTCAACCTTGAGAAGGGGAGCGCCCCGCTGAGCGGCAGCAGAAAAAATGTGATGACGCTTGGGCGTTTTGTGGCTTCAAAGCGGCAGATCGAACAAATACGGATTGCCAAAAAATTGCCCCGATATCATTTCTTTATTTGTGGCTTTGTGGATGACCGGTCGTACTTTGAGAAGTGCCGGCAGACGATCAGGGATGAGCAAATTCAAAACGTCTCCCTGCATCCGGATTTGGAGTCGGCTGAGCTGAAAAAAATATTTCAGAGTTCTGCCTATTTTCTGCATTCGGTTCGAAATGAGCCATTTGGGATAACGGCAATTCAGGCAATACAGAATGGCTGTATTCCGGTGGTTCACGATTCGGGAGGCCAGAAAGAAACCGTAAGAATTGCATCATTACGCTATCAGGACGAAGACGAGGCCATTGCAAAACTGACGGCTTTGTCGGAAATGGATGACGCTTCCCTTCAAAGCTTTCATGCGGAGTTAAAGGATAATCTTGATAAATTCACGGAAGAAGCATTTTACAGACAAATGGAAAAGGCCATGAAAAAGTTATCCTTCAATGCTTAAGGAGTACTACCATAAGAGTTTGGACATACTGAGAAAATGGTGGAATCAGAACCGGCAATTTTTCAGCGAAGAAACAGAGAGAAGGGCTGTATATACATATAAGGACCCAAACATTGACAAGCTGCATGAGCGGGTGCTGAGGGATGCGAGTCCCTGCTTTGTGCTTTCAACGGGCAGGGCAGGTACGGCACTGCTTACAAAGATATTATCTCATCACAAGGGGGTGCGTGTGGAGCATAACCCGATCCCCGAGCTGACCTTTCACAGTGCTTATGCGTACAGGCATTGGCAAGACAAAGCGGATCTGTGCAAGGCCATGATTGATGCCGCACGGTATGAATATGTTCGAAATGCGTTCATTAGGAATGAAGCATTTGTGGAAAGCAACCCGAGAATCACCTTTTTTGCCTATCAGCTGGCAGAGCTGTTTCCAAAGGCCAGATTTATCCATCTGATACGGCATCCGGCTGACTTTATTGCCAGCGGAATGGCAAGAAACTGGTACCTCGAAGGCCGCATCAGAGACGAGGGGAAGATCAAGCCGGAGCAGCTGAAAGATTGGGAGAAGTGGTCGCAGGCAGATAAAATAGCATGGCTCTGGCAGGAGACAAATGCTTTTATTGAGGAGTTTAAGGAGCAAAGCAGAAAAGGCCGTGTGCTTACGGTACGTTCAGAAGATTTCTTCAGTGATACAAAGATTTCCTCGGAAATAGCAATGTTCATCGGGCTGAAACCATTGCCCGAAAGAGAACTTGCCAGATTAATTCGAAAGCCTGTAAATGCGCAACGCAGCAAAGGAAGAGTCGAACTGTCCGTTGGCACTCTCGAAAAAATGCCTCTGATGGGAAGATACTATCCTATTTGATATCTTTTTCAAGGTATTTTAAGTCAATTTCCAGCATCTCCAATGCACTTTTCCATCGAGGGTCATCTGCTGCGTACAAGGGCCTGGGCGCATTTACGTTGTCCTTTGCCCATTGAATGACCTTTTGAGGTACTTCAAGGTTCAGATATTTGTAAATACCGGAAATTTGTTCGACCGGGTTCTTACAAAAGGATTCATGATCAATACTTAAAAACTTATCGCCAAAATATTTTTGTCCGTCCGCAATCATGCGTTCGTTAAACTCCTTCCAGATAAACAAGAGTTTGATATATGCCGGCTGCTCCTCCAGATCTTTTCTCTTTGCAACTTCACGTATGTAATAATTAGCAATATCTTCCTGGCTCCAGTGATTATATCCGGTTTTTATATTAAAGAAATCTTCCGGATCGGTCTTTTCATATTTATTGGAATAGCGGCCCAGCGCCCGGGAAGTCTTTCTTTTTAGAAGAGAGATGCCACTTAAGCGTTTATCTCTTATTCCAAATAAATGAGAAGTGGCAAATCGAATCGGATTCTTTTGAATATGAATCATATATGAGTCCGGAGCAATGTGATGCAGCTGATCAATGAGAAAGGTAGCACGTACAAATTTGAGAACCGTATTGGATTCGGAATGAATAAGAAAGGATAAGTACTCTCTGATAAACCGGGGTAATTCATGTTTGCTGCTTTCCAGCATAAAATTGCTGCCTGCTCCAAAGTTAAAATCGGAGACATTTTTGTTCAGGCCTTTCTTTTTAATAAAAGCCTGGCGCATCATCCTGATCTTTTCATTGTAATCAATATCTGTAGCCATGGAGCCCCCGCCTTTCATTTTGACGGCAGGATTTAAAGGCTCGTAGAGTAGATAGAGGTCCTTGTCCTGATAAAAAGCATCAAATATTATAGTAGTTCCTGAACGTCTCAACCCAATAAGATAGATATTCATTTGTTAGGTGTTGCAAATTGAATTGATGTGATTAAAGTCGTATTCATATTGATTGCCTTGCTTCCTGCGAAAATATGAATTCTTCATTTCCCAACATCATTATTTTTTAATCATAGTTTAAGTAATAAAATGTTTAAAAAGTAAATATTTTCCTTAGAATTTAAAGGCATGTGATTTGGGATTCTATTAAAATGGTTAATTTTATCTTGGGTCTCTTAAGAATTGATGTTAACTAAAATGCACACACAAGATTAAAGAAATGATCATATCCCATAAATATAAATTTATTTTTATAAAGACCAGAAAAACTGCGGGTACAAGTATTGAAGTTTTCTTATCAGAACATTGTGATGAGAAGGATATACTTACTCCTGTTCGTCCTGTTGTAGAATCTCATAAAGCAAGGAACTATATGGGAATATGGAATCCAGCTCGTGAGTTACGCACTCGTGGTGTTAAAGAAGCAAAACTAACTGTCCATGATCTTCTGAGAAGAAGAAAATTTTACAATCATATACCAGCATTAATTGTACGTGAGCGAATTTCAAAAAAAATGTGGAACTCCTACTTTAAGTTTTGTGTAGAGCGAAATCCGTGGGATAAGACACTTTCTCACTACAGTATGATGAAAGATAGAAATGGTGGTGATCTGAATTTCGAAGAGTATCTTGCGAAAGGAGATTTTTGTATAAATTATCCTTTATATACTGACAGGAAAAAAAAAGTGATAGTGGATCATATTATAAAGTACGAGGATCTAAATCAGGAGTTAAGTGCTATTTTTGGTACTTTGGGAATTCCATTTGAGGGCCAGCTTGCTGTCAAGGCGAAATCAAATCATAGAAGTGATAAAAGGCCCTATAGAAAGGTTTATACTGAAGCGCAAAGAAGAATTATCGAAAAAGCATTTCAGCATGAAATTAAACTTCTTGATTATCAATATTAATTGAATATTTAGCTCTTCCTTATAGATTGAATTTGCTATGTGCTATAGAATGATTAAACTTAAATTTGATAATCCCTTTCCGTTTTTGCCCATGAGAGTAAAGAATTGAACCTAAAAAAACAATAATGGGCATCATCATACGTCAAAGTATTAAATCATCATTATTCAATTACCTCGGTATTGCACTTGGCTATATCAACATGGTCTGGTTCTTCCCGAGTATCCTCTCTGAGGAGCGATTTGGCCTTCTAAGAGTAGTGATTTCCGTTTCCATGCTCTTGGCTCAGTTTGGTGAGTTCGGTCTGTCCAACACGCTCAACCGCTTTTTCCCTTACTTTAAGCGGAGCAGATCTCAGAACGGTGCTTTCATAGCATATATATGCCTGCTTGCTTCAGCATTTACAATTGTGCTCTTGCTTGCTTTGTTCTCTTTCAAAGAGTTCTTCTTCTCCCATGCTTACGATCATGAGGTACATTTTTCAGAACATTTTCCTGCTATTCTTGTCATCACCATTTCCGTAGTTTTTAGTGAAATTTTATATGCCCTTTCACGTGCTTCCTATAAAGCTGTTTTCCCATCCTTTATCAAGGAAACTTTATTGAGATTTTTGCAGACGTTTAGTATCCTACTGTTTTACTTTGATATGGTTGATTTTGAGGTTTTTGTGCTGCTATTTGCAAGCACCTATTTTATCAGCCTGCTGACTATGTTTACATATCTTTATTTTAAGGGGCTTATCCGATTTAGGCATCCTGCATTGATTACCAGAGTAAAAAGTCCAAGTGAAATACTTACTTATTCATTTTATGTCTTTCTTAATAAATTGCCCAATAGAGCCATAAATCAGATAGATGTGTTGATGCTTGGGGCACTTGCAGGATTGAAATCCGCGGGGGCTTATTCCATTGCTTTCTTTATTGCTGAAGTTGTCCGCATTCCGGCTCGTAATATTTCTCTGATTAGTAATCCCCTTATTGCGGAGGCTTGGAAAAATAATGAACTTGGGGAAATCAATAAAATATACAGGCAATCTTCAATAAATCAGTTGCTCATCGGTGGTTTCTTTTTAATCCTTGTCCTTAGCAATGTAAATGACTTTACATTTTATCTGCAAAATAAGTACAGTGGAATATTCCCGGTTCTTGCTTTGTTGGGGCTGGCAAAAGTATTTGATATGACAACGGGTATTAACGGATTGATTATTGCCAATTCCACTTATTATCGTTATTCCCTAATATTTAGTATTGCACTTTTGATTTTGGCTGTAATCAGCAATTACCTACTAATCCCTCCTTATGGGATAAGGGGGGCTGCCTTGGCAACGGCATTATCCGTTTTTCTACTGAATGGAGTAAAAACCCTTTTTGTATTGTATAAATTCAATATGCAACCCTTTACAATTAAAACCTTGGTCGCATTGGTCTTATTAGCCCTTACCTATTTACTAACTTCTTTGGTGACA
>Ga0256839_1005238_pt1 | contig 12094 bp, 6 predicted proteins | sample 354166metaG_FD_185968 | JGI IMG/M metagenome (GOLD analysis project Ga0256839, IMG submission 185968) | Hydrothermal vent microbial communities from Mid Atlantic Ridge, Atlantic Ocean - 354-166 | ecosystem: Environmental > Aquatic > Marine > Hydrothermal vents | place: Atlantic Ocean: Mid...
GCGACCATTCTCAAACGTGAAACGCCGCTAGTGTGCGAATAGGAGCGCGCTTGCGGGCGGGGGGCGTCTGACCCGCCCACGAAGCGAGCTAGTCTCGACAGACGCTGCAGTTGCACACGGGATGAGAGGGAACGCCTTTTGCATACGGACACTGTCCCGATACGCTGCGTCCGCGAGTGGGACGTGCAAACATGCAACATCAATTGAACATATTGCGAAACGACCCAGAGCTACGCGACCGATATCTCCGCTATGCGGCCCTTGCGCTGCCGAGACATACCTCGTACCCGGCGGTGCCATTCTGGAAAGATCGGGCGCCGCGGGACTATCGGTCCGCGCTCGTTTCCGAGTGTCCGGCCCAAGGCTGGTCGCTGTACGTCCATGTGCCGTTCTGTGAATCCCTCTGCTATTTCTGCTGTTGCACGCGAGAAATCCTGCCCAAGAAGAGCCGGCGGCACTGGACCGAACAGGTAGCCCTCTTCCTCCGCACGGTCGAAGCCGAGGCCCTGGCCGTAAGTGCCACGCTCACCTCGCCGGCCAAGGTGGAGCAGCTCCACCTTGGCGGCGGTACGCCGAACTACCTCACCAGTGACCAACTCGTCCGGCTCGTGGTGAGATTGGAGGAGCTGTTCGACATCAGCCCCGGAGCAGAACGCTCGGTGGAAATCGACCCCCGCACGTGCACACAGGAACAGATCGCCTGTCTTCGCTCGCTCGGCTTTACGCGGTACTCGCTCGGGATCCAGGATTTCGATCCGGAGGTACAGCGTCTCGTGAACCGCATACAGCCGGTCGAACAGGTGGCACGAGTCCTCGGCCAGATCCGCTCAGCCGGGGCGGCTTCGGTCAATTTCGACCTCATTTATGGACTACCGGGGCAGACGCCGGAGTCGTTCTGCCGCACCATCGAGCATACGTTGGCGTTTCGGCCCGACCGCATCGCTCTCTATCGCCTGGCTGTTCTTCCCGACATGTTCCGCTGGCAGCGTGCGTTCGGTAGGGACGCCTTGCCGGACTCGGACACACTCCTTGACATGTTCCTAACCGCGGTCCAGATGTTCCAAGCAGCAGGGTACTCCTGGATCGGCTTGGACCACTTCGCACTTTCTCAGGACGCCCTGAGCCAGGCCTATCGCAGTCGTCGGTTACGTCGTACGTTCCAAGGTATCACGACCGGCCACGGTCTATCCGTTCTCGGATTTGGTCCTTCTGCCATCAGCATCCTGCACGACAGCTACTACCAGAACCGCAAGACAACGTCGGAGTGGTCCGAGGCGATCCAGAACGATGGGCTCGCTACCTTTCGCGGTGTGGAATTGAGCCGTGACGACCTCGTTCGACGGGAAGTCATCGAGGCGCTGTATTGCTACGGTCATGCCGATGTAGCCCGCCTCGCCGAGCGTTACGGGCTAGACGCGACCGTTTACTTCCGGCGCGAACGAAGCGCCCTCGAGGAACTCGCCGGTGAAGGAATCGTCACGGTACGCGAGCCGTTCGAGGTCCGGCTGACGTTCCCCCTGGGCAGATTGCTTACGCGGGTCGTTGCTGCCGTGTTTGACCACTACCTACCCCCTGACGCCTACCGGTCCGGATTGGCAGCGAATGTGGCATCCAGAGTGGGCTAGCACGAGAGGAGACAGCCGTCCATGCAGCGACGCTGGTTGATACCGCTGGCAACAGGTACAGGAGCCTGGACCATCCTGGCTATAGCACCCCCATGCTGGGCTGCCGGAGGTGTGAAGCGGGTCTGGTGGCTACCAGAAGACTATTCCACAACCGGGTACCATTTCGACAACCTGTTCAATATCGTTTTGTTCGAGACCGCGGTGGCTTTCGCAGCCGTCGTTATCGCTCTTATCTATTTCGTTGTCCGGTACCGACACAGGGAGGGCCACCGTGCCGTCTACGAACGCGGTGATCGACCCATCCATCTGGCCATCACTGTGACCCTGGCTCTCATCGTCTTCATCGCTATCGACATGAACATCGTCCACCGTTCCAATGTGAGCCTGGCCGAGATCGCCGAACAGGCACCTGATCCCGAATCCGCCTTTGTGGTCTTTGTGACAGGGGAACAGTTTAATTGGGTGATCACGTACCCGGGCACGGACGGACAATTCGGTACACTCGATGACATCGAGACTCGTAATGAGATGCATGTACCTGTCGGCGAGAAGGTGCTTGTTCGAATTACCTCCCGCGATGTCATCCACTCCTTCAACATTCCCCAGCTCAGAGTGAAAATGGACGCCGTTCCCGGTATGGAAACCCGGGTGTGGTTCGAGGTAACGGAACCTACCAAGCTGGAGCTCGCCTGCGCGGAACTTTGCGGATGGGGACATTACATGATGAAAGGCCGTGTCGTGGCAGAGAGCCGCGAAGCGGTCGAGCGCTGGCTGCAAGAGCAGGAGCAGTTCCAGGAGGCGATGCGCTAACGGTACAGCCCTACCAGCATCGATGGGACCTGAACGAAACCGGTCTGGAGGATAGTTCGGATGGCGGAGGCACGCGGTCATCACGAGCCAAGGACCTTCCTTGGGCGGTACATATTCTCTCGTGATCACAAGATCATAGGAATCCAGTTTCTCTTCACAGGCCTCTTCTTTCTCCTATTGGGTGGGTTGATGGCCCTCGTGATCCGGTGGCAGCTTGCCTGGCCGTCGGACGAGACCCACCCGCTACCGCTGCTGGCGAAGTGGTACGGCTGGGAAGGCGGCCATATGCCCCCGACCTTCTACCTCACGCTGATCACGATGCATGGAAGCATCATGATCTTCTTCGCAATCACGCCTATTGTGATCGGCTTCCTCGGCAACTACTTGATACCGTTGCAGATCGGCGCCAAGGACATGGCGTTCCCGACCCTGAATATGCTGTCGTACTGGGTGTTCTTCGTTGCGTCCGTGTGCATGATCCTGGCCCTCATCTTTGGGGCAGGAGCGGGTTGGACGGCGTATCCGCCGCTAAGCGTGGTGGCGACTCCGTCGATTGGGCAAGATCTCTGGATCCTCGCCCTCGCTCTTATGGGGGTGTCCTCCTTGATGGGGGCGATCAATTACGTGACCACGATCATCCAGCTCCGGGCTCCTGGCATGACGTGGGGACGTCTGCCCCTCACGATTTGGGGCCTCTTCTACACCGCGGTGCTGAACCTGGCCGTTCTGCCGGTCATCGCGGCTGGGCTGTTCCTGTTGCTGCTGGACCGGTGGGGAACGTCGTTCTACATCCCGGAAGGACTGATCGTGAACGGCCAGAGACTTGATCAAGGAGGGGGGGCGGTGCTGCTCTATCAACACCTGTTCTGGTTCTTCGGCCATCCGGAAGTATACATCCTGATCCTGCCGGTCTGGGGAGTAGTCTCAGAACTCCTGGCGGTCTTTTCGCGTAAGCCAGCCTTCGGCTACAAGGCAACCGTGATATGCATGGGGATCATCGTGGGCCTCAGTCTCATCGTCTGGGGACACCACATGTTCACCGCCGGGATGGCGCCGATGCTCAGCAAGACCTTCATGACCCTCACCACGCTGATCAGCATTCCCTCTGCGGTGTTCTTCCTCAACTGGCTCGGGACACTTTGGAAAGGCGATATCCACCTGACCTCACCGATGCTGTTCACTCTCGGGATCGTGTTCGTGTTTGCTATTGGTGGTCTAACGGGACTATTTCACGCTGCGGAAGCGGTAGACCTGTACGTGCACGATACGTACTTCGTGGTCGGTCATTTCCACTACACACTGGCGGCGTCCGTCCTGTTTGGCTCGATCGCTAGCATCTACTACTGGTTTCCCAAGGCGTTCGGTCGCATGATGAACGAAACGCTGGGCAAGTGGCACTTTTGGCTGACCTTCATTCCACTCCAGGGTGTCTTCTTCGGCATGTTCATACAGGGCGCGCACGGACACATGCGGAGGATCGCCGACCCGACGCTCTACGATTTCCTCCGACCGTGGCAGTCGTACAACGTCTTCATTACCTACTGTGCCCTTGCACTCGGTGCAGCCCAGCTCTTGTTCGTGGCAAACTTCGTGTACAGTCTGTTTGCGGGTCGGAAGGCGGAGCGGAACCCGTGGGGGGCTACTACGCTTGAATGGACGGTTCCATCGCCCCCGCCCCACGGGAACTTCGAGGCAACCCCGGTCATCCGCCGCTGGGCTTACGACTACAGCCTGCCCGAGGCGCCGCGTGATTATCTCGTGCAGACCGAGGACGAGGTGCCGGTCGGCGCAGAAGTCGCCGCTGCTCAGAAGCGATAAGCTTCCGGCGGCCGTCAGAATCGAGCTCGTACCGACTTCCGGGCCGGTGAGAGTCCTCACCGGCTTTTTTCCTTTTTTCACGCCCGCTGCGCGCCGGGGCGCCCGCAAACCGTCCCCGCGATGGCGCGGTCGCTCTGCGCCGGCGGACTCTGAACAAGACGTCGGGGAGGGGGCCCTGTCGTGGAGGTATAAGCGTGCGACGGACATGACCTTGGAGCTGTCCCTGACAGTGCCGATCACGCGTTATCAGACGTGCGCAGCGTTTTCCATCAGTCGTTGCGGCGCAACGAAAATGCGGGTTGCGCCGAGACTTGCGCAACCCGCGGCATGCCCGAGGCGGGAGTCGAACCCGCACGGGGGTTACCCCCCAGAGGATTTTAAATCCTCAGCGTCTGCCAATTCCGCCACTCGGGCGCAACCTTTTCGGGCGTCTCACCCACCCAATGATATGGCCCGGCGCGGAAGCGCCGGTTCCTCTCTGCCGTCCATCGGCCGCAAGCAGTGGCGTTTGTTGTGCCGCACATCCGTGCCACCCCCCCGCCGTTCTCGGCTTCTCGGTCAGATCATCGAACAATAGCTCCGGCCGCGGGCCGGCCCGGACGCATCGGCCAGCCACGGCCCCCGCTGCACATCGGGTGGACCAACGCCCGGCGCCTCATCCCTGCCGGAACAGTTTATGGTCGTGGGCTTAGTCAGCACAGAAGGACCAAAGCTACCGAGCAATGACGACGCCCCAGCATGTGGGAGCCTCCGGCGGCAGCATTGATCCGGCCCACCCTCAGCAGCGGATCATCTGGGAGACAGCACGCTGCGCGCGGCGCTTCTCCAGGTTTAGTCGCTAACACCTCGCTGGCGCATCAGGATGTGTAGCATTGGAGCACGGTTGGAGGATACCACGCGTATGAGCAGCTATCCGAATGGGGAAGGCGTAACGCGGGAGGACCGGCCGGTTGTTGCGCTGAATATGGGGGGCCTAGCTTCGTGCGAAGGGCTCGCGAGCACCTCATGCGTTACCGCTCGGATCGTGGGCCACCAGCGGTGACCCTGGTGCACGGAGGCTTATCGGATTGTAGCCCAGTGGCTGGCAGAGGCGCCACGCTGCTCGCGCAAGGCGTTAATCAAGCTCGCACGGTAGTTCGACCAGGCCCGATGAGGAGTATCCGCGGTCGACGGGGGACACGAAAACGGAACAGGGCGTGATGCATGACCTGCAGCAGGTGACTGGTGCATGTAGATCCGCGACCGGGATCACTGCATCGTAAGGGGGCCAATATCCGGTCAAACGAATCGGGAGCGGTCGGTGCGCGCAGGGACCAGCGGTTGCGGGGGGTAGCCATGGCAGAGTTTGCTCCGCACCCAACGGTGGCGGACCGCTGCGTCCGGTGGCGGGTCGTGCTGCGCTGCTTGTTTCCGTTGGACCCGTGCGCGGGCGTAGCTCCCGTTCACGGTCGAGACCGCACATAGGGAGCGGGCTTCGGGGCAAGTGGTGCGGAGGGGCTAGGGCAAGGAGAGGGCTACGGTTGGCCACGGTTTAGGACACGGAAGAAGTGCTCTTTAATTGCCTCAGCATCGAGGTCGTGGATGATTCGAAGGGGGGAATCGCTAGGTCCGGGCTTCCAGGCAAAGCGTTCGTCGGGTCCAAGGAGCGTTGCCGGCTCGGCCCGCAGAATCCACGGCAGATTACGCGTGAGGGCCACAACCGTCCCAATTGCAGTGACGTCATAGAGCGCTTTCGGCCGCTGGCGGCGAAGCACGATGGGATTGGTGAGGCTCAGAAGGTATCGACCCAACGGGTTGTTCGGGTACAGCTTGGCCTCTCGACGCGTGTCAATTGTTAGACTCGCGCCTGTTGGGCGCTCAAGAACGACCCAAAAGGGCAGTCCGCTTTGTGCGACCACGTAGGCCGCCCATGGGTCATTGCCTCCGTTGAACGAGTCTATCAGCGCACCCTTAGGGCTACCCCCGAGCCAGCAGATGCGCAGGCGGCCATGTAGGTCGAGGCCCTCCCGACGCGCTTGCAGGATGGCGCTGGCAATGTTAGTACAGGGACCGACGGGCACCACCCAGATCGGATCACCGGGGGATGTGCTGCGTGCGGCGGCCAGGATCGCTTCACTAGCGGGGCTGACCTGAGGTTCGATATCGGTCCATCGGCCACTGGCCGGTGGGTTCAGACGATGTGGCGAGCCGCGAAAAACCAGCGGAACTTCCTCGGCCGGCAAGCCGCTGCAGCGCGCCAGATCCAGGATGTGCACGATCTCGGCCCAGTTCATCGCCTCCTGCCACTCTTCTCCGGGCAGCCCCCCGTGGTGGGCGCTGTTGATTGCCAGCACTTTGAGTTCGCTATAGAGCGCGTACGCGATGTAGTGCTGGTCATCGATTTCGTTCTTCGCATCCGTGTCCAGGATCACTCGTATCGGCGCAGCACGCTCTCCACGACCGACGTCCGTACCCGTTTCGGTCACCGGTTTACGCCGAGGGGGCTGTCCCACGGTGCGAGCCGATTGCGGTCCAGAGCCCTTGCGAGGGGACTTGCCCTGGGCCGTGGTGGTTGAGTTTCCCTTCCCCAGGTCCCAAACGACGTTGCTGCAACTGCCGTGGAGAGTTCGTTGCGATCTCATCGCTTCGTCCCGTGTTTGCTGAAGCGGGTCGATGTGCTGAGCCAGCGCCTGGTGGCAAGGTGCCGCGGTGCAGAGTGCTGTGTACCAAATGCCCAGTGCCACGCCGACCCATCGGTTCCAATGCATCAATGGGCACTCCTCCCACCCGGTGGTCGCGCGAAACGGGCTTCGTTGCTACATGCTCGTGTGTTATGGCCCCTGGCCGGCCAGGGGGACCAGATCGTGGCGCACATCCAGCCGTGCAATCACGGCCACCGGTCACCGCCCGGGTCCAACAGGATACTTTTTGAACTTCGGGAAGCTTGTGTAGAGCACAACCTTAGCTGCTGCGTTTCCCCGTACCTCGGGACGAAGGTCGTGAGCATTCTAACTCACGGCCACACCACTCTGAACTTATCCCCTTCTTTCGTTCGCGATCTTCGGCAGCACCCTAGCCGATGGTACCATTTCAGCACCGGCCACTCAAGCCCCCATCCGTTTGGCCCTCAGCCATCCGGCGGGTCGAGCATCGAGAGCGGCGGCGACCGGTCGGCTGGAGAACGCGTGGGTTGGTCCGGCGGCGTACCGCGTGGTCCGGCGAGGCGAACTCATCGTGCCAATCAGGCAACAGATGCGCCCCCCCGTCGCGTGAGTTCTACGGCCAACCGTCTCATGGTCATACCCTTCCTCGCCTCGGGGCACCGAAAATGAGCAGATGTAGGCTGCCGATGACGGACGGTTGCCATACAAGTGAGAAAGTAGTCCCGGGGCTGTGAAAATGCGTTTGGTCCGGGACAGAAGGCTAAGATTACGCAACGGGGAGCGCGCGAGTGGCTCCTGGGGGCAAGACCAGGACTGCTCCGACCGCGGTTGGCCTATAGCGGCCAAGCATGGGTGGTTCTTACAGCCGGCACGTGCGCGACCAATCGATTCGACCGCGCGATATGGCTCCCGGCGTACGGGCTCACCTGCGGAGAAGATCGGACCAGAAAGCGTGTCCCCTGCGGGCCACCGGGAGGCTGACGCCTGGCTCGGGACTGGTGCTGCATGAGCGGGGGGAGGACAGGGACCGGAATGTGAGTCCGGTAGGTGGTGGATGCGAGTCCGGAGCTGGACGATCTCTGCCCAAAAAGGAACCTTCGACGATGGAGAACGCGGCAATTCCTCCCGATCTTTTCGACCGCATCTACGTGTATTGCACCCGCTTGTACGCAACGGAGTGCGATCTTCGCGTCAGGATCGAGAACGACATCCGGAGCGGAACTGTGCGTGTGGTGGGGCCATTTACTCCCTACCAGCGCACGGTGCCCGAAGTGTACACCTCGGCCGAGTTCGTCGCGGTTGGCCAAGGTCTGTTTGAGTGGCGACTTCTCATACCTGAGCCATGCTTTTGGAGGCCGGAATCGCCTTTCCTCTACCGGGTGGATTTTTCCGTGGACGCAGCGGGTTGGACTGCGGTAGACGTTAGCTTTCGCATCGGCCTCCGCCACCTGCGTGCTGACAAGGAAGAACTCTGGCTGACGGGGCAGCTTTGGCGGCCGAAGGGGGCCCTGATCCAGCCGGGTGCCGAGCAGGCATTCACCGATGACCTTGATCGGGTCCGCGGACTACGCTCCTCGGGTCTGGAGCTGCTTGTGCTTGGTGTGCCATCGGCAGAGCTGGCGGCGACATGTTCCGAATGTGGCGTCGGTTTGTTTGTCCTGCTGCCGATTGCTGCGGACGAAGCCGAATCCCAGGTGCGACGGTTGCGGAACGAGGCCGCCGTGCTTGCATGGGGGCTCGTTGAGGGGGTAGGAAACGAAAGCGAGTTGCTGCAGGTGACGCGCGGCCTCGATCCGGTCCGGCCCTTTTTCTTTCTGTCTCGTGACTGGTCTGCGGTTGTTATTCGCGACAGGGGGACGTCGGTGTCGCTCCCGGTGCATGCCGAGCTTCCCCCACATCGCCTGTTGGAGGGGAGCGCTCTGGGGGATTTATCGCCAGGGCACCTGATTCGAGTCCAGCCCTGGGGTGACCTGTGAGTTTTTACGCCGGGGTTGGGGGCGAGGAACGGTAGGCGGGGCAGGGATGTTCGCAGCGCGGGTGAGCGATAGGACCCGGCAGCGGTATTGGCCAGCCCAACAGCGGCGCAAAAAAGGACGCGCGGTCGGGGACCGCGCGCCGCGGCAGGTAGCGATTGCTCGGGGGGCTACCTAGAACTCGGGAGACAAGAGCCGGGTGCTGGAGTTAGCGGCCGGGCGCCAGCGAACCGCGCCTCGATTCCAGGACGTGCTGGATCGATCGATCTCCACGGCCGGCGAGAACGCGGAGCGGCTCGTCGACGCGACTCCGGTCGCAGCCTTCCTCGCGTGTTCTTCAAGCAGGCGTACTAGTTCCGGTGTTGCGCGCCTCAGCACGATGACGCGGCTTGGCTGATTCACGCCACCGAGGGGGCGGATCACGCAGACGATCTCTGCTTCTCCAGGTTCGTTCGTCGATGCTGCTGCAGCGAGTGCTGAGCCGACGGGTTGGGGTGGTTCCTCGGCGGTCCGCTTGGGCTGGCCAGGGATCAGGCCAAGCTCATCAGGATCGGGCAGGGCAAGGGGTTCCTCCACCGCGCCCCGGTCGTTGGACGCGAATTGGATGGGCGGTCGGGCCGGACCGGGTTCCGCGGGTTGCTCGGGGCGGCTGGGCAGGTAGAGGTGTTCCAGATCGGCTGCGGCGAGCAAGTGGTGAACCGCTCCCAGTGCTGTGAACAGTCCGCGGTTGCCGAACGGATCCGCCGCTGAGCAGACACCGACCAGTTCGCCGGTTTCGGTGAAGAGACCGCCGCCGGAGCGTCCCTGGCGAGGCGCGCCTGCAATTTCAAAATTCGGCGGCCCCTGATACCGATTGACCGCGGTCAGGTAGGTGGGGTACACCCGGGGCCGTGACCCGTGATCACAGCCCACCGAATAGAGCCGTGTTCCAGGCCGTAACTTCAGGTCCGGACCGGCAATTCGGGCCACGGGCAACTGGCGGTCCACCGGGAAACGCACGATGGCCAGGTCGGAGGCTCGGTCCCGAGCGACCAGTGTCCCTTCGTAGACGACCGGTGGTTCCTCGCCGAACCACTCCACCTTCACCCCCTGCCTGAGCCCTCGCGATGACGAGAACAGATGTGCGCAGGTAAGGGCGAGGGCGTAGTGACCGTCACAGTAGATGATCGTGCCCGAGCCATAGTAGCGCGCGCCCCCCTGTTCCCTGTACATCCGCACGCTCCAGCTCAGGAGCTTGTTGGGAGACGCAGGAGCCTTTCGTGGCGTCCCTGAGCGTTTCTCGCTGGCCGGCCGAGGGGTTGCCTGGCGGAGCAGGGCGAGCAGTTCGCTTTCTGTAGCGGGCCCGACGTGGCGGGCGACCTCCACCCCGTCGGCCACCGCGACGAAGGTTGGCAGGTACTGGATTCGAAACCGCCGAGCCAGCTCGGGCTGGCGGTCCACGTTCACCTTTCGGACCGGTATACCTCTGGCTTCGAGTCGGGAGACCACGGGCGCCATCGCCCGGCATGGTCCGCACCAGTCCGCGTAAAAGTCGTAGAGGATGGTCTCCGCCCGTAGTGGAGTGGCGAGGAGAAGAAGTGGAAGCACTACCCACAGTCGTCTCATCGAAACCTCCGTGTCACACCGAGCCCGCATCCAGCAGGCGTTGGCCCCAGCCCCAGGTTGATCGCATGCCGACCCTGAAGGAGTTTCAACCGGCTGCTGGGCCGCATTGCTGAGCAAAGCACGTGCCATTACCCGCACCGCCTGAGTTCTCCGCAACCGGCCCTGGGGCAACGTCACGTAACGCGATCCTGTGCAATCCGTTATGGCATTGGGCGGACTCGGGCCGTCCACGGGGGCAATGAGCGGACCGTGTCCCAATGCTGGGGGCCCCATGAAGCGGCAGGTGTAGGGCGGCCGTACTGGCTTTGCCGAACTGGTTTCCGGGAAACGAAATGCGTCTGCCAGCGTTGACGGTAGGGGCGCCTCAACGAGTGGCAGGCCGCGTCGGGACGGAGGATTGCTGCTATTGTCGGGACCTGACCCCTTTGTAACGATTACACGGCGACTGGTTACACTTTGGAAAATGGGGAGCTGAGCGGAGCGGAAGGTTCACGAGCGTTTGCTTTGCCCGCCATTTGGAAGGCGCCGGCCATGGCCTATTTAGAACCGACGAAGGGGACGGATCTACCCCTGGTCTTGTTGACCAAGCCGCGCACCGTCTTCGGGCGACTGCCCGAATGCGACGTGATCATCCCGCGCCGAGAGGTTTCCCGGTTGCACGCAGCGCTTCTCCAGGAGGGGGACCGGTACTTTCTGGAAGATCTGGGCAGCCGCAACGGGACCTTTCTGAACGGGCAACCGGTGCGAACACGCGTTGCGTTGCGCGACGGGGACGAGGTGAGTATTGCGCGTGTGGTTTGGTTCACGTTTCGGGAAAGTAGCCCCGAGGAGGCAACGGCGCCGGGCGAAGAAGCTGCGCCGAAGATCGTGTACACGATCGATAGCAAGTCCTCAGCCTCCCTGCTGCAGGCCAGGCCTGAGGCGAAGCTGGCCGCTATCCTCGAGATCCTCAACACGCTCGGCGCGTCCATCAACCTCTCCGATACGCTCAATCGCATCGTCGATTGTCTGCCGAGGATTTTCCCGCAGACCGATGTCGCGTTGATCCTCCTTTGCGGGGACACGGCCGAAGACGTGCGACCGGTTGCCGTGTACACCCGTAACCAGCGGCAGGTTGCGCGGCGCACCTATAGCCAAACGGTCGTCCGTCGGGTCATCACCCGGAAGGAATCGATCCTCTCTACCGATGTGCGGGGGGAATCCAGCTTCGATATTAGCCAGTCCATTGCCGATCTGCACATCCGCAGCCTGATGTGTGTGCCGCTCGTCTCCAGCCGCAACGAAGTGCTCGGCGTGGTTGAACTGCACACAGAGAATCCACGACAGCGGTTCAGCCACGAAGACCTGGAGGTGTTGACTGCGGTGGTCCGGGTCGCGTCGGTGGCGGTGGAGAACGCGAGTCTGCACGAATCGATCCTGGCCAAACAACGGATGGAACGAGAGCTGGAACTCGCGAAGGAAGTGCAGAGCAGCTTGCTGCCGGATCAGGTCCCCCGCATACCCGGCGTGGTTGTGTCCAGCTATTACGAGCCGGCTCGCGTTGTGGGGGGGGACTTTTTCGATTATCTCCGACTACCGGACAACAGGTTGGCCGTGGTTGTGGGGGATGTTTCGGGCAAAG
>Ga0256839_1005239_pt1 | contig 12092 bp, 9 predicted proteins | sample 354166metaG_FD_185968 | JGI IMG/M metagenome (GOLD analysis project Ga0256839, IMG submission 185968) | Hydrothermal vent microbial communities from Mid Atlantic Ridge, Atlantic Ocean - 354-166 | ecosystem: Environmental > Aquatic > Marine > Hydrothermal vents | place: Atlantic Ocean: Mid...
GGCGCGATTTTTTGCGACAAAGGCTAATGGTAGATTGATGCGCGCAATATCGGCATCGCTAAGCGCAAGGCGAACCTCGGCAATATCTGTAGAAAATATTCGCCCAAGTCGCGCACCTGGGTTAACGAATTGGCCAATGTCAGCAAATTTCTCTCGGACTTGACCGTTAAAGGGGGCTTTCACTGCGGTGCGGCGCAACCGTATTTCTGCGTTTTCCAAGTCGGCCTTGGCCGATTGCAAACCTGCTTGTGCTTCGAGCAATTGCGGCTTGCGCAAGGTCAAATCGCTTGCGGGTTTGCCGTTCCCAAGGTCGTCCCAGTCCAGTTTGGCAATAGCGCCCTCGCTTTCTTCGCGCATCAAGACCTGCTCGGCACGTGCCACGGCAGCTTTTGCGCGGACAACCGCGACTTCATAGTCAGATGGGTCAATGCGGTAGAGAATGTCGCCTTTATTGAAAATACCACCAGATATAAATTTTGGGGACACGGCTACGATTTTACCGCCAACTTCAGGCACCAGATCTATCTCGATTTGTGGGCGGCTCTGGCCTTGTACATTGGCGTGTAATTGGATGGTATCAGAATACGCCGTGGTTGCCATGACGGCCAAGACAGGGCGGGATTTCTTTTTAACCTCTGGTTTTTTGCTGGCGGCCTTAAGGCCAAAGCCTAAGAGCACAAACAAAAGAAATATTAACAACGGAATCAATATGCTCAGGAAAATAGCCATTTTTGTCCGACCCTCATCCCGATTGCGATCGTCGACTACACCAATAGTTTCGTTCCCCATTATAACGTCCTTTTGTTTGGAGCCATTCTCGCAAGATAGGCACCTATATATATCTATAACCGCTTCATGCGGGTAATTTGCGCTTAAACTAGCGCGTGTGCCCCCGATTCGGCAAGTATAGCTTGCTTATTCTAAGCTAGCTAGTGTTGGTATTTTTAGGGCAGGTTTTGGCAGTTTTTCTCGCGCTTGCTCCGCACCATATAACCCACCGCCGAGAGCTAGATGTAATCTAACCCGGTTGGCCAGTCGCTCTTTGCGGGCTGAAATATATTGACCTTCGGTATTTATGCGCCGTGATTGGGAGTCTAATAATTGCAATATACTGGCCAAGCCTTCTGAAAACCGCTGCTCTAGCCGCTCTTCAGCTTTGCGCGCTTCATCTAGGGAGACGCGCAAAGCCCGCTCTCGTTCCTGTAAATGCCCTTCAGCATCCAGCGCATTTTCAACCTCGCGGTAAGCAGTCAGCGCCGTATCGGCATAGCTTTCAGCTAATTGGGTCAGTACAGCATCATTGCGTGTCACTTCGGCCCGTAATGCACCGCCTTGGAATATGGGGGCGCTTAATCCCGCGCCGATGGAGGCGAGGAGGCTCTCAAGGGAGAACAGCCGGGTTACAGAGCCGCCGCCAAAAGATTTGCTGGCATCGAGGGTCAGGCGCGGTAGCAGGTTTTTCTTGGCAATATCAACCCGTAAGCCTTGGGCTTGCATACGGCGTTCGGCGGCGAGTAAATCAGGGCGCCTCAGGAAAATCTCGTTCGGTTTACCTGCGCCGAGCAATGGGGGGAGCGCAGGTAAGTCGGCGCTGGCTTGCAGTTCTGCTTCTGGGTAGCGGCGCAGTAATGTCTCTAACTGGCGCGAAATCGCCAATTTGTTTTGCTTGCGAAAGGCGAGCGTAGCTTGGGCATTAGCAAGAGCCGAGCGTGCCAAACGGTAATCACTGGATCCAGATACCCCGCCGTCAAAGCGTCGCTTGGTTAGGCGCAAGGCGCGTTCTTGCGTGCCAACATTGCGCTGGGCTAAGTCCAGTTGTAACTTGGCTTCAATGAGGTTGAACCAGGTTTGAGTGGTTGCGCCAGCAATAGACAGGCGTGTTCCCGCATAGTCAGCATTACTGGCTTCGGCTTCAATGTCGCCCGCATTGGCGGTGTCACGCACTCGACCCCACATATCCACCTCCCAACTAGCAGAACTACCAAGGGAGAAGCGAGAATTGTCCGCAGCGCTTGGGGAGTTGTCAAATCCGGGGCTGTCGGCAATAAATGTACGTCTGGCGGAACTATCGGCGCCAATGCGCGGATAGAGGCCAGAGCGAGATGATTTGGCACCTGCTTCTGCGGCGGCTAAACGGGCGGCGGCCAAACGGATATTTGTATTGGCAGCCATGGCTTCGCTAATCAAGGCATTCAGGGTTGGGTCGTTAAAGGCAGCAATCCAATCTGTGGATGGCATACGCTCTGGGGCGGGTTCTACCCATTTTTGCTTATTACTCTTAGTCGCAATGGGTGCGTGCGGAATATCAGTAGTAATTTCAGTTTTCCCATTTTTTAAATTTGGCATATTCAAATGGGCGCAACCAGACAGACCGATTAGGCTCGCACTCAATAGCAAAATTGTCGACCTCTTCTGCATAACCGTTACTCCTTTTGGTTATACATACTAAAGCGCTGACGACTGTCAACAATTATTATTGAAAAACGATAATAAATTTGACCAGGCTTTGGTCGGAAAATATCAAGTCTAGCGTAATGCAGCCCTGTTTGTGCGGGTAATTGCGCGGTTTGTAGATACCCGACGGCGTGATGGCTGGTAGGCGAGTTGTGCATGAGATTTGCAATAGGGTTCGCCTTTATCCGTACCGCGCCCGCAGAACCTAAAATCGGGACTTGTAGGGTCGCCCAAAGGCCATTTGCACAGAGTTTCTGTGATGGTTAAAATAGTCGCAAATTCGCCCGAAGGGAGAGGCTTGGCTTCTAGGGGTGCGGGTGGTGGTGTCGGCGCGGCGCGCGGCGTGGTGCGGCGCTTAACCGGAGCACGTTTGCGAGCCGTAGCCGGGGTGCGTCGTGTTGCAGCAGGTTTGGTTTTGCGTTTTGGCTTGACCCGGCCAGACAGGCCGAGGCGGTGAACCTTGCCAATCACCGCATTGCGGGTAACACCACCAAGCTTGGTGGCGATTTGACTGGCCGAAAGACCCTCTGCCCATAATGTTGATAAAATTTCTACCCGCTCATCAGTCCAAGCCATATTATTCCCCTAAATACACTTTTAAAACGATTAAATACTACATATTGTGCCGATTTTTCGAAAACGTCACAAAACCTTAACAAATTCTCAACATATCGTAGCTGAATACGTGGCATATACAAGATGCAGTCTTCATCTATCCACAGATTTCTATATATAGTGGTGTGTTTTTGCACTATTGTGTGCAACTCAGTGCTTTTTGACAGGGTAGAGCTTTAAAATACGATGTTCTAATTGCCCTCGGTCTAAAAGTCCCAGCTTATGCCAGCAAAAATTTCACGTGGTTTGCCGGGGCGCAGGCCGTAGGGGCGGCGGCTTGCAAGATAGACAGTATCAAATAGATTGTCCGCTTTCAGGTGCAAGCGTAGTCCGTCTTTTATATCATAATAAGTAGCAATATCCACCAATGTTCGTGCGTCCACAAGTTGGTCGTTGGGGATTGCCGCTTGACCCGGCACATTTCTCGCGGCGCTTACATAACTAATCAAGGCGTTAATACCCCAATTAGGTTTTATAAAGCCTGCGTTTAAACTCATCTGGTGGGTTGGCACATAAGGAATTTCATCGCCGGCAATTACATCGCCGTAAATGTCGCTGTTGACGGTGTTTAGGAGTTCAGTGCTTGTGTATGAATACACCAAATTGACAGGTAAGGAGAGGCTCTTCATATTACGGCCAAAATCTGTCTTGGCGGTAAATTCAAGGCCAAATACTTGGGCGGCACCCGCATTGTCGCTATCCCCAATATCACATTCGCTACCGCCAGAAGAATTTGTACATTCAGCGATTAGGTTTTGATAATCATTGAAAAAACCAATCGCTTCAATTTGAAAAACCCCATTATCGTAACGGCCACCATATTCAAAAGATGTGGATATTTCATTTTCCGCAGTCCGCGCACTCACAGACGGGAGGGCAAAGCCCCGGTAAATCCCAGCCAATACAGACAATCGACTGTTAATGTCATATACGACACCAAGTGCAGGCAAGACCACATTATTAGCGTTTTCACGAATACTATTGGGGGCACGATTGCGGTTTGGCGTTGGCCAACGCACTTGGCGCGATGTAATATCTTCATAGCGCAAACCAAGTGTTACGTTCCAAGACCCAGCAGACAATGTATTTTCGCCGTAAAATGCTAGGCTTTTGGAGTTTGACAAACGATTGGCCTGCGTGCCTGGGGCATTGTCCGTGGTTTTGATGACTATGCCATTTTCCATACGGTATTGGTCTTGTTCTTGGAAGCGATCAACCGCATCTTCATGATAGCGCATACTAACCACAAGATTGTGCGCTATTCCCCCTGTGTCAAATTTAAGACCGAGGGCCGTTTGTAGGCCTTGGGTGTAATAATCGCGATTGTTTTGGCGTATGCCCAGCACATCATCGGGGCTGGTATAACCTTGTGGCCCGACCAAGACTTGAAACTCTTGCGCGCAGGTTGCTGGTGCTATCAAAATTTCATTTAAGCTATCACAGGATGAAGCGCCAGACAGGCTCGAATTATCGAATCGATCAAGCTTTTCCCAGTTGCGGGAAAACTCGGTTCTGTAGGCAATAGTCGTTAATTGCGCATAATCGGAGACGGCAATATTGTGGGTGGCTTGGTAGATCTTATGTTGCGCATTCATTTGGTCAAGCTGGCTGGCTGCATAGCGAAATAACGGCTTGGTTTCAAAATCATTGGCGGTCAAACCAAGATAGGTTTCATTAGAGACCTCGCGACTAGATTGGTATTTCAAGACTAAGCTCTGCTCAAAACGTGCGTTGTCTTTCGTGTAAAACCCTAGCTTAGCCACATAGTCTGCTAGCGAAAAGCCAGTCTCGCCAATGTCGATTTGTTTGAAGCCATCCGCATTGTCTTGATAGGTTTCCAGAAGAAAACCAATATCAAAAGCCAGCTTGTCCGACTTATAGCGACCGCCAGCCCACCCATGTAATGATGTGCGCTCTAGGTCACTTGCCAGAGCCGTGACATGAGCCGCAGTTTCCTCGGGGATTGGTGTGGAGAAAAACTGAACCGCACCTGCGGTGGTTATGGGGCCATATTTAACGGCACCTGTCCCCTTGGTAACCTCAACGGCGTGCATACGGGCGACATGCGGAAAATAATATGCCGCAGGCGCAGAGAATGGTGCAGGTGCCATAGGGACGCCGTCCTCTAAAATTAATACTTTTGCGGAACGATCAGTGCCAGAACCGCGCATGCCGATATTGGGGCGAAGCCCATAGCCGTCTTCCTCTTGTAAATTCATACCAGGAACCGCACGTAGAATACGGTGAATGTCTGTATAATTTTGTTTCTCTAATTCTTCGGGTGGGATATATGAAACTGCCCCTGCAATTTTGGCGGTGTTTTTCACCCCTACCACGGTAATAATATCTAGGCCGCTCAGATTTTGGTTTTGATCTTCGCTAGCTGAGGCTGGAGCGCCGTTCAAAGATGTTAAGACGAAAGCGCCCGTAAATTGTGCAAGTGTTACTGAAGACCTTAGCATCTTCGACTGGGAAGGTTTTTTTATGCTTTTTGACATAGTTTGGAAGTTTTCCATCTCATAAGGTTATATTGAAGCTTTCTTTATATTATTGCGAATGATTGTCAATTGCAATAATAATTGAGTCATTAGGGCTTGTATGTTTTGAGCCATGAGCCGATATTGAACGCATTGAAAAGGAAGAAATAATGCACAATATGATGGAAGCCGAAATAGGCAAAACCAGAGAGTTTGGTCGCGTTAATTGGCTTGGACTTTGGACGCTCTATAAAAAAGAAGTGGCGCGGTTCATGCGGATAATCCCGCAAACCTTACTGGCACCTATGGTGTCCAATGTTTTATTGATGACTGTTTTCGTTGTGGCCTTTCCGGGACGCAGTAGCGGTGATAGCGGCGAATTTATTCGCTTTTTGATTCCTGGCCTTATTATGTTGGGTATTTTAAACAATGCTTCGGCAAATTCGTCCTCCTCTATGATGACCAGCAAGGTGAACGGTTCTATAACCGATGTGTTAATGCCGCCACTGTCCGCTTTGGAATTGGCTATTGGCTTTATCGGCGGGGCTATTACGCGCGGTATATTGGTGGCTTTGTCCACATATTTTGCCTTATCCGTATTCTTTACAGTGGTTATGCCTGCCGTACCTTGGGCGGCGCTATATTTCGGACTGGCGGCGGCGGCTTGCCTATCTATGGTCGGCTTGTTGTCCGGAATATGGGCGGAGAAATTTGACCAACTTGCCGTGGTCAACCAATTTATTATTATGCCGCTGAGCATGTTGTCGGGGACTTTTTATCACATCCATGTCCTCAGCGAGGGTTTTCAAAAAATATCACTTGTAAATCCGTTATTTTATTTTATCGATGGATTTCGTTACGGGTTTCTAGGGGAGGCGGACGGGAATATAATGACGGGCGTTATTTATACACTGATCCTTAATCTCATTCTCTTTGTCATCTGTATACGCGTCTTGAAATCAGGTTGGCGTTTAAAAGCCTAATACTATTTTATTTGGAGAATCCCATGCCGAAAAATGACCATATCTATAATTGCTATGCCCCGCCCGCAGAAGAATTTGTCCGGGGCGAGGGGGTCTATCTCTATACCGAGGACGGCGATAAATATTTGGATTTCATTGCGGGTATTGCGGTGAATGGTCTGGGGCACAATCATCCGGCTTTGGTTGGTGCGCTTACGCAGCAAGCGGGCAAGCTTTGGCATCTCTCCAATATGTTCAAAGTGCAAGGTGGTATTGAATTGGCCGAGAAATATTGCGCCGCTACATTTGCCGACAAAGTGTTTTTCACAAATTCCGGCGCTGAAGCCGTCGAGTGTGCTATGAAAACGGCGCGGCGGTGCCAATTCGTAGAAGGTCACGAGGAGCGCTACGAAATCCTGACCAGTAAAGGCGCTTTCCATGGTCGGACTTTCGCCACGATTAACGCAGGCGGCAACCCAAAATATATGGAAGGCTTTGGTCCTGAACTACCAGGTTTTATCAATCTCCCTTTCGGTGATTTTGATGCCATTAAAAATGCGATAACCGATAAAACGGCGGCCATTCTCATTGAACCCGTCCAAGGCGAGGGCGGTGTGCGGGCACTCCCCGTGCAATTCCTCAAAGATGTGCGTGCCCTGTGTGATGAACACGGGCTATTACTGATATATGACGAAGTACAATCTGGGGCGGGTCGCACAGGTAAATTATTCGCCCACCAATGGGCAGAGGGCGCGGCAGATCCAGACGTGATGGCCGTAGCCAAAGGCATGGGCGGCGGTTTCCCTATGGGTGCCTGTCTTGCGACCGCACGCGCCGCCGAAGGTATGGTGGTCGGCACCCACGGTTCCACTTACGGCGGCGGGCCTTTGGCCATGGCCGTGGCCAGCGCCGTATTTGATGAGCTGACGGATCCCGGCCTGATGGCAAATGTCAATAAAGTCTCGAATTTTATGACCCAGCAGTTCGAGCGCCTCAAACAAAACCATCCCGACGTTGTCGAAGATGTGCGCGGTAAAGGTTTACTGATTGGCATGAAGCTCAAGAAGAAAGCTTTAGATGTGCGCAATCTTGCCCGTGCCAACAAACTCCTTGTTGGCAATGCTGGGGATAATGTCCTGCGCATGGCACCACCATTGGTCATTACTGAAGACAATGTCCGAGAAGCGGTTGCCGTTTTGGACAAGGTTTTCACCGAAGCTAAAAGCATGGACGATTTTGACGTTTAGCTTTTTATAGGGCTTCGACTATTTCCCGAACCGCTTGTGTGGCGTGGGTTGTGCCTTTGGGGAGGGTTTTTGGATTTATTGGCGCTCCAAAAAATAATTCAGGGCTTGAGCCGGATTTATTAAACAATTCGTGGAACAAGGTGATGTCACGTAGCTCATTATTGAGGAGGGCGAACAAATAATACAAGGCCGAGTTTCGGGCGCTAATGCGTAAGGGAATAATCGGCACATTGTTCTTGCGCGCGATACTGACGGCGGTGGGATTCCACTGCTTGTCGACTAGGCCGCGCCAAGTCATTTTCGCCAATACACCAGAGGGAAAGATGACGACGGCTCGTTCATGGGCGAGAGCAGTTTTGATGGCTTTTAAGGTAGATTTAGCTTTGGCGGACGTGCGCTTTTCTGGAACCCATTCTACCGGAATGATGATGTCAGTACAATTTGGCGCCACCCTAAGCGCATCGGCATTGGCTAAGAATACATGATCGGGGCGCAAGATTTTCAGGGCGTCATAAACAAAAACACCGTCCGCCAGCCCGGTCGGATGATTTGAGGTTATAATTATTGGTCCCGTTTTGGGAACATGACTAAGTCCCGAAACCAAAGGCGGCAAGTCGAGCATTTTGCTGACATAGGCAAAGGCATCCCAGCCGTTTAAATCCGCTATGGCATCCGCCATTTGGACGGCCTTTTCATAACCGAGCGCCTTATAGAGAGCGGGACGTAGGACGCGCCAAACCCGTTGTCGTTTCATCAATTTTTGCGCTCGTTCCGCAATGAGTTGATCGATAATATGCATGGAGTTATTGTGTAAATTCGTATGCGGCGTGTAAAGGTAAAACCGTAAACTTATTTTTTAAACGCCCAGAACTTCAGCATCAAATATTGTGCTATGGGAGTGAGGACGATGGCAATAAAGACATTGAGGGCGAAAGGAATAGCATAGGCGTCAAGCAGAGCCTGGAACAGGCCGACATTGACGATGATACCAATTAGCCAGACTAAGGCAAAACGCGGCAATGATGTGCCGTGTCCGTCCGTACTTTTAAAGGTGAAATAATATGAGCCGAGATAGGAAATCACTGCGCCTGATACAAAACCTGCAAAATTGCTTAGGGTTGGTTGGGCGGATAAATGATGAAATAAGCCGAGTGCGACGAGCGCATGGGTCGAGGCTGCGCAAATACCAACCAAGCCGTAGCGCATGACTTGAAATAAATTATATTTTTCAATCAAGAGTAGAAGCTTAGTCATATAGGGTCTTTGTAATATCATGGAGAAGCCTTACAAGGCAGATATTGAAAAACTCTGAACATCTGGGTTTAACCAATATTTACACTATGCTCGTGACCTAAATATTCATCTGAGCGCATTTCCATAAGGCGGGATGTTGTGCGTTCAAATTCAAATGCACCGTCACCAGCATCATATAAATGCGCAGGGTCGGCGTCTGCGGATAGGACTAATTTGGTTTTGTTTTCGTATAAAGCGTCGACCAAGGTGACAAAACGCTTGGCTTCATTGCGGTTGTGAGGGCCCATTTTTGGGACATTTTCCAAGATTAAGGTAGTGAAGTTTTTAGCTATTTTTAAATAATCTGCCGCGCCAAGAGCGCGGTCACATAGGTCTGCGAAATCCGCCCGTGCCGTACCTGCACAGGCCAAAAGGCTGATTTCCCTGCCTTGGACTTGCAACGTTTGCATAGAGGGCAGGTTCGGCCTTATCAATCTTTGCCAGATGGCTTCAATATTTGCATCAGCATGTGCGCCTAGGGGGCTATAATAAATGGGGGCTTTGTTTAATTTACGCAGGCGGTGATCCTCATCACCTGCGAATGCCAGCACATCAAGTTTTTGTTTTAGAAGGTCGATGAATGGTAAGAAGAGTTTTCGGTTGAGACCATCTTTATAAAGCTCGTCCGGTGCGCGGTTGGAGGTGGCCACGACGACGACACCGCGCGAAAATAGGGCCGTGAATAGGCGACTTAATATCATGGCGTCGGTAATATCGGTGACATGAAATTCGTCAAAGCAGAGTAAGGTGGCCTCGGATGCTATTGCTTTTGCTGTGGGCGCTATAGGGTCATCGCCTGCGCCGCGCACATAATTGGGTTGGCTGCGGCGCTCTTTGGGCGACAATTTACGCCAAGCACTGATGCGTCCATGCACATCTTGCATGAAAGCATGAAAATGCACCCGCATTTTTGGCTGGGTTGGAGCCGCTTCATAAAACATATCCATCAACATAGATTTGCCGCGCCCGACACCGCCCCAAATATACAAGCCCTTTGGTGCAGGCACCCAACCGCGTAAAGAGCGCCTAGGTTTATAATGGGTGAGCCGTTTTAATAAATCGTCCAAATTCTGCCCGGCTTGCAGTTGTGCCGTATCAGCGCGTAGTGCGCCTGCTTCAATCCGCTTATGAAGTTCCGCCTCAACCCCCATTTTTCTCAACGATAATAGGGGCGGACGGTGCCGATAATGTATAGGACGCTAAAGCCAGAAGAGAGAATGCGGCTAATGTCAGCACAATAAACAGCCCGCGATTTTTAAAAGTGTTCATAGTGACCCCATTTTTGCAAGGTTTACGCGGCGAATCCAGGTTTTTATACCCTATCTATTATTTGTCTGCTATGCACAAGACCGCTTTTATTTAGCTTAGGTTCATGTTAGAGTTACTAAATGTTAATGTAGGCGCGGATTCGTATTGGGGGTCAGTGGCTACGAGAACGGGGGCTTGCCTTTTATTGGGAGCCTATAACAGGATTTATAGAATTCTACTTAAGGAGAGTTTCACATGGAACAATTAGAAAAAATGATGGGCTTTATGCCCGATTGGGCCGTTGGCCCAGTGATAGCGCTAGTGACGATAGTCGTTGGTTATTTTATAGCTAAAATTGCTGGTATGATCGTATCGGGCGGTATCAATAAAACTGGTCTAGGGCGCAAAGCCATGACCACAGGGGGAAATATCGGAAAATCATTGTCCAAAGCCGTATTTTGGGTGTTGTGGTTATTCTTTATTCTCATGGGTTTGTCCCGCTTCCCACAATTAGCCGAGCCGCTTGAAGGCATTAAAGGCATGCTCAACGATATTTTTGGCTATTTGCCACAAATCTTTGGTGCGGGCTTTATCTTCTTTATTGGCTGGATTTTGGCCAAAATCTTCCGTGAAGCTGCCACAAGCACGCTTGAAGCAGCGCAGGTCGATCATTTAGCTGCCCGCCTTGGTGCAGAAGATACCGCAGAAGCTTCATCAAATACGATTGCGCGCACGGTTGGCACGGTCATATTTGCATTCGTATTATTCCTGTTTGCTGTAGCCGCCTTGGGCGTTCTTGATATTGATAGTATTTCCAATCCACTTACCGAAATGCTGCAAAAAGTAACAGGTTATGTGCCGCAAGTCGTAAGTGCTTCCGCCATCATGGCTGCTTTCGTTTTTGTTGGGAAATTTGTATCAAATCTAATTAAAACAACCCTGCCAGCAATGGGTGTGGACAAATCTTTGAGTGCCTTGGGCGCTTTGGACGGTGAAAGCAGTTCCAAAGTTGTACCGTCTAACATTATCGCAATGATTGCATTTATCGGTATCGTGCTTATGGGGGCAGTTACGGCTGTTGACATTCTGAAGATTGACAAGCTGACCAATATCTTCAACACGCTTCTCGGTCTTGGTAGCAATATCACATTTGGTGCCATTATCATTGGTGCCGGTTTGTTTATTGCTAATCTTATCTCACGTATTGTCACGCAGACATCTGGTGACCTCGCGGGTAAAATCATCAAATATGTCACCATATTGTTGGTGACATTTATGGGTCTTAACCAAATGGGCATTGGCCAAGAAATCGTCGACACGGCCTTTAAATATGCCATGGGTGCGGCTGCCTTTGCTGCAGGTGTTGGCGGTGCCATTGCATTTGGCCTTGGTGGTCGCGAATGGGCCAAAGGCAAATTGAGCTCTTGGTCTCCGGTTAAGCGCAAAGCGGCACCGCGCAAGAAATAAAGATTTTCCTTCCCCCATTTTCATGGGGGCCGCAATAGTATAAAAGCCGCTCTCGGTATATCGGGGGCGGCTTTTTTGTGGTTTTATTGTCCCATAACATGAACAATCATTGCGCTTTATAAATTAAGGGCGTAAACCATGCACAGTTAATTTTATTTTTATGGAGACACACATGGCACGGGCAAAAATTGCACTTATTGGCGCTGGTATGATTGGCGGAACTTTGGCGCATATAGCGGCTAGGGAAGACTTGGGCGACATCGTCTTGTTCGATATTTTCAAAGGCCCTGCCCAAGGCAAAGCTCTTGACCTTAATCAGGCAACAGCAG
>Ga0256839_1005240_pt1 | contig 12085 bp, 10 predicted proteins | sample 354166metaG_FD_185968 | JGI IMG/M metagenome (GOLD analysis project Ga0256839, IMG submission 185968) | Hydrothermal vent microbial communities from Mid Atlantic Ridge, Atlantic Ocean - 354-166 | ecosystem: Environmental > Aquatic > Marine > Hydrothermal vents | place: Atlantic Ocean: Mid...
CGGCTTATTCGGCAATAGTGGCTTGATTTTGCTGAATTGTTCTTCCGTTAACCAAAATGTCCCAGACATGAAACCCTCCCTGTTTCATATCTTGAATCACATTCTGATTTATAGGTCTACACCCTAGACTGAGTAAAGGAGAAATGGGAAATGGGATTGTCCACTGAGCAACAAGCACTTGTCGAGCAAAGGCTTAACAATGATAAAAAGTCTATACTTGTCGCATATTTGTTGTGGGCCTTTGTCGGTGGTCTCGGGGCTCATAGATTTTATTTAGGGAAAACGGGTAGTGGCATCGCCATGTTGGCAATGTTAATTGTGGGTGCATTAACGATAGGGGTTGCCGTTGGTGCGGTATTCTTGATCATATTAGTTGTATGGCTTCTGGTTGATTTGTTTCTCATTCCCGGAATGGTTGATCAAGACACCAAAGCCAAGCGCACACAAATATCGAATGAGTTGAGCGTGATGTCCGGTTCGCGGTAAACGGTTTGACCAGCGATTGAACACTGATATCCGTAAACCGTAGTGTTCTCGGGATATGTACATCGAGTCGGGAATAATTGCCGACCTGAAAACCGGAAGACACCGGACTTGAACAGGGCGATTTCGAACGGAACGGGCTGCTTGCGGGCGGCCCGTTTTTTCTTGCGCGGGGCGTGAAACCTGCCAGAGTGGTGCCATGATGAAAAAAATCGACATACCGCCCGCCTGGCTGCTGGCCTGCATGTTTGTTGCCTGGTTTCTGGCGCGGGTCTGGCCGATCTACAGTTTCAACGTGTCCGGCTGGGTGACCGGTGTGCTGGTCGGGGGCGGGGTGTATCTGGTGCTGTGGTCCGTGGTCTGGCTTCGCAAGCGCGGCACAACGCTGGACCCGCATGATACGCCGTCGGCGCTGGTGGTCGAGGGGCCGTATAAACTCAACCGCAACCCGATCTATACCGGCATGGCGGTGATCCTGCTGGGGGTGGCGCTCTGGTTGGGGGAGTTCTCGGCCCTGATCCCTGTGGTGCTGTTTCCGCTGATCGTGACATGGCGGTTTGTGGCAGGAGAGGAGCGGACGCTGCGCAATACTTTCGGTGCGGCGGCCGAGGCGTATTTTGCGAAATCGCGACGCTGGTAGGCGCGATAACATACGGCTCGCGAAGGGTTGACTGGTATGTCGGGCAAAATCCCTATACATCACGGGGAAACCGGTTTTCGTGGAGTTTTCATGCGTATTCTTGCCCTGTTCAGCCTGATCCTTGCCCTTGCCGCCCCTGTTGTGGCACAGGAACCCGTGGTGGTGGAGCTGTTTACCTCGCAAGGGTGCAGTTCCTGTCCGCCGGCCGATGCTTTCGCGCATGATCTGGTCGCGCGGGAACCGGCGGTGATCGTGCTGGCATGGCATGTGGACTACTGGGATTATCTGGGCTGGAAGGACGTGTTTTCCAGCCGCGAGGCCACCGCCCGCCAGGAGGGGTATCGCCAGCGCTGGAAGTTGCGTTCGCTCTATACGCCGCAGATCGTGGTGCATGGCGAGGCACAGGCCGTCGGCAGCAAACGGGCCGAGGTTTCGATGTATATCGAGAGCTTCCAGGCCGAGGCGCCGATGCTGTCCTTCGATCTGAAATCCGAAAACGGGGTAGCGGGGGCGCTGATTACGCCGCTGGTTTCCGACCTGCCCGCCGCCGAGGTGGTGATTGTGCGGGTAACGCCCGAGGCGCAGACCATGATCGAGCGGGGCGAGAATGCCGGCAACACCTTTACCTACGTCAATGTGGTGCGCGAGATGACCTGGCTGGCGGACTGGGACGGCAAGGATCCGGTTGTGGTCGAGGGGGTCGAGCTTGACGGCGACCGCTATGTGCTGCTCGTGCAGGCGAAGGACTTCGGCCCGATCCTTGGCGCGCGCTATCTGAACTAGAGATTCCAGCAGGTAACGCTGTCGGGGAAAATTTTTCGGTCCAGTGCGGCGCGGATGTCGATGACGGCTGCGGTTTTGTCCAGCAGGGGCAGCAGGGTCTTTCGCGGGTTTTCCACATAGGCGCGATGGGGCACCGCGAGGATCAACAGATCGAGCGGCGGCATGTCGGCGGGTTCGCACCATTCACCGGCAGCGTTTGCGGGGATGTCGGCGGCGGTCACCATGGCGTCATGCACCAGCGGGCGGACACCGAATTTCGCCAGCCCCTCCAGCACGTCGAAGGTTTTCGAGTTGCGCAGGTCCGGCACGTTTTCCTTGAACGTCAGCCCCAGAACCCCGACGCGGGCTTCTGCCAGCGGTATCCGGTTGGCAGAGAGCATTTTCACCGCCTTTTCGGCAATCCGCCCGCCCATGCTGTCATTGACGCGCCGCCCCGAGAGGATGACCTCGGGATGGTAGCCCAGTTCCTCGGCCTTGGCGGTCAGGTAGTAAGGATCGACGCCGATGCAGTGGCCGCCGACCAGCCCGGGGGTAAAGGGCAGGAAGTTCCATTTCGTGCCCGCCGCCTGCAACACGTCGTGGCTGTTGATGTCCATTCTGTCGCAGATGATGGCGATTTCGTTCATTAGGGCGATGTTGACGTCGCGCTGGGTATTCTCGATCACCTTGGCGGCCTCGGCCACGCGGATCGAGGGGGCGCGGTGGATGCCGGCGGGGACAAGCGCGGCATAGACATCGGCGACACGTTGCAGGGTTTCGGCGTTCTGGCCGGAGACGACCTTGACGATGGTTTCCAGACGGTGCCGGGTGTCGCCGGGGTTGATGCGTTCGGGGCTGTAGCCGAGGGTGAAATCGCGCCCGCAGGCCAGACCGGAGGTTTCCGACAGGATCGGACCGCAAAAATCCTCGGTCACGCCGGGATAGACGGTGGATTCGAAGACTACCACGGCCCCCTTGGTCAGGTGCGGGCCGATGGTGCGGCAGGCGGATTCGAGCGGCGACAGGTCGGGGCGGTTGCCCTTGTCGATCGGGGTCGGGACGGTGACGACGAAAAATGTGGCACCGGACAGGGCGCTGGCCTCGGCGGTGACTTCGAGGGTGGAGGCGGTGACCTCGGCCTTCGTGATCTCGCGCGTCGCGTCGAACCCGCTGTGCAACTGGGCGACGCGGCGTTGCGATATATCGAAGCCGGTGACATTGGCGAAATGGCGGGCGAAGCCGACGGCGACCGGCAGGCCGACATAGCCGAGGCCGATAACGGCGATGGTCTCGTCGGTGCGCAGGGGGGCACAGGGTTCGGCATGGGCGAGCGACAGGGGGGTGCTGATGTTCATGGGGGACTCCGTTTCAGGTTCTGGCGTGGTGCAGCAGGGATTTCAGGAACACCGCGCCGAGGGCGAACAGCGACAGGCCGGTCAGAAAGGCCAGCAGGGTGTTGCGCGGGGCCAGCGGGATTTTTTGTGCCGGCGAGGGCGGGGCGACGATGGTGACAGGTGCCTTGAGCGCGGCGATCATCCCGGCGTTTCGAAGCGGTGCATCCGTCGGGGTGTGTGCCTTGGTGGTCAGGGTGACCAGCCCCTCGCGCGCGTTGATGGCGATGTCGAAATCGCGCGGGGCGGGGTTGGCGGCATAGAGCGCGGCGCGCAGGCGGAAGGCCGGCGCCATGTTCGAGGGTTGTCGCGGGTCGCGATTGTCGAACAGCGGATTTTGCGCCGCGTCCGGTGTGGCGGTTTCGAGCGACAGAATGCTGTCGGAACGATAGAGCGGCGGGGCCAGCAGGGCGAAATAGAGCGCGGTCAGCAGGGTCGGCAGCACCACGGTCAGGGCAAAGGCCAGCGCGGTCAGGCGGCGGGCCTTGCGCCGTGCGGCCAGCAGGCGGGTCTTGGCGGTCTCTATATCGTCGAGCGCCTCCAGATGGGCGCGGGCCTTTTCCATGCGACGGGTTTCCTGCGCCTCGGCCTCGGCGCGGCGGCGGGCCTCGGCGTCGCGGATGCGGCGGGCCTTGTCTTCCTCGAACTGTTCCAGACGCTGTTCGCGGGTCAGGGCGGCCTGTTGGCGGCGCTGCGGGGCGGGGTCCTCGGCAGCGCGGCGGCGGATCTCGCGCCATTTGCGCAGGCGCTCGGCCTCGGCGGCGACTTCGGGGGCGGGGACGGGATCAGGCATGGCGGGCCTCGGCATTCCAGAAGGTGGTGCCGTAGGAGCCGGCGTAATCGAGGGTGTCCTGTGCTTCGTCGGCGGAGTCGCAGGGGATCAGGCGACCTTCGTGCAGGGCATAGAAGGTGGTGCAGAAGCGGTTCAGCGTGCGGGCGTGGCGCGACAGAAGGATCAGGCCGGAGCGGTTCAGGCGCTCGAACAGGGCGGCCTCGCATTTGTCGCGGAACAAGTGGTCGCCGGCGCTGGTGACGCCGTCGCTGAGGTAGGTGTCGAATTCCACCGACATGGAAAAGGCAAAGCCGAGGCGGGCACGCAGGGCGGGGGCATACTGGCCGACGGGACGGTGGAAGGCGGGGCCGATGTCGGCGAAGCTTTCGCAGTAGTCCACGGTCTCGGCCACGTCGCGGCGCAGCAGCCGTGCAAGCAGGCGGATGTTTTCCGCCCCCGACAGGCGGGGGTGGAAACCGAGTGTGGTGCCGAGCGGGAAGGAGACGGAACAGCGGCGTTCCACATGACCGCTGTCGGGGCGCTCGACGCCGGAAATCAGCCGCGCGAGGGTGGTTTTGCCGCTGCCCGCCAGCGCCAGAATGCCGGTTTTGGCGTGGCGCGGGAATTGCAGCGAGACGTCGTTGAGCAGGATCTCCGGCCCGTCGGGTTTCATGTGGTAGCGGGTGACGTTCAGCAGGGTGATCATGTCAGTTCCGTCCCGTCGCGGGTGCGCCCGAAGGCCGATTGCAGCAGGTGCGAGACAACCAGCGCCATGGCCGAGGCCAGCAGCGGCAGCCGGATATCGTAGAAATCGGAGGTGTAATCGGCGAACACGCCGGAGCGGATGACCTCGACCGCGTGCAGCAGCGGGTTCCACCACAGATAGGGCGGCAGGGCGGGCGGCAGTTCGGGCACGGTGAAGAACACGCCGGAAACCCAGAACAGCGGCCGGATCAGGATCGGGGTCAGGCGCTTCACCGTTTCCGACAGCAGCCCCGCCACGGCGGCGAGACGTCCGAAGGCGGCGGCGATGAAGGCGGTGAGCAGCAGCCCTTCGAGGGTTTGCAGCGGATCGTGGATCGGGACGGGACCGAAGGCCAGCGCGATCATGGCCCAGACCAGCGCCGCGACCAGCAGGGCGTTCAGCAGTTCCAGCAGCGCGGCGGCCAGCAGCATGTCGGATATGCGCACGCCGGCGAAATGCACCATGTGACGCTGGGTGCCGATGGCGCGGGCCATGGCCGAAATGGTGTAGCGGAACAGCACATAGGGGACGACTCCGGTGGCGATGAAAGCCGGGGTGGAAACCGGAATGCCGGGCGTGCGGCCGATCAGGGTGAAAAACGCCATCAGCGTGGCGATCCACAGCAACGGCACGAGGAAGGTCCAGAGGTAGCCGACCGGATCGCCGGCGAAACGGCAGCGGACCTCGCGCAGCATCAGGGTGTGCAGGGTGGCGCCCAGGTTCCAGAGGCCGGTGGAGAGCGTGCCGGTCATGCGCGCACCGCCAGTTGCGCGGCGCGGCGCAGCGGGGGGGCATCCGACAGCAGCGCGAGGGTTTCGGGCAGGATGCGGTCGAGCGCGAAGGTCTTGCGGGCGAAGCGGCGGGCGTGGCGGGACATGTCCTTGCGGTGGGCGGGGTCTTGCGCCAGCGCGAGGTAGTGGCCGAGAAATTGCGCCAGCGCCGGATTTTCCGTGTTGTCGAGCAGATAGCCGCTGCGGTTCGGCATGAAGGTTTCCGCCGCGCCGCCCGCGGGGGTGGAGATGACCGGCAGGCCGGCGAGTTGCGCCTCGATCAGCACATTGGGCAGCCCTTCGAGGCGCGAACTCAGGCCGAGGGCATTCATGCGGGCCAGCCAGAATCCGACGTTGCGGGTTTTGCCGGTGAACAGGCAGCGGTGTGCGATGCCCATGTCGCGGGCGAAGGTTTTCGCCGCCTGCAGTTCCGCCCCGTCGCCGACCAGCACGAAGCGGCTGGCGGGGTGGGCGGCGAGGGCGGCAGCGGCCCATTCAAGCCAGAGCAGCGGGCGTTTGTTGCGATCGAAGCGGAACACCGCGCCGAAGGTGAAATCGGCATCGGCGGTGGATTCGCGGAAGGCTTCCCAAATGTCGCGGTCGGTGTCGTCGCCCTGCGGCGGCAGGGCCTCGGCGGCGTTGTGGACGACGCGGATGCTGTCGGGCGGCAGGTCGAGCCAGGCGGCATAGGCGTCGGCGCTGGCGTGGGTGTTGGCGGAAAAGGTCACGCCCGGGATGGTCGAGAGGGCGCGGTAGAGGGTGAAATATTCGTCCTTCATCATTTCGGGGCGCAGGTTGGGCGGCATGCCGCGCAACGAGATGACGATGCGCGGGACGTTGGCGACCAGCGCCGCCAGTGCTGTGGCCAGCACCGCGCCGTCCTGCCAGATATAGGCGACCTCGGGGCGGTGGGCGATGAAATGCGGGGTCAGGCGGCGCAGGGCCTCTTGCGTTTGCGGCGGCAGGTGGCGCAGCAGCGGTTGCAGGCCTGCCGGAAGGTCGTCGGGCGACAGCACGGCCGGCAGGTCGGGGATGGTGCTGACGGGGACCTCGGCGGCGGTCAGGGCGGGCAGGAAGAAGTCGCGCCCGCGGGCGGGATCGAGGGTGGAGACGATGACCTCGACGGTGCCGGCGACCAGTTCGCGTTTGCGCATTTCGGCGGCGAGGCGGCTGAGCTGGCGTTCCGCCCCGCCCGCGCCGAGCGAGCCGGTGAGGAAGGCGACGCTGCCGAGGTGCGGGGCGATGGAGGTGATCTCGGCGCGGTCACGGAACAGGGCGATGGCCTGCCCGATGGCCTCGCTGCCCGACAGGGGGGTGGATCGCGGGGCGATGAAACGTTCATACAGGCCGGCAAACAGGAAATCGGCGAAGTCGGGGGCGTAGTGCGACAGGCTGGTTTGCGGATCGGCGAGGGCGTTTTCCTGTCCGAAGGCCAGCATCGAGGCCGTGGGGTTGAAAACCGGAATGCCGGTGGCCGCGGCCGCCTGTTCCACCATGTCGATACAGGCCGCGCGGGCCGTGAGCAGCGCCCCGTTGGCCGCGCGCGCGTTGCAATGGGTCAGCAGGGCGAGGCGGGGCAGGCGGTCGCGGATCGCGGCGAGGTCGGAGGCGAGGCTTTCCGGCGTGGCCATGGTCAGGGTCAGTTCCGCCAGCAGCGCCTTGCCGGTGTCGTCGAGCGCGTCATAGGCGGGCAGGGTTTCGAGGAAGGCGAGTTTTTCCCCCTGTTGCCGCCCGTCCGACAGGCGCCAGAAGGTGCGGGCGCGGGTTTTGTCGGCAAAGAAATCCGCGAAATGGCGGGTGACGTAGTTGAGCTGCACCTCGACCCCCGCCACATGCAGTTGCTTGGCCGAGGACAGTTCGACCACATAGAAATCCGACATTTCGTGCGGGGTTTCCAGCAGCGCGGCAGGGTCGGTATTGGGCATCAGCAGCGGCAGCACATCGGGCGGCGGGGTAAAATCGTCTTGCAGGAAACGGATCTGTTGCAGGGCCTCGGGCGCGGTATGGGTATAGCCATAGACGCGGGCGTTGTTGTTGATTACGGGAAAATACGCGGGGGCCGATTTGAACGGCGTGGCAATGCGGCAGGAGCCGATGGCGGTGATGCGCGTTTTCTCTCTCACAATAAATCCCGTGATTGGTTAATGGTCCGGTCAGGGTTTGCGGGAAACGGTTAATGGAGCGTAAATTTTGCGAAAATTCCGCGCAAACCGGCGGGAATTTGTTACGCTACGGCAGATACGGGGGCTAACGCAGCGTCAGAAGGGGCGCATGAATTGACCCCCGCGCCGCGAATCGGTGAATGTGGTCAGGCAGAATTTTCCAAGGAGAGACCCGATGGGATCGAAGATCGACGAAATTCTCGACATTGCCCGCAGGCATTGTGACGAGGTTATCAAGCCGAACGTGGACGACTGGAACAAGGCCGGTGTCTGGCCGCGCGCGGCCTCGGATGCGGCCGGTGCCGCCGGTCTGACCGGCCTGTATGCGCCCACGGAATGGGGCGGGCAGGGGTTGTCGCTCGGCGAGGGTATCAGGGTTTACGAGGAACTGGGCAAGGGCGACGGGGCCTATGCCTTTGCGCTTTCGATGCATAATATCTGCACCTACGCCACCTGCGGTTTCGGCACGGAGGCGTTCAAGGAGAAATGGGCGCGGGATCTGACAGCGGGTCGCAAGCTGGCGAATTTCGCGCTGACCGAGCCGCAATCGGGGTCGGACGCGGCCAATATGTACAGCCGCGCCACCATCAACGGCGACGGCACATGGACCATCAACGGGGCGAAGGCGTGGGTATCGCTGGCGGGCGAGGCGGATGTCTACCTGACCGTGGTCAAGACCAGCGACGAGAAGGGGCACAAGGACATGGCGATGATCGCCATTCCGGCGGATGCGGACGGGCTGACCTTCGGGCCGCGATACGAGACGCCCTCGTATAACTTCCTGCCGCTGTCCGAGATGTATATGGACAATGTCGTGGTGCCCGAGGACAACATCATCCTGCCGGTCGGGCAGGGGCTGCAAGGGGCCTTGATGGCGATCGACATTGCCCGCACCTCGATTGCCGCCGGTTGTTGCGGGTTGATCGAGAGCGCGCTGGATACGGCGCTGTCCTATGCCAAGAACCGCAAGATGTTTGGTGGCAAGAACCTCGACCTGGACGGGATCCAGTGGATGCTGGGAGATGTGGCGACGGATCTGGAGGCCTCGCGGCTGTTGTATCGGGCGGCGGCGAATGCGCTGGGCACGCCGGAGGGGCCGGTGATGGCGGCGCACGCCAAGAAATTCGTGCCGGATGCGGCGGTGCGGGCGGCCAATACCTGCACGCAGGTGATGGGCGGTTCCGGCCTGTTGCGGCAATACGGGATGGACCGGCTGAGCCGGTTGAGCCAGATGCTGCGGATCGTGGACGGAACGACGGAAATCAGCCGTGTGGTCATCGGCCGCGCGCTTCAAAAACGCGCCGAGGGCTTGCCGGACTTGCCGGTGCCCAAAGGTTATGGAGAGGAATAGGACATGTCTTTCAACGCTTTGGTTGTCGAGAAGAACGACGAGGGGAAAACATCCGCGTCCGTGCAGTCGCTGGAGGTGGCGGACCTGCCGCACGGCGATGTGCTGGTGGATGTGGAATATTCCACCGTCAACTACAAGGACGGGCTGTGCATCGGGCCGGGGGGCGGGCTGGTGCGGAACTATCCGCATGTGCCGGGGATCGATTTTGCCGGCACGGTGGCCAGCTCGGACGACCCGCGCTACAAGGCGGGCGACAAGGTGGTGCTGACCGGCTGGCGCGTGGGCGAGGCCCATTGGGGCGGTTATGCGCAGAAGGCCAGCGTGCGGGCCGACTGGCTGGTGCCGCTGCCGGACGGGTTGACGACGCGGCAGGCGATGGCGGTCGGCACGGCCGGTTTTACCGCGATGCTGGCGATCATGGCGCTGGAGGATCACGGGCTGGCCAGGGACCACGGGCCGGTGCTGGTGACGGGGGCGGCCGGCGGGGTTGGTTCTGTCGCGACGGCGATACTGGCGAACCTCGGTTACGAGGTGGCAGCGGTTACGGGGCGGCCCGAAGCGGCAGCGTATCTGGAATCGCTGGGCGCAACGCAAATCGTGCCGCGCGAGGAGATAAACGAGACGGTGAAACGCCCGCTGGAATCCGAAACATGGGCCGGTTGTGTCGATGCGGTCGGCGGCGACATGCTGGCGCGGGTGCTGGGGCAGATGAAATACGGCACCTCGGTTGCGGCGGTCGGTCTGGCGGGCGGGGCGCAGTTGAACGCCACGGTTATTCCGTTCCTGTTGCGCGCCGTGAACCTGCTGGGCATCGATTCGGTCATGCAGCCCTATGACAACCGCCTGCGGGCATGGGAGCGGATTGCCCGCGACCTGCCGATGGACAAGCTGGAGGCCATGGTGCAGCCTGCCACCCTGTCCGATCTGCCCGATCTGGGGCGGGCCATCCTGAAGGGGCAGGTCAAGGGGCGTGTCGTGGTGGATGTGAACGCGTAGTTACGGGGGGCTGCCGCCCCCTTGCCCCCCGCGAGTATTTTGCAAAGAAGAAGAGGTTGGTATGGAAAAGCTGGACATTGATTTTATCCGGAGCCAGTTTCCGGCGTTTTCCGAGGCCCCGTTGCAGGGGCAGGCGTTTTTCGAGAACGCGGGCGGGTCCTATACCAGCCGCTTCGTGATTGACCGGCTGTCGCGTTATTACCGGCAACGCAAGGTGCAGCCCTATGCGCCCTACGGGGCCTCGCAACTGGCAGGGGCGGAGATGGACGAGGCGCAGGCGCGACTGGCGGCCTTGTTGAACATTCCCGAAAGCACGTTGTCTTTCGGACCGTCCACCAGCCAGAACACCTATGTTCTGGCGCAGGCGTTTCGCGGGATCATGAAGCCGGGCGATGCGGTGGTGGTGACCAATCAGGACCACGAGGCCAATACCGGCGTCTGGCGGCGGCTGGCCGAACACGGCATCGATGTGCGCGAGTGGAAGGTGGACCCCGACACCGGATTTCTGGACCCTGCCGAGCTGCCGCATCTGCTGGACGAGAGAGTGAAGCTGGTGACTTTCCCCCATTGCTCCAACATCGTCGGGCAGATCAATCCGGTGGCGGAGATTTGCCGGACCGTGCATGACGCCGGTGCGGTGGCGGTGGTGGACGGGGTCAGTTTCGCGCCGCACGGCCTGCCGGATATCGCGGCGCTGGGGGCGGATGTCTATCTGTTTTCGGCCTACAAGACCTATGGCCCGCATCAGGGGCTGATGTATGTGGCGCCGTCACTGGCCGCCCGCCTGCCCAATCAGGGGCATTATTTCAATGCGGGCTATCCCGAAAAACGCTTTACCCCCGCAGGGCCGGACCATGCGCAGATCGCGGCCTCGGCTGGTATGGCGGATTATGTCGATGTGGTGTATGCGCACCATTTCGGCGAGGAGTCGGAGCCGGAGCCGGCGGCGCGGGCGCGGGCGGTGCTGGGGTTGCAGGCGGCGCACGAGGCGGCATTGCTGGCGCCGTTGCTGGAATATCTGCGCGGGCGCAACGATGTGCGGCTGATCGGCGGCGATACGGTCGAGGGGCGGGTGCCGACGGTGGCAATGGCGCTTTCGCATCCGGGCGAGAAGGTGGCGCGGGCGCTGGCGGCGCACGGGATCATGGCGGGGGGCGGCGATTTCTATGCCGTGCGCCTGCTGGAGGCCCTGGGCATCGATCCGGCGCACGGGGTGTTGCGCTTGTCGTTCGTGCATTACACCAGCGCGGCGGAGGTGGAGAAACTGATCGGGGCGCTCGACCGCGTTTTGTAGCGGCGGTTGGAAATTTTCGGGAATTCTGTTACACTCCGGTGGATTGGGGGTGTGACATGAATGTGTTCTCGACTACCAGAAACCAGAGAAATCTGCCGCCCCGTTTCGGGGCTATCCATGAAATACTGTCGGATCTGAGGGCGGGCACGCTGGAATTTGCCCTGCCGGACGGGCGCATTTTCCGCATCGAGGGTGATCTGGACGGGCCGCACGGGCGTATCGATGTGCGCGACGGGCGGATGTTCAAGCGGATATTGCGCGACGGCAAGACGGGGTTTGCCGAGGCCTATATGGATGGCTGGTGGGACACGCCGGATCTGGTGGCGTTGCTGGATGTGCTGATCGGGGTCAATGACCGGGTGAATGCGGCGCTGACCGGTATTGCCTTTGTGCGGATGTTCGACCGGATGCAGCACTGGTGCCGCAACAACAACAAATGGCGGGCGCGCAAGAATATCTCGTATCACTACGACCTGGGCAACGATTTCTATGCGCTCTGGCTGGACGAGACCATGACCTATTCCTCGGCCCTGTTCGACCGTTCGGATGATCTGGCAGAGGCGCAGAACCGCAAATATGAATCCCTGTGCGATTTTATCGGCGTGCGGCAGGGCGACAGCCTGCTGGAGATCGGCTGCGGCTGGGGCGGGTTTGCGGAATATGCGGCGCGCACCCGCGGGGCGAAGGTCAAGGGGTTGACGATCTCGCAGGAACAGCAT
>Ga0256839_1005241_pt1 | contig 12085 bp, 15 predicted proteins | sample 354166metaG_FD_185968 | JGI IMG/M metagenome (GOLD analysis project Ga0256839, IMG submission 185968) | Hydrothermal vent microbial communities from Mid Atlantic Ridge, Atlantic Ocean - 354-166 | ecosystem: Environmental > Aquatic > Marine > Hydrothermal vents | place: Atlantic Ocean: Mid...
CTTAATACGGTACGGTATCCACCCCTTCAAATACTCTTTTGCCATATTCTTAGGCTTTTTCTCTTCGATTGAGACAGTCGCTTCCATCGTTATATCCTTTCTTGTTGGTTGACTGTATTCTCTTGTTGTTCAAACGGGCAGATCAGCACGGTGTTGTCCACACCCGGTATCTGCTGCACATTTGCGATCTCCATCCACGATCCCTCTGCCAGTTCTCTGATGCCTCGCGATTCAATGTAATCCTTGAGCGAACTGCGACTCACATCCAGCTCTCTTGCAATGGCACTCACACTCATCCCCTCTTTGAGCAGGGAGATGATCTGTGCTTGATAGACATCGAACTTCGAGGAGGAGCGGCTGCCCTTGGGACGACCGATCTGTCCGGTCTTGGCTCTCTGTGCCTCCCGAAGATCGTTTAGAAGCGGGAACACCTCGACTAGTGGTGTCTCTTTATGCACCACGGTACCCGTGTTGGCGATATAGAGGGTGACTCCTCGGCTGAGCATGCAGTTGATCACTTTGACAAGCTCTTCGACCACATCGCTCAGGATCGCCAGATGATCGATGATAATGCGATCTTCACCTTCATTCAGAGAGCGGAGGAACTTCTCGAACTCCTCTCTCTCCTCGATAGGGCGATTCTTCGTACTGTACTCGATCACCTCTTTGTCTATCTGCAACCCTTGTGTCAATGCAAAAGAGAGAATAGCGCGCTGCTGCTGCGACAGATTATTGTGTCCGAGCATCTGCCTAAGGTATGCATACGTCATGATTCTCCTTTCTCATTTGTGCCATTGTACAACTTTTGATGTTAAAAGTCAATGAATTTTAAAATATTTACGTCAATTTTATTATTATTACGTCATTTGTAATTTATTTCCGTCATCTTTTATGCTAAAATGCCACAAAAGAAAGAGGATATAAGATGAACCTAACCCATTTGGACGACCAGAACAAACCCAAGATGGTCGATGTCTCAGAAAAAGACAACACCACCCGTATCGCAACTGCCAGCGGCATCATCGAAGTCAGCCAAGAGGCATATGATGCGGTCATTGCCAACACTGCCAAGAAAGGTCCCGTACTTCAAACTGCTGTCATCGCGGCGATCCAAGGAACCAAGCAAACTAGCACACTCATACCGATGTGCCACCCCCTGATGCTCACCTCCGTCAAGACCGATATAGAGGAGCTTCCCGACCTCCCCGGCTTCAAACTTACCGTTACTGCCAAACTTGTCGGCAAGACCGGTGTAGAGATGGAGGCGCTCACAGGGGTCAGTGTCGGACTGCTAACAATCTACGATATGCTCAAAGCCATCGACAAAGGTATGATCATCCGCAATGTACAGCTCGAACGCAAAAGCGGCGGAAAATCGGGGGATTTCAGCCGAAACTGATGCGACTTTTGGCACATCCTATCCTGCGTTGCTATGCTATACTATCTAAACCTATCAAGCCTATTCAAAGGAGCACGGAATGATACTCGACAACAATACACAGGAAAAACCAAAGATCGAATACCCTACCAACTGGGGCTTCAAGATCATTGGAAGGGATGAAGAGAAGCTCAAAGCCTGCATCAAAGAGGTCATGGGAGACAAGGAGCATCTCTGCTCACTGGGCAACCGATCACGCACTGGCAAGTTCACCACCTACAATGCAAGCTGCACTGTAGAGAGCCAAGAGGAGCGAGACAGACTCTTCAAGTGCTTTCAGGATCATAAAGATGTGGAGATGGTGATTTAGTGCTTCTCTTTACCGCCGTGAAGCATCTTGTCCGCACTTAGGCTTACCAACATTGAAATGATCACATACGCCAGAAAAAAGTAGAGTCCCACTTCTGCCTCTGCTCGGCTCACCTCACCCTTGTCAACCGTCAGATAGACAAGGAAGGTCGCCACCACAAAGACATCCACCATCGACCACTTTCCAATCATCTTGAAAAACGCTACGACCCCGTGGGCGAATCGGCTCTGCATAAAGAGTGCGACAACCATCAGTGCAACAGTCTTGACAAAGGGGATCAACACAGAGAAGAGCAGAATCACAGAGGCAACGATACCGTCACCGTTACCAAAGAGCTTTGCGATCGATCCGATCACACTTTTGGACTCGAAAGAGAGCACCACATCCCCCAGGTACGCCACCTCCTTATGGATCGTCACCATCAAGATGGGGGTCATCAGCCCAAAAAAGAGCATGATCCCCGCTACTGCCGCACCGAAGAAGGTAAATGCCCGGAGCGATACCAGAAAGTAAAATCCCAAAAGCAGAGCCAGCAATCCCATCGCATAGAGTGTATAGTGGATGCTCTTAGCGCGATGTCTCTCCCCCTCTTTGGCGATACGTGCCATCTCCTCTCGCTGCTTGTTCTTATAAAATCCCAACGAGAGCCTCTCCGCCCACTCCTTGGCACGGTAGGAGGCGACCTTTTCTGGTGCCATCTGTGCCACAAGCCTCTGTGTCGATGCCTCATACGCCTTGGCTTCACCATATGCTCTGATACCAAAGAGGCATATTCCCATCAAAAGCATGACAAGCAGTCCATACAACACAACTCGCTTCACCCTTCCACCTCGAAATAGATCAACAGTGTCCGCTGAAAGAAGTTGTCACCATCATCACTGATCATTACATATCGATGCTTTCCTACCCTTGCCAGCCCTTCAAAGTTGTCCACATCCCATCCTTTATGGGAGTCCATCTTTGCCAATACCTTGGTATGACACCACCCCTTGCTGCACCGATCGAGATAGACCTTCTTGAGCGTTACCACAAAAGGATCGAACAGTCCGATGTAGGAGCGCTCCAGCACTAGCAGATTACCGTCATCTAGCACTTCGATAGCAGTAACCGCACTCCGGGCTTCAGGCTCCGCCTTGAAATGCCATCGTTTTCCACTTAGTGCATAGATCGTCTGTCGTTTCTTATTATCACTTTTGAGCGGCCACTCAGCCGCTGTCAACACACCATATATTGGGTGCCACGCCAATGCTTCAAGCGACTTGTTCCGGCTGCGGTAGTTTTTGGGGTCACGCAATACAGACGGGATCGCATACTTCCTGATACGCTGTCCGATCTTGGATGAGTTCTTGTGAAACCACCCGATCTTCGCTTTCCCCTCGAAAGAGATCAGTAGCCGTCCTTTGCCGTCAAGCGTCATCCCCTCACTGTCCCTGCGCCACTTTTTAAACGGTTTGCCCCTCTTTTTGGTCAGCTTTGCCGCCTCTATCGGTCTGAGTGATGCGATCTTGTCACCAAAGGTCGCATGGAATACAAAGAGCTTTCCTTCGTCACTGACCATAAACAGCTTCTGCGAAGGTGCCCAGTAGGCAAGATCGGAGATCTCGGAGAACTTCAGCCCATCTATCTGCGTGAAATCCAGCACTTTCTGATCCAGTATGCGAATACCCGGCAACGCTTTGTGGTCGGAAGGTCTAATATCCGTATCCAAGACACCGGCAAAGAGGGTCACGGCCACAAAGAGTGCCAAGAGCAGATGTCTCATGACGCTTTGCTGCTTTTGGGGGAGAGGTAGAGCATCAACACGATCCACGCCACGCCAAGATCGATCATCACATCCGCATAGTTAAAGACCGCAAAATCAAATCCGCAGTGCCACGCCACATAGTCCACTACTGCCCCGTACACAAAACGGTCGTAGAGATTGCCCAGTGCCCCGCCGATCAATAGCCCCACAGGGAGCGCAAAGCGCTTGAGGTATCCCTCTTTGAGCACATAGTAGAGGATCGCCACGATCAACCCTGCCTGGATCCACTTTAGATAGGGACCTAGGAACACAAACATCGAAAACGCCACGCCCTTGTTGAGGTGCAGCTCCAAGTCAATACACGATCCGGCACGATAGTATCCCTCCAAAAACAGTGCTTTGATCGACTGATCGATCACAAAGGTGCCCAACGCAGCAAATAAAAAAACAGCAAAAACACGCATCAGACTATCGCACCTTTGAAGAAGGAGACACACCTCTCCATCATCTCATCAAGCATCTCCTCCTCTTTGCCTTCGAGCAAAAGACGGATCTTGTTCTCCGTACCCGAGTAACGGAAGAGATGGCGCATCCCCTTGCGCTCCACCTCCTCTTTGAGTGCGTCCAGCCCCGCAATCTCCTCGAACGGTCGTTTCTCTTCCACCAACAGGTTTACCAGCATCTGAGGATAGGACTCATACGGGTTGAACGCTTCACTCGCCCGCTTCCCGCTGGTCACCAGATAGGCAAGTGCCTGCAGTGCGCTGGAGATCCCGTCCCCGGTCTTTGCATAGTCACTGAAGATAATATGTCCGCTCTGCTCACCACCGAAATTGATCCCCTTCTCCTGCATGAGCGCCACGACATGTTTATCTCCAACTGCAGAACGGTAAAGCTTCAGTCCGTGTGAAGCGAGATACTCCTCAAGCCCCTGATTGCTCATCACTGTTGCGACCATACCATCACCCTTGAGCGTACCCTGCTCTTTCATATAGACTGCCAGTACACCCATCAGCTTGTCACCGTCGATCACTTCACCCTGTTCATCCACCATCACCAGCCTGTCGGCATCCCCGTCAAGTGCGATCCCAAGATCCGCGCGTTTGTCCCGTACCACTTTCGCCAGATGCTCCGGGTGCATCGCACCGCACCCTTCATTGATGTTAAAGCCGTCAGGTTCATCTCCGATGACCACGACCTCCGCACCAAGCTCCTGCAAAATAGTGGGTCCCACCACATACCCTGCACCATTGGCACAGTCGATCACGATACGCAATCCCGCCAGCGTCAGCGGCTTGGGGAACGAGTTCTTGATATGAACGATATATCGCCCGATCACATCATCGATCCGCTTGGACTTTCCGATCGCCTTTCCCGTCACCTGTGCCGCCTCTATCCGCTTCTCATCCTCGAAGATCGCTTCTATCATCTCCTCCTCACCACGGTTGAGCTTGTTTCCCTCCGCATCGAAGAACTTGATCCCATTGTCATAATATGGATTGTGGCTGGCACTGATCATAATCCCCGCATCACAGCGCATATTCTCCGTCAAAAAAGCGATCGCCGGTGTGGGCATGGGACCGATTTGGATCACATCGAATCCTACCGCAGTCAACCCTGATACCAATGCATTCTCGATCATGTAGCCGCTGCGTCTCGTATCTTTTCCTACCAGTATCTTGCCTGTCTTGGCAAACTGTTTGAAGTAGATCCCTGTCGCCATCGCCAGCCGCATCGTACTGATTGCACTGACCTTCTTCCCCGCCTTGCCTCTTACACCGTCCGTTCCAAAAAGTGTCACAATCTCTTCCTTACACATCATATTTTCGTAGCTTAATTCTATCAAAACTTCATTAACCTCTATCCACTCCCCCATCACTCTTTACTTTAATAAACATTTAATCTTTTTTTGGATATTATTCGCCAACTATTTTCACTTTATATATGAGTGATCACACTATTTATCCCAAAAAGGAATCCTAATGGCAAACAACAAGTCCGCAAAAAAGCGTATTTTGCAAACAGCGAAGAGAACAGAGAGAAACAGATACTACCGAACGCGTCTAAAAAACATTGTCAAAGCGGTACATGAGGCAGTTGCAGCAGGTGACAAAACAGCAGCATCCGAGGCGTTCAAGGTAGCCAACAAAAAGATCCACGCAATGGTAAGCAGAGGTTTCCTCAAGAAGCAGACCGCTTCCAGAAAAGTCAGCCGTCTTCACAAAATGGTCAACAACATCGAAGCTGCGTAAGCAGTTTCGAACCCCTCTCTTACTATTATTTCACCAATACCTTTTTAAAATTCAACACAAAGAACACCTATGTTCAAAGAGAAACTACAACCTTTTATCGATAGACATAACGAAATCAGCGAACTCTTAAGCTCTCCAGATATTGCATCGGACATCAACCGTATGACCGAACTGAGCAAAGAGCAGTCAGGGCTGAACGAGCTTGTGGAAAAAGCGAAGCTCTATCTCGACACCGTAGAGGCGATCGAAGAGAACAGGGAGCTTCTTGGTGATCCCGAGCTTGGTGACCTCGCCAAAGAGGAGCTCTCCGACCTTGAGCCGATGCTCCCTAAACTCGAAGAAGAGATCAAGGTACTGATGATCCCCAAGGACAAGAACGACGACAAGAACATCTACCTTGAACTTCGTGCAGGTGCTGGAGGGGACGAGAGTGCCCTCTTTGTTGCCGATGTTTTCCGCATGTATTCTCGTTATGCTGAACAGATGGGATGGAAGGTAGAGGTGGTCAGCAGTAGTGACGGTACAGCGGGTGGGTACAAAGAGCTTATTGCCCAGATCAAAGGAGACGGGGTCTACTCCAAACTCAAGTATGAAGCAGGCACACACCGTGTACAGCGCGTACCCGATACCGAAACTCAGGGACGCGTCCACACCTCCGCCATTACCGTTGCCGTCATCCCGGAAGTCGATGATGTCGAGGTCGATATCAAACCCAACGAGATCAAGATGGATGTCTACCGATCCAGCGGATGTGGTGGACAATCGGTAAATACCACTGACTCTGCAGTGCGTCTGACACACATCCCTACAGGGATTGTCGTCGCCATTCAAGATGAGAAGTCACAGCACAAAAACCGCGATAAGGCGATGAAAGTTCTCAAAGCGCGTGTCTACGAAGCGGAACTGCAAAAACAGCTTGATGAAACTTCCAGCCAACGAAAACTCCAAGTTGGTTCAGGAGACCGTTCAGAGAAGATTCGTACCTACAACTATCCACAAAACCGTATCACCGATCACCGAATCGGACTGACCATCTATGCGCTTGATGATGTCATCAACAATGGCAATCTCCAACTGGTCATCGATCCACTCATCGCCCACGCACAATCAGAAGCGATCCAGGAGGCAGGTCTCTAACACCTACCCCTTTCGTTCTCCTTTTACACCTTCTTCGTTATAATACAGCAAACAATCAAGGAGTTATACCCACTATGTCTACATTCAAACAGATCCCCTCAAACGAACCTGTACGAGAGGTCATCAAAGCTGCTTTCGATACCGATCTATCTCTAGAGGGAGGCTGGGGATACACCCAGGAGAGCGTCACGATAATTACCTCTCTGCCACAAGCTGTGCCCTTGGAGCAACTAGAGCATATGTTTGCCTCGATGCGTGCCTATCTGGAGATGAATATGACACTGCCGGTGCCTAAGCGCTACGGTAGCATCAACGTCAATGAAAAAACACGTACAACAGAGGAGATAAACGGTAAACACTACCATCATGTGATCTACGAGATCACTGCCATAAAAGAGGAGACCTATGCAACGTTTATCGAAGAGTATAAAGAGGGGTATGGCAAAGAATCATTTGATATCGAAGCCCACTTCCAAAGACGCAAAGATGCTACGTTGAGACGAGAGGTTACACACTGGTTCAATATTGATGATGTAGAATAAAAGCAGTGGGGAAGTAAAAGAGGAAAGTGTATCACAGCCTTGCCCGCAAAGGGCTGCTGTGTATAGATGAGAATTATTTGATCGCTTTTTTCTCAGTCACTGTTTTCCCGGAAAGGTCTGTCCAGCTTACTGTAATCTCATCACCCTTTTTCACACCGTTTGCCTTGAAACGATATTTGAAAAGTGGGTTCTTGGAAAGGAATTGACTTGTAGAGGCATCAAATACCACTCTGTCCCCTACTCTAGAAGAGATATGCGTAATGAAGTTCGCATCTGTTCCCTTTTTCTTCGCCTGATCATATGTTAGCATTGGATGCTTGACCAGTACTTTCACTCTAACTTCGTCACCTTTGAGCTTTGCTTTGATTTTCATATTACCCATTGTCTTTCCTTATTTCAATATATCTATTTGATCCGCTATCCGACAAGCAGTGAAGGCAATTATCCTTCACAACCACCTTTTGCAACATTAAGAGAGACCGTTCCTTTATAGAACTTGCCGTCTTTACCTTCAACAATTGCAGTAACCGTACCGTTACCACCATTTTCATCTGTCGCTTTGAGCTTGATCTTGAAACCGTAATCTACGATCGCGCCGTCAGGAATATTGAATACCGCTACCGCACTTTCAGGGTTCATGTCTTGGAAGACCGCTACTGTTTTAGCAGGTATATCTGTTTTTACAGATACTGGTACCGCTCCACCATTGGCCGCAACCTTAGGAGCCTTCACTTTTACCTTATCGCTTGCTTCAGGCTTGATATCACCATAAAGCCCTTTAATAGCATCCGCCACTGTTTTCGCTTTCCATGCATCAGGCTTTGTCGCTCTGAAGTCGATCGAGGAGAATGCGCTCAATGTAGCCGGCAGTGTCGCCATTGCCAATACACCAAAACCAATGAAATTTCTTCTGTTCATACTGTTTCCTTTATTATCTGAAATATTGATAGGTACGAAAGGTTTACACCTTAGGTACCATTATACTCTAACTATTGTGAAGCAAATGTGAATTCACACTTATTTGCTTGCACCTACCATATAGTCTACGATCTCTTTGATCTTATCATCAGGAAGTGACGTACCGCCCTTTGGAGGCATACCGTTGATCCCATGGATCGCATTGTGATAAACCTTGTCGATCCCTTTCTTAAGTCTAGCATCCCAGTCTTTTTTGTTTCCTACGACCGGTGCACCCATCGCATCTGTCGCATGACACACTGCACAAGAAGCCTCATAGGCTTTCTTTCCAGGATGTTCTCCACCTGCACCCTCTTTTTTCTTAGGAAGGTCTTTTTTGTTTGAAAGTGGTGGCTGATAATCACTGATCCCTGCTCCTTGGATACGCGCCAACTCTGGCTTTCCTTTAAAGCAGTTCTTCATACATCGTGTTTTTTTGCTTACAGGACCAATACCGTAGTTACTTAGGTCATTGTAGAATTTTCGTGTATTTTCAAGACCATTCTTACCGCGGATTTCAGGAATGAAGCCATCAACATTAGGCAGCTTGATCTTCAGGAACTTCTCTCTATTGAGTTCATACTCATCATCCAGCTCTTCACCCTCGATCTTCAGTTCGTTGATGGAAACAATATATGCACACAGTGCATAGACTTCATCATCTGTCAAAGACATCGGCGCAGGATGAGGCATACCTGTTTTGATGTACCACCAAAGAGTACTCGCATATGGCCAGTAAGTACCAAACACTCGGATAGGGCCCTCATCATTCCCATCAACACGCTGATTGGTTAGAGATTTATGCCCTTCATACGCATTTCCTTTCTGTAGTGCCGGGTATCCTGCTCCACCTGTACCAAAGTCAAAGTGACAAGAGGCACACTTCTCTTCATAGAGCGCATCACCCTCTTCTACCGTACCTTTCCCTTCTGGCAGTCCAGTACCGTCAGGCATCACATCGATATCCCATGCCTTGATCTCATCTGCTGTCGCGGGACGACCGATTTTGAAGCTTTTGGCATGTGCTTTCTCATTGACATGATACAGAGATGTCATTCCCTTCTTGACAGGGTATGTTACACCACCATCGATCACTTTTTTTCCATTTGCATAAGTATGGGATGCGCTGCTTCCTGCAAACAGCGTTGTTGTTGCAGCAGTAGCAACTACCGCAGACAACATTAGATTACGATAAGACTTGAACATTGTTCACCTCCCCTTTCGCTGTAACTTCCCAAGTATGGATACCGTTTCTATGATAAACAGATTCAACACCCATGACTTCTCTCTCCTGTTTGACCATCGGCTGGATATGACCAGCATCATCTCTTGCACGACTTCCAAGGATAATTGGCTTGCCATCCCACTTGTAGACAAAACTAAATCGCGTCCATGCCTTTGGCAACACAAGCCCTTTCAAGCTCGCTTCTACCCAGTTTTTACCACCGTCAAAAGTGATATCCACACCTTCGATAGTACCCATACCGGACCATGCAAGACCCTCGATCTCTACGATATCACCCTTTTTCAAATCTGTCCATGGCTTCTCAGGACATGGAGAGGTGATAACAGAGTTAACCTCATTCGCATAAAAGTGCTGGATCGCTTTACCAGACTTTTTCAACGCAGTATACTTCGCTGTCTCTTCTTTAGCAAAGAAAGGTTCGGATGCGAACTCAAGACGACAGAGCCATTTCACGCAAAGGTTACCCTCCCAGCCAGGAACAAGCAGTCTGATCGGATATCCCTGCTCCGGTCTGAGTGCTTCACCGTTCTGTGCCCAGACGATCATCGCGTCATCAAGCACCTTGTCGATCGGTACGGTTCTTCCCATGTGGGAGTTGTCCGCACCCTCTGCCAGCATCCATCGTGCACTGGGCTTGAGTCCCAGGTCTTTCAGAATATCCTTGATGTATACTCCGGTCCATTCCGCACAGCTCATCATTCCTTTGGCAAACTGCAGTGATGGGAACTGTGGTCCTCTCCACTCTGGTCCACCATTGGCAGGACACTCGATGAAGTGGATACGGCTGACACTTGGATATCGCTTAAGCTCGTCCATTGTCAGCACCAATGTCTTCTCTACCAATCCGTGGATCATCAGTCTATGCTCATTTGGATCGATCTCTGCCGTACCACCATGACTTCGGCTGAAGAAAAGACCATTTGGTGTAATGATCCCATTAAGATCCTGGATTGGACACATTGCAATTGATGCATACCAGTTCCCAGAGGAGAGAAGTTTGGTATTTCTTCTTGTTACATTGTGCTCATATGGAGAGGGCTGTCCATACAGATTGTGAGTGACAGGATACCCAAATGTCGTACCCCATGGTTTCTCTTCGAGGATCGCCGGATCACCTTTGAGCCCTTTTTTACCTTCTGACGCATCGATCTTTACCGGCGCCAGTACACTAGCTGCCGCCATGGCACTGACTGAAAACGCCGCTGACTTTCTAAAAAAGTCTCTTCTGCCTGACTCGACCGTTTCAGTTTCAGAAGCTTTGCTTATCTTAGTCATATTACCTCCTTATTTTTTAAGTAGCACTCCTACACCCGACAAGAGCAGAGACACTATTGCTATTGATTGTAATCGAAAAACAATTAAAATGTCAAGCAAAACAATAAATATTTTCCAACCTTTCAAGATATACGCAAAATAAAAGCAAATCATTAGATTCTAGAATAATTTATCAATTATATGCTTGATTTTAATCAGAAAAACAGAACAATTCTATCAGACTAACCGTTATTCTATTTATGATAAAATACTTCTCATCAAACCAGAAGGATGTATGATGAGAGACGTTGGCACGGTACATGCCCTTTTCATCTCCCAACTCGGCAAAGAATCACCTCTCAAAAAGAGAGAACTGCAACTCGATCCGCGAGGGATCATCGATGACAAACACTACGACACAACACCGGAACGTACGGTACTCGTCACATCGCTGGAGAGCTATGATATGGCTTTGAGGGAGCTGGGGGTAGAGATGCCTCACGGCTATCTCGGCGAGAACCTTCTGATAGACTACAACCCCTACCGGCTGCCTGTCGGTACACACCTTCTTATCGGTAGTACTGTTCTGGAGATCACGCAGAACTGTACCCTGTGCAACCACCTCTCCGCACTGGAGAAACGTATCCCCCAACTGCTCAAGGATGACAGAGGCATCTTTGCCAAAGTAGTCTCACAAGGTACCATACGCGAAGGGGATACCGTCTCCGTCACCACTTAAACGAAACGATCCTCTGTAGGGTTGACATTCCTGTCCACCATGGTGCGCAGGTATGCGCACCCTACAAATGGGCTTGACGTTTTTTGTGTAGAGTGAGCTTCATTGCCCACCAATATATAGGTGCTTCTATGATGTTTTAACCCCTACCTTGCAACACAACAATGCTAAGCAGTCGTTCGGATAAATTTTTTGGGTCAAGACAACTTAAGAGGTTCTTTTCTGAAGATTTCTAACAATATTTTGTAGAGATCTTCACCTCTGTGATTAAACCTAAACTCACACTCTTTGAGATGCAAGTTAAAGTTTTTTTTAGAGATAAAGTAAGATTTCGGGTTGCTCAAAACCTAAGCAAACCTCGGTATTATCGAGTGTAAAAAGGGATATTTTACAGATGGCTTGTAAAAAAGATGCCCCTATTGCAAAAACAGTACAGTAAAAAAGAACGGGAAACGACAAGGGGTTCAAC
>Ga0256839_1005242_pt1 | contig 12085 bp, 12 predicted proteins | sample 354166metaG_FD_185968 | JGI IMG/M metagenome (GOLD analysis project Ga0256839, IMG submission 185968) | Hydrothermal vent microbial communities from Mid Atlantic Ridge, Atlantic Ocean - 354-166 | ecosystem: Environmental > Aquatic > Marine > Hydrothermal vents | place: Atlantic Ocean: Mid...
AGCCTTAACCCCGCCCGCGGTTGTTACATGCGCATCAGTCGCGCCGCTTGCTGCCACCTTGTAACGAAACCCCTGCGCCTCGATATAGTCACCGGCGGCCACGGCGGACAGCCCAGGCCCAGCCACGTAGCTAAGCGTTGTATCCGCGAGAAGCTCGGCAACAGTAGCGAAGTCCTTTCTCGATTGGATCTTCAACCACTGTGCAGGATCAAAAGTAGCCGAGGTAGTGAAAGGTATACTTTCGGGGTTTGCCGCATAAACCGCACCATTGTAGGTAACAGTAAAAGAGCCGTCCTCGGGTGTAAGACCGCTGGCGAAAGCAACGGGTACCTTATACCCGATATCCGCAAAAATCTGCTGGAGGTTCTTCGTCACATTACCGTGCCGGTCAGTCACAGTTCCTGCGGCGCCATTGATCTTCTCATGCGCTGTAGAAGTGTCGTCGATAAAGTTCTGCGCAGCGGTGTTTACTTCTGCAGTAGTCGGCATTTTACAAGGTTCCCCATATGGCATTCCAAGATGTATTCACGGCAGCGTTAATGTCAACTGACTGCAACCAATTCCACAAAGCCGCTTCGCTTAATGCACCATCCACGACAGGGACTTCCTGTTTAAGTTCATGCACAACTATGGCCTCCAGTTGCCCTGCAGAGAACAATTCCAGGTTAATAGAGATGGGCTCTACCTGGAATCGGCAAGGGACGTCAAACTGAAACCCAGCAGTAGGCGCTATAGGCTCGAAACCAAAGTAGACAAGTCCGGTGGTATAATCAACCAAGAAGTCTGCTCCTTGAGTGAGTTCAGAACCGGAATAGGCCATCACGGTATCCACAACAGGTTTACTTATCAGACGAGCCGTCGTCCGCCCTCCCGTACCATACGTTTTTTGCAGTTGGAAGACCGACGCTGTGACTTGGCGCATAGGTTGATCGCTACTTGCTTCAGTGCCAAGAGGTTTGCACGACTTGAAATCCGTCCAATCCTTGAACCGGAAGCCGTAAAGCGCACCCTCTACCGCTTCCCAGAAGTCGATAATGCCGTAAAGTTGGTCCATGCCGTGGATGCCAATCGACACGTCATACTTACGCAGTGACTGGGCCCTTACTGAGTTCCGACGCTCAAAACCAGAGCGTAAAGTTATCACGTCCACGGGGCGGTCAAGCAGTGACTGTGCCCCGGGTGAGATGTAGTCAGGAAATCGTTGCTCTAAGAAACTCATTCTCCACGGGCCCCTCTTTGCACCATCCTACGCATACGGTTTGCTATCTGCGCCTCAGACTGTTTAAACGACGCGGCGTCCGGTGTCGTGATATTGAAGATTACAGTAGTTGAGCCGTCGCGCTGAGCATCTTGGCGGCCCGTGCTGGCTCGCCTCGAAGGTGCGAGCGAACCTACAGCCAGGCCTCCGTCAGCTAGTGTAGGCATCTCCCCTGAATTTATCTGGTTAAGCACCGGGAGAAACTCACGAGTAGCTTTAGCGTTAACGATATATTCCCCATTTGAGACCCGAGCGAGAATGGAGTCGGAGCGGCCGGTACCTGGTCCGCGGATTTGTCCTCCGCTCGCGAATGCCGGGACCATACCGCCTTCGGAGAAGCCGGGGAAAACCATTTTCATGGCGTTGAATAGAAGCATACGCGCCTGCATCTTGATTATGTCTGCGATGATAGATCGCGCGAGCTCACCGAAGTCTAGTTTACCCGTCATTACGAAGTCGGCAAGTGCTTCCGAGGATTTATCGAAAGCGTTTTTGAACGCGCTCTCAGCCATGTCTGCAGTTGACCCAACGTCTTCCCCGATACTATCTAGCGCTCGTGAAATACCCGAAGCCCAGTCAGTTGCATTCTCGAGGTCACGCCTACGCGCCTCGCCCATTCGCTCATTGAAGATGGTTTCGATCATGGTTGCATAATCTTCATAAGCCAACCCAAGCGTTTGCAGCGTTTGCAGTTGCTCGGCGTACCATAAGCGAACGCTCTCGCGTGCTCCTCCGGAACTCTCGACAATTTTAGCGTACTGCTCAGCAAGCCCATCTATGAATTCTTGCTGCTGCACGTTCAGCTCCGAAAGCTGCCCAGCCGCGCCTCCCGCGGCGTCACCGAAGTCGGTGATTGCAGGTGCACCGTCTGAGATTGCACGATTTAGCTCCTCCTGAATTGTGGCTGCTATTTCTTCACTTTCGATAACCATGTCCAGGTTTGCCCCAAAGTCGTTGCGCAAAGTAGCGGCCGACCGTATCAGTGCGTCGTTGAAGGGGTTAAAGATGCTCCCATCGAACTCGTTCCGGACGGTCTCGGCACCTTCGCGAATGACCTCTCCGAACCCACCTACATAATCAATGCTGAGAGCGGCGCCGAAGCTGGTTTTGATACGCGAGCCTACGGCGGCAAGATCAGACTCTAACTGCGCCGTATCTTTACGCAGGTCTGAGAAATCCACAGTCAACGACTCTCGGATAGCGTCGCCTACGCCATCAAAACCAGGAATCAGGTCAAGAGCGTCGCCCAGCCCGCCTAATCCACGGACAAAGACGTTAATGATGTTCTGCAAGCCTTGAATAGCGATGTTCTTTGCTTTTGCCATTGCGAGTTCAAACAGCACGGGGATGCCTCGCGTGATGACTGGGCTAATGGCCGACACGAAGCCAACATAGATACCAATATAGGCGTTGACGCTTGAGCGGATCCACCCTCCTATCGTATCGAGGGACAGATCCCAATTCGCAAGGAACCCATCGAGCCACTCAGTTACCGAGTCGAAGAATCCACCTGCGGCGCTTTTAGCACCCGTCCATGCCGCTGTAGCCCAGTTCCACACTTGTAGGAAGATCTTATGCGCCCCTGTAGCTAATCCCGACAACCCCTTGGCAATCCCTGTCCACGCAGCAATCCCCGCGTTGTAGATGTATCCGAACACTTGCGCCACGGTCATTAGTACAGCCTTAAACACTTGCCAGACAGTTGCGACGCGACCGACTACCTCCACATTCTTATCCCCGAAGTATGCTAGTGCCCCTGCTGCTGCCATGATGATTGCCTGAATTGCCCCGAAAGGTGTCCTGAGCCAAGCTGCTGCCATCGCAAGTAGTCCGGTGGTTACCGACGCGATAACGGGTACCATCGAGATCATTGCCGGGATGAGAAGAGCGGTGAACCCGGCTGCCGCGACGGCTACGAAACGCGTGATTGCTTCGAAGTTCTCGTTTAAGAATTTGAGTGCGGGGGCCAACACGGAGTTGATTATTGCACCAATGGTCAGGAAGACATTCGCTAGATTGCCACGCAGTACCGCAGACTGGAACTCGAACGTGTTGGTCATCTTCTCGAAAGCTTCTTGCGTTGCACCGCTCTTTGCCGCCATGTCTTCCATGATCGAGGACATATCGACGCCCGCCTGCCCTGCCAGAGCAAGAGCTGGGATCAGCGCTTCGATGCCACCGAAAAGTTTCGCCATTGCGTCAGTACTGCCACCCGTCTTGGAAACCAAGTCTTCCATGAAGCCAGCCAAGCCTCTCGACTTGAGGCCTGCGCTATCAAATTGGATTCCGAGTTTCTCTGCTACCTCAGCAGCTTCACTCGTCGGCTTGACAACGGCAGCCATGATCGCGCGGACGCCCGTGACGGCTTCGCGAGTCGAGATACCGCCTTTTGTGAGTGCCGCCACAGCGGCAACGAGTTCATCGACGCCTACCCCTGCTTGTGCAGCCAGAGGCGCAACCTTGCCAAGCGAGGACGACAGCTCCCCGATAGTCGTCTTGCCCGCCCGCATACCTACGAAAAGCGCGTCCGAGACTGCGGCCGCGTTGCTCGAGGCCAAACCATAGGCGTTCAGCAGCGAGGTCAAGCCATCCGCAGCCGTTGCAACGTCAGTTACCCCACCGACTGCCAGTTTGTTCGATGCGGTAAGCAGGTTGATCGCGTCGGTAGCGGTTCCCGCACCGGCTGAGATGATCTGGTAAGCAGCGGCGCCCTGCTGAACAGCAGTTGATCCGAACTCGGCTGACTGTTCTTTCAGCGCGCCGGTCAAGGTCTCCATCTTGAAGGTTGCTGAGTCAACGAGGGTGGAGATTTCCGCTAGTTTCGTCTCGAACGAGCCGGCCGCGCGGATCGCAGCGGTGAAGAATGCACCGACACCCACTGCCATCAAAGCAGTGAACGCTTTCGCGAGCAGTGCTGTCTTGGAGTTTAGCGAATCGAACGTTTTCCCGAGCTGAGTACCTTTAGCACCCAGCGCGCCGAGAGCTTTCTCGCCGCGCTTGGCGCCGTCAACCATTGGCTTCGAGTCAACGCCTACGCGTAGTGTGCTTTCCTGAGTTGCCACCTATCGAGGGTCCCCGCTTGTTCATTTCCTGGAGCCATGTATCGTCGCAGACCTTCACAAAGTGCAGAAGGTCAAAGCGGTCATCCAAGGTCTCAAACCCGAACATTCGCGCGTAGGACTCTATCTCAGACAGGGCAATCCCAGACGGTTGGCCGTTAGGTCCTATCATACGCGAACTATGCAACCTTTTGAAAGCGGATAAATAAGGTGCTGCGTGCCTTGTTGGCTCCGGGCGATTAGCGAGCGCGGGAGGAATCTTTCCGCTCGTGCTCGCCATCTTGACCAGGAGGGCAATCCTGTCCCCGTAGTTTATTTCCCAGAGGATGCAGCTTCGGAGTTTCCCTCAGTGGCTTCCCGGGCTTTCTGACGAAAATTCTCGAGGTTCTGAGCCTCGGCGATCAGGCGCGAGCGAATCCACTCGAGCTCTTTCAGAAGACGGTAGGCGTTGTCAGCGGAATACTTGAGTTCCTTGTCGCCATCGAACACGCCGCGCCAGTCGAGAACGATGAACTGGGACATGGTGCGAGCCATGATCTCGAGCTGGTCATCTTCGGAGATCTTCTTGCCCAGGTCGTTGTAGGGCTTGGTCGCCTTGCGGAACGCGTCGGTGAAGGACGGGTTGTCGAATGAGGCAATGAGGAAAGCAGCGTCGCCGCCCATCTCAACCCACACGCCGTCCTGCTTGGCTGCTTTGTCGAGTTTGAAGTCGTTAATGTCAAAGCGGAGATCGCTCATCTTTGATCCTTTCGGGTTGTCGGGTTTTCGCAACCTTGAAAATACGGGATCCCAGCACACAAATGCAAGGTTAGAATAAGGTGCAGGAGGGGCGCCCCGACCGCCCCTCCCGCGATAGCGCGCGCTATTTGGCGTTAACCGCGGCTGATCTGGTACTGGTACGTCCCAGCCGAGTTGATGATGCCCTCGAACTGAGCCGAAGCGAAAATGTCCTGGTCGGTACCGCCCGCAACGATTTCCATGGACGTGTACTTGGCTCGCGGGATGGTTACGAAGTAGACGTTTCCAGCAGTGTCCTGCGCCTGGAACGTCAGAGCGAACGCGGTAGCCGAGCGGAATTTGTCGAACAGCGCGCTGTTCTCGAAGTAAAGTTCGATGCTGCCGGTCAGCTGCAAACGACCTGCTTCCACGCCGATCAGACCAAGCGTACCAACTGCTTCCTGACCTCGCAGCGCGTTGTCGAGATTCACCGACAGCGAGTTGAAGTAGAAAGTCGAGCCACCTGGGTCACCGTCGAACACGATTGCCGCGACGTTGTCCACGGCGTTCAGAACGGTGTTGGTGTTCGCCATTCCGAGCGTTGCGCCCGAAAACTGCGTCCCGGTCATCTGCGCATCTTTCGCGAGGACGCCGAACGTGGTGGTGAGGATCGAGCCGGTGGCCAGTTCCAAGTTCCACGTGGAGATCCGCGAGCCGGTGAAGTTCCAGTACTCAGGGGTCGTCAGGTCGGTGAACGCTTTCTGGATCGTGAAAGACGTCTTGGTCGTACCGTTGCGGACGTACTGCAAGGGCGTGACCGTAACCGAGTCACCGGCTGCTTCCGACGCAACGTCAGTGAGCGGGTTGATGCCGAGCGACAGCGGGGCAATGCTCGTGATTTCCGCATAGAAATCACCTGCGGTAGTGAAGCCCGCGATCTTGACGAACTGACCGACCACGAAATTGTTGTTCGTGAAGTCGGCAAGAGCAGCGGAATCAATCGTCCAGGTGTTGGGCGTCCCCGACGTCTTCGTGATCGAGATGTCCGTCTGAGCAGCCTCGGCAGTTGCCGTTGTGACCCAGGACGAATACAATGCCGCAGCAATGAAGTCGTCGTAAGTACCATAGGACCATTCACCATTGATGTCCCCGCCCGCTTGCGACGACACTTGGATGGTGTCGGGCGTCATGCGGTCAGCGCGAATTTCTTCGGACGTGATGAAGTCGGCGTTGTAGTTGAGCGACTCCGACGTGAAGCGCACTGCGTCCAGCGTCGGTGTAGCGGGAGTGGTACCCCAAGTCGATTCCGCGACCTTTCGGAGTGCCACCCGATTGGATGTGCCAAATTCAGGCATTGGGATTCTCCTTCCCGTTAGGTGTAGTCATCGAACTGGAACGGCGCGACTACATTGATCTGATACCATTTTCCATCGACACCGATCTGGCGAGCATAAGGAGGTACCAAGAACCTCACGCCCGAAGTCGCGTCCCGCCACGAGCGGAAAACTGCTTTTGCCTGATCAGCAAGCTCTATGCCCTCGCCTTCACCATCACCAGACTTGGTGAAGATTTGGACGTTGACTTGACCGAAATTCCTTTCGGTGTTGTTCCCCGGATCGCCCAGCGATGCCCATTGGGACGCCGCCTGCACAATGGTTAAACGCACCCACGACGCATCGGGGAGAGTGAATGCTCTATTTGGGTACTGGACCGCGGTGGTCGCTCCCCATTGTGTCTCGAACCGCTGCCGGATGGCTGAATGTGCGGCGGCGTAAGTCATTGGGCGACAGTGCCTCCATATTGCGCCGCCACGGCGTTCAAGTTGATGTCCACCATACCATCAGGAGCTTGTCCCGAGTGCCCATTCTCAAGCGGGAGAATGTAGGGCAGGTTATTGGTGAACCAGATAGTGTCTCCCAGTTCAGCAGATGCGGCAGTCTTGACGGCTGCGTTGATGGCCGTAGAGCCCGTTTTGTCGACCGACTTCTCGTCGACTTCGGACGACGGCTTATTGAGCGAAGGAAACCAGTTGCCGCGTGCGGTTCCTTCATCGACAGGCGTACCAAGAACGATACGGCTGTCCAGGTCGATTGCTATCTTCTGGAAGATCACTCGTGCTTGTCGGTGTGTCACCAAGCCGAAATTCTTCAGGTCGAGCGCAAACTGGCGTGGAGTCAATCCCTTAGCCATGCTGCACCGCCATCTTGTAGATCACCGCTTCGCCCGAGGGTCCCACCGTGTTGACTGCAAGGATCTTGTAGCTCTTCGAACAGAAGATGACGTCTTTGCCTACCTCCGGCGTAACGCCTGCGGCGTTGAATTCTTTTGCGGCCACCAGCAGCATTGCGCTAGCACGGGCTGCGACAGACTCCGAGAACTCTCGCTCAGGTACTGGTAGGTCGAGCAGATGGATAGCGGTGTCCGTCGGCGTGCCGTCGGTCGTTTTGCCCGTAGCGTTGTCATACACCTCCGCCCCGTAGACCCGATAGGTCGCGGGTTGACCGAACTGAGCAATCAGAGGCCCAGCGGTATCGTCTCGAAGATCACCGTAGAAGCTCATGCTCGTTTCAAGCCCCCGCTGTTACCGCGGATGAGTTGGCGAAGCAGTTCGTAGACGTGAGAAGGGGTGTCCGCGCCTTGCAGCCGCTTCGATGTGTCGTACTGGACGGTGATCACGTCAACCTTCTGCATCGAGATTGCCGCTGCGTCGTCGGTCACTATGCCTTCCAGATCGTATGTGCCCAGGCGATAGAGCTCCGCTATCTGGGCGGTAGCCTCTTCTATCTGCCAAGGTATCACCGTGCCTTCTAAGGCGAAGCCGTCGACCACGGCATTAAGCCGCGGCCATTGGAGCCGCTGAGCAGCCGTTGCTTTGTCGCCGATGAAAGAGAAGTTGCGGTCTACCCAGTTCGTTCCTTTTCGGATAAGGATCTCAGCAGCGGCGTCTGACAGTGCGATCCATGCCGCCGAAGCAGTAGAGTCATTCGCAGCCCAGTAGGCGCGGACGTTCGCTAGCGTATCGTATGCGTCTGTTCCAACAGTCAAAGCCATGGCTGGGTCCTTTCGTCACGGCGATCCTACGTTAGTAGGTGGCGCATAACAACGACGAAATAGGATCCGCTATAAGCGACTTATCGGAATAATTAGGTGGTACCGCGCCACTTGCCATTGTAGAAGGTAACAATGGCTCGCTTACCGTTGGGATATGTGACGATCTGCGAGTGTGACCACGACGACGGGCCGACGTTCCAGTCCTGCTCGAGCAGAGACAACGTCCCCGCGACGTAGAGGCCGTCCAGGATAGCTGCGGAGTGAGTGTGCCCAGTATTCGCACGCCGGCCCATCTTCGACAAGCCAAGCGGGGATCCGCGTGAGCCGTTGGGGCCAACGTCACCGTGGAGCGAGCATTCGATTCCGCCGCCCTCGTCGGGGCATATGACGAACTGGTCGTCTGCGTGAAGGAAGACATCTTCATCGCCAAGGCCTTCGCGTTTCAGTGCTTCGTGGAGATGCAGCCACTTGATGCGCGGATCTCGGACGACTGCCCGCCGGTACTCGAGTTCACACTCGAGCATGAAGATGGCGTTGGTATCGTCGCGGCGGTGGTCGTTCTCGTTCAGCCAGCGCTCGAGATGGCGGTCATGGTTGGCGTCCGCAACTACTGTCATGCACCACGGGCGCCGCATCTTGTCGAGCATCGTCTTGACGCCCAACACTTCGTCGCGGACATTCGTCTGACCGAGGATCTTCTTGCGGAAGCGCGTGTGGCTGTTCTTACGGTCGTGGTGGCCTTTGTTCACCACAAAGTCGATAATGTCGTGAGCGAGTTGATGCCGAGGACGCAGCGAGTCAAGCATACCGCCTTCATCAAAGGCCATGGAGCAGCACTCTGGGTCAATCACAGCAGCATGGAGGTCGCCCCAGTTTACCGCTTCAACAGGAACTCCCTCGACCAGGACATGACCATGCTCGATCATGATGGCGCCTTTCTGCCCGAGATCGGGAATGTCGTAGAATGTACCGTCTTGGTCAGCGTTCAGCTGCCGGACGAACCAGTCCCCTTCATGATCGACCTCGACAATCAGGGCACCATACGCGTGATGGAATTCAGCTTCCAGTCCCGCTTTCTTCTTGACGTAGTTCAGCAGGGTTGCTGTCCCCGTCGTGTAATTCATCTTGCAGCCATCTGCCTTTGTCCCTGCGACTGAGGTAAGCTGAATCTTGGCATGCGGGAATATGCCCGACTTGCGCTGCGTGTAGGTCTCCAAGCCTGTCAACGGGCGCTTTGCTGTTGGCTGAATGTTCAGTTCTCCGCGCCACTCGAGCATGGGGGCCAGCTCGAGAGCTTCGTCTGAGAAATACGGATCAAAGATCGGATCGTAGAAGTCTTCCGCGCGGTCGTCGGCGGTCGGGCCCATGTTCCGTTTCGTCGACTTCTGGCTATAGGATGCACGATTGTAGGAGAAAGATCCAACCATTAGCTTGGCGTCGAGGAACTCGGCGTATGAAACGAGGTTGGTGAAGAACTCGGTGTGAGCGTCGGTGTTGTTCTGCGCGGACGTGATGATGTATCGCGCGAGTTCGCCTTTCTTCGGGAGAGGCATCTTCTTCGCAGGTGGTCGCGATATTGTGCCGCCGGATGTTGGCTTATCGTAAACGAGACCCAGCTCTGCCGCTTTGCCGAGACGGTACTTTACCGCGCCTCGCGAGATGCCCAATTCGCGAGCGACAGCCCGCATGGATCCCTTGTTCGCGACCATAGAATCGTAGGTTTCTTGTGGGGTGATCTTTATCACCTTCACCATTCTGCTACCCCTATTAAATTTGCCTTGTAGTTTACGGAACTAAGTAGTTTGCATTAGCGTCTTGATACCGACCCAGATAGCAGCAAGAAGTCCAGCGGTCAAGATCCCGACGATGCCTAGGAAACCTTTTGTCCGCGCAGCGTTTACGGCTATTCGCCAATCGCGAAGATGCTGGAAGTCTCACTGCATTTCAAAGGGGTCTGCAATGCTCATGCCCATCTTGGTCAAGGCGTTGTTTACCGCCTCTTCCATTAGTGCTTTCAACTCGCCGCGGCTAAGTTGGATCTGGGTATTATCGTCCACTAATTGCCTCCAGCGAGTTGTACTTGCGAAAGCAGGGCGCGCCTTCCTAGCCACGCCCTGTCGTTTAAACGTCGAGTCGCGCTTACTTTGCGGCAGGCGCTTTCTTGACGGCCGACGCGTCGGCGCCGCCCTTGCCCCTGGTCCGGTCGGCGAGGGCATTCTTCTCGGCCTGCTTCTGCTCTTCAGCAGCAACGGCCCGCTCGACTTTGATCTTGGCGGCTTTCTCGGCATCGAACAGTTTCAGGGCGCCCTTAGAACGAGCGATCTGCCCCGCGTCAGCATATCCGAAGAATTTACCATTTTCCCCTTTAGATACAGGGAAGGTTTCAGTATTCTTGGCCATCGGGATGGTCCTTTCTCATGTCGGATTGGTTGCGTGATCGGCGAGCCCCGAAAGGCCCGCCTTACTCACTTAGGCCGGGTAGACCGTGGTCGCCCGCTTGACCTGGACGCCGAGCATCGGGTCAAGGACCTGAGTTCCGTAGAGCGCGTCCAGTGCGACGAAGTTCGTAGCGGTGCCGCCGTCGTACCACATGCGGGCGCGAACGCTCAGCCCGGTTACTTCGTCGGTCACAGTCGCCATCTCGGCTCCTTTACCGTCGCCGGTCATGGGCAGAGGAGCGAAGGCCAGCGCAAACGCGTTGCGGTGGAACATGAGGTTGCGCAGGTGCGCGGACTCTTCGATGCTGTCCAGCAGGTTGAAGGTCACGACCGCGTTGTCTGCAGTGTTGCGGCGCAGGGCCGGGTAGAACGTCAAGTTGCCCGCACCTGCAGCAAACGTGGTGTCTGCAGTCAAAGTGTAGACGGTAACGTCGCCCGCGATGGTGAAAGTGTCGCCGACCTGCACAGTCTCGATCAGGGTGAAGCCGTCGACCGCGATGGTCGAGACGTTGGCCTCGTAGTTAGCCGCATTGTTGACAGCGCCAACCGGGTCACCACCACCCGCCGAGGCTGTTGCGGTCGAGGTCATTGCGGCAATGTCAATGTCGGCGTTCTGCGATGCGAACACTTCCACCCCGAAGCGATTACCCAGCGTGCCGTTCATCAGAGCGGCTTGGTTCGCACCATCGCCCGTGATACGCGCCTCGTGGAAGATGCCCAGGTCGAGGAACGCCGCTTCCATGCCGGAATCGACGAGGTAGTGGATAGCGCCGGCGTCCATCGGGACTTCGTTGTTCCGCAGAACCTTGCGAGGACCAGTGATAAAAGCCGAGGACGCTGTCCCTGACACGAATGCTTTTGGACCAACCTTGGCGCCCAGAACGTGAAGGTCTTGGTCGATCTTGTCGGCCAGGGCGTAAGCAGCAGGCGTGATGTGATCAGTGATGATCTGCTCCGAAGAGTAGGCCAGTTCCCGGTCAGTCAGCGCATACTTGACTTCCTGGTGGTTGTTGAGCGTGATGGCGATATTCTCGCCAACGACGTCCTGAGTCGCCGAACCTGTGCCGGCGACGTGGGTTTGCGCGGTGAATTTGGTCGGACGCTTAAGATTAATGGTGTCGCCTTTGGAGTTGCCGGCGCCACTGCGTTCCTGCTCTGCGCCGCGGTGGACGCGGCCGGCCATGCCCAGTGCTTTGAACAGCTGGATGAGGGCCTCTTGGGCATAGAACTCGGGATTGTAGTTACCCAGAGTGTTGGACATCGAATGATCCTTTCTCGATCATGTGCGCCGAAGCGCGGTTCAATTTACCGCGCATCGGCGCGGCGTTGGTTGGGTCAGACCGTGATCTGCAGAGTGCTCCCAGCCTTCTCGGCCGCTTCTTTCGCGGCACGATATTTCTGAGGGTCACGCGCATCCGCACGACTGATAGTGTGGGCGCCACCGCCCTTACCGCTACCTCCGCCGGCTCCGCCACCTTGAGGAGCAGGGAACCAGTGCGGCGCCTTCTCCTTCATAGTTTCGAGCCACTCGGCAGGTGTGAGGGGTGTAACGCCGTCCTTGC
>Ga0256839_1005243_pt1 | contig 12084 bp, 4 predicted proteins | sample 354166metaG_FD_185968 | JGI IMG/M metagenome (GOLD analysis project Ga0256839, IMG submission 185968) | Hydrothermal vent microbial communities from Mid Atlantic Ridge, Atlantic Ocean - 354-166 | ecosystem: Environmental > Aquatic > Marine > Hydrothermal vents | place: Atlantic Ocean: Mid...
CAAAACATATACGGCCAATTACAGTCCATTTTGGCAATGGATTTTACATAAAAGCTTCTTAAATACAGATATTTTGTTCCTGCAAACACATTTTTTAATAAACTACTATAACAAGCTCAATTATAACACCATACATCTGCCTACTTCGAGAAACCCAACAAGGTCTTTTTTAAAAAAACCAGCCCTTTCTTTCAAAAAACGATTTATCTACCTGGGTGCTATTGAAAAAACCAAAGGTATTGATGAAATGATAGCCGTTTCCAAACAGCTTACTGATGATTATACCCTGCACCTTTACGGGCCAATAACAGATATGAAATACAAGTATTTATCGGAACAGGAACAAGGTTTGTACCATGGTGTTTTAGAAAAAAAAGAAGTCCTGAAAAAACTTAATGAATACGATGTTTTGATCTTGCCGACTTATTACGAAGGCGAAGGGTATCCAGGTGTCATTATTGAGGCGTATTCTCTAGGAATCCCTGTGATAAGCACCCATTGGCTGGCTATTCCAGAGATTGTAGAACACGGCAAAAGCGGGTTATTAATCGAGCCCCAATCCAGTAATGCTTTACTGGAAGCGATCTTGCATTTTAATATTAAAAACTATGCTGCTTACGCTAAAAATGCCCATACGTTGTTTGACCATCAATTCAATGCGGACAAAGTCATTCAGCAGGCTGTTAATGCTATTAAATATGGATCAATATGAATGAAAATATTTGGAATAGAGGTTGTCAGTGGTAGGCAGTCAACGATATCCACTGTCCACTGAAAACTACCTTTAATTGTATAGAAGCATAAATTTTCACCATGAACACATTTTTTATCGTCGGTGTACAACGTTCAGGAACGACATTACTATCTGTGATGCTCGGCAAACATCCCGACATTTTAATGGAAAAACGATCGATTGTTTTTAGAATAATCACTTGTTTTAAGAATCTTTACGATCTACTTCCGTTCAATATTCAACACCCAAAAGATGAATTTCTACAATGGTTAATTGAAAACGACAAACAAGGCCGATTAGCGGATTTAATAGACCTAGATGCTATTGCAGAACACAGGAATATTCGTAGCCTTATTCAGCATTCCATTGACAAAAAACTCAAGCAGCACAACAAGCAGCTATGGGGAGATAAATCGCCTAACTTACAGCATTATTTAAATGATTTGACGCTTTTAATGCCTGATACTAAGATTATTCACATCATCAGAGATGGCAGAGCCAATGCCTATAGTATGTCGAGGCGTAGCTATCAGCACCTTTCGCTAAGTGCCCAATATTGGGTAGATGGTAATATTGAAGGATTCGTTAATCAGCAAATACTAGGCGAAGATCGGTACAAAATCATCTACTACGAGCAACTTTTACAAAATCCCGAGGCGGAAATGAAGTTAGTTTGCCAATTTTTAAACCTCCCTTACTCTAGTGAGATGCTCGCTTTGGCAGACGAATTGACTAGTTCCGACAAAAGCTATGTAAAAAACTTTTTTGACACCCAAAAGATCAATACATGGAAACAGGCACTCACTAAGAATCAGATTAAACAAGTAGAAGCCATACAACGCCCATTACTGGAAAAACTGAATTATGCTTTAGTAAACCCCGTAAAATACCAGCCACTTTCGTTAACAAGGCGTATTTTATACAATCAAATGGATAATTTTAAGCAATTATTCCGAAGTAAACGCATCGGTATGAAGAACCGAGAAAAAGTATTATTACGTATCTCTTTAAAGAACCGATTGAAAATTTTCATCAAAACAATTGTTAGTGATTTTTTTTCAAGACCCATCTTTAAAACCTTGTTTAGCCAGCTATTTTACACGCAGAAATATTTTAGAAAATGAATCTCATTAAAATCCACCGCATCAGCCATGCTCTTTATCAAAAAAAGATTCCTGTTCTGCCCAGGCTTTTTAGATTTATCATTTTTTTGATGTACAATAGTGATATTCCTCCTAGTGTTTCTATCGGTAAAACCACGCTTTTTGGGCATTCTGGTATCGGTGTCGTTCTTCATCAAAAGACTGTTATTGGTGAAGGCTGCATTATTGGACAGGGCTGCACCGTCGGCGGGCGTTCCAAAAAACCTACTGTTCCTGTTATTGGCGACAGGGTTTATATCGGTGCTGGTGCCAGAGTGCTTGGCCCTATTTCCATAGGAAATAATGTTATCATCGCGCCCAATGCTGTTGTGATAAAAGACGTTGCTGATAATTGTATCGTTGGTGGTATTCCTGCTAAAATTTTGAAGGAAGGTGTTTTTTTTGAGGATTATGTTTGAATGTTTTTTTAAGTTAAGCGATTTGTCAACATTAACTATTTAAATCTACCGAACCAGCATCACACTCCCCTTAAACTCCTCCGATCGTCCTGTTTTAGGAATATCAACCTGGATCAGATAAATATAAATATCCGAAGGTGCGGGAACACCATCGCCATCCAAATTACCATTCCATTGAGCATCAGGGCCAGCACCCTCGTATACTTTTTGTCCCCAGCGATTAAAGACGGTGAAGGATTTTATTACAATTAAATCTGTGCGGTTAAAATCAATTTCGCTGAACACCCTGAATACTTCATTTACTCCATCTCCATTTGGAGAAAAAATATTCGGCAAGACCAAAGAATCCGATAAAGACTGGATAAAAAAGGAGTATTCATCAGAAAAACAACCGAATTTATCTTCTATAATCAAACGAATATCAATGTCATCGCCTCTAATCGTATCAGGAGGTGCTGTTGGAGTCCATATTACATTAAAAAAGTCATTGGAAACGGGTAATTCTATATTCAGCAATTCATCCACACAACGGATTTCATCCACATCCTCCCAGATAAAAGGCTCAATAATTTCAATACGTACCGTATCGATACTGATACAGCCTAATGTATCTGTCACCTGTATTTGAAAATCCGCCGATTCTTCCAAGACAACCATCGGGTTTTGGACGAAAGCGGAAGGAAATAATGCTGCGCCTGGAGTCCATACAAAATCCCAGTCTGGTTCTACACCTATTAGGTTCAATTGTGCAGTATCTCCTAAGCAAATGGTATCTCCTAAACCAATAATTCCTGGTGGAGAGAAAAACTCATACACCTGAGTTATAGTATCCATACAACCAAATGCCTGATTGGCTATGGCCAGTGAAATTTCATAAGTACCTTCTAAAAACGTCTGACTTGGTTCAAAAACAGTACTTATGTTGCCATTGTCAAACATCCATAAATATTGGTCTGCTCCAATTGATTCATTGATAAACTGGTATTCACCTCCACAAAAACGGGTTTCACCAACATCACCTAAAGAAAAGTCGGCTCTTACATTATGAATTTCAATATCCTGGGTTACATCTACGACGCATTGATCCGCTGCACCTCTTAAGATCAAAGTAACAGAAAAAGTACCCAGTTCTGCTATATTATCAAAGGCATGGGTCACAGGGCTTATATTATTAATAGCATTTCCATCACCAAAATCCCAAGTGTACGAACTCAAATCCATTGTATCTACTAGTGTAAAAGTGATCGACTCTCCTTCACAAATAGCATCTGTATCCAAAACAAAGCTGCCTATAGGGCCAACCACTTCAAATTCGCGCGAAATTTCATCGCTACAGCCAAAAGTGGTTGCAACCGTTAAATCAACCGTATATATTCCGCGGTCAAAAGTAGCTGTTGGATTAGGGGCAAAAGAGCCATCGCCATTGCCAAAATCCCAAGTATAAGTGCCAATTGTCGCATCAGATGTAGAAGCGTCAAAAAAGGCAATTTGGGCAGGCACACAGATCGCTTCTGAATCATCTTCTGAGCTGGTAAAAGCAGCCGTTGGATAGTCTTGTACATTCACGATTGTTGTGATATCATTTTGGCATCCTGACCCTATCTCTACAAAATGCATATTGACGGGAAAACTCCCTGATTCGTTATACGTCTGACTGACTTCCTGTCCATCAATTGGCAATCCACCGTCAAAACTCCAGCTAAAATCTAGCGAAGAGCCACCGCCTGTAAAATCTAATCCACTGAAATTCACCTCGTCTCCCACACAGATATTAAGAGGAGAAGGATCGGAAATAATATCCGATAATGGTTGATAAACACCAATAGAAATCGTCTCTTCAACCATACATCCCTGCGCATCTTCCAAGGTTAGCAGTACTTCTATATTGCTTTCTCCTGGGATATTGGTATAAGTATGCGTTGCACTTCCTGCTGTCGTAGCCATTTGGGCATCGCCAAAATCCCAAGTCCAGTTCACTAAGGTCGTATCTGATATAGAAAGGTCGGTAAAATTAACTGTTGCTGGCATACAAATATAATCATCATCTACTACAAAATTAGGGCTAATACTATAAATATCCATCGCTTTTTTGAGCGTATCTCTACAACCATTGATGTCTTTGGCAATCAATGTTACGATTTCCCGTCCAGGGGTTGTAAAAGTATGTAATAGTAAGGTATCATTACCCTGAACGGGGCGACCATTGAGATCAAAATACCAAATATAGCCTTCTGCACAGCCTATTTTATTGGCATCGTTGGTATTTGTAGCGTCTAATTCCAGTGTTTCATTAGCACAAATAGAGGCTGGCAACTCAAAATCTGCCTGCAAGTCACGGATACAAACCAAGAGGCTATCTGTTTTTTCGGGACAATCGGTACTGGTATTGATTGCTGTTACTTTTACCCAGTAATCGCCTACTTCCTGATAGGTATGGATAGGGTTTTCATCAGTCGACGTTTGGTCATCCCCAAAATCCCAGAGAACGGTTTCTACATCAAATAAATCTGTTGTAAAATTAACAACAAAAGGCATTTCACAATCAATTTCATAATGCATGGTCACATCTGGCCCGTGAATGCTTATATCAGGATTAATGACTTCTGTCAAACAGCCATTATAAAAAACGTGCAGTGTATCTGGCTCCATTAAATGCACCCAGTCTATTTCCTCGGGAGGATTAACAAGCATGAATTCAACCTCTTCCTCTATACAAAGATCATTATCAACATATTCAAATTCAATATCGAGTGGCCTTCCTACTTCTATAGTTCTAACATAAGAAGTGTCTCTACAACCATCTTCGTTGACAATATCCAAAACCACTTCATAGGTACCTTCTTCTGTAAAAGTATGACTGTGGCTATCATCGTTAAGAAATGTTTCAGTAAAACCATCACCATAATCAAAATTCCATTCTAAAATAGGCTCCAGACTGGCACTAGAATCTGCAAATGTCACCGTTAATGGTAAACAGCCAGAAACAACATCAGGCATAAATAAAGCATTAGGAGGGAAAATGGTATCAATTAAAATAAATGTATCACGGCAGCCCGAAGGATTGGTCGCAAGTAAAGTCGTATAAAACTGGGTTAAACCGTTCATACCGTAAGTCGTTCTATCATCGTAAACATAGGTAAAATTCACATCAGCTCCCTGGGCTATTCCCAATTCAAAAAAATTCCATAAAAAAGAAGCATCTGTAGCAGAAGAAGCCGTAAAATTGACATTTAACTCATGTTCACAAGTATAAGAGGGATCGTTTGTCCATTCTGCCAATACTTCATCTATAAAGATCATAAAAGTGGTGTCCTTTTCACAATAAAAAGGCGTTTCTATAATCGATGTTAAGCTTACTTCCTGAAAACCACCCTCGTGGAAAACAACATACCTAAATCCAAATTCGTCTATATGAAGTGTAGCAGATTCTGGAAAATGCCAAATGACTGAATCTATATCAGTGTCTACAAATTCATTATAATAATTATCTGCTTCCAGGCAAAGCGTATCAGGAAGATTCAACGCTTCTAAGGGATTGCGAAGTCGTACTGTTTTTTCTCTTGTTGCAGTACATCCCTGCTCGTCTTCGGCTGTTAATGTAATGGTATAATCTCCTGACTGTGTATACGTTTGATTCGGAGGGTCAACTCCATCGAAAGTTTGGCCGTTATCAAAATCCCAGGTATAAGAAGGCAAGCCCAAAGGGCTAACATTTAATATATTAATTTCTAAAGGAGGATTACATGATATAGCAGGTGTGGGAATTGTAAAAAAGCTAAGCCCTGTTATACCTCCAAGCGTGATCAAATCAGGAAATATTTGGGTAGTACTACAGCCTTGCTGTTCAGCCTGAACATTAAGAGACACTGTATAAACACCTGGATTTGAATAAGTTGTACTAGCTGACATCCCCGACCCTGAATTACCTCCTCCAAATACCCAGGCATATTGATTAATAGTAATATTGGGATCAATGATACTGGTACTGTTAAAATTAATCGTTGCAGGTGCACATCCAGTGGTCACATCTGCTTCAATAGATAAAACAGGAACAGGATACACATTTATTGTAATCATACCAACAATTGCTCCTCCAGCCGATTCTCTCAAGGTCACATCATAGGTTCCTGCTTCTACAAAAACAGCCGTGGGGTTACTTTCCACAGATGTTGCATTATTTTGGAAATCCCAAAAATACGCACTCAGCCCATTGGGAGGTGCAAACTGAACAGATAAGGGAGGACAGCCCTCTATAAGATCGGCTGTCTGGCTAGAGAGTGTGTTTTGTAGTATAAAAAAACAGGTAAATGTTAGAACTACATTTTTAAAAGTGCGCATGGGATTATTAAGTTTTGGAATAAACTTACAAAAAAATTAATATATGAAGTTTGGAAAAATGGTTTTTTGACGTTATTTTGCTTAAATCTTTAAAATAAGAGGTATTATCATAATTCCATTAACTAAAACGCGCTGTATTATGCCAAAGCTGCTCCCATCTTTTTTATTAACAAATTGTCTTTTTTTTACCTTTATTCTAGTCTTTTTTTCTTCTGATTTAAGTGCACAAAGAACCCTTTTGGATAAAAAACAATCAACCACCTGTTTGGATCGTAGTTTCACCTTAATGGTACATATCACCAGAGATACTTTTGGTAATGTAATGGCCAATCCTGATAATATTCAGGATGCTATTGATTTGGTCAATCTCTGGTTTGAACCTATTTGTGTCAACTTTCATATTGAAAAGATAGATACCATTGATAACTTCCAGTACAATATTCCTGAAAACAACAATGAATTACAACAAATTTGGAATAACCACAACGCAGATAACCGCATTAACCTCTATGTCATTGAAGATTTAGGTATGATTACTTACGAATCTGTTTATGCCACTTCTGAGGGTATTTTGAATAACAGCAATGGTGGCATTATTATCACAAAATCGGCTATAGCCAATGCTCCTCTTTGGCTGGTTCATGGTTTTGGTCATTACTGTGGCTTATCAAACACGAACGAAAACTGGGGCGAAGAGCTGGTGAATGGTGATAATTGTGAAATAGCAGGCGATCAAATATGTGACACCCCTGCTGACCCACAAAACCCTTTTGCGCCTTTTGATGGTCTTAATATATATTATGATACAGCATGCCGCTTCATTTATCTAACACCAGATTCTAATGGTGAATATTATGTTGCTCAAACGGGCAATGCTATGTCCAATTATCCAACATCCTGCTGGTGTGGCCTTACTTTTGGTCAATTTGAACGTATGGCTGAAGTTATTTCGCGCTCCCGATTGTGGGAATAGCTACCGAATCAAAGTCGTTTGGCCAGTCACCAATCTTGTTTTCCCATCAGGTAATAAAGCCTCTATTTTCCATAAATAGACACCTCCGCTCATGGGTTCATCACGAAACAAACCATCCCAGCCTATTTGAGGATCGTTTATATCAAAATCGCCTTGTTGATAAATCATTTCGCCCCAGCGATCCCATACCTGAAAAGATAAAATTGTCGAACCTGGTAAACCATGCACTACCAGCCTGTCATTTATCATATCTCCATTGGGGGTAAAACCAGTTGCCACCAGGATGGGGAAATCTTTTTCCACTCTGATCCTTATCCATTCCTCTGCCATACAACCTGACTCATCTTCTACTGACAAGAATAAATCTCGCTGGTCTTGAGGGAATATGGTTTGTTCTTCACAAAATTGGCAGGCCATCCATATAGAATCATAACGTAACCACTCATAAAACTGTATGGGGTTAACACCCGTGATTACAGGATTAATATCAATAGTATCACCATAACGAATGACGCGATCACCGCCTAAATCAATTTCGATAAGAGGAGGCTCTACAATAGAAGCCGTTCCCAATACCTGCAAACATCCTTTTGTATCTTCAAGCTCAAATAAATAATCACCAGCAAAAAGACCAATAAAGGTAGCATTACTTTGCCAGAAACTATTCTCATTATGTCGATAACGATAAGGCGGTGTACCTCCTGACGCATCTATTTTAACAAAACCATCTCTTTTCCCAAAACAAGAAATATCATTAACTGAAAGGGCGGCAATAATCTCATCAGGCTGGTTTATGACAAAGGTTTCTTTTTCTTCACAGCCCAAAGCATCCGTCATGGTCACCGCATACATTCCAGCAGTAAGTTCTGTTAATTGATTTTGAGTAGAAGCATTGTCCCAAATAAAAGTATACGGAAGCGTACCTCCTTCTCCCTGCACATTGATGCTTCCACTGGCTGCTCCATAACAATCTACATCAACAAAATCAGAAGATATGCTTAATTGGGTCGATTCATTGACAGTACTTTCTAGTATTTCCAGACAATTATTAGCATCTGTGACGCTTACGGTATAAGTACCTGCTATTAAATTAAAAACATCTTCATCCGTAACGCCCGTTGACCAAGTATAAGCATAAGGAGCCGTCCCCCCAAAAACAGACAAATCCAGTGCGCCGTTTAATGCTCCAGAACAGCCAACGTGTGTAATCTGTGTGTTTAAAACAATAGGTGATGGTTCCAATATGTCAACATCAAGCGTATCCGTACAATTACTAGCATCTGTAACAATAAAAGAATGATGTCCTGCTTCTAAGTCGGTAATGGGCGTATTCCATGTATAAGGAGATATTCCTCCTGTTAGTTCAACTTCAACCAGCCCATTATTTCCTGCATTACAACTGACATCTGTTGTTTCAAAAGAAGTAACAACTACGCCCTCAAGCATCCCTACATTAATAGATGTTTCAAAAGTACAGCCTTGGTTATCCGTAATGGTTACCGCATAATCACCTGCTGCTAGTGCATTGATAGTAGATGTATTTTGCCCATCTTCCCATTGGTAAAAATAAGGCATTGTACCGCCAGAAGGCATAACACCTGCCATTCCATTAGCTGGGCCAGCACACGCTTGTTCCTGTGAACTAGTAGTGGCGGATAAAGGCATTGCTGGCTCGTTGATGACAATCATTGATTCAGAAGTACAGTTATTTGCATCCGTAATAGTAACTGTATAGGTATTAGCGGGTAGCAAAAAGGCGGTATCGACCATCTGGCCATCACTCCAGAGGTAGGAATAGGGCATTGTGCCGCCACTAGCCGTCACCCATGCCTGGCCATTACTTCCACCCGTGCAGGCTACATCTTGTGCTATAACAGTATTTTGCAATAAATCGGGTTCTTCGATAGTGAGATTAACCGTATAAACGCAATTGGCAATATCTGTCAATTCTAAGATATAATCCCCTGCTATCAAAGCTGTAGCAATAGAGTCAACACTCGTATTATTCCAATTAAAACCAAAAGGCCCATTTCCATTTTCAATATCAACGGTAAGTGCCCCATTATTGTCTCCATTACAATTGATTGCCTGTTCGACAACTGGATTAAAAACAGGCGAATCGGGTTCTGCTATTGTAACTTGAACAGAACCTGTACATGCTAAAACATCTGTCACTTCTACAATATAAACACCTGCCGATAGGTTAGAAAACAAGCCTGTATCATTCATTTCACCATCCAATTGATAAGAAAAAGGCGCAGTTCCACTATCAATATTAATTTGAACACTTCCATCCATTCCTCCAAAACAAGTCGCATCTGATGTTATCGCCGAAAGGCTAGCAGGCGTGCAATCCAATGTTCTACATATTATGGTATCAGGAAAGCTAGGGCATTCCCCTAATGCTCTCACCAAAATTTCTACATCTTCAGAAGGCAGAAAACCCATTGCAGTATGGCCTAAGATCTCGTTATTTGATTCCCATGCGCTGCCATTGACGCTTACCTCATAGCCATTTGCTCCTAGCACTTCCGGCCATGCAACAGCCACCGATGTATCCGTACTGCCTACACATATTACTTCAGACATTGTTAGAGTGGGCAATACTTCAAAATAAACACTATCCTGTGTTTGGCAACCATAAGAATCCGTCGCCGTCATAATATAAGTAGTGGAAACATCAGGAGAAGCAATAGGATCCGGACAATCATCACAGCTTAAACCCTCACCAGAAGACCAACTGTAATCTATTTGGTAGGCAGCATTAAAAGTGATGCTCCAGGAAAACAATGTCCCAGTAAATCCATTTGAATCATCGGTAATGATGAGTTGCCATGTACCGTTTGTAGGATTGTCGCCATCCCAAAGGTCGCTCCACACCCCTTCGGGAAGCCAATTTCCCGTCAAAGGAAGTGATTCAGGAAGCGCGTCTGGTCCAGGAAAATTAACTGGCACAGTAGCATCAATTGTAAAACAGGTGCCAATATAATAATCAAAGCCTGCTCCATTGCCCCCATCTCGTCCATTATCCGTGGTTAATTCCATAAACTGCCCACCTGGTGTTACCAGAAAAATATCAATATCATCTATCCAACGATGTTCAAAACTATCAATGCAAATAGAAAGGATTGTATTTTCGTCTAATATCAAGGGCAATACACCTGTTACTTCAATTTCTGATATAAATGTTTCATTAGCGGCATCAATTACAAGGGGCGTATTATTTTCAAAATGCGGCGGTTCTGGTAAAGGAACAGGAACAGTGCCATCTAGTTGTGTATCATCAGTGGGGCAGCTTATATGATCCTCTCCCAAGTCGGGATCTAACAATATATTGTCTTTCACTACAATCAAAAAAGTATCGCGATGGCAGGGGTCTCGTTGTACACTCAATTCTATATATTCATTATTTTCAACAAGTCCATCATCAATAGCACTAAGTGTAATAGTGAAAGTACTATCCCCAGCAGGAATGATAATATTCGTAGGTAAAGCTGGATAATCTACATCGGGAATAGCAGTGCCTCCAACCTCAAATAAAACATCATAATCCGATTCTACAGGAGCAGGTAAGCGGAATACAATTTCCCCTTCGCCACATCCTTCTGCCAGACCTCCATCAACTGCTAAGCCCGTAATTTCAACATCAAGAGAACCCGTTCCAAAAGATTTTGCTTCTAAAAACACGCCTGAATCCAATGCGTTATCCACTGCATCCGCAATAACTAATTTGATGGTATATAAACTACAGGGCATCACAACAGCCTGCGCCACAAAGACATCCGTATATCCATTGTAAACAGGAAAAGAGCTGTTCTGATTATTATTATAAAATTGACTAAAAGCTAAAGAACCTGCTGCGCCTGTACAATTTTGTATTTGCCCTGCAACCCCAACCTGCCCAGGATTAACATTATTAATCGTAACAGGCCTGTTAGTCCCTGGGATCAAAGCAATATTTTCTGCTCCATTTTGAAATGGCCCACTAATACCTGGCCCACTAATAAAAAAACCAAAAACATCATTATAATCTGAACAAACATAATCCGGGTATTCTTCGGAAGCAAAAGAATACGTAAACTGCAGGGTATCATTGGTAGGTATAAACTGGATGGTATATTTACATACATCATTAATACCTTCACCAGATATGGACGCTAAATCAGCATCATTAGCAAAACTATTTGTTGGTACAGATGCATCTGATGTACCAGGGGCATTTGCTCCATTTTGGCCTCCCTGAGTAACTGCACGACCAGTAGTCATTACGATCCCTCTGGAGATACCGATATCATCTTCTCCATTTGTAAAAAGGCCAACGGCTCTACTATCTCCTTCATAGGTAATACTAATCACATCGACACCATCCCCTAAAAAAACATTGGATATTAGGTTTTCTGGTGTAATGGGTGCAGAGTTGGTTACATCTAGTTGTGCATATATAGCACTCGCAGGTAAAGTTAAACTTAACACTATCAA
>Ga0256839_1005244_pt1 | contig 12083 bp, 10 predicted proteins | sample 354166metaG_FD_185968 | JGI IMG/M metagenome (GOLD analysis project Ga0256839, IMG submission 185968) | Hydrothermal vent microbial communities from Mid Atlantic Ridge, Atlantic Ocean - 354-166 | ecosystem: Environmental > Aquatic > Marine > Hydrothermal vents | place: Atlantic Ocean: Mid...
CGCCATCTCCTTCGCCGGCTCCATCCCCTGCTCCGGCACCCGCACCAGCTCCGGCCCCGGCGCCTTCCCCATCACAGGAACCCTCTCCTGAACCAGAGCCAGATACAGCACCAGATACAGCACCAGATACAGCACCAGCGGAATAGAAACTTGCCTTCTAGTCAAGTTGAATGGTTCATAGTTTTGAGAAAATTCAAAATTTTGCACTGCCGGCGGGCGGGGTAATCTGCTGCCTGGACGCTTTTGCCTCACGATGAGAAATATAGGTGGCGGCGGCAACAATTACGCCGCCACCAATCATCACATATATATCCAATGGCTCATTGAACAAGATAATACCAAGCAGAGTTGCCCAAACCAATTGCAGAAAGGTTATGGGCTGAGTGACTGATATTGGTGCCGCCTGCAACGCTCTGGTAAAAGTGTAATGCCCAAGGGTCGCAATAATCGCCACAAGACCCAGCCACATCACCTCGTTCAAAGTAGGTGTTTGCCATTGCATAATGGCGCCCGGCAACAATACCAATGTGCAAAACACTGTCAGCATTGCTACAATAACTTCCGGCTTGGCAAAACCCGTCAAACGCTTTGCCAGCAAATAGGATATGGCAAAAAGCGGTGCGGCAGCCATTTGGGCAATCTGCCCGATCGAGATTTCCTGAAATCCGGGCCGCAAAATAATCATCGCACCAGCAAGGCCCGCAAGAACCCCCATCATTCGTCGCAGGCGCAATTTCTCGCCCAGAAACAACGCCGCACCCAATGTAATGAAAATGGTCGATGTATAACCAATTGCGGTCACCTCTGCGATAGGAATGCGCGCCATCGCATAAAACCACAGGATCACCGCAATGCCGTGGGCCAGCCCCCGAAGGGCAAAACCCGCAAGAACCTTACGAGGCAACCGCACCTTAAAGGCCTTTATGATAATTGGCGCCATCAATATGAGACCAATCAGATAACGGATAAATGCAGATTCCACCGCCGGCAGGTTCGATCCAAGCGAGCGGATAATACCGGTAAAGGTGACAAAGCAAAGACCGGTAACAAACATCCAGCCAATGCCCTCCAACGTCCGGTTATCCGAACGCGCAGGCAAGGTCTCTTGTTGGGATATAGCCATATGGATTGGACTCGCAGAAATATTCATACTCAAGGCCTTTTCACAATGGCCAAGACAGGAGAGGCAAAATACTTAACGTGTATAAGATTGGATATTCATTGCCGCGTCAATGGGGCTGCAAGCCAAATCTTTTACGCATGATAAAACGACCATTCAACAAAACAGCAGCAATTGCCAATGACAATGCCAACCCAAACCAAAGGCCAACACCGCCATAATCAAGCGTAAAAGCAAAGAAATAGGCAATTGGCATGCCCACAACCCAATAACAGAATACCGCAATTACCATCGGGGTACGTGCATCCCTCATGCCGCGCAAAACCCCGGTTGCCACCACTTGTGCCGAATCAACCAGTTGAAACGCCGCCGCCACAAACACCAAAGGTATGGCATAGGCGATAACCAATGCTGTTTCCTCATTGCTGGTATCGAGGAATAGCCTGATCAGGGTTTCAGGAATTGTCCAGAATGCAATGGCCCCAAGCAGGGCAACGCTAATGGATATAACCAATACAGAAACCCCTGCCCGTTCCAGCCCCAGCCAATCTTTTCGACCAAGCGCCTTGCCAACCCGCACAGTTGCCACATTAGAAAGAGCCAACGGAATCATAAAGGTAATGGTGGCAAGTTGAAGCGCAATCCCATGTGCTGCCAAGGGCACAGTGCCTATCCAGCCCATCATGATGGATGCGCCGATAAACAGCGAAACTTCTGCCAGAATCGCAAAACTGATCGGCCACCCGAAGCGCATAATTTCAGCCAAAGCACTCCAGTCTGGCTGCCAGATACGCACAAATATTTCATAGCGCGCAATTTCGGTATTTCTAATCATATAAATCAGGCCGCCAAAAAACACGATGAGGTTTGTCAGCAAAGTTCCAAGAGCAGCCCCGCGCACACCCATTTCAGGGGCACCAAAATTGCCAAACATAAAGGCGTAATTTAGCATCGCGTTTAATACAGCTGTCGCAATAGAGGCAATAAGGATGACCTTGCCAAGCTCAAAAACCGTTAGAAGCGAACGTAAACTAAAGAACAGCAATAGCGGCAATGTCGCCCACATGGCGATGCGAATATATTGCTCGACAATATCGGCAATAACCTCTTCCTGACCTAAAAACAGCATTATGTCCCTGGCAAACCAAAGCGGAAATAGCGACGCAAAAAAATAACCCGTTACCGCCCACATTCCCATGCGAATGGAACGCCGAACGCCGCGCGCATCATCGCTCCCATGGGCTGTGGCGGCCAGCGGGATTATGGCAAATGCCAGCCCGGCACCAAAAATCCAAACGACAAAATGCATTTGCGTTGCCAATACACCGCCGGCAAGTTTTTCAACTCCAAGCCAACCCATCATGACCGTATCGGTGACACCAATCACCGATGTGGCCAATTGCGCACCAATCAATGGCACACCGAGAACAAGCGTATCGCGCGCATGAGCGCGCCATGAATTATCGCGCACCACAGGCGCTAAAGGGTTTGCTGGTTCACTCATAAGGTTCTCAGGAACGGGGTGGGAAATTCTTAAATACTGATAATCAAATCACCATGCGCAAAAGCTATCTGAACATTTAGCAATGGTCCAATAGTTTATTCCTGTATACCAAAAGTCGCGCATTCAACATCGCGCGTCGCCCAATGTCGCAAGTGGAAAAGCAGCATCATTGTAAAACACTTTCAAGATGAATTGTCCTTGCCTATAAGTGAGGTCAATATTCAAATATGATTTTTGTTGTAATGGATGCCGAGGCCATAGCCCCATGAGAAATTATTCCGTATTTTCGCTGGCCCGTGAAGCCCTGCTCGGCCATAAGGGTTGGAAAGAACAATGGCGTTCGCCGGAGCCAAAAAAGTCCTACGATGTTATTATTGTTGGTGCCGGTGGGCATGGGCTGGCAACCGCCTATTATCTGGCCAGGGAACACGGCATAACTAATGTGGCGGTGATTGAAAAAGGCTGGCTCGGCGGCGGAAATACTGGGCGCAACACCACAATAATTCGCTCCAATTATCTCTATGACGAGAGCGCCGGGATCTACAATCATGCGATAAAATTGTGGGAGGGCTTAAGCCAGGAACTCAATTACAACATCATGTTTTCCCAGCGTGGTGTGATGATGCTGGCCCATAATGTGCATGATGTGCAGGTGTTCAAGCGCCATATTCACGCCAACCGCCTGAACGGTGTCGATAATGCCTGGCTCACACCTGAACAGGCGAAAGAGTTTTGCCCGCCCTTAAACATTTCCAAACAGGCGCGTTATCCGGTCATGGGCGCTGCCCTGCAACGAAAAGGCGGCACCGCCCGCCATGATGCTGTTGCCTGGGGCTATGCGCGCGGCGCATCCGATCGCGGCGTTGATATTATTCAGCAATGCGAGGTAACCGGCATCAACCGCGATGCATCCGGCAATGTCACCGGGGTTGAAACCACCAAGGGCACGATTAACGCCAAAAAGGTTGGCGTGGTAGCAGCCGGGCATTCATCTGTATTGATGCAAATGGCCGATATTCAAATGCCGCTGGAAAGCTTTCCGCTGCAGGCGCTTGTGTCCGAGCCGGTCAAACCCATCATGCCCTGCGTGGTCATGTCCAACACCGTGCATGCTTATATTTCCCAATCTGACAAAGGCGAACTGGTTATAGGCGCTGGCACCGATCAATATACCTCATATTCTCAAACCGGCGGCTTGCATATTCTCACCCATACGCTGGATGCAATTGTTGAAATGTTCCCGATCTTCTCGCGCATGAAAATGCTGCGTTCCTGGGGCGGCATTGTTGATGTAACCCCGGATCGCTCGCCCATTTTGGCCAAAACCCCGGTTTCCGGACTTTATGTCAATTGCGGCTGGGGTACCGGCGGCTTTAAGGCAACACCGGGTTCGGGCCATGTTTTTGCCCACACCATTGCCCGCGATGAACCGCATGAAATCAATGCGGGTTTCACGCTGGAACGCTTCCGCAATGGCCGATTAATTGACGAAGCGGCAGCCGCCGCCGTGGCTCACTAGGGGAGAATATCATGCTGTTAATCCATTGCCCCTATTGCGAGGAAGAGCGCCCCGAAGTCGAATTTGCCGGTGCAGGCGAAGCCCATATCGACCGCCCGAAAGACATGAACGCCATGAGCGATGCGGAATTTGAAAAGTTCTTTTTCATACGCGACAACCTTAAGGGTGTGAACTATGAACGCTGGCGGCATATTCATGGCTGTGGCCGGTTTTTCAATGCGGTGCGCGACACGGTTTCCGATAAATTTCTCACCACTTATAAATCTGGAGAAAAGAAGCCCGATCCAGCCAAGCTAAAAACCGGTAAGGGAGCAAAATAATGAGCGCCCAAAACCGCATTAAAGGCCACGGTCTATTATCACTCGCCAAAACCATCAATTTCACCTTTGACGGCACCACCTATCAGGGGCTTGAGGGCGACACACTGGCCTCCGCCCTGTTGGCCAACGGGGTACACCTTGCCGGGCGCTCGTTTAAATATCACCGCCCGCGCGGTATTCTTTCAGCCGGGCCGGAAGAACCCAATGCACTGGTCAATATTGCCCGCGACAGCACCCGCAGCCAGCCCAATATTCGCGCCACGGTGCAGGAACTCTATGATGGACTGGTAGCCGAAAGCCAAAACCGCTGGCCTTCGCTGGCATTTGATTTTTCCGCCATTAATGATGGCCTGGCTCCATTTTTTCCAGCGGGCTTTTACTATAAAACCTTCAAATGGCCACCAAAAGCCTGGGACAGGCTCTATGAACCAATAATCCGTGCCGCAGCCGGCCTTGGTAAATCGCCAACCGAGGCTGATCCTGATCGCTACGCCAATCACTATGCCCATTGCGATGTGTTGATTGCCGGCGGCGGCATTGCTGGCCTCACGGCAGCCCTTGCTGCTGCGAAGTCTGGCAAGAAGGTTATTCTCTGCGATGAAAACCCCAATTTTGGTGGCGCAATCCTCTATGACAATGCCCTAGAAATTGATGATCTTTCCGCGACTGAATGGGTTGAAAAAGCGGTTGCAGAATTGGCAGCACTGGAAAATGTACGCCTTCTTACCCGCACAACGGTGTTTGGTTATTACGCACAAAATTTTGTCGCCCTTGCCGAGCGCGTTACTGAACACATGGCCGAGCCAGACCCTGCCCTGCCGCGCGAACGGCTGTGGCAGGTGCGCGCCAAAAAGGTGATACTGGCCACCGGTGCAATTGAGCGTCATCTGGTTTTTGCCGATAATGATCGGCCCGGCATTATGCTGGCCTCTGCCGCACAAAAATATCTCAATCAATATGGTGTAGCAGTCGGTGCCAATGTCGGTGTATTCACCGCGTGTGATTCTGCCTGGGCCACTGCCTTTGCTCTGAAAAAAGCAGGTGTCAACATTGCAGCAATTGTCGATTTACGAGACAATCCGCCTCTTGAATTGCAAGAAAAAGCACAAACCTGTGGAATCCGCATTCTCAGGGGCTACACAATTACCAAAACCACCGGACGATTACGCGTCCAATCCATCACCGTAAAACCAGTCAATGGTGGCACGAGCGAACAAATTCGTGTCGATGCGCTGATCAATTCAGCCGGGTGGACACCATCGGTTCATCTTTTTTCCCAATCGCGCGGCAAGCTGAAATGGCATGCGAACCGCAATCTCTTCCTGCCTGATATTTATGTGCAAGACTGCATTTCTGTTGGGGCCTGCAATGGCGCATTCGATGAAAACGAGCTGATTGCCGAGGCACAGGCTGCCGGAAATGCAACCCGCAAAAAAGCCAAAACCATCAGAATAAAAAACCAGACCTCTTGGGCGGGCAATGCGATTGGTGCAGCACCCGGTGCCGGGCCAAATGACATGGTCAAAGCCTTCGTCGATTTTCAAAACGATGTGACAGCCAAGGATATTCGCCTTGCGGTGCGCGAGGGCATGCATTCAATTGAGCATGTGAAGCGCTTCACCACCACCGGCATGGCGACCGATCAGGGCAAATTATCCAACATGCACGGGCTGGCAATTGCGGCTGAACAATTGGGAAAAAACCTGCCCGATGTGGGGCTAACCACTTTCCGCGCACCCTATACGCCAGTGACCTTTTCAACCATCGCCAACCACGCGCGCGGGCCTTTATTTGACCCGACCCGCAAAACCCCGATGCACCAATGGGCGGTAGACAAGGGTGCGGTATTTGAAGATGTCGGCCCGTGGAAACGCGCCTGGTATTTTCCTAAAGCTGGCGAAGATATGCATGCCGCCGTCAATCGCGAATGCATGGCCGTGCGCGAAAAGGCCGGAATGTTTGATGCAACAACCCTTGGTAAAATCGAAATTACCGGCGCCGATGCGGCAGAATTTTTAAACCGGCTCTATACAAACCCTTGGACCAAGCTTGGCATTGGCCGTTGCCGCTATGGCATCATGTGCCGCGAGGACGGGTTCATCTACGATGATGGCGTGATCGGTCGCATGGCCGATGACCGCTTCCATGTGACCACCACAACCGGTGGCGCGCCGCGTGTGCTGAACCATATGGAAGACTATCTGCAAACAGAGTTTACCGACCTTGATGTGCACCTCACCTCCACCAGCGAGCAATGGGCGGTGATTGCCGTTCAAGGGCCGCTGGTGCGTGAAATTATCGAACCACTGGTTGAAGGCATTGATTTATCCCATGAGGCCATGCCGCATATGAGCGTGCGCGAGGGCAAAATCTGCGGCGTGCCGACAAGGCTGTTCCGCATGTCATTTACCGGCGAAATGGGCTTTGAAATCAACGTGCCAGCCGATTATGGTGAATCAGTCTGGCAGGCAGTTTATGCACAAGGTGAACCAAAGGGATTAACCCCCTACGGCACCGAGGCTATGCATGTGTTGCGAGCTGAAAAGGGCTATATCATTGTTGGCCAGGATACCGATGGCACGGTCACCCCCCATGATGCCGGCCTTTCCTGGGCGATCGGCAAAGCCAAGCCGGATTTCGTTGGTAAGCGTGGTATGCAGCGCCCTGACCTTGTCGCCGAGGGGCGCCGGCAATTGGTCGGCTTGAGAACCAAAAACCCCAAAGTGGTGCTCGAAGAAGGCGCCCAGATTGTCGCCACCCCCGGGCAATTAATCCCCCCGGCAATCCCAATGAAGATGATCGGATTTGTCACCTCTTCCTATTGGTCTGAGGCACTGGGCCATTCCATCGCATTGGCGCTGGTCGAAGATGGTCACAGCCTTGAGGGCGACACGCTTTATGTACCTATGGAAGACAGAACAATCGAAGTGGAAGTGACAGGCTGCGTATTTTACGATTTGGATGGAGGGCGGCTCAATGGCAAAAATTAAAATGGCATTGGCCCGACCACCGCATGAGGGCCGTCGTTTTGCAAACACCGCAATCTCGATTGAACAGGCCCTGCCCGCCAGCAGAGTATCCTTGCGCGCCGGGTCAAACGAGCTTGCAGAACTAACCAAACCACTAGGCTTCAAGCTGCCGACCAGGCCCGGCACATCAAAAATCAAGTCCAGCCTTTCAGCCCTCTGGCTTGGCCCGGATGAATGGTTATTGATTAACAGTAATCCAAAAACTGTTTCAGCATTAATGGAAAAACTGGATACGATTAAATGCTCCAATGTCGACATCAGCCATCGTAACACAGCGATTATCATCTCCGGCAAGGCGGTGGAAGACGTGCTGAATGCCGGCTGCCCGCGCGATTTATCGCTTGATGCTTTCCCGCCAGGCTCTTGTTCCCGCACCCTGTTTGGCAAGATCGAAATCATCCTTTGGCGGTTGACTGACGATCGTTTCCATATCGAAGTATGGCGATCCTACTCTGAATATCTTTGGGCCTACCTTCTGGATGCTGCAAAAGACACTGGATAAATAGGGCATCAGCCGTTAGAAAGCTGAATTCGCCTCACACTTCAATTTTGCGGTAAAGTAATCGTGCCTGAACACCGGATTAAAAATCGCGCCATATTTATGATCGGCGGCTATGAGCCAAAATCGGCCGATGCGTTTTTCAAGCGCACCAACCGCGAATATCGCCGTTTTGGCGATACCTGGAAGTTACAAACTGAAATTGGCCCATTGAAAATTTCCACTAATGGCCATATTGCAACCGTTAATCTGGAAACCCGCGATACTGATTGGCAGGTCAAGACCGAGTTTAATTTTCTGGTCTACAATGAACTGGTGCTGAAAGATTTTGCCCGCCCCTTGCCGGTTCGGTTATTGCGCTATTTTACCACATTTTTTGACTATGTGCTGACTGGTACGGCTTTCTCGTTCTTCCGTACCAATTGGCGATTTGCACTCTATTTTCTCTATCCGGCAATCATGATTGCCCTGTTCATTCTGGCCTCGCTGGGTGCCGCCAAACTGGTCCTTGCTATTGATTTTCCAGGTCAGACCATTGCCGCAACTCTTGTTGCACTTGCCGTGTTCACAGCCCTTGTCTACCGTATCGGCAGGCGCTGGTTTGTGCTGCACCTGATGGATCTGTGGTCCTTTTCCCGCTATTATTTGCATGGCAAACGAGAGGACGTGGGACCGCGCATCAAGCTTTATGCAAAGGCAGTTATTGAGGCTGCAAATTCCAACAGGTTCGATGAAATCCTGCTGGTTGGTCATAGTACCGGTGGCGCACTTATTTTGGACATAGCCGCGACTGCCCTTGCAGGCGATCCAGAGTTCGCCGATCAAAACGCCGAAATAACCATTCTTGGCGTTGGCTCGACCGCGCTTAAAATCGGTTTGCACCCATCAGCCCGAGAATTCAGGCAAAAAGTTCAAACGCTCGCCGATAATGCCCATATCAACTGGGTTGAATATCAATCTCACACCGATATTATAAACTTTTACAAAACCGACCCGGCTCAGGAAATGAATGTGAAAAACACCCATTCACGCCAATTTCCAATCGCTCGAACCGTGAGAATTCGCCAAATGCTGGATCCCGAAACCTATAAAAGGGTTAAAAAGAATTTTTTCCGCATGCATTATCAATTCATTATGGGTAATACCCGGCCATATTATTATGATTTTTTCATGATTTGCTGCGCGCCGCTATCAGCCACCCTAAGGGCCCAAAAACGGATAACCGGTGCAATAGCGGATGAAAACAACGAAACGACATAGGAACCGAATTTGACCAATCACTGCATCAGAGTAAACCGATGACCAGCACAATCATTTCCATAATATGGGTCATTGGCATGATTGGTGTCTACCTTATTCGACGGCCGCACCAAAAACGCGCCCGCAACCAAAACATCAAAGACCATCAGCGCAGCACCGCCGAACGTACCGTACTTGCACTTGCAACCCTCGGCCTTATCGTAATTCCAGCCTCCAACATGGCCTTCAAAATTTTCAAATTTGCCGACTATCCATTCAATCCGCTACTCTCATCCATCGGCATTCTTATTCTCCTTACCTTTCTCTGGTTGTTCCATCTAAGCCATCGGCAACTTGGGAAAAACTGGTCAATCACCCTGGAAATTCGTGAAAAACACAAATTGGTAACAGATGGGCTTTACAAATATATCCGCCATCCAATGTATTCAGCATTTTGGCTTTGGGCGCTTTCGCAAGCCTTTTTGTTTAACAACTGGATCACCGGATTTTCCGGCCTTGTTGGTGTGGCAATTCTGTATTATTCTCGCGTTGGCAAGGAAGAAGCCATGATGCGTCAAACCTTTGGTAGCGAATATGAAGATTATTGCGTGAAAACCGGCAGAATATTCCCAAAACTATACTAATTTGCCTCAAATATGACAAATCTCACATACAGGAAGTATCAATTGCCTTATCATTGCAATTCAGAAATTCATTTTGACTGATCAGTATTGTCAAATTCACTGGTAAAAGCATAAAAATTCAGGACTCATTTGGTGACCCGTTTATTTTTCAAAGCCATTTTATTTGCCAGCTTTCTGCTTTCAACAAGCCTGGTTACCCACGCATTCACCATCGATGGGCAGTCATCTGAAGGCGAACTGCCTGCCTACGAGGCGGCAGCGATAAAATCCAACTATCAGGGCGATGTATTTTTGCTTCGCGGTTTTGCCGATATTTTCTCACGCGGACTTGATGAAATTGGCGCCAAGCTGAATTCCAAAGGCATCAATGCCGAGGTCATCCGGCATACCAGCTGGCGCTATGCAGCCCGCAAGATAATCAACAATCAAAAAAAATATGGCGGTGTGCCGGTTGTTTTAATTGGTCATTCACTGGGTGCAAATGCAGTTATACGGATTGCTGAACGGCTTAAACGACACAAAATAATGGTTCAATATCTGGTAACTTTTGAACCCACACAAACCCTTGAAATTCCATCAAATGTCGGTGTTGCGGTAAATTATTATCTATCGAATTCAAGCATGGGCCTGCCACTCAATAAGGCCCGAGGCTCAAGAGGGGCATTTGAAAACAGGAATATGGTCGATATTGAAGGAATTGGACATTTCAATATTGAGAAGCAACCACTACTTCAACAGACGGTTATTGACCGGGTTCTAAGATACGTGAAACCTGTAAAAGTTAAAAAATCCGCGCAACTGTCGGAATAGCTACGCGGATTTTATTAAATTCAAATATTTCAATTGTTACTTTGCGCCTACGGCACGCAGAATTTTTGTCAGCGGGCAAAAACCGGTAATGCCTGATTGAAACAAATTTAACCCAACAAAAGCAGTGAACCAAAGCCAACTGATGCCACTCATGTCAATGGTACCTGACAAATGGGCGAGTACCAGGCTAAGAACAATAAATGCGCCTGCAAGGGTCATTGTCCAGCGTTGTGCGGTCATGGGATGTTCCTTCAAATTCTTTTAATTAGTAAAATGCATACCGAGACATATGCATATGTGTGCATATCACACAATCATGGTTGAAGCTACCAATTAATAGTCCAATCACAAAACAACCTTTTGATCCTGGTCAATGCCAATAACTTCCCCCAGCATATATTCCCACAAGATCTTCCAAAAACAGCCCGTGCCCGTCGAGTATAAACGTCATGCAGCCACAATTAATCGAGAAATATGCCAAACCGGTTCCGCGCTATACCAGTTACCCAACGGCACCACATTTCAACAGTGATGTTGACAATGAAACCTATAAATCCTGGCTGGGCAGTCTGAAAAAAACCGATAGCCTGTCACTTTATGTGCATATTCCGTTTTGCGATACGCTTTGCTGGTTTTGTGGTTGTCACACCAAGCACACGCTGAAATATCAACCGGTGGCAGACTATTTGCCCATCTTGATGAAAGAAATTACCACCATATCGAAATTGGCCAAAACCCGCCCCACAGCCACCCGGCTGCACTGGGGTGGTGGCTCGCCAACCATCCTCAATCCTGAAGATATTCAGCGATTGGCAAACCACATCAAATCAAGTTTTGAATGCAGCGATGATTTGGAGTTTTCCATCGAGATCGACCCGCGCGGGATCAGCGAGGAACAGCTTGATGCAATGGCTGAAGCGGGCCTCACCCGCGCCAGCATCGGGGTGCAGGATTTTAACCTGCATGTGCAGGAAAGAATCAACCGCATTCAAACCTATGAAGAGACAAAACGCGTTGTCGACGGGCTGCGTGCTCGCGGGGTAAAATCGCTCAATCTCGATGTCATGTATGGCCTGCCAAACCAAACCCAACAGGATGTGGAGGCAACCGTTGATAAAGTTATTTTGCTTGATCCAGACCGTATCGCCTTTTTTGGCTATGCCCATGTGCCGTGGATGAAAAAACACCAGACCATGATATTGGAAAAATCACTTCCCGATAATAATGAGCGCTTTCAACAGGCAAATCATGCGGCTAAAAGGTTGATTGAGGCGGGATACCAGCAGATCGGACTTGACCATTTTTCCAAAGTAGGTGATGCGCTTGCGGTCGCCGAGCGTGAAAACCGCCTGGCCCGTAATTTTCAAGGCTATACGGAGGATAACGCCGATGCACTGCT
>Ga0256839_1005245_pt1 | contig 12081 bp, 9 predicted proteins | sample 354166metaG_FD_185968 | JGI IMG/M metagenome (GOLD analysis project Ga0256839, IMG submission 185968) | Hydrothermal vent microbial communities from Mid Atlantic Ridge, Atlantic Ocean - 354-166 | ecosystem: Environmental > Aquatic > Marine > Hydrothermal vents | place: Atlantic Ocean: Mid...
GCTATCGCCAATAAACAGGGCGGCTTCTTCAGCTATGAAGTGCGTAATATCCACCGTTCAATCGGTGGTCGCATTTCAGGTGAAATTGCACGTCATCATGGTAACTATGGCATGATTGATAAACCTATCAAACTGCAGTTGACTGGATCTGCTGGCCAGAGCTTCGGAGTGTGGAATGCGGGTGGTTTAGAAATCCGCTTGGAAGGTGATGCGAATGATTATGTTGGTAAAGGCATGGCGGCAGGTAAATTAACTATTTACCCACATACCGAAAGTAACTTTGAAAGCCAACAGGCAAGTATCATGGGTAATACCTGTTTATATGGGGCTACAGGCGGGCATTTATATGCCGCAGGTCGAGCAGGTGAACGCTTCGCTGTGCGTAACTCGGGTGCTATCGCAGTGGTTGAAGGCGTGGGTGATCACGGTTGTGAATATATGACGGGTGGTGTGGTACTTGTATTAGGTGAGACTGGCTTGAACTTTGGTGCAGGTATGACCGGTGGTTTTGCTTATGTATTAGATAGTGATGGTACTTTTAAAGAGCGCTATAACCCTGAATTGGTTGAATTAGTGCGTATTGATGCGGGTGAAAGTTCTGAGCATGCGATGCATCTGAAACGGATGATAGAAGATCATGTTCGTGAAACAGGTAGCATATGGGGCAACCAAATTTTAGATACGTTTGAACAACGTTTACAGCAATTCTGGTTGGTTAAACCTAAGGATTCAGCAATGGATAGTTTGCTAGATCAAATCAAAAAAGTTAAAGCAGCATAATATTATGGCAAAAAATACTTTTCAGTTTTTAGATGTAGGTCGTTTTGACCCGAAAAAACAAGAAGCCAGTGAACGTACCAAAGGCTTCGGCGAGATTTATGGTCAATTTGATGAAAAATCATCAGCTGAGCAATCTGATCGTTGTTTAGAATGCGGTAACCCTTATTGTGAATGGAAATGTCCTGTCCACAATTATATTCCGAATTGGTTAAAGCTAGTTAGTGAAGGCAATTTGTTTGAAGCAGCAAAGTTAGCGCATGAAACTAATACCTTGCCAGAAATTTGTGGTCGTGTGTGTCCACAAGATCGTTTGTGTGAAGGTGCGTGTACGCTAAATGATGGCTTTGGTGCGGTAACCATCGGTAGTGTTGAAAAATACATTACTGATACGGCACTGGCACAAGGCTGGCGACCTGATTTATCAAATGTAAGTAATACCGGTAAACGTGTTGCGGTTATAGGGGCAGGTCCAGCCGGTTTGGGGTGTGCTGATGTATTGGTTCGTAACGGCGTAACCCCCGTTGTATTTGATAAATACGAAGAAATTGGTGGCCTGTTAACATTCGGTATTCCTGAGTTCAAGCTTGAGAAAGACGTGGTTAAACGTCGTCGTGAAGTACTTGAAGGTATGGGTGTTGAATTTGTTCTCGGTACAGAAATTGGTAAAGATATTCAATTTCAAGCATTACTAGATGAATATGATGCGGTTTTCCTTGGTATGGGAACCTATACTTATATGAAAGGCGGTTTCCCCGGTGAAGATAAGCAAGGTGTTTATGAAGCCCTGCCATATCTGGTTGCTAATAATAAACAACAATTAAATTTGAATCCTGACGATTATGTTGATCTTAAAGGCAAAAAAGTCATTGTCTTAGGGGGGGGTGACACTGCGATGGATTGTAACCGCACCGCGATTCGCCAAGGTGCTGAAATTGTTCAATGCGCCTACCGTCGAGATGAAGATAACATGCCCGGTTCTCGCCGTGAAGTGAATAATGCTAAAGAAGAAGGTGTTGAATTCTTATGGAACCGTCAGCCAATAGAAGTAGTCGGAGATGACAAAGTAACAGGTATTAAAGTGGTGACCACTGCATTAGGTGAGCCAGATGAAAATGGTCGCCGTCGCCCAGAACCAATTGCAGGTAGTGAAGAGATAATTGAAGCTGATGCAGTGATTATCGCTTTTGGTTTTCGCCCAAGTCCTGCCCCTTGGTTTGCTGACTTTGGTGTTGATATAAATAACTGGGGCGGAGTAGTTGCTCCTGAAGATGGCAAGTTTGCATTTCAAACAACTAATGAAAAAGTTTTTGCGGGTGGTGATATGGTTCGCGGATCTGACTTGGTGGTGACAGCTGTTTGGGAAGGACGACAAGCGGCGGAAGGGATTTTGGATTATTTGAAGGTTTAACATTTGTATTTGTTGGATGGCACTTCGCTTCTCCGACCTACATTATAAGGTTTTTTAAGGAACAATAGTGTCAGCATTAAAAAATGATCGTTATTTAAGAGCGTTATTACGCCAACCTGTAGATAAAACTCCGGTTTGGGTGATGCGACAAGCGGGGCGTTATTTGCCTGAATATCGTGAGGTGCGTGCTAAGGCGGGTGATTTCATGACCCTGTGTAGCACGCCTGATTTGGCGTGTGAGGTGACTTTGCAACCTCTTCGTCGTTTTGATTTAGATGCGGCGATTATCTTTTCAGATATTCTGACGATTCCTGATGCGATGGGCTTGGGTTTGCACTTTGTTGCAGGCGAGGGACCTAAGTTTTCTAATCCGATACAAAGCGCTACTGATATCGCCAAATTAGGCGTGCCTGATATGGAAGATAACTTGGCTTATGTAATGGATGCTATTCGGCTTGCGCGTCGTGAAATTGATGGCAAAGTACCTTTGATTGGTTTCAGTGGTAGCCCGTGGACATTGGCGTGTTATATGGTTGAAGGTGGTTCAAGCAAAGACTTTGCTAAAGTGAAAGGCATGCTATTTGATGCACCTGATCAGATGCATGCTTTGCTGAATGTGATGGCTGATTCGGTGATTGCATATTTAAATGCTCAAATTGCGGCGGGTGCACAATCTGTGATGTTATTTGATACTTGGGGTGGCGCATTAAGTACGGGTAATTATCAAGAGTTCTCTCTTGCTTATATGCAAAAAATCATCTCAGGTCTAACACGTGAGAACGAGGGTCGTATTGTGCCTGTTACCTTATTCACCAAAGGTGGCGGTCAATGGCTTGAGCTAATGGCAGTAACGGGTGTTGATGCGGTTGGCCTTGATTGGACAACAGATATTGGCTCAGCACGTAAGCGTGTTGGCGATAAAGTCTCGCTACAAGGAAATATGGATCCATGCGTTTTATATGCTTCTGCTGATCGTGTTGAGCAGGAAGTAGCGAGTGTTTTAGCCAGCTTTGGCAAAGGTGAAACAGGGCATGTATTTAATCTGGGCCATGGTATTCATCCAACCATCGAACCTGAAAAAATGAAACGTTTGATTGATTCAGTGCATCGGTTGAGTGAGCCTTATCACACAGGATAATTAGTCTTTCTTTGCTTATCATTCTCGCTAAAAATAGTAGCGGTATAACGGAGAAATTGCATATCGCCTCTAAACAATGAATATATCCTATACGAAACACCTTTGGATAGGTTTTGCATTAGCTGCATTTGGCACATTATTATTTTCACTAAAATCTATATTTATAAAGTTTTTGTATCAACAAGGTCTCAATGCTGATTCAGTACTAGTCATGCGAATGGTATTAGCGTTACCTATTTATAGCGCAATATTATTTTGGTTGTTACGTGATAAACCACCGAAAGAAGAGCTTAAGTTTTCTATCCTACAAAAAATATTTGCATTAGGATTTTTAGGGTATTTTTTAGCCTCTTTATTAGATTTAATGGGTTTAGAATTGATCACTGCCCAGCTTGAAAGGCTGAGTTTGTTTACCTACCCATTTATGGTGGCAGTAATAGGCTATTTTCTATTTAATGAACCGATTACTCGACGGCTTATTGTTTCATTAGTGATTACTTACTCTGGTTTATTGTTAGTTATGGGGCAAGAGTTACAGCTCACGGGTAATAATGTTGTAAGAGGTGTAGCCTTAGTATTGGCGAGCGCTTTAAGTTTTGCTTTTTACGTTCTATTGAGTAAGCAGTTCATTAGAAGATTGGGTAGCATGTTGTTTACTAGTTTAGCGATGATAGCATCCAGTGTTTTCGGTCTAATTTATGGTGCAATAATGCTGGACTGGTCGGGGTTGTTGATTAATGCAACGGCATGGTTATGGTTGGTGATGTTGGTGGTATTCAGCACGGTAATACCTAGTTTTATGATGACTGAAGCTATTCATCGTATTGGGCCGGCACAAACAGGTGTGATGGGCATGTTGGGCCCTATTTTTACTATTATATTAGCGGTCTACTTGCTAAATGAACCGTTTACATTAATGATTGCAATAGGTGGCTTAATGATTCTTACGGGTGTGTTTAGCTTGGTGGTTAAGAAGTCAGCTTAATCAGCATTTGTTTTACGTGCTTCTTCAATCAATTGACGAGCAAAGCGTTTTACTTCGAGATCATAAAGCGCTAATTGTCCACCTGTTTTAATGGCGCTCATTGCTAAGCCGCTGATAATTAGAAGTAATAAAACAGCCAGAAACCAAGCTAGAAAATACGATACTCTTAGAGAATCATTTGTTTTAGTTATTTGAGCATGAGCAGGATCGGCAGAAGGTTTCACATCAATCGCGTTAGAGGTAATAGATGCAAGAGCTTTGTCTAGGTGTGAGCCGTTATCAATTGCATCGGCGAGTCGTTCGATCCGCTGCGGCTCATCATATAATGCCCATGCCTCAAAAATCACTTTTATACCGATATACAGCCCGATAATCAGCATAATAAGGCCAAGAGATCGGATAAGGATGGATAAAAAATCCGTTATTTTAGATGTGTTTTCCATAATCGTTAGTCACTTAATAAATTAATGATTGCATAAAATAATAGCATTATTTATATATAATATATAACAAGATTAGATTTAAAATGAAAAGTGATACTGAGATAAATTTCCAGAAGGCAAGTGGATTACGTTCTAACAGCGGGCGAAATTCTTCTCTTAAATAATCAGGGTTTGGTTTTCGGAGGTCGCTCTCAAACTCTGACATCTTTTCATAACGATTAATGGGATCAATGGCGACTGCTTTTTGAATCGCACGATCTACCCAGCTAGGAATATTACTAACATGGCGACTTACAGGAACATATTTTAGCTTATTGAAGGCCGGGCGAGTGGTTGCGCTGGCGATAGCTTTGCCATAGGGCAATTTACCCGTAATCATTTCATATACCACACAGCCAAGAGCAAATAAGTCTGATTGGCTTGTTCCCACACCATTAAGTAAATATTCAGGTGCCGTGTAGTGTTTCGTGCCTAGTAATTCTTTGCGTTCAATGGGGGTTGAAACATCTGCCATGCCTGCAATTTTGGTTGAGCCAAAATCAACAATTTTCACTAAACCTTCATTAGTGATCATAATATTTCCAGGCTTAATGTCTTGATGTAGCATATCTAAACGGTGAAAAGCTCGTAGCCCGGATACGGCTTGTGAAACGATATTTCTAATAACGGTTAGATTAGGTTCAGTTTGATCGTTCATCCATTGTTCGAGTGTTTTACCTTCAATATACTCCATAACATAATACAGAAAACGTCGAGGACGAGTTTGTTCAATGGTACGAATGACGTGGGGGCTGTCTATGCGGCGTCCAATCCACTCTTCCATTTGAAAGCGTTCTAAATAGGCAGGATCATCTTCGAAATTGATCGATGGCGTTTTGAGCACTACTTTTTCATTGGTATCCGTATCAACAGCAAGATATAACTGGCTAGTAGAGCTCGCATGTAGTTCTCGGGTTACCCGATAACCATCAAGAATAACACCTTCATATAGTTCAGGTGGAAACGGTAGTTGAGTTAATTGAGAGTATGCTTCATCAATATTCTGAGAAGGAAGCTCTAAGACTTTAATTGCTTGGCAGCTAACATTATCAAGACTGCCATTATCAAGTGCTTGTTGAACCAGCATGCTACATATGGCATCTAAATCATCAGTATCAGATTGAAATGACGTAATGATTTTCTTATCAGTCAAATAATCATGAATACCATCCGTTGAAATAAAAAATATATCACCCACTTCAATGGGTAATGATTTGTAATCAATATCTAAACGATAATCGATCCCCATTGCGCGACCAAGATATTCTTTTTCGCCCGGCATAATAATACGATGGTCAGTGGTTAGTTGCTCTAAGCTATTGTCACGAAATAAGTAAATACGCGAGTCACCGACATGAAATAAATGCGCTGTTGTAGATTTAATCACTAGCCCGCAGAATGTGCTCGCTAACCCCCGAGAGGCATCATGAAACTGATTGCTTTGGCTATATAACCAGTTATTTATAGCGGTAAGCACCTTTCCACCCGATTTTTTGACAGACCAAGAATCAGGTGTACTGAAATAATCTTCCATAAATCCAGTCACACAAGCTTGACTGGCTTGCTTGGCTTCACTGCTACTGCTGACACCATCTGCCAGTGCAAAGGCAGCCCCTTTCCCTGACAATAAATTACTATTCTCTGGAATAAAATGCCCTAAAGAGTCTTGGTTTTCTTCTTTCAAACCCTTGTCGGTGCAAAAGCCAACATTAACTTTTAATTTGGTTGCCATTCTTTAATCCATAAAAAACAACCCACCCGTAAGGGGTGAGTTGTTATATTTTATCCAAACCAAGCTTTTATACTCACAAGCATTCAAGGTTTAGCTTATAAAGTTTAGTGTACATCAATCATTTGTACTGTTCCATCAGGTAGAATTTCTGCCATTTGACCTTTAGGTTCATCCATAAATTGAACGGCAACCAGTGTTACTACTGCTGTTGCAGCAATAACAAGGAAAAAGGTTTGAGCCGATACTAACGATAAAACAGTTAAAAATGTTACTGCACCTACGTTACCGTAAGCTCCTGCCATACCTGCAACTTGTCCCGTTAAGCGACGTTGCACTAACGGCACGACAGCAAATACAGCACCTTCGCCGGCTTGAACAAAGAATGAGCAAAACATTGTTGCTAATACTGCAAAAACAATAGCCCATTCAGGTGTAATTAAGCTCATTATAAAATACCCAAGAGCAAGACCTGAAATACAAATTGTCAGTGTACGTTTGCGACCCCATCGATCACTAAATAACCCACCAATAGGGCGAGATACTAAATTCATAAATGCAAAGCCAGAGGCCAATAAGCCTGCTTGAACAGCACTAATTTCAAACATGTCATGAAAAAACAGTGGCAACATTGACACTACAGCCAATTCAGAACCAAATGTAGCTAGATAAGCCAAGTCTAATACCGCAACTTGTTTGAATTTATAACGATGAATTTCTGGAACAGGCGTAGTAAAGATGGCCTTATTTACTTGATAAATATGATAAGCTTGATATATGTACAGTACGCCTAACCCAATATAGATAGCTTGGGCAATACCAGCAGATAAAAGGCTAACTCCACTAGGTGATAATTTCCATGTTAGTAATGCTAATGCCGCATACAACGGGATATTCATTAATAAATATAAAAAGAAATCTCCTTTACTGGTCACTTCCATGCCACCCGATTTTTTAGGTTTGAAATAAGTTGAGCCTTTTGGTGTGTCAGATACGCTATTGTAATAGATGAACGCATATACTAAGGCAATCGCTCCTGTTAGGGCGATGGCATAACGCCAACCCTCTTCACCACCAAACATTAATGCGATGGTGGGAAGGCTCATTGCAGCAGCGGCAGAACCAAAATTTCCCCAGCCGCCATAAATACCTTCAGCCATACCAACTTGTTTTGCTGGATACCATTCTGAAATCATTCTAATGCCAATAACAAAACCGGCACCAACAAAACCTAACATAAATCGTGCTGCGGCAAGTTGTTGAAAAGTGTCGGCCATGGCAAAAAAGAAACAGATAAAACTCGAAATACCTAAAAGCATAGGAAACATGATTTTAGGACCATATTTATCAACTAGCATGCCGACGATAATTCTAGCCGGAATGGTCAAAGCCACATTAAGAATTAAAATAGTTTTTATTTGCTGGTCAGTTAAACTGAGAGTTTGTTGAATTGAAATAAGTAGTGGCGCATGGTTAAACCAAACAACAAAGCTGATAAAAAAAGCCATCCAGCTTAAGTGTAGGATTCGAGTATTACCACTAAAGGATAATAACTTTACTTTTTGTGCAGACATAAAAATCTCTCTTTAGAATAAACAATAACCAAGATTGGTGACTTTTCTAATGCTGGAATCGTGCCAACACCTAAGTTGTTGTTATTTATTGCTTTATAAGGGTATGTTAAATATTGTTAAGCACCATCAAGCTTCAAAAGGATAAAAGTTGCGCACTAAAGGAGTGCATTTCTTTGAAAAGAAACAGCAACAAAAAAAGCCAAGTAGCGAAAGATCTACTTGGCTTTTTTTATTTTATATCCTAACTAGAAATACTTACTGATTAAGCTATTCCTTTGTCAAATCATACGTCTTTAAATCTCCATAGTATAGCTAGGGATTGAAGGTTATTAGAATTTGACTTGACCATATAACCAGAATTTTTCAGTATCGACTTTAGATGGAAATTCATTATCGGCATTATAGTCAGAGTATTTCACTCCAAGAGTGTAATGCTTTTTAAAGGTCTTTTGTGCGAGAATATCAAATTCATTGCCGGCATCCAAACTGTTTTCATCTGTTTCAAAATCATGGTAAACAGCGACTAATTTAGCACCCAAGACATTACCAACAACAGTGACATACATATCTCTTAAACCTTGTGCTGGCGTAGATAAAAATTGATCTGCCCAGCCTTGGAAGGCATGATTCGTTCCTAGCGGTGTTTTAAAACTATCAACACCATCACCTTCTTGCATTTCATAGGAGAATTTAGCCAACCAGCCTTTATATTTAGCACCTAACTCTGCTAAATAATAATTTTGATCTCTCATCGTGCCACTTTTATAATCATCTTGATTAGCATACTCAGCTGTATAAATGACTTTTACACTTTCATTTAATGGCTGTGCACCAGAGAAGCGTAACCCTAATGTTTGTGATGAAGTTGCAGGTTTATCATTATAATCTAAAAAGTAACCATAACCCTCCAGTTTGCCGATGGATAATCCTGAATATTGAATATTGACTAAGTGTGCATCAACATTAATGTTACCATTACTTATAAATGTACCAACATTTCGATCTTCACCAAAAATAGTGTTGATATTATAAATATAGGCATAGTTAATGGTTGTATTTTCAATTGAACTATTATGCAAGCTAAATGCATCAAAGGATTGATGGTTTTGGCGCCATAATACGTTACCAATAAAGCGATGGAAGGGGGCTTTTCTGTAGGTAATTTCTTGGCGGCCAAACTTAAATTCGGTATCGAAACCATTGTATTGGATATACGCTTGGTTGATTTCTGTGCCATCAGGATCGGCTACAACCGAATAAGCAGTCTCGCCATTCGTTAAGCTATTATACTTTTCTGAACCAACTGCAGTCACATCTTCAACTTCTGCAAAAGCTTTAAAGCCGTAGAAATCACCGGTTTTATAACCAAGAGTTGTTCTAACGGTAAAGGCATCAGCATCTTTCAAAGCGTTATCTTGACTGACTGATTCATAGCGTGCTCTAGCAGAAAAGCTGACCTTGCCACTTGTTAATGCTTCAAAAAATGCATCATCAGCCATTGATATACTAGGAATGGTAGCTAATGCTCCAATACTTGCTGTTAATAAGATTAGTTTTTTCATTTTATAGATCCTAAAAGTTTATAAATTGCGTTTACTACGTACTATTTGATATGGACGCCACGCATAACTAAATGGGGCACTCCAAACATGAACCAGACGAGTAAATGGAAACAGTAAAAACACTGTCATCCCAAAAAATAAGTGAAGCTTAAAGACCGTATCTACATCGGCTAATAATGTTGGATCAGGTCTTAAGTAAACAATGCTTTGAGCCCATTCTGCCAATGCAATCATCACGCCAGGGTCATTGTGATTAGCATGTCCTATTGAAAAAGGAATGGTAGATAGCCCTAATAGCAGTGTTATCAGGATCCAACTGAGGATAAATTTATCTGTGCCACGGCTAGTGGCTGATACACGAGGATTAAACATACGTCTTTTCCAAAGAATAATTGCACCAACTAGACACACGCCACCAAAAACTGCACCAGCACCGATCGCTATCCATTGGTGAGCCATATCAGAGACACCTAGCGCCTGAAAGACACTATGTGGTGTTAATAAGCCCACAAAATGACCAGCAAATACGGCTAGAATACCAATATGGAATAAATTACTACCTAATCGAAGTTGTTTACCCTCCAATAGTTGGCTAGAGTCACTTTTCCAGGTGTATTGCTCACGATCAAAGCGTAGCCAACTGCCAAGGAAAAATACGGTGAGGGCGATATAGGGATAGGCTCCGTAAAGAAATGTATCTAAATTCATTTTATTCTCCTCAAGCTGCTTCAATGCGGGTCAAGCTGGCTCGACCGACAATAATAGAGATCAAATCCGCGTAGGGACTTGCCGCTTCTGTTAAATTATCCATCAACACTGCAAATACTTTTTTGGCGTCGGATAAAAAGACTGTTGATTCGCTACTATCGAGATAGGCTGCAAATTCTAATATTAAGGGAAGGTAATCAGGTAATTCATTGGCTGAATCAGACACTTCAATACCATAATCTTTATACAATTCACCTAAATCAATTAGGGCTGGACCTCGATTTTTATCATCACCGAACAAGTGATGAGTCAAATGCAGACTATGTTCTGGTACCATATCAAAGGTTTTGACATAGTCTGCCTGCAAGTCAAGTAAGGCTTTATTCTCCATGTGCTGAATAAATTTATGAAGAATGGAGCGCTCTTGTTGGTCGATATCATGCGTACTGTCAGCCCATTCAGCAATTTCTGACAAGTGTTCTATAAGCTCTTGTTCTGGGTATTGCAACAATACTGATAATATTTTGTATATTCTCATCATAAACTCCTATAGATTGTCAGCAGAAGGTGCTAATTCTTTTGGTTCCTTGGTCGTTTTACGACGACGGGGGAATAAGGTTATCTTTGAAACACCTGCGGAACTATCATTACCAAATGTGAAGCCGTTTTGACCTTGCTGTGCAAACACGTCATCTAAAACCATTTCTTCATGACCTGTAGGAATAACAAAGCGATCTTCATAATTAGCAATGGCTAAGTAGCGATACATTTCTTTAGCTTGATCTTCTGTTAAGCCAGCGGCATCAAGGACAGTGGTATCGGCAACGCCTTCAACATTGACACTACGCATATACGATCGCATGGCAATTAAACGATTCAGTGACGACTCAATAGGCGCTTCTTCACCTGCCGTTAATAAATTGGCTAAATATTGAACGGGTAAACGCATAGCGCCCGCAACTGGAATAGCACCATCTGGCCCCGTTGGCAGAACACCTTGATCAATCTTAGATTGAACAGGTGATAGAGGTGGCACATACCACACCATAGGCAAGGTACGGAATTCAGGATGCATTGGAAAAGCAATTTTCCAGTCCATCGCCATTTTCCAGATGGGCGAATTCTGAGCTGCTTTTAGCATGTCATCGTTAATGCCATCTCTTTTTGCTGCTGCAATAACTTCAGGATCATTTGGATCTAGGAAAATACTACATTGAGCCTCATACAAATCTTGAGTGTCATCCATGCTGGCCACTTCTTCAATTCGGTCAGCATCATAAAGCATAATACCGTTGTAACGAATTCGACCTACACAGGATTCAGAGCAAACTGTTGGCATACCCGATTCAACACGAGGGTAACAGCCGGTACATTTTTCAGCTTTACCTGATTCCCAGTTGTAAAATACTTTTTTGTATGGGCAGGCCGAAATACACATACGCCAGCCGCGGCACTTATCTTGATCAACTAAGACAATACCGTCTTCTTCACGTTTATAGATTGAGCCAGAAGGGCATGATGCAATACATGAAGCATTCAAGCAATGGTTACAGATTCGAGGCAGATACATATGGAAGGTATTTTCAAACTCACCATACATTTCTTTCTGGGCGATATCCATGTTTTTATCTTTTGAGCGATGTTTGAATTCGCCCGCCAAATCATCTTCCCAGTTAGGACCCCAAGTAATCTTGTCTATTGCTTCACCTGTTATT
>Ga0256839_1005246_pt1 | contig 12079 bp, 10 predicted proteins | sample 354166metaG_FD_185968 | JGI IMG/M metagenome (GOLD analysis project Ga0256839, IMG submission 185968) | Hydrothermal vent microbial communities from Mid Atlantic Ridge, Atlantic Ocean - 354-166 | ecosystem: Environmental > Aquatic > Marine > Hydrothermal vents | place: Atlantic Ocean: Mid...
CGCAGGCGGCGCTCACCGGCCAGCAGGGCCTGCAGATCCCGTCCCACCAGCAACGCACGCCACCCCTGTAACAACGGGCTGTCCTCCGCCCCGGCCACCAGCGCCTCCAGGGCCTTGCGGTTGCCCAGCAGGGCGGTGCTGACATCGTGTTCGGCGCCGCGCGTGCGCACGATGGCCATCATCAGGTCCACCACCGCATCCTGCTGCGGCGTCAGGCGAACGGTCTTCGGTCGCTGTGGCCAGGCCTCTCGCGGCAGCTGGCAAGCCGTCTCGACCAGGTTCAGCAGTGTTTCGCCATGGCGCTCCAGGGTGCGGCCCTCCAGGCCACGGATCTGGCCCAGCGTCGCCAGGTCCCGGGGCGCGCGGCGGGCGATGTCGATGATCACGTCATCCTTCAGCACCCAGCGGCGCGGGCGGTTGACGCGCCGCGCCTGCGCCTCGCGCCATTCGGCCAGCGCCTGGGCGATGGCCAGCTGGCGGCCCTTGAGCTGCTGGTTGCCGCGCACCCGCTTCCACAGATCCGCCACCGGCGGGGCATAGGTGGCGACATCCACCAGGGCGTCGAAGTCGGCCTGTACCCAGTCCTCGCGGCCCTTCTCGCGCAGGCGGCGGCGCTGCTCGCGGTAGATGTCCAGCAGGTAGCGCACGTCATCGGCGGCATAGCGCAACTGGCCCTCGCCCAGCGGACGGCGGCTCCAGTCGGTGCGGGTATGGCCCTTCTCCAGCGCCACGCCGGTGAACTCGCGCACCAGGTTGGCATAGCCGATCTGGTCGCCGTAGCCGAGCAGGGTGGCGGCGATCTGGGTGTCGAACACCGGCGCCGGCAGCTCGCCGCGCAGGTCGAAGAAGATCTCCAGGTCCTGCCGCGCCGAGTGCATCACCAGCGTCACCTGCGGGTCGTAGAAGATGTCCAGCAGGGGGTCGATGTTCTCCAGCGCCAGCGGGTCGACGCAGGCGATCACGTCGTCGCTGGCGATCTGTATCAGGCAGAGCTGGGTGTAGTAGGTCTTTTCACGCAGGAATTCGGTGTCCAGCGCCAGCGCCTCGCAGCCGCGCAGGCGGTCGCACAGGGCGGCCAGCGCCTCGGGGGTGTCGATGAAGATTTCTTTCATGGGGCTTCCAGGATTTTTTTCAGGGCCCGCGTTATGATGCGCGTTGCCAAGAGCGGGTCTGCCGGCATCATACCGCAGGCCACGAACTCGATCCGATAAAAAGAACCCGATCATTACATGACCGCCCTGCTTCAACTGTTCATCGACCTCTGCCGCCTGCGCCGGGGGCCACAGGACCTGCCCGCCTCACGCTTTCTGATGATGCTCGCCGCCGCCGGTTACTTCGCCACCGGCATGGCCGTATCGCTGCTGGAGCAGTCGCTGGGCCTGGCGATGCTGTCGGCGGCGGTCGATACGCTGATGCTGGCCGCCCTGGCCTGGCTCAGCCTGTGGATCATCGGCAAGACGGCCCGCTTCACCCAGACCTACACCGCCCTGACCGGCACCGGCGTGCTGTTCGGCCTCCTGGGCTGGCCGCTGATCGCCTTCCTGCAGGGCCTGCCGCAGGGACAGGGCAGCCTCCTGTCGCTGCTGCTGCTCGGCCTGGTGATCTGGAATATCATGGTCATCGGCCACATCCTGCGCCACGCCCTGGGCATCATGATGTGGGCCGCCTCGGGCGTGGCCCTGTTCTACATGTATCTCTCCATCCGTGTCATGAGCGCGCTGTTCATCGCCGGAACCTGAGTGTCGAAGACCACAACCATGCACATCCACATCCTCGGCATCTGCGGCACCTTCATGGGCGGCATCGCCCTGCTGGCGCGCGAGATGGGCCTGACCGTGAGCGGCGCGGATCAGAACGTCTACCCGCCCATGAGCACCCAATTGAGCGACGCCGGCATCGCACTCACCGAGGGCTGGGACCCCGCGCAGCTCCTCTCGCCGCAGGGAACGGCGCCGGATCTGGTGGTGATCGGCAACGCCCTGTCGCGTGGCAACCCGGCGGTGGAGGCGGTGCTGGAGCGCGGTCTGCCCTACACCTCCGGCCCGGCCTTTCTCGCCAAGCAGCTGCTGCGCGACCGCTGGGTGCTGGCGGTGGCCGGCACCCACGGCAAGACCACCACCTCCGCCATGCTGGCGTGGATTCTCGAAGACGCCGGCCTGGCGCCGGGCTTCCTGATCGGCGGCGTGCCGCGCAACTTCGGCGTCTCGGCGCGCCTGGGCGAGGCGCCCTTCTTCGTCGTCGAGGCGGACGAATACGACACCGCCTTCTTCGACAAGCGCTCCAAGTTCGTCCACTACCGGCCACGCACCGTGGTGCTGAACAACCTGGAATACGACCACGCCGACATCTTCCCCGACATCGAGGCCATCGAGCGCCAGTTCCATCACCTGCTGCGCACGGTGCCCGGCAATGGCCTGATCATCGCCCCCGACGACGACCCGCACATCGCCCGGGTGCTGGACATGGGCCGCTGGACACCGCTGGAGGGCATCGGCAGGGACGGCTGGCACGCCGAGCTGGGCGCCGCCGACGGCAGCGACTTCGCGGTCTTCTTCGGCGACCAGGTCCAAGGCCGCGTGCAGTGGGACCTGCTCGGCGACCACAATGTGCGCAACGCCCTGGCCGCCATCGCCGCCGCCCGCCACGCCGGGGTGCCGACCAAGTACGCCTGCGAGGCCCTGGGCCGTTTCCTGGCACCCAAGCGGCGCATGGAGATCCGCGGCGAGATCGGCGGCGTCACCGTCTACGACGACTTCGCCCACCACCCCACGGCCATTGCCACCACCCTCGCCGGGCTGCGCGCGCGGGTGGGCACGGCGCGCATCCTCGCCGTGCTGGAGCCGCGCTCCAACACCATGCGCCTGGGCGTGCACCGCGACACCCTCGGCCCGGCCCTGGCGGAGGCCGACGCGGTGCTGCTCCACCAAGGCGCCGGGCTGGACTGGAACCTCGGCCACGTCACCGAGCACCTCGACACGGCGCGGGTCTTCGACGACATCGAACAACTGGCCGCGCACATCGCCGACATCGCCCGCCCCGGCGACCAGGTGCTGATCATGAGCAACGGCGCCTTTGGGGGCCTGCACGAAAAGCTGCTACATTTGTTGGCCATACGGCAAGACAAAACCACCCCTCGCCCCGGCCCGTCCCCCTGAGGGGCGGGGCAGACGAAACAGGCAGTCAGCGCTATGAATCCCGACCGCATCATCCTCGCCATTACCGGCGCCTCCGGCGCCCAGTACGGCCTGCGCCTGCTGGAATGCCTGCTGGGTGCGGAGCGCGAGGTCTGGCTGATGATCTCGCAGCCGGCGCAGGTGGTGATCGCCACCGAAACGGACCTCGAACTGCCGGGACGGGCCGACGATCAGCAGACCTTCCTCGGCCAATACTTCGACGCCGCCGACGGCCAGCTGCGGGTGTTCGGCCGCGAGCAATGGATGTCGCCGCTGGCCAGCGGCTCCAACACCGCGCGCGCCATGGTGGTCTGCCCCTGTTCCTCGGCCACCCTCTCGTCCGTGGCCAACGGCGCCAGCCGCGACCTCATCGAGCGCGCCGCCGACGTGATGCTCAAGGAGCGCCGCCAGCTGATCCTGTTGCACCGCGAGATGCCGGTATCCAGCATCCATCTCGAAAACATGCTCAAGCTCTCGCGCGAAGGGGTCGTCATCATGCCCGCCAGCCCCGGTTTCTATCACCGGCCGGCAGGCATCGAACAACTGATCGATTTCGTCGTCGCGCGCATACTCGATCAACTGGCCATCGAACACAGCCTGATCCCCCGCTGGGGCGAAGCATCATGAGCACCATCACCATCCCCCTGTTCCCCCTGCACACGGTGCTGTTTCCCGGCGGCACCCTGCCGCTGCGCATCTTCGAGCCGCGCTACCTCGACATGGTCAGCCAGTGCATGAAGGCCGGCCACGGCTTCGGTGTCACCCTGATCCGCGAAGGCTCCGAGGTGGGCGCGGCGGCGGACACCTTCGACACCGGCACCCTCAGCGAGATCGCCTACTTCAGCCAGCAGCCGGACGGCCTGCTGGGCATCACCGCGCGCGGCCGGCAGCGCTTCCGCATCATCAACAGGAAAGTACAGCCCAACCAGCTCACCGTCGCCGAAGTGGTGCTGCTGGAAAACGAACCGAGCCGGCCACTGCCGGAAAAATACCGCGCCGCCGCCGACATCCTGCGCAGTCTGCTGGAACAGCTCGACCAGCCCTTCATCAACATGGAAAAGCGCTACGAAGACGCCAGCTGGGTGAGCAGCCGGCTGGCGGAGCTGCTGCCCATACGCCTCGAACAGAAACAATACTTTTTGCAGTTGGATGACCCGATCCAGCGCCTGGAGCGTCTGGCGGTATTGCTGGAAGATCTGGAGATTCGCTGAGCGCGAAACCACCTGCAGGAGCGCCATCAGGCGTGACCGTTTTTTGTTCAACCCATGGTCGCGCCTGAAGGCGCTCCTGCGGTTGTTGGCTATTTCTGGCCCTGCGCAACCGGCGTTCGTGGACATAACCCACTCCAGCAGGTGTTTTCAGACAACCGTGACGCGCGCAAAGCGCCGCTTGCCCACCTGGAACACATGCTGTGTACCGGCAGCAATGTTCAACTTGTTGTCTTCCACCCGCTCGCCGTCGATCTTCACCGCGCCCTGCTTGATCATGCGCAGGGCCTCGGAGGTGCTCTTCACCAGGCCGGCCTCCTTGAGCAGGTTGGCGATGGCCAACCCGCCCTCGTGCGCGTTCAGCGCCAGCTCCGGCATGTCGTCGGGCATGGCGCCCTTCTGGAAGCGGGCGATGAAGGCCTGCTGCGCCTGCTGCGCCGCCTCGGCACTGTGGAAGCGGGTGACGATCTCCTCGCACAACAGGAACTTGATGTCGCGGGGATTCTTGCCGGCCTCTATTTCCCGTTTGAAGCCTTCGATCTCCGACGGGGGCCGGAAGCTGAGCAGCTCGAAGTAACGCCACATGAGCGCGTCGGAAATGGACATCAGCTTGCCGAACATCTCCTCCGGGGCCTCGTCGATGCCGATGTAGTTGCCCAGCGACTTGGACATCTTCTGCACCCCGTCCAGGCCCTCGAGGATGGGCATGGTCAGCACCACCTGCTGTTCCTGGCCGTAGGCCTTCTGCAGCTCGCGGCCCACCAGCAGGTTGAACTTCTGGTCGGTGCCGCCCAGCTCCACGTCGGCGCGCATCGCCACCGAGTCGTAGCCCTGGATCAGCGGGTAGAGGAATTCGTGGATGGCGATGGGCTGGCCGGCCCTGTAGCGCTTGCTGAAGTCGTCGCGCTCCAGCATGCGCGCCACGGTGTGTTTGGCCGCCAGCTGGATCAGCTCGGCGGTGGACATCTCGTTCATCCAGCTGGAGTTGAACATCACCAGGGTCTTTTCGGGGTCGAGGATCTTGAAGATCTGCTGCTCGTAGCTGCGCGCATTCTCGATCACGTCGTCACGGGTCAGCGGCGGGCGGGTGGCGCTCTTGCCGGTGGGGTCGCCGATCATGCCGGTGAAATCGCCGATCAGGAACAGCACCTCGTGGCCGAGGTCCTGGAAGGTGCGCAGCTTGTTGATCAGCACCGTGTGGCCCAGGTGCAGGTCCGGCGCCGTGGGATCGAAGCCGGCCTTGATGCGCAGCGGCTTGCCGCGTTCCAGCTTGGTCTTCAGTTCGCTCTCGACGAGGATCTCGTCCGCGCCCCGTTTGATCTGTTCCAGCGCGTCGTCCACGGACACCATCACACCACTCTCCACATTGAAGGGGCGGCGATTATACCGCAAGACTTGCCGCCAGCGGGCACGGCATGCCGGTTAAAGACTGCCTGCGCACTGCCGATAGCCTGTGGCAGTAAACCGCTGTTGAAGGATGGATTTGCCATGGCCGTACCCCTGACCGTCGTCGATGACTCGAAGATTTCGCGCAAGATGGTCATCCGCGCCCTGCCGCCTGGCTGGGACGTGGAGATCACCCAGGCCGAAAACGGCGAAGAAGCCCTGGCCGCCTACCGTGCCGGCAAGGCCGACGTCATGTTTCTCGACCTCACCATGCCGGTGATGGACGGCTATGAGGTGCTGGAGCAACTGCAAAAGGAATCGCTCAACACCTTCGTGGTGGTGATTTCCGCCGACATCCAGCCCGAGGCCCAGGAACGGGTGAAGAAGCTCGGCGCCATGGCCTTCATCAAGAAGCCGGTGAAGACCGAAAACATCGTCGCGGTGCTGGAGGAATACGGGCTGTTATGAGCATTCAGCCCTACACCGAGGACCAGGCCGACGCCCTGCAGGAGGTGGCCAATATCGCCATGGGCCAGGCGGGGGATTCGCTGGCGCGTATTCTGGACAATTTCGTCACCCTGTCGGTGCCGCGCATCCGCCAGATCGAGGTAAAGGAGCTGGCCGACACGGTCACCGCCATGGTCGGCGAGGAAGATGTCTCGGCGGTGCGCCAGGCCTTCTACAACGCCCTGCGCGGCGAGGCCATCGTCATCTTCACCCAGAGCGGCGCCGACGAACTGGCCGAACTGCTGGGCTATGACTGCGAACTGGACGCCGCCATCGAGCAGGAACTGCTGCTGGAGGTCGGCAACCTGCTGGTCGGCGCCATCCTCAACGGTATCTCCGACACCCTGGGCACCGAACTGGGCTTTTCCGCGCCCTCGCTGATGGCCGAGCACACCCCCCTGCGCCAGGTGCTGGCACCGGATCGGCTGACCTGGGAGCAGGCCCTGCTGGTGGAGGTGAACTTCTCGGTGGAGAAACACCGTTTCAAGAGCCACCTGCTGATGTTCATGACCGAAGAGACCATCGAGACCCTGCGCCACATCCTCGACGACTTCATGGACGGCCTCTGACCCCGGGCGCATCCCGCCCCGCAACGCTCCCTATGCCAGATACCGACGCCCCCAAGCTGCTCGACTTCATCGTCGACCGCACCCATGCCGGCATCTTCGTCGTCAACCGCGACATGGAGATCGTGCTGTGGAACCAGTTCATGGAGGTGCACAGCGGGCGCAAGGCGCAGCAACTGCTGGGCAAGAACCTGTTCGATGAATTCCCCGAACTGCCGCGCAAGTGGCTGGCACGCAAGGTGGAGAACGTCTTCATCCTGAAGAACTTCTCCTTCACCTCCTGGGAGCAGCGCCCCTACCTGTTCAAGTTCCCCCACAACCGGCCCGTCACCGGCGGCGTCGACTGCATGCGCCAGGACTGCACCCTGATGCCGGTAAAAAACGCCGCCGGCGAGGTGGAATATGTCTGCTTCACCCTGTTCGACGTCACCGACACCAGCATCTACCAGCAAAAGCTCAAGGCCCTGACCCAGGAGTTGCGCGAGGTCGGCAACCGCGATGGCCTCACCCAGCTGTTCAACCGGCGCTATATCGAGGAGAGCCTGGGTAAGGAATTCAATCGCGCCCGACGCTACGGCCAGCCTTTGACGGTCATCCTCACCGACATCGACCACTTCAAGCAGGTCAACGACACCCACGGCCACCTGGCCGGCGACGAGGTGCTGCGCATCATCGCCCGGCGCCTGCAGGACAGCCTGCGCGACACCGACATCCTCGGCCGTTACGGTGGCGAGGAATTCCTCATCGTGCTGCCCAACACCGGCACCAGCGGCGGCAAGGTGCTGGCGGAACGTCTGCGGCACGCCATCGAAAGCGAGCCGGTGAGCTTCGGCGACACCTCTCTGTCCGTCACCATCAGTCTCGGCATCACCGAATTGCGCAAGGACAGTCACGACTACGAGCAGCTCATCGGCGAGGCCGACCAGGCCCTCTATCAAGCCAAGGAGGGAGGCCGCAACCGCGCGATCGTCTTCAGGCCGGATGACCCCGCCAGCTAAGCGGTGGTCCAAGAATCCGCGCCAAACCGCGTAAAATCCTGACATTTTTCATCAGGACGCTTCATTGACGCACACCACCCGCCGATATATAAAGACGAGATCGACGCCGTAGCCGTGCCATGAATCACACCAGACCGCAAAAAACCGTTATGCAGAGAGACTTCAAGTCTCCCCTGGCTAACACGGAGTACCCCCCCCTGACACGCCCCCGCCGGCATGCCCGCTGGGCCGGCCTGGCCGCCGGCCTGGCGCTGCTCACCGCCGCCGGCCTGCTGTTTACCGAGACCGACGCCGAAGCCACCCGCAGCGCCGAAGACGCGCCGCCAGCAACGCCCCTGGCCGGCGACAGCCGCATCACCCTGCCGTTGCCCCTGCCCGGAAAAACCGCCGACGACGCGAGCGACACGGTTCACAGCGCGGAATTCGCCCTCGCCGAAGAAACAGAGACCGCCATCGACTGGCAGGTAGAGACCGTGCGCCCCGGCGACAGCCTGGCGCGCATCTTCTCGCGTCTTGGCATCAGCGCCCAGCAGCTCGACCGCCTGATGCGCACCGGCGGCAAGCAGGTCGCCCAGCTCAAACGCATCATGCCCGGACAGACCCTCAAATTCGACCTGCGCGACGGCGAACTGCAGCAACTGGTGTACGAGATCGACCGCCTCAACACCCTGCACATACAACGCGAGGGCGACGACTTCGGCGCCCGCACCGAGACCCGCGAACTGGAGACCCGCATTACCAACGCCAGCGGCGTGATCAGCTCCTCCCTGTTCCTCGCCGGCATGGACGCCGGCCTGTCCGACAACCTGATCATGGAACTGGCCGGCATCTTCGGCTGGGACATCGACTTCGCCCTCGACATCCGCGAAGGCGACCGCTTCACCCTGCTCTACGAGGAGAAATACCTCGACGGCGAGAAACTGCGCGACGGCGACATCCTCGCCGCCGAATTCACCAATCGCGGCAAGACCTACCGCGCCCTGCGCTACACCGACGCCAGCGGCCGCAGCGACTACTACACCCCGGACGGCAAGAGCATGCGCAAGGCCTTCATCCGCACCCCGGTGGACTTCACCCGCATCAGCTCCCGCTTCGGCAAGCGCTATCACCCGACCCAGAAAAAGCGCAAGAACCACCACGGCGTGGACTACGCCGCGCCACGCGGCACCCCCATCAAGGCCGCCGGCGACGGCAAGATCGTGCACATCGGCAACAAGGGCGGCTACGGCAAGACCATCATCATCCAGCACGGCGGCAAATACAGCACCCTCTACGCCCACATGTCCAGCTACAACCGCAAGCTGCGCCGCGGCGCACGCGTCAAGCAGGGCCAGACCATCGGCTACGTGGGCAGCACCGGCCGCTCCACCGGCCCGCACCTGCACTACGAATTCCGCGTCAACGGCGTGCATCGCAACCCGCTCACCGTGAAGCTGCCCACCGCCGCCCCCATCCAGGCCAAATACCGCGCCGACTTCCTTGCCAAGACCCGCGTACTCGTCAGCCAGCTGGACATGCTCACCGCCACCACCGTGGCCGCCAACGAGCACCGCGAATAGCCGCTCCATGGCCGACTACTTCATCGGCCTGATGTCCGGCACCAGCCTGGACGGCATCGACGCCGTGCTGGTGGACTTCGCCGACACCCCGCCCCGGCTCGTCGCCACCCACAGCCATCCCCTGCCCGACACCCTGCGCCAGCAGCTGGCCGCCCTGTGCCAGCCGGGCACCGACGAGATCGAGCGCATGAGCCAGGCCGACGCGGCCCTCGGCGAGCTGCTGGCCGAGGCCGCGCAACGGCTGCTGGAGCGCGCCGACATGCCCGCCGCAGACATCCGCGCCATCGGCAGCCACGGCCAGACCATCCGCCACCGCCCCGCCGCCGGCTTCAGCCTGCAGATCGGCGACGCCAACCGCATCGCCCAGCGCACCGGCATCACCACCGTGGCCGACTTCCGCCGCCGCGACATGGCCGCCGGCGGCCAGGGCGCGCCGCTGGTGCCGGCCTTTCATGCCGCGCTGTTCCGCTCACCCGACATCACCCGCGTGGTACTGAACCTGGGCGGCATGGCCAATATCACCCTGCTGCCCGCCGCGGCTACACAGCCCGTCCGCGGTTTCGACACCGGCCCCGGCAACGTGCTCATGGACCTGTGGGCGCAGCAGCACCTGGGCCAACCGCTGGACAAAGACGGCGCCTGGGCCGCCTCGGGAAGCGTGGATGAGGCCCTGCTGGCGCGCTGCCTGAGCGACGGCTATTTCCACCAGCCACCGCCCAAGAGCACCGGCCGCGAACACTTCAATGCCGACTGGCTGTCCGCGCGCCTGGCCGAGAGTAAACACTCACCCTCGGCGGCGGACGTGCAGGCCACCCTGTGCGAACTCACCGCCGTGTCGGTGGCCGGGGCCATCCGGCAGAGCGGCCTGGATGCCGCCGAGCTGCTGGTCTGCGGCGGCGGCGCGCACAACGCCCAGCTGCTGTCGCGGCTACGCGCGCATCTCGACCCCATGGACGTCATCCCCAGCGACGAACGGGGACTGGCGGCGGATTGGGTGGAGGCCGTCGCCTTCGCCTGGCTGGCGCGCGAGACCCTGGCCGGGCGGCCCGGAAATCTGCCGGCGGTGACGGGGGCCGGCGAGGCCGTGGTGTTAGGTTCGATCTATCCGGGCAGAAGCTGACAGCGTGACAATGATCCGCGAATGAACGCCAATCATCCGGCTTATGACACCGCTCCGTGGTGTCACACATCCTGTGGCGCTCAGCGCCACGCCCGTTACAGCGGATATTCCAGGCTCGCCACGTTACACCGCAGAGCGGTGTGACGAGAGAAAATGGACTGAAACGCAGAGGCCGCAAAGGAAATCCTTTCAGAAAACCTTTGCGCCCTTTGCGTTGGATAGGGTGGTCCGGCCTCCGGTGCCAACGTCCCCTGATTCACCACAGAGACACGGCGTTCACGGAGAAATGAAATGCCAGTTCGTCGGGGCAGGCCACATCGCCACCCGGGGCATGGCCTCCCACGGATGCATTCTCTGTGTTCTCTGTGTTCTCTGTGCCTCTGTGGTGAATAGATACGTTCTTTTTTGTATCTATTCACACCCCTGGATATCCGTCAATCCGGCACGTTTTTAGCCGGAATCCATGTCGTTGAAACCACTGCCTTCCCGCTTACACCAGACGGGAGCAGGAAACGCCAACCGTCTGTAGCGCCTTCAGGCGCGACGGGAATGCCTGCCCTGATGGGTCGCGCCTGAAGGCACGCCTACAAGGCCGCAGGCTGGTCGCCGCCGCCCCCACGAGTTATTCGAAAAAAGGCCTCAGCGCCGATCCAGCGGCACGTAGTCCCGCGCCGGGTGGCCGGTATAGACCTGGGTCGGGCGGAAGATGCGGTTGTCGCCCAGCTGCTCGCGCCAGTGGGCCAGCCAGCCGGCGGTGCGGGCGATGGCGAAGATGGCGGTGAACTGGTCGGCGGGGATGCCCATCTCGTGGTAGAGGATGCCGGAGTAGAAATCCACGTTGGCGTAGACACCCTTGTGCGCCAGACGCTCCTCGGCGGCCCGCTCCACCGCCAGGGCCGTTTCCATCAGGGGATTGATGTCGCCGCCGCGCGCCTCTTTCAGTTTCGCCACCAGCCCCTGGAGGATGGTGGCGCGCGGGTCCTTGGTCTTGTATTCGCGGTGGCCCATGCCCCAGATCACCTGCTTGTTGGCCAGCTTCTCCTCCACGTAGGCCTCGGCACGCTCGGGACTGCCGATCTCGCGCAGCATCTCCAGCACGCGCTGGTTGGCGCCGCCGTGCAGCGGGCCGGACAGGGTGCCGATGGCGGCGGCGATGACGCTGTAGGGGCTGGCCAGGGTGGACGCGGTGACCAGGGTGGAGAAGGTCGAGGCATTGATGGTGTGCTCGGCGTGCAGGATCAGGCACACGTCCATGATGCGCGCCAGCAGCGGGTCCGGCTCCTCGCCGGTGAGCATGTAGAGGAAGTTTTCGGCGTAGTTGAGATCGGTGCGCGGCGCCGGCGGCTCATAGCCGTTGCGCAGGTGCTCCCACATGGCGACGATGGTGCCCATGCGGGCGATGATCTTCACCGTCATGCGGTGGATGTAGTTGAGGTCCTCGCAGACGTCCTTGCCGGTCAGGCACTCGTTGCCGGGGTAGAACATGGCGAGGCTGGCCATGGCGGTCTGCAGCATGTCCATGGGGTGGCCGGTGGCGGGCAGGTTCTTCATCAATTCTTCGA
>Ga0256839_1005247_pt1 | contig 12077 bp, 14 predicted proteins | sample 354166metaG_FD_185968 | JGI IMG/M metagenome (GOLD analysis project Ga0256839, IMG submission 185968) | Hydrothermal vent microbial communities from Mid Atlantic Ridge, Atlantic Ocean - 354-166 | ecosystem: Environmental > Aquatic > Marine > Hydrothermal vents | place: Atlantic Ocean: Mid...
CTGCACTTCGCGGCCGCGCTCGCCGATCAGAGCAATGACGTTTACGTCGGCACGGGCACGTCGTGCAATCATGCCCAGCAAGGTGCTTTTGCCGACGCCTGAGCCTGCAAAGATACCGATGCGCTGCCCGCGTCCCAGCGTGAGAAAAGCATCAATGGCGCGGATGCCAGTAAACAGCGGCGTGTCGATCATGCGCCGCATGAGAGGAGGCGGCGGATCGCTATGCACCGGCTGTTCGTCGGTGACCGTCAGAGGCCCCTTGCCGTCGATGGGGCGCCCATTGGCGTCGACGACGCGGCCCAGCATGGCTTCCCCGACGCGAATGGTTAGTGGCAGGGTAGAAGGTTCGACCAGGTAGCCGGCCCGCAAGCCACGGGTCTCTTCAAGTGGCATCAGAATCGTCGTGCGGCCGCGCAGGCCGACAACTTCAGCCTTAATCCGTCGGGCGCCGGGCTGCTGTCCTTCATGGATATAGCAGAGTTCACCAACGGCTGCAGGCAGGTCGGAAGCCTCAATCAGGAGCCCGACGACACTCTGAACTTTACCAAAATGGAGCGGACGTGGGGGATGCCTCCGTACCTGCGCCAGACAATGAGCCACAAAGGAGTCGGAGGGCGAACCGGGTATGGCAGGGGGCTTAAGCATTTTCATCGTCGGGAGATGACGACGAGTGGGAGGTTGCAGAAGCGTCGGGTGAGGTAAGTCCCAGTTGTTGCCGTAAGCGCTGGAGCATTTCCTGGCGGATCCGACGTTGCATCGCTGCCGGAGTCTGGACGATCCAGTCGCCTTCGTTCAAGCTTGGATTAAGATCCCAGTGTAATTCAGGATGGCGACTTTCCAGTTGGCTGATGACGCCCTGTTCTTGAAGGCGCAGAAAATCGACAGGATGCATGGAGATTTCTAGGGGAGCTTCGCGGGCTAATTGTTCAATCGCTTCAGTCAGCGCGCGGGCCGAGATGCCCTTAATACTTTCCGGAAGAGGGGCATCCAGTAAGGTTTCAGCTACTTCAATGGCCAGCTCAACCAGCATGGGCTCCAGCTGGCGGGTATATTCTGCCCAGGCCTGACGTAGTCGTTCCAGTTCAAGGGCGAGCTGTTCCTGTAATGCCTGAAGCCGAGGGGCCCACTCTGCTTCGGCTGCATGGCGACCGACTGTTTCTCCTTCGGCACGTGCACGAGCGGTAGCCTCCTGAAGGCGTTTTTGCCACTCAGCTTCAATCGCAGCACGTAGGGCAGCTTCATCCACCTTCTGATCGGTTTCGGGCTCGTTGGGAGCGACTTGGTCGGCTTCAGGGGGGAGGCGTAATACTTCGTCTTCCTGAGTCCAGACTTCCTGGCTGAGCTCGATGGGCTGGGCGTGGTGCGCCTGATCGCGGCGTAGCAGGCCCCGATGAGGAAACTCAGAGCCTGAAGGGTCCTGTTCTGGCTTGGGGAGGGTAACCTGCTGCCGAGACAGACGCTTCGAAGGGCGTTGCGTCTGTGCCGGGCGGGTCGAGGGTGAATGCTGAGTAGCAAGAAAATCGGCCAGCGAAAGAATACGAGGGCGTGCAGACATAGGCTGTAGCTTAGATTACCATTTCCTGGCTGTTGCGCGAAAGCGTGATTTCCTCTTGTTCTTCCAGGCGCTGCGCGGTTTCAAGGATGCGGCGTTGCGCTTCGTCGACGTCGCGCACGCGTACCGGTCCCATCAGCTCCAGCTCTTCCTGGATCATCTGTGCAGCACGTTCGCTTACGTTGCGCAGAATCTTTTCTTTGAGTTCGTTGGAGGCCGCCTTGAGGGCCAGAGCAATATCTTTCTGGTCGACCTCGGTCAACAGCCGCTGCATGTCGCGGTCGCTGATATGAACCAGATCGTCGAAGGTGAACATGAGGGCCTTGATCGAAGAGGCCAGTTCTGCATCGCGTTCGCGGAGCGCGTCCAGGATAGCACGTTCCACAGTACGACTGGTGCTATTGAGGATTTCGGCTACCTTCTCGATGCCGCCGGAGGCACTCAGCTCAGCGCCAAAGACTGAGCTGATATGTTGACGGATGACGTCTTCAATGTCGCGGAGCAGCTCCGGAGACGTTTTACCCATAGTAGCCAGTCGGTACATGATCTCAGTGCGCAGCTCTTCAGGCAGGTTGGCAATGATGTCGGCGGCCTTGCGCGCATTGAGATGAGCCAGAATCAGCGCAGCCGTCTGGGGATGTTCGTTCTGAATAAAGTTCACCAGTTGGGTGGTTTCTACCGTTTGCAGCAGGTGAAAGGCAGAGACCTCCATAGCGGCTTCAACGCGCATGAGAATTTCTTCGGCCCGGCGGGGCCCCAGGGCGGCCTCCAGTGCTTCGCGGGCAAACTGAAGTCCTCCCTGTGCAATGTAATCGTGGGCCATGGCAGAGTCGCGGTAATCGAGCAGGACGGCCTCCACAACGTCACCGCTTACGTTGCGCATGCGCGCAATTTCAATGGAGATTTTTTCTACTTCATCGTCGCGCAGGTACTTGAGCACCTTGCTGGCTGCCTGTGTCCCCATGGCGATGAGCAGCACAGCCGCCTTCTGGGCGCCGCTCATGTTGTGCTGCGTCAGTTCTGGAACCTGCTGCGTTTGCTTCTGGATATTCTGCGCGTCCGCCATGGCTTCCCGTGCATTTTTAGTCCTGCATATCGGCTACCAGCCAGCTTCGAATGATTTCGGCTGCTTCTTCGGGTTTTTCATTGACCTGCTTCTGGACCTCCTCGAAAAGAAGGTGTTTGGCTTTCAGGCGTGCTTTTGCTTCGGCTGAAAGACGGCTGGTATAGATGTCATCAATCAGGACCAGCTCGTCCTCCTTGCCGGCCTCCAGACTATGGGTCGCGCCGCCGTGAAGCTCGCCCGCCGCATGGCCCGAAGCATGCAGGGCGCCTTGATCGACACGACCGATGAGCACCTGGGTCTCACCAGCTAATTCGCTCATGCGGTGGACGAGGGCTCGGAGTAGCCAGACGGCCAGCCCGAGCGCCAGCAACATGAGGCCATAGCGAAGGTAGAGATGCAGCTGTTCCTGGCGGCGTTGTTCTCGGAGTTCCTGAGCAATCTGGTCATCGATTTGCGTATCAAAGCGGGTTTGATGAATGGCGAAACGATCGCCTCGCTCCGGCCGAAAACCAACGGCGTTTTTGACCAGCTCTTCAATTTGTTGCAGCTCTTCCGGCGTATACGGACGGGGTTGGGGCGTACCGTCTTCTCCTGGTTCAAAACGCTGATTGAGGATGACAGAGACCGTTAGATATTCGATATCACCTCCGTTTTGCTGGATGCGCTCGACGGTGCGGCTCAGCTCGTAGTTGCGCACCATAGAGCTGGCCGAAGAGCCCTCCCCTCCCGGGGCGGACTCCTCCAGGCGCTCTTCGCTGATAACTGTGGCGCTTTCGGGATCAATCAATTGGCGTTCGGTAACCGCCTGGTCGAAGTTCAGCGTAGCCGAGACGCGTACGATCGCATTGCCCGGGCCTAGCACACGGTCGAGCATGGACTGGCCTTTTTCGGTCAGGTGGGCCTCAAGGGCCTGGCGCAACTTGAGCTGTGTGCTGCTCAACGTCAGTTCAGGATTTCCGGCGTCTGGGTTGGAGAGCAGGTTGCCGCGAGCGTCCAAGACCGTCACGTTGGCCGGATCGAGGCCTTCCACGGCACCTGCCACCAGAGCTGTAATGCCATCAATTTGCTCTTCGGTCAGTCGGGCGCCACTTTTGAGCGATAGCAGTACCGAGGCGCTTGGCGCCACCTGCGTTTCGCGAAAAGGGCTTCGTTCGGGCAATACCAGATGCACTTTGGCCAGTTCGACCTGTTGCAGGCTCATGATGGTGCGGGCCAGCTCCCCTTCGAGCGCGCGCTTGTAATTCAGCCGCTGCATGAAGTCGGTCATGCCCAGCGTATTCTGATCGAACAGTTCATAGCCGACCGGACCGTCACTGACCACCCCTTCACTGGCAAAGCGCAGGCGCAGCTCATAGACACGGTCGCGCGGCACCCAGATCGCAGTCCCCCCTTCTTTGAGCCGATACGGAATATTTTCTTCCTGAAGTGTTTCGACAATTCGGCTGGCATCGGAAGGGGCCAGGCCACCAAATAGCAAGGCATACTCCGGACGACCGGCCCAATATGCAATCCCCAGCAATAGCAAGATACTGCTAACGGTGACAACACCCAGGGCCATCCGCTGGCCAGGGGTGAGCCGACTCAAAAACTGCTTGAGTTGCTCAAACATGTTGGTACGACGCACTACGACTACCTATGGCGGGAATCACGGATGCAGCAATGGCCAGCGTGTGACCATCAGGATATTAAATCTGGGTGCGCATCAGCTCCTGGTAGGTTTCCAGCAGACGATTGCGAACTTCCGTCATGAGCTGGAAATAGAGCCGCGCCTGGTTCATAGAGATCATGACTTCGTGTAGATTTTCCTGCTCGCCGGCAATAAAGGCTTCCACCTGTGCATCGGCAGCTTTCTGGGCGCGGTCGACTTCCTGGATGGCCTGGGCCAGCGTATCCGCAAAGCCTCCGTCAGCCGTTTCGCGGGATCGCGGGGCAGGCAGCCGCCCATCGTCTTGAGCCCGTAGCTGCTGAAGTCGCTGTAATTCAGCCACCTTCATGGCGGAAGCAGACGGTTAACCCTTTATGTCTAACTGACTACCTAAAGTCCCGGGTTGGAGTGTCTGCAGGGTTCGATTGGGGCCATAAAGTCGTAAGGTGAGCTTTTCGGAAGGTGGAAAGTGACGTTGAATCCACCGCCACTCTTCCTGGGTCACGCCCTCAGGCTGGCTGGCCTGATATTTTGAGGATTCAGGAGGTTGTTTTGAGGGGCCCTCTGAGGGCGCGATATTAGAGCGTTGTCTGGAAGACAAATCCGAAAGGTTCGGGGACGAAGGCCAGTTGTGGATACGCAGGTCCATAGGGTTATGCGGTCGTCAATGGGAAGGTTGAACGGATTTCCAGGTGGGGGAAAGCATGCAGGTCATAGTCCTGCACAAACCGGGAAAGCTCGGGAGGAAGGTAAACGAGGTAACGTTTGATGCGCTGCTCCCAACGGGTGCCCCAGGCGCGGGCCACCTGTTGGGCCTTCTCGCGCGATGTGTAGGCGATGCCGCCGTGGCCGACCAGTCCACCCAACGCCTGCGCCAGGGGACATTGTCGGGCATGACGGGGTTGGCCTTCCGGCAGTTGCTGCAATGGAGCCCTGCCCAGCGCTTGGCGAGCCAGGTTCACCTGTTGAAGAACGGCTTGCTCCCTTGGGCGCAGCAGGCGCAAAAGCCCGTGCGTCAGCCAATGTCGGATTGGGTTCGGCATGTTTAGATTTCTAACGTTCGCTTGATCATTTCTTTAGCCGCCTGGATGGTGGAGAGATTGGCCTCGTAGATGCGGTTTGCTGAGATAAGGTGGGCCATCTCCTCCACCACATTCACGTCAGGATAGGCTACGTACCCATTGGCATCGGCATGGGGGTGGGTCGGGTCGTATTCGTAGCGTAGCCGTAGCGTTTCGGTGAGGGTTGTTTCAGGGCCCAACTCGGCTTCCGGTAATCGTGGCAGGAGCGATGGCGATGCACTGTGGCGAGGGTCTGTTGTACGCGGTGCGGTGCGTAATCGGCTAAGCAGCTCATAGAAGCGCTGGGTGGGGACTTCGGGACTGGTATGGACCGCGCGTTTGATCGCATAAGGAGTTCCCTGATCAGTGCGGGTTGTGGCCGCATTGGCAATGTTTTCGGTGGCCGCACTCATGGCTATCCGCTGGGCCTCCAGGCCGCGTGCGGCTGTCCGGAAGAAAGAAAAGATGCGTGCAGGCAGGGGCATGGCAGCAGGTGTTGTTTTACTAACCGGTGCGTCCGGTGATTGCAGTCCGCATCAGGTCGAAATAATCACGCAAGGCCCGTGCGGTCAGCTGCGTGCGCATCTGGGTATCGGCCAGCTCCATCAACTCATTTTCCAGAATGGGGGGACTCTCCTCAATCTGCATACGTGGGGTTACTTCTTCCGGGCGACGCAGGCCGGGAATCCGATGACGTACTTCACGTAGCGTTTCCTCAAACGAGACGCTCATACGTCGATATCCCGGAGTATCCAAGTTGGCAATATTGCTGGCCAACGCCTTCAGGCGCCAGGTATATGCCTGCATGGCGTGGCGCAGTAATTGGAGCTTGGCAGGTTCCATCGTCGCCCCTGTTTGTTTTAAAACCCGAATGCGCTGTTGCGCAAGATCAACCACTGTGCCAGCACTTAAGAACCTGCACGTCGGGTCGATACGACCGGATTAAGCCGGTGAGAGGTGCGCCGTTCAGGCAGCGGGAGTAAACGCGGCGGAAAAACTTGCCGAACGTTTGTCGTGGTATGGTGAAACAGCAAACGTAGCGGGTCGGCATGCGATTTGTCATGCCTTCGAGCGTTCAAATTTCGACGTACCCAGGAAGCGGGCAGAGGTGGTCGGTCTGACACGGACCGAAACGTTAACCCCTGAAGTTGCCCACGTTGTTTATGGCTTCTCCAACTGAAAGGAGCGCAAGTGCGCAGGAAACGCCAGACGCATTGCTGGCTAATCTGGTGCAGGTGCTGGCCCATCGGCTACGAGGGTTGATTACCAGCATTGAAGGATTTACAGATTTGCTGGCCGACACGCTGGTAACCCCTGAACAACGAGAATTGGCACTACGTGTTTTTGAAAGCACGGCTTCGATCGAACGGATTCTCTCTGAGTTGCAATGGTACAGTCGACCGTTGCAACTGATGCCCGGACGGCGTCCATTGCGTGTCTTGCTGCAGGAGCTGCTGGTGATGCTTGAGGAAGGCGAGGCGGCGCGTGTGGCGCTTGATCTGCAACTGTCCGGGCGGCTGCAAGTGCGTGCCGATGCCATGTTGCTCCGGCAGGCGCTTTTTATGCTGTTGAAAAACGCACTGGAAGCTACGGGACCGGCAGGTACGGTCCAGTTACGTGTGCTGAGCGCCTCGCGTGCGATTCGTTTTGAAGTCTGGAATGAGGGTTGGATGCCTCCTGAGGTGGCTGAACAGATCTTTGTGCCGTTCTTTACCACCAAGGCACAAAATCTTGGAATTGGCCTGCCGATTGCGCGACGTATTGTCGAGGCACATGGAGGTACCGTGTATCTCGCGGTTAACGATCCAGATCACGGTATTTGCGTGGCGTTAATTTTACCGCAACCTGAGGATACGACGCATAACGGGGGCGACAGCTTGGTTTAGAATCCTGTAGCGCTTATCTTGCGTTTACCCGAGCGAACGTTTCACCAGATTTAGCCAGTGTGCCCACCATGGCAGCGCCCCAGCGCGAAGTTCCCCACATTCTATTGGTCGACGACGAGCATTTACTGCATACGCTTTTTGAGCGGCTATTTACCCGGCATGGCATGCGCCTGACCAGCTGCTACAATGCATTGAAGGCGATGGAAGTGCTGAAAAGGGAGGCCCATGCTTTTGATCTGGTTATTACGGACTTCAAAATGCCGGATATGGACGGGCTGGAGCTGCTCGCCTATATCCGAGAGGAACACCCCGATCTCCAGGTGATCATGATCACGGCGCATGCCAATGTGCAGCATGCGGTTCGGGCCATGCAGAACGGGGCGATCGACTATATCCCCAAGCCGTTTTCTACGGAGGAGCTGGTCGAACGGGTGCAGGCTGCACTGGCGCGGCGTCGCGCCCAGCAGGAAACGCAGCAATCCTCCCGCCTCACACGGCGTCGCAGAAAGTTTACCATTGAATATGTCGGGGAGCATCCCACGATTCAGCGGTTGAAGTCAATGCTGCCCCGCGTGGCCGCCAACAAGGCTCCCGTATTCATTCAGGGCGAAAGCGGTACCGGCAAAGAGATTCTCGCCCGGCTGATTCACCAGATGAGCGATCGTGCTGAAGGGCCATTCGTGGCAATTAACTGTGCCAACCTGCCCCATGAACTTGTCGAGAGCCATCTATTCGGGCATCGGAAAGGTGCCTTTACGGGAGCGATTGAAGACATGACCGGTGCCTTTGAGCGGGCAGACGGCGGCACCCTGCTGCTGGATGAAATTACCGAAATTGATCTGGCCATTCAGGCCAAGCTACTACGGGTGCTTCAGGAGAGCGAAATTCAAAAGGTAGGATCTACAGAGACGCGTAAGGTAGATGTGCGCGTCATTGCTACCAGCAACCGCGATCTGGGGGAAGCCATCGCTAAAGGACGGTTCCGCGAAGACCTGTACCATCGGCTGAGTGTGTTTCCGCTGAGTGTTCCCCCGCTTCGGGAGCGTATTTCAGACATTCCCTTGCTGGTGGACCACTTTATCAAAAAGTACTGTGCACTGTACGGCTTGCCACCTAAACAGGTGGCGCCGGCGCTGATGGAGCGTTTTATGCGCTACCACTGGCCGGGTAACGTACGTCAACTGGAGAACTACGTGCAGCGTGGTGTGCTGTTGTCGGCCGATCGCTCGGTGATCGAAGAGGAAGATGTTTTCAACGACTTTTTTGCGGATGCCGAACCAGCCCGCCACAAAGCACAGGAAAAAGAAGAACTCCTGGCGCGCGTGCAGACGATTGAAGAGATGGAGCGGGAAATGATTCTGCGCGCGCTGAAGGAGACCAATAACAACCAGCAGCTGGCCGCACAGAAGCTGGGAATCAGTGCTCGCACGATCCGTAATAAGCTCAAGCGCTACCGGGAGCAGGGTCTGATTTCCTGAACGGAACGGCTACTGCTGCGGCAGGCTGTCGGCGAGCATCTCTTCCACAATGCGCTCGGCGATTTCCTTAATAATGGCAGGTTGCTGATAATAACCAGACTGTAGATGACGGAGGATCGCAGCTACGCGCTCAGGACTGATGGAGGGGACGCTGCGAAGGGCCTGACGCGCGAATTCAAGGTCGGCTTTCTCCTCCGCCTGCCGTGCGGCCGTACGCGCTGCTTCTGAAAGATCTACCCGATCAGCAGTGTTTGGCGCCGAGGGTGCTTCTGTACTACGTCTCCCTACGTCTTGGGCGCCATTCAATGCTTCGCGCTGCAGCGGATCCAGTCGCTGCGAACCACCCGCCTGAATATCCCGGATATCCATAGGTTTTCTGCTTGATTGAAAACCACCCCTCCTTCTTTACTTAAATATCGGCTATTCTAACCAAAAAGTTAAGCCTTGATCCTTAGCCTTGCAAGCCAGTTCGCAGAAGGCTTCGCTTTGCCGCCGTTTCGTCCTGGTACTGACGACGAGCTTGCTTGTACTGCTCTAACTCTACCAGTGCATGCGTCAAACGTTGTTCAGCCTCAGCCAGCAATGTACGTAGCCGACGGTGCTGAGCTGTCAGGGCGACGCGCAGCACTTCCCACTCGGGATCAAACCTGTCAGGCGGTTCATGCGCGCGGAGCTGTTCAATCAGGGCGCCCCGCTGTCTGACCAGCTCATGGAGTTGTTCAAATTGCTGGTTGACTAATGCCTGTTCAATCGTTTCGCCCAGCTCCAAGAGTTTGCGGAGCAACGACAGTGTCTCGTGTGCAGACATGGCTTCTGAATCTATTGAGGATGTCGCTTAGCTTCTAATAGAAGTGGGCCTAAAAAAGCGTGCCACCCCCGAAAAGGAAGCCGCCGAGGAATTGTTGCTGGCCCTGAAACAGGGCAATCGTTTCCTGCAGGCGGGCAAACTGTGCCCGTAGCTGCTCCTCGCGTCGGGCCAGTTGATCTTCTAAAGCGGCAATGCGATCATCCAGGCGGCGAATGCTGGATTCAATCGTGTTCTGACGTTGGTCAATGATGCCCCCCGTCTTAACATACGCTTCCAGCAGCGTAAGCAGGCGTGTGGCAATCCCATCGCTTCCGGAAAACAGGCTTTCGACAGCCTGCGGATTGCGCTCAACGGCTGCAAGCAAGGCGCTTTCATCGGTCAGCGAGAGCGTCCCATCATTGTTGATGGTAATACCCAGATCGGTGATATAATGAGGGCCTTCGGTAGGTTGCCCATTCACTTTTCGGACGACTTCGTTACGAAGCGTAAACCGCAGGCCGGAAAATACCGGATCCCCGGCAAAGTCCCCCCGCGTTTCCGTCGCTCCATCGACTTTACTCTTACCCGTGATGTAGGTGAGCACGTCGTTGTATTTCTGAATGAAATCTTCGATCTGGGCTTTGATATTTTCTACGTCTGGTGCGATGGTAAACTCGGCGGGTGCCGTGCTGACCTGCTTGAATTCCAGGGTAACGCCTGTTAGGGCATCGGTCACCCGATTGGCATCGCGGTAAAGCGTCAAACCATCTAAGACAAATTGACTGTTGAGTTCAGAGTCCGTCTCACTGGTACCTACATATTTGACCTGCCCTCCTCCGGTGCCCGTTGCAACGACGTTGTTATTGAGCTCCAGCGTGGTTAACAGGCCTGCGGCTGAGTCCACAAACTCCAGCCGATAGGTGAAGCCTGTTTTGCCGCTGCGAAGTGAGAGGCGAGCAGTGCTGGAGGTTTCGTTGATGACCGAGGCATAAGCCCGCTCATCCGCCTTAATGGTACCCGCATCAACAGCCGCCTGGAAAGCGTTGTTGATTGCTGTGGCAATTTCATTCAGGATTTCTTCATCCGTTGTGCCCGTGGGATTTACAGTAACCTGAATATCTACCCGGTTATTGGGATCGGTATCGGTGGGACTGGCTACGCGGATGGTAAACGTCTGGGCACCGTTGGTGTCAAAAAAGCTGCGCAAAGAGGTTCCACCGCTGGTGTATTGCTTGGAAATGCGTGTATCTGCTGAGGCCAGGCGTCGGACTTCCAGGGTGTGTGTGCCCGGAGAGGCCGTGTCGCTGGCCGTTACCGTGAACTCGGTGGCCGACGTCGTGGCGCTTTTGCTCTGAAAAGGTTGCGCCAGTGGATCGGTCAGGGTCTTCAACAGGCTATGGAGCGCTGAAAGCTTGCTGTCGAAATCGTTCATGACCCCTTTCAGCCGTTCCTGCTCGGCCTTTTTGGCCTGCAGGTCCAGCTTGGGCTGGCTTTCGATGGCCAGAATCGCGCTGATCAGCTGTTCGTAAGGGTCATTGGCGCGATAGACCGACAGCAGCGGATTGACATCCATAGCGCGCTTAGATTGGGTTAATTTTCAGCAGTTCAGGCAGCACGGGCCATAACAACGCCTTCATGCCAGGCTTCCCGCAACCCCTCGAGGATACGCCGAACGACCTCAAGATCACCGATAGCGCTCTCGCGCAGGCAGAATTCATAGAGCGCATATAGGCGTTCGGCCAGTTCGCCACCGGCTTCTAAGTTCAATGCACCAATCAGCTCGGTCAGTACCGCCCGGACCTTCGGGCGATCTTCCCGCTTACAGGCTGCAATGCCCAGATCGTACAGTTTCAGAATCAACTGTTCCGGTGAAGCACTGAGGACGGCCTGCTCCTGATATTTCCGCATCAGATGGACGGTGCTCATGACACGTTGAAGGTTAGAGGGTTCATGGAAGATTTTTCCTGTATTTGAGGTAGGTTTTCCTCTGCAGAAGCAGCGGCCGCCTTGCTTCTGGCCAGAGTATCGGCCGGTATGCAAAGAGCTTAAGTGGCCAGACTGGTTGGCACGTTTTCTTCTGGGCGTTCCTGTAAAATCATCAAAAAAGCCCGAACCATGCCCCACGACCCTGCGCGGCCACTGCTGTCGCTCTGCATGATCGTCAAAAACGAGGCCGAGTATCTGGAGACCTGCCTGAAACTGGCCCGGCCGCATGTGGATGAAGTCGTCATCATCGATACGGGATCGACCGACGGTACGCAGGAGATCGCCCGGCGATATGCCGACGTGTTCGAGGAAATCGAATGGCCGAACTCGTTTGCTGCCGCGCGCAACTATAGCCTGGAGCGCGCCTCGGGACAGTACATTTTGATTCTGGATGGTGACGAGTACATCGCGGATCCTTATGGATGGCAATTGATTCGCGCTGTGCTGAAAGAACGACACGTCGCTACGCTACGACTGAAACTGCGTAATCTACTGCCCCCACAAAGTCTAGTGCAGGCCGATGTGATTTACCAGGAACGCATTTTCCCCAATGATCCCATTATAAGATATGAGAGAAAAATACATAATCAGATCGTAGATAGCATAAAAGCATATA